>ERZ856578.212-NODE-212-length-120114-cov-9.643668_pt1 | contig 120114 bp, 83 predicted proteins | sample MGYA00514384_ERZ856578 | MGnify/ENA primary metagenome ERZ856578 (study PRJEB29103, sample SAMN06111958) | human gut metagenome | biome: human gut; feature: ankylosing spondylitis patient; material: healthy_person | host: Homo sapiens | place: China:Hangzhou... | reverse complement strand
TTATTGTGGATGTCCTGCAACGGAGAGATGGAGTACGACAAGTCTACCCCGGCTTTCTTCAGGCCTTCCATATCCTGATTACGCTCCTGCATCTGTCGGATGGCGGGGGCCAGTCCGTTGGGATCGGTGCCGGGGAGCAGCTTCACGTAAGCGATATAGCGGTCGTTTCCCAGCCAGTTGGTCGTGCTCCATTCGGGCATGGCGGCCAGCGAAGCCACGGCATCATAACGCAAGTGGCTATTTTCGGGGATATCCTCAAACACGCCGCCGATGGTGAAGGGAGAGCCGTGGTTGGTGTCGCGCACGAAGGTCTTGCCTACCGCATCCCCCACGCCGCCCATCTTCTCGGCCAACGAACGGGAGATCATCACGTAGCCGGGACGTGCCAGGGCTTCTTTCGGATTGCCCACCAGTATAGGACGGGGGAAGATGTCGAAAAAGCTGGTGTCGGCCAACAGGATCGTGGCGGTGAGGTATTGCTCTTCAGGAGTCATGATCAGTTCGTTGTTCTCGCCGATACGGGTGTAACGGGTGGCAAACTCTACTCCGGGCACCTCGGCTTTCATACCGGGGGCGATGGCGCCGCTCACCTGTCCCCAGGAGTCTTTTTTGCCGTCTCTGTTCAGGTCTGATTTAACCAGGTAAATCCGTTCGTTATCCGGATAGAAGTTATCGTACGAACGTTCGAAGCATACTTTCGCTACCAATACCAACCCCATCGCCAGCCCGACAGCCAGCGCAAGGATCTTGATCCCGTTACTCCTGCCCTTCTTGAATAGGGAACGGAGTGCCATGTTAAAATTCTTCATATCTACTATTGTCTTTTTATTTTATTCCGGATATATATGCTTTCTCTATTCCGACTTCAGGCTCAACACCGGATTGGCATTCGCCACCATCCAGGTACGGTAGACCACCGTCAGGAGGATAACCGCCAGCACGACCACGGAGCCGGTCAGGAACAGGCCGGCATTCATCGGGATCTTCTCCGAAAACTGCTGCAACCACTTTTCGCCGGCAAACCACGAAGCACCCGCACCGATCAGAATAGCTGGCAGTGCCATCCATACAATGTCGGAGGAGATCAGACGGAGGATATCACGTTCGGTTGCCCCGTTGATTTTGCGTACGGCAATTTCTTTCCCGCGGCGGTTCGTCTCGTCGTTGATGTAACCGATCAGACCGATCAGGGCGATGATCAGGGTTATAATGCCTCCGGCCATCACCGAGTCACGGAAAATACGCGAGGTATCGTAGAGCTTCGCGAGGCTGAAACGGTAATCGACGAGGTTGATGTCGCGGTCGGGCAGGAATTCTTTTATTACATTATTTATATGGGCCAGATTCTCCGCATTCCTTTCACGGAATTTGACAACAAGGGTCTGCTCGGCCCGTTTACTGAAAAAGATAGCGGAGTTGACCATGCCTTCCTGGCCGATCTGTCCGATGCGTACGTCGTCGTAGACGCCGACAACGGTGAAGGGATCGTTCGTGCCATGCCCGCCGATATCGAGCTTCTTGCCTACCACACCGTCTTTCCATTCGAATACGTTGGCCAGTTCGGTAGCCATCTGGCGGCTCAGCATGACGAGTTGCATGGAGTCGGAATAGGATTCGTCGAAGGCTTGTCCCTCTATCACCTTCATCTCCAGCAGAGAGACGAAGTTGGCATTGGTGCCGTAAAGATCCTGGAAATGGGCTACGGCGTCCTCCGTACCGGGACGGTAGACGATATCGCCCGAACCGGAAAAGGCCGGCAATTCGTAGCAGGTCGTAACATCCTCCACTTCCCCCTGCTTGCGGATTTCATCCATCAGCGCTTTGCGGGAAGATTGGGAAACGCCTTCCAGGTTACAATAAGCCAACCGGTCATAAGAGTATCCGGGATTATCATTCACCATGAAACTATATTGCCCGCCAATGACGATGAGCAGGCATACGAGGAAACCTACCGCCACGAACTGGATAAACAGCAAGGCTTTCTTCCACGACCGCCGGGAGTTGGTGTACGAACGGAATACCAACGCAACGGGAATCTTGGCGAACAGTTGGGAAGGTAGCAGGCCGGCCACCAGAAACACCAGCACACAGACGCCCAGCAGGATCATCAGCGTATCGGGCGTGAAAAGCGACGACAGCGAGGTGCCCAGCAGTTCTTCCACGATACGGCGGAAACCGAATACGAGGAGTGTGGAGAAGACAACGGATATCAACAGGTTGAGAAATGTCTCCGAGAAGATCATGTCGGTGATGTTCCAGCCTGTCGCGCCGTAGCATTTATGGATCGCCACATCCTTCGAGCGGGTCACCATCGAGGAGATGACCAGCAGCACATAGTTCATCAGGGCGGCAAAAAGGATGGCGAAAGCGATGGCAGTCAGCATCACGGCCATACGTTTGGTGGCCGGAGAGCTGGCATAAAGCTCGCCGAGCGGACGCAGGAAGATGCTATAACTCATGCCCTGCTCCTTCAGTTTCTTCGAATCGACGTGACGGTCGAGCATTTCGGCCATAGGTTGCAGCATATCGTCTGCCGACAGGCCGGGTTGCAGGAGGACGTAGGCGTTGTAGCTGTCGCCGCCCAGCCATTGGTCTTCCTTCGTCCATCCGGCAATCGCCTTGAAGGAGGAAAGGGAGACCAGTATATCGTAATAAAGATGGGTATTCTTCGGAACATCCTTAAACACACCGCCGACCGTGATCTGGACACCGGGGAATGTCTCCACCTCGAAGGTTTTGCCGATCACGTCTGCTCCGTCGGGATTGATTTTACCGGCCATTTCTTCCGAAACAAGGGCATAAAGGGGGCGCGAAAGTGTCTCCCGGGCATCGCCGGCCAGCATTTCGCGGGGCAGAACGTCGTAGAAACAGGAGTCAGCCATAATGAAGGTGGCCTTATATTTCTTATCGCCGGATGTTTTCATGACCAGTTCGCCCATTCTATCACAACGGGTAGCGGCCTCCACACCGGGGATCTCGGCTTTCATACCGGGAGCTACGCCGCCACTGACGCAGGGGAAACCGTCATGACTCTTATCTCCGATGCTAAAGTTCTCCTGGATAGCAAAAACGCGGTCAGACTCGGGATAGAAATTATCGTACGACAACTCGAAACATACTTTGGCAATAAGTACCAACCCCATTGCCAGGCCTACGCCCAACGACAGTATCTTAATATCATTATGTCTGCCTTTCTTGAACAGGGTGCGGAAAGATATGTATAAATTCTTCATTGTAACAGATTTGTTTTGTTATTGCTGACAGAAAACCAAGATGACCGGCCTTGTAGGGGCGGGGTCTGCCCGCCCTCCCCGGTTTATCATATATTGTCACAAAGGGCGGGCAAACCCCGCCCCTACCGTTGCTATTCCAATACCAACACCTCGTTATCTTTATAACTTTCGTAGCTCGATACGATTACCTTCTCGCCTGCTTCCAGACCTTCGATCACTTCATAATACTGCGGGTTCTGGCGACCGATCTTGATCTTGCGGCGATAAGCTTTCTTACCGTCCTTATCGAGTACGAAGATCCAGCTACCACCTGTGCTCTGGAAGAAGGTTCCGCGCGGGATAATGATGCTTTCGGTCGGCTGACCCAGTTCGAGGTTGATATAATAAGTTTGTCCGCTGCGGATATTGTCAGGACGTTCGCCGGTAAACACAAAGTCCGTGCGGAACTTACCGTCGCGTACTTCCGGATACACCTTGCGTACGGCCAGTGCGAAACTGGTTCCCTGACGGTCGAAGGCTGCACTCAATCCCGGTTTGACACGGTCGATATAATGTTCGTCGATCATGGCTTCCACCTTATAATCGGAAAGGTCGTTGATCTGTCCGATCTTCATACCGGCAGTCACGTTCTGTCCCAGCACGACATCGAGTAGACCCAGTTCTCCGTTAATCTGTGAGCGGACATTCAGGTGTTCCTTCCGTTCATGAACCAACTGGATGTTACGGCGCATGTTAGCCAAACTGGTTTCCATCTCTTCCATCTGGATGGTACGGGAAATCGAGTCCTGATATAAACGCTGCACAACGAGGTCATATTTCTTTGTCGCCAGTTCATAGTCTTCTTTCGCTTTCAGGTAATCTTCCTTGGCAATCAGGCTTTCTTCATACAATTTCTGCTGTTGGTGATAAGCACGGCGGGCACGGTTCATATCCACGTCCAGCTGGGCTTTTTCCAGTTGGTTGCTTAACTTATCCTGTTCCATTGCTACCTGGGTATTACGCAGGAAGTTCTGTTTTTCTGCCAACTGTGCTTCCGCATCCAGGATCTGAAGGTCGAGGCTGGAGTTGGAGAGACGTACAATTACATCGCCTTTCTTCACCTGGGCTCCTTCTTCCACTACTTTCTCCTGTACGATACCGCCTTCTTCCGGGCTTAACTGCACGACGGTGATTGGCTGTACCTGTCCGTCCACACGAACGAAATCATTGAACTGTTCACGTACCGCATTGCCGATGCTGATGCCGCGCGCATCTACTTTCAGAGTCGATGCATGATCGCCGAAGATGATCCAGCCTACCAATACAAGGAATAAAACGCCACCTGCTACATAAGGTAAATGTTTCTTCTGAATGCCTCTTTTCTTTTCTAATTGAATATCCATGATTGTATGTTTTTATTTCTTTATTATCAGTATAATTATGTGCTTTGTTCTTAGTTTACACCTTCGATTAAAGGTTTGCCTTTATAGTAATCGACGAGCTTACACTTCATCAGATACATCAGTTTCCGTTGCAGCAGGTCGGCTTTCGACAATAATAATGTATTGGCACTGGTTTGCAGGTCGATCGGGCTCATCAGGCCTTCTTCAAACTTACGGAAAGTAACCTGGTAAGCAATTTCATCGGCTTCTGCTTTCTTTTGCATCTGGATCGTTTCCTTTGCATAGCCCTCACGATCGAGAACAGCCTGTTCGATAGCTGTCTGCAACTGGCGAAGCACTTCCGTCTCCTGTTCCTGGGCGATACGCATATTATTGCGTGCTTTGCGCAGGTTGGTCAGACGACTCAGTCCGTCGAAGAGCGGGAAGCTCAGGTTGAAAGCTATGTATTCGCCACGGTTATTCTTAAATTGGCTACCGAAAGGAGTAACAGGTTCATAATCACTGGCTGTTTTATCGGCTTTTAAATCCTCAAAATAGTTAGTCGAAACACCGGCTGTAAAAGAAATACTCGGCAGCAGACGACCTTTATATACCAAATACTGCATCTTGGATGCTTTCAATTGCAGTTTAGCTTGCATGGCTGTCGGGTTATTTTCAGAAGCATAGTCATAAATCTCATCGATAGATTCCATCATGGAGGCATACGACTGGTCGAGCAACAAAGTATCGACATCCAGCTCCATATCGGAAGGAAAATTCATATTCTGCTTCAAAGTAAGCACAGCGGCATCATATAAATTCTGCTGATGAGTCAGGTTATAGTCATTGGCGGCTACCTGGGCTTCGATCTGGGCTACGTCTGCTTTACCCTTCAATCCCAATTCTTCCTGCCGTTTGGTTCTATACAGGATACGACTGTTTTCTTCCAACTGTTCGGCGGCCAGCTTTACTGTCCCCCGATAGTAGACAACATTCATAAATGCCTCCATCGTATTGATGGCCAAATCGTCCTTTTCTTTCTGGATATCGTTCATTCCCAATTGACGATTAGCCTTTGCCATACGCCACTGATTGATTAACTGTCCCCCGTTAAAAATAGGAATAGAAACATTCAGACCATAAGAGTTATTAAAAGTCGACGTATTCTTATAAGTATTATCCTTCGGGTTGATAGAACGCCCGTAACTATACTGCGCTCCCACACTTGCACTCATAGAGGGGAAAAAGGATGCCACCGCCGAATTAAGATCCGCTTTATAAGAGTCGCTCGTATAAGCTTGTTTCTTCACTTTAGGGCTATTCTCAACGGCGTAATGCATACATTCATCCATTGTCCAGAGCTTTTCCTGGGCCATAGCAACTGTTGCCAGGCTGAACGAAAGAACTGATGTCAATATTATCTGTTTCATTTTTGTGTTATTTTCTGCCATAGAAAAGGCAAAGAGCGTGCCAAACTACATAAAACATTACTTATCAACAGATTGACAATTCGCCGGATTTTCCGAAGTGTAAAAAAATTAGACAGTGGTGTATAATTATTAGACAAACGGTGATAAACCGTTTCCTCCCTATTTTATCTGTCTAAATATTAGACACAGGTTAGGAAGTGTAAAACCGAACCTGTATCTTTGCACACATAAATACATTATTATTACAATGGCTAAACAAGGCACCATACTGGTTGTAGACGACAACAAAGGGATTCTGACCGCAGTACAGATGCTGTTGGGAACCTGTTTTGAAAAAGTGATAACGATCTCCACACCCAACAAGATAAAGACGACATTACATAATGAAGATGTAGATGTGGTTTTGCTGGATATGAACTTCAGTGCCGGGATCAACACCGGAAATGAAGGATTGTTCTGGCTTTCCGAAATAAAAAAGGAAGAGCCGTCCGTCCAGGTAGTTCTGTTCACCGCTTACGCCGATATCGACCTGGCAGTAAGGGGCATCAAGGAAGGAGCAACCGATTTCGTGGTGAAACCCTGGAATAACGCCAAGTTGCTGGAAACACTGAAGACCGCTTACGATATCCGGATGGCGAACCGCAAAGGTATCCCGCACGAAAACGACAAGCAGGTCATATCCAAAGAAAGCGGTATGTTCTGGGGAGAAAGCAATGCCATGCAACAACTCCGCAACCTGATCGAGAAGGTAGCCAAGACGGATGCCAATATCCTCATCACCGGTGAGAACGGTACGGGTAAAGAGATGTTGGCTAGGGAGATCCATATACTCTCGAATCGCAAAAAAGAGGCTATGGTTCCGGTCGACATGGGAGCCATCACCGAGACCTTGTTCGAAAGCGAGCTGTTCGGCCACATGAAAGGAGCCTTTACGGATGCACGTGCCGACCGTCCCGGTAAATTCGAAGCGGCAAATAACGGTTCGCTGTTCCTGGATGAGATCGGTAACCTCTCCTATCATCTGCAAGCCAAATTATTGACGGCCCTGCAACGCCGCAGCATCGTCCGCGTAGGCAGCAACACGCCTATCCCTATCAATATCCGCCTGATCTGTGCTACCAACCGCGATTTGCAGGAAATGGTACAGAAAGACCAGTTCCGCGAAGACCTTTTGTACCGTATCAACACCATCCATGTGGAGATACCGTCTCTGCGCGAACGACCGGAAGATATTGTCCCGCTAACGGAGATATTCCTGGCCAAATACACCAACATCTACGGCAAGTCGACCATGCGGCTGAGTGCCGACGCCAAAGAGAAACTGAAACAACAACCCTGGTTCGGCAATATCCGCGAGTTGGAACATACCATCGAAAAGGCTGTGATCATCACAGATGGGGATACGCTGGAAAGTACCGACTTCGATTTTCCCCGTAAGAAAGATGCTCCGATGAAAGAGGTTACTACACTGGAAGAAATGGAATACAACATGATCAAGAATGCCATGGATAAATACAACGGTAATCTGTCGCTTGTTGCAAGCCAGCTGGGTATTTCACGTCAGACACTGTACAATAAAATAAAACGTTACGAGATATAATGTTAAAAGGCATTTATCATAGTCTCACCTTCCGTCTGGGCTTGTTTGGAATACTGACAGTAGCCGGGACTTATTTGGCCATGAACCATAAATGGGAATGGTTCATCCTCCTTTCTATCGCCTGGCTCTATTCCGTACAGATGATGCGTAATTTATTCAAGCGGAATGCCCAGAAGGTAGCATTCATGTTCGATGCGATAGACAACAGCGACTATGCCTTCCAATATGCCACCCGCGGGCGCTCGTCGAACGACAAGCTGGTGAGCGAGTCATTGAACCGTATCACCCAGATTCTTTTCCAGGCGAAAGCGGATGCCGTACAAAAAGAAAAGTACTACGAGTTGATAATGAACTCCGTGAATACCGGTATTATAGTCTTGGATGATATAGGAAATATCTTTCAAACCAACAACGAAGCTTTGCGTTTACTTGGTCTTTCCGTATTCACCCACGTCAAGCAGTTGGCCCGCATAGACGAGAAACTGCAACAGACAATCACCGATATCCGTCCGGGAGACAAGCACCAGATCTCGTTTGTCAACGAACGCGGTACCGTGAACCTGTCGATCCGCGTATCCGAAATGACCCTGCAGGACAAACACGTGCGTATCCTGGCTATCAACGATATCAACAGCGAGCTGGATGACAAGGAAATCGACTCGTGGATACGCCTTACCCGCGTACTGACACACGAAATCATGAACTCCGTCACCCCTATCACTTCCCTGAGCGACACGCTGCTTTCCCTGCATGAAGATGCCGACAGCGAAATACGTAACGGACTGGAAGTGATCAGTACTACGGGGAAGACGTTGATATCGTTTGTCGAGTCTTACCGCAAATTCACGCACATCCCGACGCCCGAACCTTCGCTGTTCTATGTACAGAAATTCGCGGAAAGGATGATAAATCTGGCCCGCCATCACAACAATTACCCCAATATAACGATTAATATAAGTATAGAACCGGCCGACCTGATCGTTTATGCCGACGAGAACCTGATCACCCAGGTCGTACTGAACCTGCTGAAGAACGGAATGCAGGCCATAGGCAGCGAACAACCGGACGGACGTATCGAACTGAAAGCTTATTGCAACCCGGATGAATCGGTAGTCATAGAGGTCAGCAACAACGGCCCCGTTATCCCACCGGAAGAGGCGGAACATATCTTTGTCCCGTTCTTCACCACCAAGGAAGGCGGAAGTGGTATCGGACTTTCCATCTCACGGCAGATCATGAGGCTTTCGGGGGGTAGTATTGCCCTGAAGAGCAATCCGGCTATCAACAAAACGTCGTTTATCCTGACATTCCCGTAAGAGGAAACGGATGCGGTTTCGGATGAACAGTCGATCCCGACCGGAATGAGCACCTTATTCCGACCGAGAGCGACACTCGATTGCGACCGGAATAGAGTATCGATTGAAAAGTAAACAAAAAGATAAGACAGAATATGAAACTTCTAGACAAACTCAAAATCAATCACAAACCCCGCTCAGGGGGATTAGACTTACTTAAATACATTGGCCCCGGACTATTGGTTACCGTCGGCTTCATCGATCCCGGAAACTGGGCGACCAACCTGGCTGCCGGGTCGGAATTCGGATATGCCCTGCTGTGGGTGGTTACTTTTTCTTCCATCATGCTGATCATTATCCAACACAACGTAGCCCACCTCGGTATCGTTACCGGGCTCTGCTTGTCGGAAGCGACCAACAAATACATGCCGCGTATGCTCAGCCGCCCGATCCTCGGTTCGGCCATGCTGGCCAGTATATCCACCTCTCTGGCGGAAATCCTGGGTGGAGCCATTGCCCTTCGTATGCTGTTCGGTATGCCGATCAAGATAGGGGCAGTCATCATTACGATTGCCTGTCTGATCATGCTGCTCAGCAACACCTATAGCAAGATAGAACGTTGGATCATTATGTTCGTCTCCATCATCGGGCTCTCGTTCCTTTATGAACTGGCGCTGGTAGACGTCCATTGGGGGCAAGCGATACAGGGATGGGTAAAACCGTCGTTCCCGCCAAACTCGATGCTGATCATTATGAGCGTGCTCGGCGCCGTAGTGATGCCGCACAACCTGTTCCTGCACTCGGAAGTGATCCAGAGCCGCGAATGGAATCTGGAAGACGAGACGGTGATCAAGAAGCAATTGAAATACGAATTTTATGATACGCTCCTATCGATGGTTATCGGTTGGGCAATCAACTCGGCCATGATCATCCTGGCTGCCGCCACCTTCTTTAAAGAGAAAATCGCAGTCGAAGAACTGGATCAGGCACAACAGTTACTGGTACCTCTGGTAGGGAATAATGCGGGGGTCATATTTGCGGCCGCGTTATTGCTGGCAGGTATTTCATCAACCATCACATCGGGGATTGCCGGTGCTTCCATCTTTGCCGGATTCTACGGGGAGGCATATAACCATAAGGACTTACACTCCAAGTTAGGGGTTATCCTGTCATTCGTCCCGGCACTGCTTATCATCTTTCTGATCGGCGATCCTTTCAAAGGATTGATCCTCTCTCAAATGTTGTTAAGCGTACAGTTGCCGATCACGGTCTTTACGCAGGTATATCTTACTTCAAGCAGGAAAGTGATGGGGCAATACGTCAATTCCCGTTCGACCACCATCCTGTTGCTGTTGTTGGGAACAATGGTCACCGTATTGAACATCGCCCTGTTGATCAGCTTGTTTTAAAAAATTAATCCGGTTTGCCGGCATAACCATCGCACGCAGCCTTATAAATGAGATAATGGCTATGGAAGTATTATGCTCTGTTCGATAAAATTAAGCCTCAAATACAGGAAAAAACTTGTATCGCTATGTAGCAAATAAAGAAATCGCTACCTTTGCTCCGTTAAAAAGAAATAACATATTCAGAACAGATATGAGCGATATCAGAACGAACGAAGAAGAAGGCAAAAAGAGCCTGAATTTTATTGAAGCAAATGTTGAGAAAGATCTGGCAGAAGGTAAAAACGGCGGACGCGTACAAACCCGTTTCCCACCCGAACCCAACGGTTACCTGCATATCGGACACGCCAAAGCCATTTGCCTGGACTTCGGCATGGCAGAACGTTACAACGGAGTTTGTAACCTTCGTTTCGACGACACCAATCCGGTAAAAGAAGATGTAGAGTATGTCGATGCAATAAAAGAAGATATAGAATGGCTCGGATTTCATTGGAACAACATCTATTATGCATCCGACTATTTCCAGCAGTTATGGGACTTTGCCATCCGTCTGATCAAGGAAGGAAAAGCCTATATCGACGAACAAAGTTCGGAAGTTATCGCCCAGCAGAAAGGAACCCCTACCCAACCGGGTATCAACAGTCCGTACCGCGACCGTCCTATCGAAGAGAACCTCGCGTTATTCAAGAAGATGAGCGACGGCGAAGTGGAAGAAGGTGCGATGGTATTGCGTGCTAAAATCGATATGGCGAATTCCAACATGCACTTCCGCGACCCGATCATCTACCGCGTGGTTACCTCAGCACACCATCACCGCACAGGCGATAAATGGAAAGTGTATCCGATGTACGACTTCGCACATGGTCAGAGCGACTACTTCGAAGGCGTTACACACTCGCTTTGTACCTTGGAATTTGTGGTGCACCGCCCGTTGTACGACCTCTTCATCGACTGGCTGAAAGAAGGCAAAGACCTGGACGATAACCGCCCCCGCCAGACTGAGTTCAATAAATTGAACCTGAGCTATACGCTGATGAGCAAACGCAACCTGCTCACGCTGGTAAAAGAGAAGCTGGTAGACGGTTGGGACGATCCCCGTATGCCGACAATCTGTGCTTTCCGCCGCCGTGGTTATTCCCCCGAGTCTATCCGCAAATTTGTAGACAAGATCGGTTATACGACCTATGATGCCCTCAACGAATTCGCTTTGTTGGAAAGTGCCGTACGTGAAGACCTGAATGCCCGTGCCACACGTGTATCGGCCGTCCTCGATCCGGTCAGACTAATCATCACCAACTATCCGGAAGGAAAAGTGGAAGAGATGGAAGCGATCAACAACCCGGAAGATGAAACGGCAGGAACCCACCTGATCGAATTCAGCCGCGAGCTGTGGATGGAAAGAGAAGACTTCATGGAAGATGCACCGAAGAAGTTCTTCCGCATGACTCCGGGACAGGAAGTCCGCCTGAAGAATGCCTATATCGTGAAATGTACAGGCTGCAAAAAGAACGACGCCGGCGAAGTGGTGGAAGTATATTGCGAATACGATCCAAATACCAAGAGCGGTATGCCCGATAGCAACCGGAAGGTAAAAGGAACCCTGCACTGGTTGAGCTGTGCCCACAGTCTGCCCGCAGAAGTCCGCTTATACGATCGTCTCTGGAAAGTAGAGAATCCACGCGACGAATTGGCCGCTATCCGCGAAGCAAAAGACTGTTCCGTTCTGGATGCGATGAAAGAGATCATCAATCCGGACTCATTAAATATACTGACTAATTGTTACGTAGAGAAATATCTGGCAGATGCCAAACCGTATGATTACCTGCAATTCCAGCGTATCGGTTATTTCAACGTAGACAAAGATTCGACGCCGGAAAAGCTTATCTTCAACCGCACCGTATCCCTGAAGGATACCTGGAGCAAGATGAAGGATAAAGCGTAATAAACAAGATAAAAGAGAATTTACCTGATATATGAAAGAAGATGATATTTCACGCCTGTTACAACGTTACCTGGATGCACACGAAAAAGGGAAAGAACCCTATTTCGACGCAGATGAACTCAGCGACTTGTTGGACAGTTTTGAAGAATCGGATGATTATAAATACTTCGATGAAGTTTTAGCCTTAGGGCTAAAGCTCCATCCGGGTAATACGGATTTACAAATCAGGCAGTGCCGCTTTTATGTCTATAATGAAGATTATGACAGTGCGCTCGCTTTGATCGATTCTATTGCCGAAACCGACAACCAGGACCTGGACTTATTACGATTGGAATGTTTTTGCATGCTCGACGAATATGATAAAGTAGTCGAATTTACGGAAGACATCGCTGCACGGGATTGTGACTATCTGGAATTAGCATTCGAGTACATCGCTCCCCTTTTAAGTGATATGGATATGGGTAAGGAAGCGCACGATTATATCAAACGCGGCATTGCCTTATTCCCGGACAATCTCACCCTGAAAGATGAGCTATGCTACAACCTGGAAATGGAGGGCGACATCGACGGTGCCATTGCCATATGCAACGAACTGATCGATAAAGATCCATACTCGCACGACTATTGGTTCTCGCTCGGACGCCTGTATTCTATCAAGTCGGAATTCGATAAAGCAATCGAAGCTTTCGACTTTGCCCTCACCTGCGACGATTCGGATCCCGAACTGAAAATACTGAAAGCTTACTGCCTCTACATGAACGAAAATTATGAAAAGGCACTCGAAGTATATAAAGAGATAGAAAGCGAATCGGATATGTCGGAACGTATCAAGCCGTTAATGGCAGAATGCTACATCAAACTGGAAGATTATGAAGGAGCATACGCGATGCTGAAAGACATCATCGGAAAGAAGGTCACAGCCAATGAGCCGGCAGCATACATTAATTATATCCGCTGCTGCACGGAAACCGACCGCGACCGGGAAGCGTCCAAAGCGCTCATAAAAGCTGTAGAGTTATTTCCGAGTAATGTCCGGATACTCTCCTTACTGGCATTGACTTACGTTGAGAACGGGGAAGATAAACTTGCTATCGAGACAACCGAACGGCTGTTCGACGTGTTGGATCAAGGAAGTGATTATCAACCGGAAGATTACGAAAGCCTGTTCCATGCCGGACAGTTCCTGTATATGAAGGGAGAAATAGAGAAAGCGCTCAAATACTACCATAAGGTGATAGAAGTCAACCCCGACATGCCTTATATACATCTTCATATGGCGATGGCTTATCTGGCAAAGGGAGATATGAGACATTTCGGAGAACATTTCTCGCAGACCTCTCCGCAGGAACTGGTCGAATACCTGGAAAGCTCGGGGGTAGACTTCAGCGATGTGGAACAGCAACTGATGGGTAAACACATTCCACCGGAAGATCTGACAAAAGAATTCCTCAATAATAAAGACAACAACAATTAAATGAACAGAAATCTAAAAGACTACGGTCTCTTACTTTTGAAAGGCATGGGAATGGGGGCGGCAGATGTTGTCCCCGGTGTATCTGGTGGTACGATTGCCTTTATTGTAGGTATTTATGAAGAGCTGATCGATTCGATCAAAAGTATTAACGGAGCGAGTCTGAAATTACTTTTTACCGGTAAGATCGCTGCATTCTGGAAAGCGATCAATGCCAACTTCCTGCTATCGATCGTTGCCGGTATCGGCATCAGTATTTTCTCACTGGCAAAGCTCATCACCTGGTTGCTGGTGACACACCCTATCCTGGTATGGGCTTTCTTCTTCGGGTTGGTACTGGCTTCTACCTGGTTTGTATCGAAGGATATCAAGCAATGGAACTGGAAATCGATCCTGTGCTTTATCATCGGAGCGGTCATCGCCTATTACATCACAGTGGCCACACCGGCTGAGACTCCCACCAACCTGTTCTTTATCTTCCTTTGCGGGGCGATCGCTATCTGTGCGATGATCCTGCCGGGTATTTCGGGTAGTTTCATCCTTGTTTTGCTGGGTAAATACTTCTACATTATGGAAGCTGTAAAGACATTCAATATACCGGTGATGCTCGTTTTCATTTGCGGAGCAGTGCTGGGTATCACCTCTTTTTCACGCATCCTATCATTTGCCTTGCGCAGATTTCATGACACGACGATCGCCGTACTGGCCGGATTTATGCTGGGTTCGCTGAATAAAGTATGGCCGTGGAAAGAAACGATAGAAACATATACAGACAGTCACGGTGTTATCAAACCGCTGGTAGAGGCAAATATCCTGCCCGATCAGTTGGTATGGGAAGCTGTCGGATTAATGATCTTTGGCTTTGCCATCGTATATTTCCTTGAAAAGTTATCCATGAAGGAAGCTAAGGCTTAAAAAAGAAATCTCTTCCCTATGCTCACGCACGGAGAAGAGCTCGGTCTCTCGCCAAAGAGAACCTCATCAATTATGTTAACCTTATAGGTTATAAAGGGAGCGATTCGCCAAGAGTAGCTCCCTTTTCTTGTTGAAAACACACATTATTATAGTTTTGTTCATTCGTATTCCGGCAGCGCCATCTATAATACAAATGGCGTGCCAAAAGCCTATACATCTATTTATCAACCATATACTATTTCAACATCAACCAGGCTATGTCAAATAATTAGACACCGACGTCTAATTATTTGACAATCTAAATCAATTTATCTCACATCATACCTTGTAAAGAAATAAAAACAAGCCATGAACAGCACGGCAATCGTAACGATCATCGCAATCAGGTAACCACTGATAAACTCGATACGCTGACTGAAAGAGGCGATCTGTTCCTGGTATTGCGGAATCTGATCGATAGCGACAGGTTTCTTACTGGTGGAAAAATCTTCTTTTGGATTATACCAATGCGGGCTATCGGCATCTTTCGCATCCACATCTTTGAACCATTGTAAAAACTGTTCCTGAAAAGCATGCAGGTCATTCCAGTTCTTCTGGAAACGCAGATAACCGCCCCCCAGAAATGCCTCATTCATATAATCAAACTGCGCAATCGGTGAAAGTAATGTGAAATTACGGGTCTGCTCGAACTGACGGAATTGTTGCAGGTAATAAGCATCATTATACATCTTATCACTATTCATCAGGTTAGTCTGATTCTTCGCACGTAACTCATGCCGGGGATAAAATGCATCCATACCATTGGATGACCAACTTCCTGCCGGTGCGTTACGGTTAATATCATTAGACGCCTCCTGACGTTTCTGAGCCACTTCGTCCGATGTCGGTATGCTGAATAACTTCTTTGCCCAGAATACAGAAGTATTGGGAATGATAACTGCAGCAAACAACCAGAAACAAAGGGAAATAAGCAAGCTAATATTGGAATAGCGCGTAACCACCGACGAAAGCAAACCAAAGACGGCAAAAGTAGTGATGAATAAGAAGCTGATCAACATAAACCCAGCAGTCTCGATCAGAAAGTTTCCGTTCAACTGCACCTGACCGGAAACAGCCAGAATAAGCAAACTGATTATTATGCCAATCAACTCCATGAGTCCTACCACTGTAACGATACTCAACAGCTTGCTGCACAGGAAAGTCCGGCGAGGTACGGCATTTGAAAAGACCAAAGCCAACGTCCTCTCCTCTTTCTCCCCCGAAATGGCATCAAATGCAAAAAGCAAAGTAATAAAGCTCAGGAACATGGAAACAATAAACGCCCAACTCAAGCTATCCGTACGGACCAGGAGAGGATTATTACTATCGTGACGTACCGAATAATCAAACACATTATAAGCGCTGTAAGTGATACGATTAGGCAAATAGCTTTCCTTGCAATCGGCTATTACACTGTTTTCTCGCGGAGAGATGATAAAACTATTCCTTGCTGTCGCCACTCTTGAGATATTTTCAGAGAGTTTGCCCAACGTCTCCTGCTGTGCTACGCTATACTTGGCATAGTTATCATGCATATCCTTAAAAGAAGAAGCAAATGAGATACTACCCAACGTAAACACCAACACAACAATCACAAAAGAGACCTGAAAGCGCAGACTATACAGATAGTTCTGCAATTCACGTATATATAAAGTTGTAAACATAACTGTATTTATTTATTATCTGACATCATATTTCATAAACGACGCAACTGTTCCGATCAACAACACGATCGCCAACCCAAGCAAAGCACATAAGCGTCCCAGCGCATCACCTAAAGTAGCCGAAAGTGTTACCGGTTGAGGGATATAACGGGGAACACCGCTCGTATCCAGATACGGAAATTCAGAATTACTTCTACCATATTTCTTCCATGTTGCTTCATCTCCCAGATCTACTTCCGCCTGTGTTGGAAATTCGTCCAAGGGCTGACCGGTAAAATAAGCAGTAGACTCAAACAGCTTTTGATCCTTAAAATAGGTAATAACATTCTCCCTATATTTACGCAGACTTTCCATATATTTAAGGAAACTGCTCACATCGGTACGGCACAGAGCATCCGTCGTCTGGTCGAACAATTCGGAAGGTGACAACCAGGCGATAGCCTGTTGTAACCGTTGCTGACGTACCAGTCCGTCCAGATAATTCCGTTGCAAGGCCCATTTCTTATCCGCATTATTCAACATGACAGGTGTTGCCCAAATCTGCATCTGCTGATGGAACAAAGGGGTTTCACGAGGCCCACCGGCAAGCTCCAGATATTCCGGTCCATCGCCAGTACAGTTATTATAACTCAAATATTTCATATTAATCCTTTGGGATGCACGCGGCCATTCTTCCATATATTCTTTATGATAAGTATCGTCATAGTTTTTCATAATTGCCTGTACGTTATCATACAAAGGAGCTTTTGAAATGCCCTGTGCCAGGTAAGTCGCAATATTAGGCATCAGGAAAAGGAACCATATCCAGCATAGCAAGCTGATAATAATGGAAGAAGACGAATGTGTCACCCGGCTGGAAATGAACATTCCCAACAAAAGAAATACCATCATATAAATAATCGATGTCAGCAGGAGCAGTATTAACCCGCCCCAATCGGATACGGAAAATGAAATTTCAGGATTAACCACTATAATGAGGCAAGCCAGCAGATAACAAAACAACAAGATAGGTAACAACGTAAGTATCAATCCTAATAATTTCCCCATTAGGAAGGATACGCGGCTTACCTGTCCTGTAAAAGTCAACTTCATCGTCCCGTCTTCCCGCTCCCGGGTGATGGCATCATACGAAAAGACGAGTGCCAGCAACGAGATCAGAATAGCGATCACTTTAGAGAAGTCGATCGAGAAAAAGGCATTCAGAGACGGGTTATCGCGGGTGAGTGTATGTCCTTCGGGAAACAACGGATATTCCCAGAAAGCAACCTTCACCTTATTGCCGACATTATTGATAATACCTGTACTGAATATACTCAGCGGCTCCGGCTCCTGCACAACAGTAGGACGTACGTGTGACCATACCCGGCTCTCTTTCATTTCTCTATCCGCCTGTGCCTGCTCTATCTTATAGACACGCACCTGGTTCTGATAATTATCCACACTGACGATCACCGTAAACGGTATCACCAGCAGACACAGCACAAACCCTATAATAAACCTGACCGACAACAAGTTCAGCAGGAAATCTTTCTTTGCTATTAACCAAATCATAATATATTATGTATTATATCGTTTGTACTCTTATTCTATGACAGCTTCCTGCATATAATCCAGATAGATACGTTCCAGGTCGTCCTGAAGGAATTCTTCACGGCTGCGAAGCATCACCAGACGGCCTTCCTTCATGATACCGACGCGATCGGCTACCGCTTTGGCACGGAAGAGGTCGTGGGTACACATCAGGATACTCTTTCCGGCGTTACGCAGGTTGATCAGTATCTGCATCAATTCAGCTGCACTCTTAGGGTCGAGGCCGGTGGTCGGTTCGTCCATCACGATATTGTCGGCATCCTTGATGATGGCGATTGCCAGACCTACTTTCTGTCGCATACCTTTGGAGAAGGTCTTCAGTTTACGTTCGAAGGCTTCTTCCTGAAGGCCGACACGGCGCATGACGTTATAATAGTCCGTCTTTGTCAGGTTCGGCTTCCCTCCCAGACGGGCGAAGAAGTCGAGGTTCTGACGGGCGGTGAAGTTGCCGTACAACATCACATTCTCGGAAACGAAAGCAACGTGGTTCTTTGTTTCCAACGGGTTTTCCATTACGTCGATGCCGTCTATCAGGGCATGGCCGGAAGTAGGTTCGATAAAATTTAGGAAGATATTGATAGAAGTGGTCTTCCCCGCCCCGTTGGCACCCAGTAAAAAGAATATTTCACCCGGTTTGATTTCCAGGTTCAGTGAATCAAGGGCCAGGTTGCCGTCTTCATATCTCTTTGTCAAATCGATTGCTTGTAGCATAGTGTTCTTATTTTTATTTGTTCTTATTCTGTAATTATATATTGCTTACCGTTTGCTAAGCTTCATGCCGAACCAAACGATTCCCCCGACAAAGCCGATGAGCAACAAGATCAGGAAGATGGTTCCGATGATGGAAGTGGAAGCATTTACCTGGATACGGACAGTCTTGTCTTCGGTATCCACCTTGCGGTTATCGGCCATAGCTTCGGTCTTGATCTTTACTTCCTGGGCACCTACTCCACCGTCCGACGGCGGGATGATGGTTACCTTCACGGTCAGTTCCTTTTCCGGTTCGAGACTGCTGATCACATCCGGTTCGATACGGGTATCCCATCCCAGAGGCTTCTCTGTTGTCAGCTTGATGTTATCCAGGCGGCGGGTTCCTCCGTTGCGGACGGTCACGTCCATAGCCACTTCTTTTCCGACAGTCGTTTCATGATAGAGGTTGTTTGCACGCACTTCGATCTTTCCTTTTCCACGGGGGATGATCTCCAGGTTTTCGCTTCCGGCCTTTTCACCGTTGGCGGCGGAGACTGTCTGTACCTGGAATTTTATCGGTTTGTCGATCACTACCTGCTGATCGTCGCGATCCGGCAGATAGACTTGCAAAGATAACTTCTTTATGTTTACCCCCTGTGCAAATTTGATCTGAGTCACTTTACTTTCGCCATCGGTAAAGTCATAGCTTATCTGGCGCGGCAGATCGAGGATCTCCAGGCGGTAGACATCATCCGAGGTAGAGAAACGTTCGAGGGTCAGGTCGTAGGTCGCCTTGCTGCTCAGGTCAGTTTCCTGGCTGAACTGCATAGACGAGATATCGATCACGTTCACACTGGCATCCTTCTTCAGATAGATATTCTTTTCATCTTTCCGGTTGTTGTAATTCAGCGCCACCGTCAGGTTCTCGGCATCCTTCAGCAGTTCAAAGTCGGCAGTCGCCACCTTTCCCAACTTGATAAACGGGACACGGAACTCGTAGGGAGAACCGATAATCGTTTTCGACTCGTTATCTACTAACGATACATATATATTATATATTTTACCGGAACGCATTTCGGGAGTGAATACGTCGAAGTGTTCCTGAAACTGGTTCAGGTACTCCTCATTTCCTTCGAGGGCACTCTTCAACGTGATCTTCACCTTTCGCTCGCCCCGCTGATCCTGATACTTCACGGCACGTTCTACGGTGATGTAACTCTGTTGCGAGATCAGTTTAAGGATCAGCTTCTGATAGTCTACCTCCTTACTCAGCAGCTCATTCTTCGAGCGGTTGAAGTCGTTGGCAGAGATGGCTTTTTCATTGTACAACTTCGTGTCGTTCTGATACTTCTGTTTGGCCACTTCATAATCGGCACGCGTCTTCTTCAGGTCGAGCAACAGGGCTGCTTCGCTATTCTCCTGTGCCCGGACGCCGAACGACAGCATCAGGAAAGCCAGCAATACTGGCAGTGTTTGAATCATTTGTTTAATCATTGTCGTATTCATTATATATATATTTATCTTTCCGATAGGGAACTTCTAACTCAAAAGCGCCCTGTAACTAGTATTTTTCTCCTATATTCTTTTGCTTTTGAGCATGCTCAAAATTAATTTCGGGCTTGCTAAAAATCAATTTCGAGCTAGCTCAAAATTAAATTCATGCATGCTCAAAAGTATACTTCCTTGTATATTTTGAACTAATAAGTCACTATCCGAGAATTAGTTGTTGCCTACTTTCCGGCTAGTTCCTTATCTTCTGGCATGAAACTGCGGTTATGTTCGAAGTCATACATCGTCTTCCGGTTCAGGTCGGCTACTGACAACCGGTAGGTGATATAACTGTCTATATAAGCCAGTTGCACCTGCGAAAGACGCTCCTGCTCGATAGAAAGTTCCTGGCTCGTCATGTCTCCGTTCTCGAAACGCATCTGGCTGATACGGTAACTCTGTACGGCTACTTCCTGGTTACGGCGGTTGATGCGGTAACGCTTCTCGGCTTCATACACGCTGCGTACTATTTCGCGGATTTCCTGTTCGATGGTTCTTTTGGTGTTGTCGAGGTTCAGTTCGCGTTGTTTCAGGCGGACTTGTTCGCGGCGTACCTGGTTCTTGGCACGTCCCCAGTCCATCAGCGGGTAAGAGACGGTCAGGGCGATACCACGGTTGGAAGGGCGGTCGCGCATATTATCGAACGACGAACCGACCAACTGGCCTACCGATCCTTCTCCCCGCGTACTCAATCCCGTAAAGTCGTAATAGGCGGAGATATTTCCTTTGAACTCCCGTTCGCGTTTGGCGCGTTTCACTTCGATGGCTTGCAGTTCGATGTCCAGGTTGTCTTCCTGTATCTCCATACGGTTGCGCAACGCCTCATCGATGGCCTGTTGCATGTCGACGATAAAAGCTTCAAACTCCATATCCGCTTTCAGGTCGATTTCCTCTTTCAGATCAAGACCAATCAGCAGTTTGAACTGGTCTTTGGCTGTCGACAGTTTGCCTTCGCTTTCCATCACGCGGGCTTCATCCTGTGCCACGGTGATCTCGGCGATCAGCATTTCCCCTTCGGGAAGGTTGCCTGTTTCCTGTTTCAGCTTGGTGATGCGGTAGGCTTCGCGGGAGTTGGCCAGGCGGTCTTGGTTGATCTTATGCTCGTAAGCCAGTTTGTACACGTTGTAGAAACCTTCGGTTACATTATATACAATATTCATCTGTACACGGGTGAAATAGCAGGTGCTCTTCCGGAAGTCGAGTTCGGCCACCTTCATATTCTCTTTCAGCTTATTGGCGGTGAAGATCGGCTGGTTGAAGGACAGGGCGAAACGGCTGTACACCTGGTCGCGTTCCAGTTCTTCGTAATCCTTTTGTGAAAGCGTGGTACGGTAATTCTCCCAATACATTTTAGAAGACAGGGCAAAGTTACCGCCGGTGGGCAATACATACGTGAAGTTCAGGTTTCCTCCCACCTGCAGGGAACCGGTAGAGTTATACACCGGCAGACCGTCGGCCTGCGACACCTCCGTCAGTTCTTCCGTCCACGAGGGAGTAAAGAGGCTGAAGTCGAGCATCGGCTTGAACTGCGCTTTCGTGTAGAGGTAAGAGTAGCGGGTGGCGTCCATGTCCTCCTTGTAGTATTTCACCGTATAGCTTTCGCCCAGGGCAATACGGATGGCCTCATCATAGGTGATCGTCCGGAGGTTTTCCGTCTCCGCATGTCCCGCCAGGGCGAACCCTATTAATAAAGATGCTAACAAATTTCTTTTCATATTATATCGAATTAAATCTTTCCGGGTAACACATTACCCAATTATCGTTATTTGTTCCTTTATACGCCTATAGTAAGGCAAACGGCGTGCCAAAACAGCAATCGGTTGATTATACATCGCTTACGGAAACGGGTAACTTTTTACTCATGGGTAAGCGGGAAGAGCCTTACCCAAATTGGGTAATTCTTTACCCATTCAGGGATATTTCAGAAGATAATACAATCTATTCAGCAGAAAATTATAATCCGGACACGGGAAAAGCCATATCTTTGCCCAACGATATTAAACAAGTAATACCATGAATATAAAACAAGTAGCCCGTTATACCTTTTTATCCCTGACACTATTCACTACGTTGGTTTCTGCCGGGACGAAAGAGCCTGTCGATTATGTGGATATGTTTATCGGCACCTCCAATTCCCGATGGATGCTGGGGCCTTATGCCCAGGAACCGTTCGGTATGGTGCAACTCGGCCCGGACAACCAGGGAAACGTTTGGATGGGCGGATACGAATATGCCATCAACAGCGTCTCCGGCTTCAGTCACCTGCATGCCTGGACGATGGGCGGACTGATGATCATGCCGACAACGGCCGACCTCGCCCTGTCGAACCCTTCGGTGGATTCCCCTTACAAGGGTGCGAATGCCGGTTACCATTCCCGTATCCTGAAAGAGACGGAAAAAGCCTCACCGGGATATTATTCCGTCTATCTGTACGACCATGAAGTGAAAGCGGAACTTTCCGCCACCACCCGTTGCGGCATCCATCGTTACACCTTCCCCGAAAGAAAGGAATCGAGAATACTGATTGACCTCCTCTTCCCTACCGAATGGGATTACGGGTTCAGCGTAAAAGATGCATGCATCACCAAAGTAAGTAATACGGAACTGGAAGGGTATGCCGACTGTCAATCAGGCCCGTGGAGCAGTTGGAACAAATACAAACTGCATTTCATCGTCCGCTTCAGCAAACCGTTCTCCCAACTGAACGGCTGGAATGAAGGGGAAGAAAAAGAGAATATACAAGCGATAGCCGGAAAGAACGACATCGGAGTCTATGCCCTTTACAACACAGAAGAAGGGGAAAGTATAACCGTCTCCACAGGCTTATCGCTGGTCAGTATCGAGCAAGCCCGTTTGAATATGGAGACAGAACTGGCACCTTTGCAATACGACTTCGACCGCGTAGCGTCACAAACCCGCAATAAATGGAACGAACTGCTCGGCAAAATCGAGATTGAAGGAGAGAACGAAGTGGATAAAACCAAGTTCTACACCAACCTCTACCGTGCCTATGCCGGCAAGCAAACCTGGAACGACGTGAACGGACAATACTGCGATGCCTGCGAAAACGTGCAACAACTGGATCACGGCAATATGTACGGCGGCGATGCTTTCTGGAACAGTTTCTGGAACCTCAACGGACTCTGGTCTATCCTCTCGCCCCGCATTGTAGACGATTGGGTGACCACCCAACTGGAAATGTTCAAACATACCGGATGGACAAGCAAAGGGCCGGCCGGACTGGAGTATTCCGGCATCATGGAAGGTTCGCACGAAACCGCCCTCCTGGTGGCCGCTTACCAGAAAGGCATACGCAAAGACGGGGAAGAGATCTACAAAGCGGTAGTAAAGAATGTAACGGAACCCGGCATCAACCATCCTTGTGGCGGCAATTGCGGCAATCCTCTACTCGACGTTTACATCAAGCAGGGTTATATGCCGATGGAAAAGGGTGTCGTTTCCAAAACACTCGATTATGCCTACGACGACTGGTGCGTCTCGCAACTGGCCTTTGCCCTCGGCAAGAAGAAGGAAGGGAAAGCCCTGTTGGCACGTTCCATGAACTACAAGAATGTATTCCATCCGGAGAAGAAGTTCGTTATGCGCCGCGACAGCCTGGGTAACTGGGATGCGGACTTCGATGTCTTTTCCAACAAAGGGTTCATCGAAGGGAACAGCTGGCAATATTCCTGGTATGTGCCGCATGATGTGCCGGGGTTAGTCGGTTTTCTGGGTAAAGACCTGTTCAACAGCCGCCTGGAAGAGGGCTTTATCAAGTCGGAAAAGCATAAGTTTGCCGCACATGTATTCGACCGTACGACGGGGCAGTCTGCCGAATTCTATATCAACCAGGGGAACGAAGTGAATCTGTGTACACCGTTCCTGTTCAATTATTCCGGCAAACCGTGGCTGGCGCAGAAATGGTCGCGTGCCATCCTGGACAGTTTCTACGGCTCCACACCCTATCACGGCTGGGAAGGGGATGAAGACGAAGGACAGATGGGCGGCTGGTATGTGATGAGTGCCCTGGGCTTCTTCGAAATGAACGGCGGCGCTTCCCTTCAACCGGAACTGGAACTGACCAGCCCGCTGTTCAACAAAGTCACCATCCATTTAGACCCGGATTATTATAAGGGAAAGACCTTTACGATCGAAGCCCGCAACAACTCGAAAGAAAACATCTATATCCAAAAAGCGTATCTGAACGGCAAAGAATTAAAACATCCCCGGATACCTTTTGCCGCCATTGCCGCCGGTGGAGAACTGGTACTCGAGATGGGCGATCAGCCGGCGTACGGGTGTTTTAAAGATTAATTGCTCTTTATTCGTCTGCTTTTTATACTTTTGTACAAAGATCAGAAACAATATGCCACTATTTAAGAAGAACGAACAAGCCGCACAGCCGAACCTGGAGCTACTGCTTTCGGAGTTTAACCGGTCGCTGGCACTGATCGTCGACAAACAGTTACTTATCGGCAATATCGTTGCCAAAGTAAAACAGATATGCCCCGTGGAAAGTATTTATATCTTCCTGCGGGATGAGAATACAGGCAAGTACAGGCAGCAGAACGAGGCAAAGAACAAACCTGTGACGCTGACCGGCCGGAGCCGGTTGGTCAACTGGCTGTCGGTAAACGAAAAACATCTGATCGTATCCGAGCATCCGGACATTATCGATTATTTCCCGGAAGAAGAGCAGGAAGCCATACGGCAGCTGGGCTCCGAACTGATCTTTCCCCTTAAAGTGATGAACCAGACAAACGGCACCATCTTCATAGGAAAGAAAAATGACGGCACCCGCTTTACCGAACAGGAACTGAACCTGCTCTCCATCCTGATCAACCAGGCGAACTTTGCGATCGAACATGCTTCGCTATACGAGATACAAACGGAACGCCTGAAGAAGATGTACCGCACCGACCGTCTGGCTACGCTCGGCGAACTGGCTGCCGGAGCCGCCCACGAAATACGGAACCCGCTGACGGCTATCCGCAGCACGATCCAGTATCTGAGCAAAGACTTCAGTAGCGATCCGGCAAAAAGCGAAATGATGACGGAGCTGATCTCCGAAGTGGAACGTATCAACAAAATCGTACAAGGCCTGCTGTCGTTTGCCCGTCCGTCAGCCCTCGATGCTTCGGAGGTAAACATCGAGCAACTGATCAACCAGACGCTTCTGCTGGTGACGAATACCTTACGCAAACAGAATATAGAAGTAGAATTCGAATACTTCACCGACAACACGACCATACAGGCCGATGCGGAACAGCTGAAACAGGTTTTTCTCAACATCATCCTCAACGCTGTCGAGGCAATGAACCGGAATACTCCCGACCGCTCGCGTACATTAATAATAAGTATAGAGAAAGGGGCTCCCATCAACCCTCATTCCCGTTACCTGATCATTTCGTTCGAAGACACCGGAAGGGGCATCGAACAGAAAGACATCGAGAATGTATTCAACCCTTTCTTCACGACAAAAGAGGAAGGAACCGGACTCGGCCTTGCCATCTGTTACGGTATCATCAACCGGCATGAGGGCGAGATAGAAGTAAAAAGCACGCCCGGCAAAGGCACTTGTATGAATGTAAAACTACCGCAACGTATATGAAAGCAAAAATAGTAGTGGCCGACGACGAACCGCGCATCTGTAAAATGATCTGCCGCCTGCTCACGGACGAAGGATATGATGTGATGCCTGTCGAAAACGGACGGGAAGCAGTGGAAGCGCTCCTCTCCTTCCAGCCCGACGTTATCTTACTGGATCAGCAGATGCCCGTCATGACCGGAGTGGAAGCATTGGAAGAGATCAAACAAATAGCCCCCAACCAGGTCGTCCTTTTTGTAACGGCTTTCGGCTCTATCTCGCTGGCGGTCGACGCTGTAAAGAAAGGGGCTTACGACTTTATAGAGAAGCCTTTCGACAACGATAAACTACTACTCACCGTAGGTCGTGCCGTCGAACATAGCCGGATGAAAGGAGAAATATCGAACCTGAAAAAGAGCCTGGGCGAAAAGAAAAGTGCCGTCATCGGAGACAACACCGGCCTGAAGCAGGTAATGACACAGGTGCGCCGGGTGGCGGAAACCAATGCGACAGTGCTGATACACGGCGAAAGCGGAACCGGAAAGGAATTGATTGCCCGTGCCGTACACGACAACAGCCTTCGCAGCCAGGGCCCGTTTGTGGCTATCAACTGCGGGGCAATCCCTCTTACCTTGATGGAAAGCGAGCTGTTCGGACACGAACGCGGCGCCTTTACCGACGCCAAAGAAGCCAAAGCCGGCACTTTCGAACGGGCGGACGGTGGCACGCTGTTCCTCGATGAAGTAGGCGAACTGCCTTTGGATGCACAGGTCAAACTGCTTCGCGTATTGGAAGAACGGAGAATTACCCGCATCGGTGGAAAGAAAGCCATTCCGGTAGACGTCCGCATCGTAACGGCTACCAACCGCAACCTGGACGATGAGGTAAAGAACGGGCATTTCCGGCTCGATCTGCTCTATCGCCTGAATGTGTTTACCCTGATCCTTCCGCCCCTGCGCGAGAGGAAAGAAGATATTCCCCTGCTGACCAATTTCTTTATCCGCAAATATAACCGGACGCTGAGCCTCGACGTACAATCCGTCAGCCCCGAAGCAATAAGCCTGCTTACGTCTTACGACTGGCCCGGCAACGTGCGCGACCTGGAGAATGCGATACAGAGTTCAATGATACTTTGTACAGGTGGCGTGATCCGTCCCGAACATCTGCCCGACCGGATAAAAGGATATGAGTTAGCCGAAGCACAGACCGTAAGCGGAAACAGCGGAAACAGTATCCGGGAGATCAATGCACAGATGGAGAAAGAGCTTATTATTGAAGCCCTGAAAAAGCATAACTTCAATCGTACCCTGACAGCAGAGGCTCTCAATATCAGCCGGAAGACATTGTTTAACAAAATGAAGCGTTATGGGCTGTCGTCGGATGAAAATTGACACTGCGCCTTTGCTATTCATTGGCTATCTGTCATTGTTACGAGGAATGATCTATTAAAAAACAAAACATCCCCTTGTTTTTATAACATTAGTTCTTAACTTTGCCATCCTACACGACATAAAACATAATTAGTTATACTATGGCAAAAATAAAAGGAGCGGTAGTTGTCAACCAAGAGCGCTGCAAAGGATGCAACTTATGTGTGGTTTCCTGTCCGAGCGATGTATTGGAATTACACCCGCGTGAAGTGAATAACAAAGGGTACCATTATGTGTACATGAAAAACCCTGATGCTTGCATCGGTTGCGCCAGTTGCGGATTAGTTTGTCCGGACGGTTGTTTAACCATCTACAAAGTAAAAATATAAAACAGATATGGCAGAAGAGATAAAATTAATGAAGGGGAATGAAGCCATTGCACATGCAGCTATCCGCTACGGTGCTGACGGATACTTCGGTTACCCCATCACTCCGCAGTCGGAGATCCTGGAAACCCTGATGGCTGAAATGCCCTGGGAAACTACCGGAATGGTAGTACTGCAAGCCGAAAGCGAGGTTGCGGCAATCAATATGGTATATGGCGGTGCCGGTACCGGCAAACGTGTAATGACTTCATCATCCAGCCCCGGTATCAGCTTGAAGCAGGAAGGTATTTCCTATATTGCAGGTGCCGAGTTGCCTTGCCTGATCGTTAACGTGATGCGTGGCGGCCCCGGTCTGGGAACAATCCAACCCAGCCAGGCAGACTACTTCCAGACTGTAAAAGGGGGTGGACACGGCGACTACCGCCTGATCACGCTCGCTCCTTCTTCCGTACAGGAAATGGCGGATTTCGTAGGACTGGGTTTCGACCTGGCCTTCAAATATAACAACCCGGCTATTATCCTGGCAGACGGTATCATCGGCCAGATGATGGAAAAAGTGGTTATGCCTCCTTTCCGTCCCCGCAAGACAGAAGCCGAAATCATCGCCGAATGTCCGTGGGCAGCACAGGGTAAGCTGAAAAGCCGCAAGCCGAACGTGATCACTTCACTGGAGCTCGACCCGGCCAAGATGGAAGAGAACAACATCCGCTTCCAGGCTAAATATCGCAAAATTGAAGAAAACGAAGTACGTTACGAAGAGTTCCATTGCGACGATGCGGAATACCTGCTGGTTGCTTTCGGTTCTTCCGCCCGTATTTGCCAGAAAGTGGTGGAGATCGCTCGTGCGGAAGGCATCAAACTCGGTTTGTTGCGTCCGATCACTTTATGGCCGTTCCCGACAAATGCTATTGCCGCTTATGCCGATAAGGTAAAGGGTATGCTTTCTGTCGAACTGAATGCAGGTCAGATGGTAGAAGATATCCGCCTGGCTGTAAACGGGAAAATAAAGGTTGAACACTTCGGCCGCCTGGGTGGTATCGTGTTTACTCCGGATGAAGTACTGAATGCGTTGAAAGAAAAGTTATTTTAATTTGTATGATACGCGGAAGTAAAACTGATAGTATATTAACAGCCCTGTTCATGGTATTGGCGGCAGCAGCGATCATCTGCTACTTCGCCGTCGACGACCGCCATGTATTCTTATATTGCGGCGGCGCAGCCATCTGCTTCAGACTGGTTCAATATCTACTGAGATTTATTAGATAATTTAGCAACAATTATGGAACTCAACGAAATAATTAAACCGGAGAATCTGGTCTACACAAAGCCGGAATTGATGAACGATAATCCCATGCACTACTGCCCCGGTTGCAGCCACGGTGTCATACATAAGCTGATCGCCGAAGTGATCGCCGATATGGGAATGGAAGAAAAAACAATCGGTATCTCCCCGGTAGGATGTGCCGTATTCGCTTATAACTATCTGGATATCGACTGGATAGAAGCAGCTCACGGACGTGCTCCTGCCATCGCATCGGCTATCAAACGCCTGAATCCGGAAAAGATGATCTTCACCTATCAGGGTGACGGTGACCTGGCCGCTATCGGTACAGCCGAAACGATCCATGCTGCCAACCGTGGCGAAAACATCGTGATCGTATTCGTGAACAATGCTATCTATGGTATGACAGGCGGCCAGATGGCTCCTACTACATTGGAAGGCATGCCTACCGCCACTTGTCCGTACGGCCGTAATATCGCCCTGAACGGTTATCCGCTGAAGATCGGCGATCTGCTGGCTCAACTGGAAGGAACCTGCCTGGTTACCCGCCAGAGCGTACAGACTGCCGCTGCCGTTCGTAAGGCGAAGAAAATGCTTCGCAAAGCCTTCGAAAACTCTATGGCCGGTAAAGGTACTTCGGTTGTCGAATTCGTTTCCACCTGTTCATCCGGCTGGAAGATGACGCCCGAAAAGTCGAATACCTGGATGGAAGAAAACATGTTCCCCTTCTACCCGCTGGGCGACCTTAAGAATAAAGAATAAGTAATACAAGAACGACATGAAACAAGAAATTATTATAGCAGGCTTTGGCGGACAAGGCGTTCTGTCGATGGGTAAGATACTTGCTTATTCCGGACTGATGGAAGGTAAGGAAGTCAGCTGGATGCCTTCATACGGCCCCGAACAACGGGGCGGTACAGCCAACGTAACCGTTATCCTGAGCGACGACCCGATCAGCTCTCCGATCCTGAATGAATACGATATAGCCATCATTCTGAACCAACCTTCGATGGATAAGTTCGAAAGCAAGGTGAAACCGGGCGGTATCCTGATCTACGACGGATATGGAATACATACACCGGTTAAGCGTACCGACATTGGCGTTTACCGTGTGGATGCAATGGATGCTGCTACCGAAATGAAGAATGAGAAAGCATTCAACATGCTTATCCTGGGCGGTTTATTAAAAATTGTTCCGATGGTAAAACTTGAAAATGTACTGTTGGGGTTAAAGAAGTCTTTGCCCGAACGCCATCACAAGCTGATCCCGATGAACGAAGCTGCCATAAAGAAAGGTATGGAGATCATACAGAAAATGTAATCTTGCAAAAAGAATATAAAGAGGGGCGTTTCTTTCGCAGGAACGCCCTTTTGTTTTATCTTTGCAACCCATGAAGCATTGCTTATACATATTATTGTTGCTGATAGTATCTGCCACAACCGTTCTGGCTCAACGAGGAGCCGGCAAGGCAGATCAACGGGGAGGAAGAGGACAACGCGGTGGCTTCTCTCTGTCAAATCTTTCTTCATCACAGAAAGAGATACCGGACAGTTTACTGGTTGCAGACAGCACCACGCTGAATTCCAAGCGTCTCGTCGCTTACCGTCTTACGCCGCTCCTGGGTGAACCCTACGTGGCTCCACTGGATACCAATAAGCTGAACTTCGGTAATACAACGCTGGTCGAAAGTAAATCGTTAGCCGTAGGATACCTGGCCAATCTGGGATCTCCTGCACAGACAAAGATCTTTTCCGAACGGAAAGAGGCCCGCGACTTCATCTTCGCCGATGCATACGATTACTACATCACGACACCGGAGAATGCCTATTTCTACAACACAAAAATCCCTTATACCAATATTATGTACACCACCGCCGGCGGTAGTACCAACAAGGAAGAACAGCTGAAAGGTACGATGACCATGAACTTCGGCAAGAAGATCAACGTGGGTGGCGACCTTGACTACATATACGGACGGGGACATTATAAAGATAACGGGGATAAACTGTTAAGCTACCGTCTCTTCGGTAGTTACCAGACCGACCGTTACGAAATGCATGCTTACCTGAGCAACTTCAACTTCGTGAATTATGAGAACGGCGGTATGGCGAACGACTCGACGATCAACCATCCGGACGAATATTTCCCGGAAGGACGTCCTTCCGATACCAAATCGTACGATGTCCGTTATCAGGCAAGCGCCTGGAACCGTGTGCGCGGCAAACGATATTTCCTTACTCAACGCTATAATCTCGGATTTACCCGCGAACTGGAAGAAGCCGACGAAGAAGGAAACGTGCAGGAAGTATTCGTACCCGTATCCAGTATCATTCATACAATCGATTACGAAGACAACCGCCGTCGTTTCATTTCCCATAGTTCACTGCTCGACTCCGCTTATGTAGTCAAGGACGGTAACCAAAGTTTCCCCCGCATCTACGGACTGGGAGCGACACTGAACGACCTGACCTCTTCATGGAATTTAAAAAACACGATCGGGCTTTCTCTCCGGGAAGGATTTCAGGACTGGGCAAAATTCGGACTGACTGCCTTCCTTACTTTAGAAAAGCGCCGGTTCAAACTGGAGCCCAAGATAGAAGGATTACGTTATGGAGAATATGGCAGAGGCCCCCATTTCACGGTCGATAATTTCGACCTTAGCAGCCTGCCGAAAGACAAGATATACGACGAGTTTTCCACCTATATCGGAGCGGAACTGTCTAAACGCATGGGAAGCATCCTGACCTATAATGCCCGTGGCGAGCTCTGCCTTATTGGTAGCGATGTCGGAGAATTCCGCGCTACCGGTAATCTACAAACCCGTTTCAAGCTATTCAAGAAAGATGCAACGATCAGGGCGAACGCTTATATCAAAAACGTAACACCTGCCTTTTATATACGTCATAACCACTCCCGTTACTTCTGGTGGGACAATGACGATTTTAAAAAGATACAACAGATATATGCGGGTGGAGAAATCGACCTCGAATCGACCGGAACGAACTTGTCGGCCGGAGTGGAAAGCATTCAGAATTATATCTTCTTCAATAAAACGGGAATGCCCGAACAACACGGAAGTAATCTGCAGGTGGTAAGTGCCCGCCTTAAACAGAACTTCCGTTATCGCGCTTTCGGTTGGGAAAACGAGGTGTGCTGGCAGATGAGTAGCGATAACGAGGTGCTGCCTCTTCCTAAGTTCAGTGCTTACTCCAATATGTATCTGGCTGCCAAAGTAGCAAAAGTATTGACCGTACAGATCGGAGCCAACGTATATTACAATACAGCGTATTATGCTCCTTACTACGAACCGGCTACCCAGCAATTCCAGGTTCAGGACGAAGTGAAAGTAGGTAATTATCCCCTGATCAATGCCTACGTGAATTTCCACCTGAAACAGGCTCGCTTCTTCATTATGGCTTACAACTTGAGTAGTAAATTTGTTGAGCCGAACTATTTCTCGCTGTCACATTACCCGCTGAACCCGATGGTGTTGAAGATGGGTATTGCCGTTACATTCAATAATTAATACAGTATGAAATCGCGGAAGTTACTGGTGGTCTATATGATCTTGCTGGCAGTCGTCCTGGTTGCCATGTTTCAGTTGTTTCAGTTCAACAAAGAAAAACCGGTTCTTCCCAGAGACTATCCTGAAATAAAGAAAGAGGGCATCCTGCGCATCGTGACGGAATACAACCAGTCAGGATATTATGTGGCCGGAGATACGATCGAAGGTTTCCAGTACGAACTGAGCCAGGCTATTGCCAAACTGTCCGGGCTGGAAGTGCAGACCCATCTGGAAATGAGCCTTGCCGAAAGTTTCCGGGAGTTGTCCGACAATACATGCGATGTGATTGCACGCAACATTCCTATCACCAGCGATATAAAAGAGAACTATTTGTTTACCGAACCGATCGTTCTCAACAAACAGGTACTGGTACAACGCACGGAAGAAGCGAATAATGGTATCCAACCGATCCGTAACCAGTTGGATCTGGCACAAAAGACCTTATATATACCCAAAGACTCACCGGCCAGACTGCGTCTGCAAAACCTGGCACATGAGATAGGCGACACGATTTATGTCGAGGAAGATGAGCTTTATTCCAGCGAACAACTGGCTATTATGGTTGCCAAGGGAGATATCGACTACGCCGTATGCGACCTGCAGATAGCCAAGATATCCAAAGAGAATCTGCCCGAAATAGATATCGATACCGATATCAGTTTCACGCAACTTCAGTCATGGGCAGTCCGTAAAGACTCCCCTATCCTGCTGGACAGCCTGAACAGCTGGCTTTCACAAATAAAGGAAAGCGGCTTGTATAAGCAAATATACAAGCGCTATTATGGGAATAAGTAATTACTCAATCGTGTGAGGGCAGAATAAACGAGAAGGTGGAACCTTCGCCCAACTTAGACTCCACATGGATCGAACCGCCCATTTTAGTAACCAGTCCGTTACAGATGGCAAGACCGAGTCCGATACCTTCCACGTAGTCATTGATCTTTACGAAGCGGTTAAACAAGCTCTGCAATTTATCTTCCGCAATCCCCATACCGGTATCTTTCACATAAAATTTCAGGCGGCCGTCTTCCAGCGCTTTATATCCCATCGTGATACTTCCCTCTTTCGTATTCTTGATCGCATTGTTAATCAGGTTATTGATAAGCTGCAACAAACGGATCTGGTCTGTGCCGAACGTACATTTGTCCAGCCCTTTTTCCAGTTTTAATACCACACCTTTCGGCATACGGGGTTTTACGGAAGCATAAGTTATATCCATCATTTCATTCAGATCGACCGGGACGTAACTGATCTTTATAGCATCCGCTTCGATCTTCGACAGATCGAGAATATCGTTGATCAACTGCATAAGCAAGAGGTTGTTCGCCTTGATGATCTCATAATACGACATCCGTTCTTCATCTGTATCCGCAAACGCCATCATTTCTGAAAAACCGGTAATAGCATTCAGCGGGGTACGGATCTCGTGGCTCATGTCCGCCAGGTACTTCGATTTCATTTTATCGGCTACCTCCGCCTTCGCACGGGCTTCTTCCAGAGAGAGTGCCTGCCCTTTACGATCCTGTATATTGATCGAACAACCCAGGATAACCGAAGGACGTCCCTTTTCGTCACGTTCATACACATATGCAGACGCTTCACGCCAGTGATAATCTGTATTTCCGTTATATTTTACCCGGACTTCAAACTTTACTTCCGACATTTTACCGGAACACATCTTACGCAAAAGATCCCAATAGTTCTCCTGATCTTCGGGATGCACATTACTTATATACTCCGGCCAGGATATCGCTTCCTGTATATCACGATGGCCTTCATTACCATTCAAGAGTATTCTTGTATCCGCGTATTCATCCGTACTGTCCGGATTAACGAATATGGAGCAAGTATGTATATCGCTCGACTGCAAGGCCAGTTTTGTCAGGGTCTGCGCTCTTTTAAACGCATTTTCTATTGCGTTCTTTGCAGTTATATCACGCCAGAAAGCAAGCAAAAGGGTTTTCCCATTGCTCAAGGATATCGGGAATTTTGTGACTTCGATATCTTTGATTTCACCTGCCGGAGTCTGCACCTTTCCGTGAAACTCTACCGTCTTTCCGGTATCGATCACTTCGCGGTCGATCTCACAACGTATCTCGGCAGACAACAAAGTATCGTAATTCACATCGGAATCATCATGTCCTTCTATCAGGGAAGCATTAATTCCCGTAATATCTTCCATGAACTTATTCCAATAAAGATAATTGAAATTATTACTTGCATCCTTTACAAATACCCCTAAAGGTAAATGATCCAGAATAGTATTCAATAGTTCGCGAATACTACCCTGTTCCTTTAAAGTTAACTCTGACGGAAGATCGTCAAGACCATCATTAATCCCCATATCACTTGCTCTTTTTATCAAAATCGGGCATAAAGATATTTATTTTTATTATACTTAACCAGAAAGCAGACGATAAATCAACGCCTGCAATAAAAAAAAGCGTATTTATAACAAGAGTACTACCTTCTGTTATAGAAATTGACAAATAATATTTACCTTTACGGTGAATTTAATGATAGAAGATGAGATTTGACGAATTGGATTTAGAGGAGGCTGTATTGGATGGCCTCGATGCTATGAATTTTCAGGAAACTACTCCTGTACAGGAATTAACGATTCCGGTTATTTTAGAAGGGAAAGATATCATTGCTTGTGCGCAGACCGGTACGGGGAAAACCGCTGCTTACGTATTGCCGTTGATTAACGAGTTAAGCAAAGGTAATCATCCTGACAATGCCATTAATGCGATCATTATGGCTCCTACCCGCGAATTAGCCCAACAGATCGACCAGCAGATCGAAGGATTTACCTATTTCGTGCCGGTATCGGCCGTTGCCGTATATGGCGGAACCGACGGTATTGCGTGGGAACAACAGAAACGAGGTATGGAAATGGGGGCCGACATCGTGATCGCCACCCCTGGACGTTTGTTATCGCATATCAAACTGGGTTCGGTCGATCTTTCGAAAGTATCTTTCTTTGTTCTCGATGAAGCCGACCGTATGCTGGACATGGGATTTTACGACGACATTATGCAGGTGTATAAGCAACTGCCTGATTACTGTCAGACAATCATGTTCTCCGCTACCATGCCCCCCAAAATACGGACATTAGCAAAAACCATCCTCAAAGATCCCGAAGAAGTCAAAATCGCCATCTCCCGTCCCCCCGAGTCGATCATGCAGACTGCTTATATATGCTACGACCCGCAAAAGATCAAGATACTGGAAGACCTGTTCCAGCAAAGCCGTCCGCAACGTGTCATTATATTCTCATCCTCCAAGATGAAGGTGAAGGAACTTGCCTCTACCCTGAAACGGATGAAGTTCAACGTAGCCGCCATGCATTCCGACCTGGAGCAGACGCAGCGCGAGGAAGTAATGAAGGAATTCAAAAACGGACGCATCGATATACTGGTAGCAACGGATGTCGTATCACGCGGCATCGACATCAACGACATCAAACTGGTTGTCAACTTCGACATACCTCACGACCCGGAAGATTATGTACACCGTATCGGCCGTACCGCCCGCGGAACCGGAGGCGAAGGATTGGCTATCACCTTTATCAGCCTGGAAGAACAAGCCCAGTTCAAACGCATCGAGAATTTTCTGGAAAAGGAAGTATATAAGATACCCATCGACCCGAAGTTCGGGGAAGCTCCACTATACGAACCTGAAAAGTACGGCAATATGCGTCGCGGACGCGGACGTCCACGTAAAGAGGGAAACACAGGAGGTAAGAAATCCGGATACCAACGCTCCGGAAGGAACTCCAATAATGGTAACCGCCGCGGAAGACCCAGAAAAGAATCTTAATCGCATAAAGAAGGGATGTTCGTTTCAACGACATCCCTTTCCTTTTTATGCTAACTATCTGTAGATAGAAACTTTCCGCCGAACATACCGTCCATCTTCATACAACTCTGCCAGATAAACACCATTCGGGAGAAAACTGATCGCTCTGTCGCCCGACAACTTTAATTCTTGCAGTAACTGCCCGTTCATACGGTATATCCTCAAAACAGAATGAGCCGTAACAGGATGGATATACAAACAACTACCGACGCTATACAATCGGACCTTGCCATCTACAGTTATTATTTCGAGGTCTGTAGGAATACTGAAAGTCGCAACTAACAACGAGTCGGTTTTCACCTCACGAAACAAATAGCTGCCGGGGACACCAATCGGCTTCAGTTCTTTCTCCGTACCCACTTCCACTTTTTCCAGCACACCATTCTTCTCCGTATGAATAATAAACTGATGATTACTGCCCTCCGGCACACGTACACAGCAAGGGGTAACAAAACCACCTTTACCTACCATCCGGGATTTCAGCGTATAGACAGGTATACCGACATTGCAGAAGACAACCTCAACAGTCATGTTACATTGAATATTCCTCAGATTATATCGCGTAACAGTTCCTACACTGTTTCCATTCACACGTACATCCGCCAACTGCTGGCTATGCCCCGGGCTAATTTCAAAGTTCAAGCTTCCACCCTTTTGTACAACAGTCGTACCCGGCGTAACCGTTCCCAGTCCTGTACTGCGTACCCAGACAGTAAATTTGCTTGGTCCCGGATTGGGAATATCCGGAATGCCCGGATTACCGGGTTCGGGATCAGGATCGGGGTTCGGTTCAGGATCAGGGTCGGGACCGGGAGGATAAGATGTCCGGACAAACAGAGCCTCTATCCGGGCAGAGGTATACATTTCCCTGACTACCACCCCTTGGTTGGCCAATGCTTCCACAGTATAATCAGTCCCGCCGATCGATAACTTCTCAAAACGGAAATATGTATTGGCTTTTGCCTCGATACGTATTTTTGTACCGGAAGTAACAATACTTCCGGAAGCAAGCGTTTCCCCATTATCATCCGATCTCACAACAAGTGTTCCACCTGCCGATTGTCCATACGTGATAACGACCGGTTGCGGTTTCGGCAATATTTCGACAGCTACATTCGTCATTACCGGAAAGAAATTCTCCGCATCGGATGAAGTAAACCGAACCGGATATTCTGAATTTCCGGTTACTACTGTTTTAGGGGCATTCCATACGAAATACCCCGGCACTGTCCCGAATCCGTCAGCTTCAGCCAAACCTCCTTCCAGTACGGCATCTTCCAACATCGCTCCGGCAACCAACATACCTACCATCGGAGATGTCACGATTTTCGGTGTCGCTTTCTCTATAGTCAATGAAGAAACAGCCTGATAAGCCAGCCAGGTATCGTCTTCTTTGCGACTGACAATAACCTGATAACTCCCTGCATCTGTCGGGATGACTGCTTTATCGTTTTTATCCCGATATTCTACCTGCCAACCTCTTACTGCCGGAGTAGACGATACCGATACCTGTTTCGATCTGCCATCATACACCAACGATACCGGCGGAGTGATCTTCACCTGTAATCCAGCATCAGGTGAAGCAGGATCCTTCTTCTTCTCAAAACGAGCAACAACGGCCAGATCAGTTGCTATTGGCAAAGTATACGGATTACTATTGTAAAGCGTTCCATTAATATCAAAACCATTGAATCGATATCCGGCATCGGCATTCGCCTTCAGAGTCAAAGCCATACCATCATAAAAGACAGTCCCCTCAGGGCAAAGCAGATCGCCGTTATATAATTGTGCCTTTCCCCGACCTTCAGTAGTCAGTGTCACCTTACGACTCACTCCCGGTTTGCCAGCCACCTGCAAATAGACTTTCCCGGTAGCCACATTATAGTTCTTCCGGTCGACCGGGATAAAGAGGATATCCTGATAGCCGGAGACTGTTACCGTCACCTTCTTATCCGTTGCCGCAGGATTACTCCAGGAAAAAAAACCATCTACTTTTTTCGATAGCCAGATAGCCGATCCTCCGTCCAGCGTTGCCGTCGTATTGGCAAGCGGCCCCGCCACTTGCTCTTCTTGATAATCTATTTTAGTAATCTGAGGGGTGGCACGGCGAATAGTCAAACCTCCCTTTATCAGTTGTTCAAAAGCAGTAAAACGTTCATCCGCCGGACGATTCAATTTAACATCATACACACCGGCATCACGCGGAACAGCCACCCGGCCGTTCTGATAATAGGAAACCAAGATGTCATCGGTTATGCCACCGGGAAGTGTACGCACTACAAAAGAGTGCATATCACGATTATAAACCACCTCCTGAGGATCGAGGTCGATACCCAGCCGAGCATCCGGATCCGGATTTTCAGGATCGGGGTTCGTACCGATCTCCCCATCTTTATCGAATGAAGCGCTCAACACCAGATCTTCCGTCAAGCTCACGTTGCGACTGACGGTTATATCCTGCCCTCCGGCCATTATACGTGTCAGGCTATATCCTTCGTTCGGCGTAGCTTTCACCACAACCACCGTCCCGTAAAGATACCGTTCACCCGAAACCACCGCATTTCCATCTATCGATGCTTCGAGCACACCCCCTTCCGGTGCCCGAACGACAATGGGGAATGTATTCTGTTCCAGTCCCTGTGCAAAAGTAACCTGACCGTTCACTTCATAGACAGCCGTATTCATACCTCCGGCAGTAAGAAAATCCACCGGATTGCCGTTGGCCGTGAGTGAGACCAGCCGTTGCGTATTGGTATTGGCTACCAGCAACGTCAACATTGTTCCCTTTGCCACCTCACTACCGCTGGGAACTGTGTTGTTCCCCTCTTTCACGATCAGCGGAGCAGCATACGTTATTGTATAAGGGCCGTCCGGCTCTTCTGCGGCATCTTTAAAACGGATACCCAATGAAACATCACCGGTTACCGCCAGCTTGTTTCCCGACAAGGCGGAAGCCGGATCCACTTCGTACGCCTCGAAAAGTTTTCCTGCGGTAGCCGTATTACCCAAAGTCAAGACCGTACCGTAATCATAAGAAGCCGTTGCCGCCGCTGTCCCGTTTATGGTCAACGTACCTATCGAAACATCCGGGGCGGTCACTGTAACGGTAAATTGTTCGACAGCAAACGCCGCTCCAATGGAGATATCCTTCTTTACTGTCACCGTCGTACCGGAAAGCACATCCGAAGGTTCGACTGTATAGGCTGTAAACTCATGTCCGGTAGCCGCTTCTTCTGAGAGTTCCAGCCGTGTGCCGTATTCCAACCGGTGCGTACCAGGCAACAGTGCCGTCTGTCCATTTGTAACCGTCAGCTTACCGCCGTCCGGACTTTTCACGGTAACAACACAAACGATCTTTTCTATGACAGCTTTCAACTTTACATCGCCGTCAACAATGAAGCTATTCCCCTTCAGCAACGCCCCGTTGACGGTCAAGGCAGAAAGCCGGTAGCCTTCATCCGGGGTAACGGTCATTTCCAATTCAGTTCCATACGGGACGATACCGCCTTGTCCAACATCGGAAGTACCTCCGTTTTCTTTCTTTTTTACCGTCAGCGTACCATGCTCTATTGCATCCCATTCCACCAGGCAATCAATACCTTTGAATTCGACCACTATCGTATGGTTCGCAATAACCCCGGTAAGGACGAAAGGCGAAGCCGTTCCCTGCGAAGTTCCGTCCAGCTTAATATCGGCAATCTCATACCCCACATCCGGTGTAATGGTAAACGCCTGGCTCCCTCCTTTGGGAACCTGCGCAAAAGTCGGAACGATGCTTCCCCCTTTTCCGGCCGAAGCCGTCAGGTCGAAACGGACCGGAGTGAAAGCGGCTGTCAATGTATGATTTGCCGTTATATTTATAAATGTATACGTATAGGAAGTACTTCCCGCGATAACCGCATCGGTCAGCGGAGTCCCGTCTACCAGAATGCTACCTATTTCATACCCGGAGGCCGCAGCAATGGTAAAAGCCCGGTCGGTTCCCCCCTTGACGGTCACTTTCCCGTCGGTATCCCCAGTGGGAGAAATGGTTCCCCCTGTGACCTGTGTCACTGTTATCGTCTTTTCCCCGGTAGACGGGCCGTCGGGACCGTCGGGGCCTACCACCTCTTGTGCCCGGGTACCTACTGAAAGAAGCAGCAGGCACAACAAGACTATATGTCGGATATATTGTTTCATTATAATATATTATACTTGATGTTATTATTCTGTTACATAAATCTTTGTCCGGTCGACGATATACAGTCCGGCAGCCAATGGCAACCGGGTCGTTCCCACCGGCACGCTCTCAACCCGGTGCAGCCGGCCGTCGAGCGTACAGACACGGATAAGCGTTTCCGTCGCGGTTGTTATCCATACGCATCCCTTTCCTCCGCTTATACGCAGGCAGTCGGCTACCGGTACAGGTTTTTCATTGCCGGTCGGCAGGCCTGCCATACGCAGCGTAGCATGCGTTGCCACCGTCTGGTCGTCGGTCAACAGATAGCTGCTGAAGGGCGGTACCTCCATCGTGCTGCCGGTCGAAGCCATCTGCCGTTCATATTCCGTTCCTACTCCATTGAGCTGATAGAAAGGAAGATCCAGCGTATGGGTATAAAGTACACCGGTCGACTGTTGCCGGTATTCGCTCTGTGCAGGTTTCTCCGGAGCAAGTGGATGACGGTTCAGAAACTGGTTGGGGGGAGAAACAAACAAAACGGCCATATCAGGATCGCTATGGGTGGTTAGTCCTTCCGGCACGGCAATGATATAGCCTTTGTTTGCCTCCACCCGCTCTTCGACGACATATTGGAACGAGTCGTCGCCGGCAAGGGTTCGCAGCCAAAAGTGTCCACCCGTACCTGAGATCAGATAAGGAGAGAGAGCCACCGGGCGGCCATCTATTATTGCAGTAATACTGCGCGGCTCATAAGGTAACGAAAAGCCCTCCCACCTCTCTTCTACTGCAAAGGTACGATGATAAACAATCCCTGCCGTTGCCACTACCGGATCATCACATTTCAATTGCGAACCGTTACCCAACGTAAGCCGATGGAGTGTATTCAAGTCGCTGCCGGCTTCAATAATCAGGGTCTTCCCGGGAGCTACTACCACGTTGCAATCTTTATTCGTCGCATCCGTCCAGATAGCATCCGCATCGATACTCACCAAACGGTAAGCCTTTTGGTTGGTATTATGGTCAGGCAGAGAGGGAATCAGTGTCGTTTCATAGACTTCTCCGTTCACCGTCAACTGCAGGTCTTCCTCTACGGTTATAGCCGGAAGCCACAGACAAGCACCGCCTTCGTATAGCAGTACCTTCTGTTGTTCACCGCCGGCAACCCGCTCACACACCACTTCATCCAACGAAGCGGCAGAAGGCAAGCCTTCCACCGTCAGGCGATACACCTCTTTTCCATCGCGAACAATCGTACCACTCAGTTTCACTTCTTCGGAAATATAGACCCGACCATTCAACAGAAGCGTGCCATAAAGAAACCCTTTATCGGCAGTTCCTCCCTGGTCGTTGATCATCAATGTTGCAGCGGCAGACACATCGAATGCAGCATCGGCAGTCGCCGACAAACGTTTACCATTCATATCGACCACTACATTTTCATTTATTTTCTGCACTCCCCGTAATGCCTGGTCTGCCACCAACTGGATCGTTCCTCCTCCGACCGTCTGTACCGCAGCCAGCGCAGAAGCAAACGACGGATAGTATTGCGAACCGACCTTTGCCACATTGCTACCGGCTTCCATATCGAACCGGTTGTTGTGGGTTGCCTGTATCAGAATATCAGTCAGCGTGCAAGTCTTGCCGACAGTCCCCGTCAAGGTTGCTGTCAGATCGTGCGTACCTCCCTCCACCTCCAACCAACCATAGGCTACCGCCTGTCCGGTTGTATTTGTTTTACCCGGAAAGAAAAGCGTACCGCTTTGGGCATAATAGCTCCAGGTTCCGTTGTTCGCACCTGCCGGTAAGAAAAATGCCGTACGATATACAGTCTGATTACTCAGTGTAACCATACCCGGCAAAGAGACGGAACTTTCCACACAAACACCGGCAGTTACACTGAAATTACCCGACAGGCTTCCCTTTTCCGTACTGCTGTATATATCGAGCGTGCCAGTTCCTGTCGTTGTGAAACCGGTAGCTGCCGGCATTTCAAGTGTATAATCCTCCAGATCCAATTTCAGTTCTGTGCCATCGGCTATCGTCACCGATGTCGCCAGCTTCGTACTTTGCTGCAACACGATTTCATCCCCATCCGTAGCAGCAGCAAAGGCAGCGGCAAGGGAAGTATAAGGCGTCGTACCGATTCGTGCAACCACGGCCGGCTCATTGACAACGACTGTATTACCATGCGAGACAATCACCTGCACACCGCCGGCAGTATAAGAATTGCCATCGGCAACCAATGTCAATGTCTCCGGTTGCACACTGGCAGGCAACCAAAGACAAGCCACTTTATCTTTTATATAGCAGGCAACATCGGCAGCCGTACCCAGGCTATAAGTTGCCGGCCCATCCACGTCGGCAGTCGTATTCAGAGTAACCAATACGCGATAAAGCTGCATTTTACTTTCACTCAACACCATACCGATATTTGCGGCTGCCACATCTTTACCGATATAAATATTTCCTTTGATACGGAACGTACCCGTAATGCGTCCGGTCCCGCGATCGGCATCACAGATGCTCAGACAAGCACCCGGTTCCGACGCATCGAGCATACAGTTCTCGCCGGTCAAGGTATGGCCATCCAGATGCAATTCGGTCTTCACATTCGCATCACCTTTATGGCTATGATCGGTCTCACCGCTCAGGGAAACATCACGCTGCAACCACAACTGGCTGCCGTCCATCTTTCCGGCAGCTTCCAATCCCTCATGAAAAGTGGCATAAAAAGTCCCGGTATCGGTACCCGGTGTCTCGGTAGCCGAATAAAGTACAACTTCGCTATCACCTGTGTGCAAGTCGATATTGTTATCATGGTTTGCCTGTATAACAACATTATCCTTCAGAAGATTCGTCCCGCCGATGGTCAGGGAAAAGCGGGAAGCCACATGGGCTGGCAACCAGAGATAGGCTACCGGAGTTGCCCCCTCTATCAATGCCTTTGCCAGCACATCCGTATCGGCTCCATAGGTATAAGTCAACGGAGTGCCATCGATGGTTCCGTCGGGTAGCACCAGGCGAGTACGGTAAACCTGCTTACCGGCTTTCATCACAGCAGCCGTCAACTGCACCGTACGGTCGGCCACCACATCGCCTTCAACAGTAAAGCTTCCGGCCAGGCTGCCGCTTTTTACGCGTAACCGCTTACCGGCATCTACCGTGAAGCCTGCGGAAGCCGAAGCCGTCAATTCCCAGTTGTTCAGAGAGAACTCCGTATCAGCAACCGTTTGAACCTTCTCTTTCAGTGAAGTGTTAGCCAGCAACCGGATCGTTCCCTCTGCCGTCAAAACATTAAAAGCTCCCTCCAGAGTCAGGTGGGTAGTGGTTGTCGCCGGGCTCCCTTGAGTCACTTCCGCCACATTTGCAACCACGTCATCCGACTTTTCGCTGCTTGCGGCATTCTCCGCATGTTGGGTAACCGTCACCGGAGCGGTGGCATATATCTGCGATGTTGCACTTCCGGTGGGAGTATATGTAAAGGTAGTCCGCAATGCTGCCATGCTATGCGGCAACCAGAGACACAGGTATTTACCCTGCCGTGCATAGCGGGTCACACGGGTATTCCCGTAAGTCACCCCGCTAACCGCACCCTCCGCCTCATTACCCGGTAACTCCACCAGTACCCGGTACAGATTTTGCCGGGGCGTACCGGCGATTACACCTACCCCCGTCATCCGGACATCGGTTCCCGCAAACAGATTTCCGCTCCCCTCCAGGATGAAAGAACCGGAAAGAGTTCCCTTTTTTACAACCAACGTCTTACCGTCGGCAATCTTTAACTCCGTGCCCGAGGCGCACGTCAACATGTAGTTTTCAAGAATAAGACTTGTAGTAAACTTCACGTCGAGAGCGGAAGCAACATCCTGAATGATCCCGATCAGCAGCGTTATTTCTTTACCGTCGACAGTTACCGCTTCAAAGGCTTTTGCCAACGAAGTATATTCCATCCCGTCCATCTTGGCGACTTTCCAATTGAGATCAGGCCCGTCATCGGGATCCACCCACTGTGCCCGGCAGGGATGCAGGGCGGCAATGAGCAGGAGCACGGTTGTTAATAACCGGATTATTTGTCTATACATTATATATATATGTTACTGGTTTATACTTTTAATACTTTACGATCACCTTTGTACTGTTTACGATGTAGAATCCGCCGGCAAGCGGGATCTCGGTCTGTCCGACTCCGACACGCAGGGCACGCACCAAACTGCCGTCGAAACGGTAGATAAAAACATCCTCTTCCTTCTGTGCCTCCACCACCACGCAGCCGCGGCGGGTATGGATACGCAAATTTTCAGGAAGGGAAGGAATTACCACATCCGTAGCCGTCCCGATACGCAACGTTGGCAATACGGTTGTCGTATTGACATCCGCCAGCAGATAGCCACGGAACGGATCGACGGTAACGGCGGAGGGCAAAGGCTGTTCCAGTTCGAATGCATCGCCGGAAGCATTCAGCAAATAGCAAGCCTCCTTCACCTCCAGGCGGTCGAACGTGCCGTTGGCATAAGAAGCAAAACCGCTTGCCGGTTTCACTGCCGTCACCTTGTCGCGGCGCAGCAACTGGTTGGGGCCCGAGACAAACGTTATCTCCTTATTCGCCCATACCGTCGGTACCGCCATCAGGTAAGAGACATTCGCCGTCATTTCGGTTGTGCTGACGTTTTGCAGCTTACCTTCCGCACTCATCGTCTTCAGCCAGAAATTACCGGCCGTACCCGTGCCCGTTGCCGGAGTGAGCAGTATAGTTCGGGAAGTACCCGAAGCGGGATCGCTCTCTTCGGTGGTAATACGTGTCGTTGTAAACGGCAAGGCCACCGACTCCCATTGGTTGGCATCTACGAACGAACGTACATACCGGATACCCTCTTCGGCAATCACCATACCAGCCGTAGCCGACGTTTTCACCAAGGCACCGTCACGGATAGTCAGGCGGTGTAAGGTAGTAGTACCCGTCACGTTTTCGAGCGAAAGTTCGGCATCCCCGGCCAGTACCAGGTTTGTATTGGCATAAGCCGCCTGCCAGGTATGCGAACCGGAACCCAATACGACCCGTTTGTAGGCAGTCAGCTCCGTATTATGATTATCGAGATCAGTCGGCACAGTCGCCTCATAAGTGTCACTTCCCTGAGGAATTAGCAGGTCATATGTCAGAGCAGCCGATTCGAGCCAATGGCACTGCATGACCGCTGCGGCATCCGGTCCCACTTTCACCAGCGTACGGTAGCACTCTTTATTGTCTTTGTTAAGTACGATACCGGCTACCTTCACATCGCTTCCGGCCTTTACGCTGCCCTCGCCATTAAGACGGATCGTTCCGAGCAGCGAGCCCTGCACAATTGTCAGCACCTTACCGGCAGCCACACTGAAGCCGCTGTTGCCGGAAGTATAACTAAACCCACCCAGGTCGAGGGTCAGACTTTTCTGTATATCCTGCACGGAAGAGAGCGACACATCCTTCAGCAGTCTCACCGTTCCCCCTTCCATAGCGGCAGCCAGTGCCGAAGCCAGCGAAGCGAACGATTTATCGCCCACCTTCGCCACCGGGTCGTTGCCGCCTGTCAGGTCGAGTTCATTGCCGTGGGTGGATGCGATGATGACGTTATTGAGGGCATACTCCACATCTCCCGCCGTTACGGTCAACGCCTGCATGGTGTTTGAAGAAGGGAGCCAGAGGCAAGCCACATTCTCCTGAATATTCGTGCAGGTAGCCGTAATATCTCCATAAGTATAATTGAACGAGGTCGTTCCGGCGGGTAGCGTCAGGAACGTGCGCCAAACCGTTTTCCCAGCTGCGCTTACCCGTGCATTGTTCATAATGACACTACTTTTCATATATACGTTGCCATCGATGGCGACAGCCCCTTCCAGTGTTCCGTCCCGTAGGGTCAGTAGATGGCTGCCCGCATCCAAGGTCAATCCTTCCGTAGCGGTTATCAACCGGTTGTTGTCGAGCGAGATCGTTGCATCGCTCCGTGCTTCCAGCGCCCCGCCGAGTCCGGTGAGATCCTTACGCAACACCACTGTTTCACCGGCGGTGGCCAGCGTCAAGGCTTCGGACAGCGTATCGTAAATATCGTCGCCGATAGCTGCGATGCCTTCCACATAGGTTACAGTAAGCGGATTCACGTGGGTAGGTGTTATGATGATACCGGTGGCGAGATAAGTATCCGTACCCGCCTCGGCAGAGAAATTGACCGGTTGATTGACCGGCTGCATCCACAAGCAAAGTTCGCCGCTTTCAGAACTCTTCACCCGGCCAGTCTGATCACTGCAATCATACACGACCGATGCCGTGACCGGCAGCCCGCTCACATTCACCCGGTAAGCCGGTGAAGTATTCAGATACACCTTACTCGTCGCTTCCATATTTACCGAACGATCTACCTGTAGATTGCCGTTGCTATAGATCGAACCGGCAGCAGACGAAATGATCGTAAAGCCGACCGACACGCTTCCGTTTCCGGTTATCCGCAGGTTGGCCGATTCAGGAACAGTTATCTGGGCATCCGCCGAAGAGGTGATGCTATAATCACCGGTTTCGAGTGTCACCGAACCGCTGATGCTGACAGCATTTTCCAGGACGGCATTCTTCAACACGATCACCGTCTTGCCCGCCGCATCGTTCAGCGCCTCCGCCAGTTTGCGGTATTTCTTGCCGTTACGTATCTGCGCTACGTCGCTCACACCGTATGTTTCCAGATTGAAGTGGTCGGGGTTGACGGTTATGTTTTCTGTTTTATAGGCTTTGCTTCCCAATGTAAAGGTAAGCGTGCCCGCCATCGTTTCGGGAAACCAGAGACAGGCCACACCATTGCGTACCATGAACTGACCGGAAGAGACCATCGTACCATCGCTGGTGGTGAACGCATACGTATGTTCACCGGTCGGGATCGTGGCCGGCAAGTCGGTTACAAGCAAACGGTAAAGAAGACCGTCCGCCTTATCGGTCACCTTGCCGATATGATCGCCGGTAATGCCCTGGCCGATATACATCAATCCGCCGTCGAGTGACAGAGGCGCTTCCAGTTCGCCCGTCCCGGTCTTGCTGGTGACGGTCAGTTGTCCTCCGCTACCGATCGTCAGGGCGGGAGGCGTAGCAGGCGTGAGTGATGAAGGGGTCAGGCCGTATTTACCCAGTTCGATTGTCACACGACGGGTCAGCGTCAAAGCTGTTTCAAGCGAAGAAGTCTTCAGCAGTTCGATGGTCTGTCCTTCTTCCGACAGAGCGTCAAAAGCCGCTTCGACAGTGGCATATTCGGTTACGCCGATACGGGCGGCATTGCTGCTGCCGCCTATTGTCATATCGTTATCATGGCTGTTGGCAGAAACGATATAACCGGTCACAACCTTATTCTCGCTTCCTACAGTAAATGCATATTCCTCTTTACTGTCGTTATTTTGCGGTAGCCACAAACAGGTTTCATCATTGATCACCGGATAGGTTACGCCGGCATAAATTATTTCGGCAAGGTCGTCACCGGCATAACGAGTGTTGACCATCGTACGCCAGTAAGCCACGTCTTTCACTCCATCGCGTATCACCGTCCCGTTCAAACGGATGGAACTGGGTATAAACAACTGCCCGGTACCTTTCAGGTCGACATCGACCGTCATTGTTCCTTTCATCCCGACCGTTTCATCATAGAAACGGATACGGGCACCGTCGGCAACAGTCAACTGTCCTCCCGAAGCGGAAGTGATATTCTTGCCGTCCAGATTGACCAGGAAGCTGCCCGCCATCGTCTGATTGCCGGAAACAGATACCCCGGTAAGCAAATAAAGCGCCACATCGGTATGATGCAACTCGACGGAAGCCTTCCGCGCACTCTCCAAAGCCTCTTTCAGCGTATTGTAAGCCTGGTTGATACTTCCGTTACCATAAGTAACACGTGCTACCACCCCGACAGGGCTTGCAGGAATCGCTTCGGTACGTTGCGTCACCGTAGTAATTCCTCCGGCGGTATATTCCGTGCTCGAACCACCGCTGCCACCTACCGTAAAACGCAGTTCCTCGCTCTTACCGTAGTCGGGCAGCCAAAGGCAAGCCAGACCGTTGTGCAGGAAGAAAGGTACATTCTGTTTCTGCCCGTAACTATACGTATATGTATTGGTTTCGCCTACCGGCAGTTCTTTCACCAGCGTACGGAACACGGCTTCGCCGCCTACCATCACCACAGCATCGGTCAAAGGCACTACACCGTCGATAAACACGTCGCCCACAATGCGGAACGTATTCTTTATATTTCCTTTTCCGGTAATATTCAGGTAAGCACCGCTTGCCGAAGCATCGAATGATACGGCCGAACCGTTTTGGGCAGCAATCTCGAAGCTTTGCAGATTGAGCGTAACCTCCGTATTAGCAGGTACGGTCTGCACGGTACTCAGATTATCGATACGGGTCAGCAGTGCCAGACTGTAACGCGATAGCGCATCGGGCGTACCCGCCTGCATTTCGTTGAAGGCATCCTGCAGGTTACCGTAGGAGTTTACTTCACGGGTATTGAGGTTGGTTACTTCGATCACGATCGGTGCCACATTGCGGTCGTGGGGTTCCACCTTGGCTACTTCGACTTCTTTTTTCTCGTAGCTGACAGGATGCGTCAGGGTTACCACCGTTTTCGGATCGCTCAGGGGTTGCTCCGGTTGCCAGCAATAGACCTTGCCTGCTTCGTCGGGCATCGCACGGAAAGGAGCCGGATCGGCATCCGTATAAGTACAATCGTATGGCTGTCCAGGTTCAAGGCCGGTGGTGACGGAGACTTTATAGAGCGTTTTACCTGATTTGTTTGTCGGGCGGCTACCATCGGTATATCCGGCATCCACGCTGCCGGCAAGTATTTTCTGCGTGCCTCCTTCGATAGAGTTATCGGCTGTCCGCAGGCCGTCGTCGTCGACCCGCCGGGTTACGATCGTTCCGCCTGCTATCGTCATCTGCGCACCGCTCTCTACAGAGATAGCCGGGCTTGCCTTATCGCCATAGGCACCTCCGTAAGCCTCGAGCTTGCCGTAACCGTCGGCAGCCGTGCTCCAGGTAAGGGCGGAAGAAGAAGCCGTCAGTTGTGCGGCGGGAAAAGAAACGCCACCGTTATAGCCGCCTTCCAGTCTGTTGGTGCCTTTCAGTTCGATATCGGCTGCTCCTTCGATACACAAGGCGGCTTTCGTCTGGGGTTTGATATTGGTTTCATTTAATGTGAGATAGGCTGTGCCCGTACCTCCTCCCGCGACTGTCAGTGCATGGTCTTTTCCCTTATCGGAAACAGCCTCACCGAATATAGGCAGACGGTTATCTAATGTACTACCGACAGTAGCCGTATATTTTTGTGCAGTCCCATACCTTACCGTTTGCTCGGCATCGGCGGGAGTGATCGTTACGTTGCCTTTACTTATATCTACATAAGGATAAGCATCGGCTTTATTATCATGGTTTTCATTTACCGATAATGTAGCCGTGGCAATCAGCTCGCTTCCTTCCGCCGAACCATCATAAAGAGTGAAGCTTTTGGAAGATTTACTTGCCGGCAACCAAAGGCAGTTTTTACCCGTATCTTTCTTTCCGGCAGGATAATATTCATTCCCGTTCCAACTATATCCCAGATATCCTGTAATACCCTCAGGCTCTTTGTCTACCCAGGTACGAAAAACCTTCTCACCTCCCATATAGAGTGATTTGCTCAACTTATCATCGAGTAGCTCGGTATACAGATTTTGTATCTCAAATACGCCGACCAGACTACCAGCACCAGATAATTCCAGCATGCCACTACCGGTACATCCCAAATGGTCAGTTGCATCAGAAGTCAGAGTAAAACCATTCAAGTTTAATTCTATAGAAATTTTACTTGTTAAATCTGCCCCCCTCTTTTTATTCCAATAGGTTGTACCGTAAGTCGTATAATTCTTTTGTAAGGAGATGACATCTACACCATCTCTTGTAACATCTTTAAATGCGTCTTCCAATGATACGTACGGTCCTTTAAAGATATTATTAATTCTAGCTGCAACATATTGGGTGAAATTGATAGGTGTATTATGTTGCGATACTGTTATCTTTGTTGATTTGTAAAGTTCATTCACATTTTTAGGATTCTGAATATTGATATATTGATCGGTATACTTGCGTATCCACATATACGCCTTCTTTCCATCCAAGTATTTTGCATGAGTCCGCGTTTCACGATCTGGGAACCCTCCATTCCATTTACACCAATCTTCCAGAGGACTCATCCATACATCAAAACCAGTAACAGAGGGCTCGAGTGTTGCTGTACAATACCATACAGAGCCATCATAGTCAACAACATCCCAATCAGCCAAATTTCCCAGGTTATCAGCATCCACGTATACTGGTCCATTCACACAGATACTATTTTGAATTTGCATGTTTTTCAGTTTGAGCGGTCCACTAGGTGAAAAGATAAATCCATTAGAAATAAATTTCTTTTCATTCCCGTCTAATGTTATTGACGGACCTTCATAAGTTCCCGTATAAGTATAATTGCTTACATTTAAACAAAGTGTAGAACCAGAAGGTATAGTAGAATTAACAAGCGACTTATAATATGTTCCTTTCTGATCGTATACTTGCCCCATCTTGGTGGTATGTGTCCAAGAATTCGATATTGTTCCTGAAGGAATTCCCGCAATTTCAAAATAATCCCATTCAGAAAATGCTTTTTGTATATACACATGGTATTTAGAACCATTTTCATAATATATTTTACCCTTGGTTCCATCACTTAATTTAAAATCATTCCAGCTACCTGATGTTGGTTTTATATCTGTATCACTAAAATCAGGGGTAAAGTATCCCCCTTGCTTAGGGACTAGAAAAGTGCCATAATATGTTATAGATGCCCATCCGATGATAGATGGTTTAGAAACCTGTATTTCTTCTTTGTATATGTAATCTACGTAAACATATGCTCCATTCTTGATATTAAGATTTCCTCCTTTAAACCTTTTACTATCCCAACAAAGACCTCCTATTCCCGGTGCTTTATAGTCGTTATAATATCCTCCATTTGCATAGACCTGAATAGGTCCTTCGATATTTAAGGTTGTTTTATCTCCAGTGACCCCTATGCCGGCAACTATTGCCCAACTACTTCCGGCACCTTTACAGTTCAACCAAGCCGGATTTTTCGGATCTTTCGATTTTATGGTAAAGGTATTCCCCGCTTGTCCGGGATTTCTGGTCGCAACATTCAAATCAATACCAGCAGTACTCCACTCACCTTTAACTGATCGGCCGAACAATTCATTATGTCCTTCAAAATAAAGTGTTACATTCATATTATCGGCATCTGCACAGATAGCACCTCCTGTAACGTTCTTGAAATAATATGTGCCGCTCTTATTAATCCTCAGGCCATACTCCCCATTTGCCCCCAAATTACCAGTGTATGTTCTTCCCGGTACAGCATAATTCTTCTGACCCCACACCTCAGAAGGTCCTCCTATCAAAAACAAAAAAAGCAACATAATCATCTGCTGCTTACCATATTTTTTCCAATTAAATCTATGCATAATATCCATATCGTTAAAAGCCAAGACCCGCACCGGAAGAACACGATCAAACAGCCTCTCCTCAACCGGTCTTTTATCAAAAATACCCTATCTAAACTTATTTATCTTCGTTGAGCGCTTTGAGAAAAGCGTTTCCCGGCCGGAATTTCACGGTGTATCGGGAAGGGATCGTTTTCGGTTCTCCTGTTTTCGGATTGCGTCCGGGACGTTCGGCCTGCCAAACGGAACGGAAGGTGCCGAAATTTTGCAGTACCATCATTTGGTCGACAGCTACAGCTTCCATTGTTTTTCGGATGAAACAATCGATCACAAGACGTACCTGTTGCTCTTTAAGACCTGTTTCATCGGCAAGCTGCCGGATGAGTTGTTGTTTGTTCATTGTCATATTCTTTTAATTGATTTGTTTCAATGGTTCCTGCCAGTGCAACCGCCTTGGTTCCTGCCGGTGCAACCGCCCTTTCGCGGTAGTGGGAACGCCCCGGTTCCTGCTAGAGGAACGCCGGGGTTCCCGATGCCGCAACCGTGGCATCGAATTTTATTCTATTACGGGACGATCGTCCTCGCCACTTTCACCAGTACCGATAAAGACAGTAGTAGACACGGAACGGGGCGATTTACGCAAGGCGTTTTTACCCTTCATATATTGGTTTGTAATAGTCAGTTCGTATTCGCCATCTGTCAGTTCGGAAGGAACGATAAAGATCAGTTTGCCGGGATCGTTGGTACTGAACATGTCGCTACCAAGGGTTACCACCGCATCGGTAGTCGTATTCCGGAAAGTGATTCCTACTGCCGGATCATCGCCTATCACGCGAAGGTAGGCTCCATAAACGGCGAAATTGCGTCCGGGTGTCATGCTACCGTCGGTCATACCGTTGCTACGGTCTTCCACTCCGGTGATATACATTACGTCAGCTTTCTCGCCTTCAATTACAATTTCAGTTTTAGTAATCTCTTCGCGGATCACCTTGTCCTGGATGAAAGAGACGTAGATTCCGTTCTTTTCAGGGTTCCAGAGGCCTTTTTCTATAATTCCCGTAAAACGGGGTATGGCATGGAACAATCCGGTATTGACGCTGAAGCCATTCATCAGGAAGCGTGCCACGATACGTTCATAGAGTGTAACTACATGTACAAGAGTCTCTTGCCGTAGACCTGTATCTTCTTCACGCATTTCTTTGTAGATCTCATCATGCCCTGCATTCCCCGCGGATTCGAGTACCAAAATCCGATCTTTCGGATCTGTCGTTAAGCTGTTATCTGCCAGCCATCCTCTTAATTTGTTTTGCATACCAGTGTTTATTATGGAGTTTTGTTAGATCTCCGGTTAATAATCGACCGTTTTGTCAAAATCAAAATGACTAGAAAAAACGATCGTTTTTTCTAGTCATTTTCGTGGAGGTGTCATCTTCTCCGTCATTTATTCTAAATAACTTGATTATTAGAGGTTAATAAACATCTGAAAAATTTGGTCGGTATTCTAAAAAAGCCTAGTTTTGCAGACAAATTAAAACGATCCTTTTTTCTAGCCATTTTGATTATTCGTGCTTCTTTCGTATCATTTCTATTTTGAATAAAACGATTCTTTAAACAATCAGGTATTTTTTTCTTTGAGAATATATAAAAGTCTATCAATGAAGATGTTTAAGTATATATAAATAAAAAAAGGAGATATACCCTAAAGTATACCTCCTTTAATAACATATAGCTTCTTTGTTTATCCGTTCATAGAAGCCAGGAACTCCATATTGTCGTAAGTCTGTTCCATACGTTTCTTTACAAACTCCATTGCTTCGAGCGAGTTCATATCCGACAGATACTTGCGGAGGATCCACATACGGTTCAATGTACTTTCATCCTGCAACAGGTCGTCGCGACGAGTACTTGAAGCAGTGATATCGACAGCCGGATAGATACGTTTGTTCGACAGTTTGCGGTCGAGCTGCAATTCCATGTTACCTGTACCCTTGAATTCTTCAAAGATAACATCATCCATCTTGGAGCCTGTTTCAGTCAACGCTGTAGCCAGGATCGTCAGGCTACCGCCGTTTTCGATGTTACGAGCTGCACCGAAGAAACGTTTCGGCTTCTGCAGGGCATTCGCATCCACACCGCCGGAAAGAACCTTACCGGATGCAGGCTGAACGGTATTATAAGCACGTGCAAGACGTGTGATAGAGTCTAACAGGATTACTACATCGTGGCCACATTCCACCATACGTTTTGCCTTGTTCAGAACGATTTCGGCAATCTTCACGTGGCGTTCTGCCGGTTCGTCGAAAGTAGAAGCGATCACTTCGGCATCTACGCTGCGAGCCATGTCGGTTACTTCCTCCGGACGTTCGTCGATCAGCAGGACGATCATGTACACTTCCGGATGGTTGGCTGCGATTGCGTTAGCGATATCTTTCAGCAACATGGTCTTACCGGTCTTGGGCTGTGCCACGATCAAACCACGCTGTCCTTTACCGATCGGCGAGAACAAGTCTACAACGCGAACGGAAATATTATCATTCACCTTCGGAGCCTTACGTGCGGTAAGCATGAATTTTTCGTCGGGGAAAAGCGGTGTCAGGTGATCGAAAGGAACGCGGTCGCGTACGTCTTCCGGCGAACGGCCGTTGATCTTGTCCACTTTTACCAGCGGGAAATATTTTTCACCTTCCTTCGGAGGACGGATAGCACCTTCCACCACGTCGCCTGTCTTCAAACCAAACAGTTTGATCTGCGACTGCGATACGTAGATATCATCCGGAGAAGTCAGGTAGTTATAATCAGAAGAACGCAGGAAACCATAACCATCCTGCATCATTTCCAATACGCCGGTTCCTGTCAGGATACCATCAAATTCGTATTGTTTTTCCTGCGGTGCATTGTTATTATTGTTGCGCTGGTTGTTGTGGTTGTTCTGATTATTCTGATTGTTCTGTCTGTTGTTAGGACGAGGAGTGTTTTGCTGCTGCGGTTGCGGAGCGGCTTCCTTTTCAGGCTGTGCTGCCTTTTCCTGTGGTTGCGGCTTGGCTGGTGAAGGAGAGAACGGGAAGAGCTGGTCGAGAACCGATTTTGTATCGGGATGTCTGAACACCACTCTTTTTGGTTCGTTTTCCGACGCCGGAGCCTCGTTTGCAGGAGCTTCAGGAGCCGGTACTGCCGGAACTTCAGGTGCTGCTTCCACTACAGGCAACTCTTCGGGAGCACCTTCCACAACAACCGGAGGTAACAATGGTTTTTCCACTGCCGGGACTTCCGCCGCAACAGTCTGGGTAGCTTTTGAAACTACCACCTCGTCCGTATCGTTAGCAGGAGCAACCGCACCGGCTACTTTTTCCTTTTTCTCGATACGAACTCTTTTCTTACGATCAGGTTGTTCCTTCTTTTCTGCAGCAACTGCTACTTTCTTTTCCTCTACGGGTTTTGCCGCTTCCGGAGCCGGAGCTGCTGCAACGTCTTCTGTTTTCGCTGCTTTCACTTTGCTTTCAGCCTTAGGAGCTTTGGCTGCCGCCGTTTTAGGTGTTTTCTTCGCTTTCGTCTGCTTTTCAGCTTTCTTAGCCTCTTTTTCTTTCTCCTTTTCTGCCTGTTGACCTGCATAAGAGATAGCTTGCTCATCAAGAATACGGTAAACAAGTTCTTCTTTTTTCAAAGAACTTATTTTCTTAATTCCCAACTCTTCCGCTATACTCTGCAATTCAGGAAGGAGTTTTTCATTTAGTTCTAGAATGTTATATTTCTGCATATTGAGAAGTGAGTAATAAAAACGGTAGACGATAAAAGATTGTACAACACGTGCTTACCGCTATCATTGTATCTTAATAGTTTTTGATAATAAATAAATTTCAATGTAAATAACCGGATTGTTTAGCTAATTTGAATCATTAGTAACACATCTGCGGAGTAAATCTTTGCAAATGTAAGAACATTTTTAGTTATTCTATTATTTTTGTCGAAAAAAAATTCACAACCAGCACACTCTTAGTCTCTTTGTCGACACAAAAGCGATTATCAGAGCGCTCTCCCACAATCCAGAGAATGTTTTCGCCGCTACAGAGAAGCCATGTCTGCTCTTTGTCTATACGGCTGAATTTATGATCTGAAAAATAATCGCTCAGTTTCTTACGGCCTTTCATTCCAAAAGGAATAAACCAGTCTCCTTCTTTCCATTTACGAAGTGTCAGGGGAAAAGAAAGTTTGTCGTAATCAAAATAAGCGATATGTTTATCCTTTCGGATATTGAAGTCACTATTAATAACAATCTTCTGGAAAGAAAGTTCAATAGGGCCACGCCAGATATCCTCCAGAACATCGTCGGCGGTAAAGGTATATTCCTGTATTTCTTCCTTACCGACCGGAGAAAGCAACAGGTATTCGCGGTCTTTCAGCAACCGGTAATCGGACGAATAAAACATCTTGCCGGGTTCTTTTGCCAGCGAACGGAATATATCATCGGCCACCTGCCGGGTAAAGCCATATGGTTTCAGCAACTCGTACAGAATAGTTGCAGGCGAAGGATAGTCCGTCAGCCGGGCTATCGGAATACGGTCTCCCTCCTCCACCAATTGTCTGCGGGCTTCTTCCACGACATACAGATAGATAGCTTCTGTTTCGGCCAGATGATCGGCTGTACGTGCGATAGAGGCCTTTACGGATGGATTCAGCTCTTCCAGTAAAGGAAGCACGCGGAGACGGATAAAATTACGCGTATAGGCATCCGACAAGTTCGTGCTGTCAGTTACATACGGCAAATGCTGCTCTTCCAGCCAGGCCAGTATCTCGCTGCGGCTGACTGTCAGCAAAGGGCGCACCACATAACCGTTCTTCGGACGGATACCTCCCAGCCCACGGATACCTGTACCACGAATCAGGTTCAATAAGACAGTCTCCACGCTGTCATCGCGATGATGGGCAACTGCGATAGCTTGTGCACCCAGACGTTGCCGCATCTCCTCAAACCAGTTATAACGTAGTTCGCGGGCTGCCATCTCGATGGAAAGGCTGTGTTCGGCGGCATAAGCCGTTGTATCAAAATCTATCTTATGGAAAGGGACGCCCAGGTTACGGGCTGTTTCTCCGGCAAATTCTTCATCGCGGATAGACTCGTCGCCACGCAAATGAAAATTACAATGCAATGCAATACAGGTATAATCGAGCTGCACGAGCAAACTCAGCAAAGCGACCGAGTCGGCTCCTCCGCTGAATCCGACCAGAACGGGAGCGTCACCGGCCAGCAACTGCTGTTTCTCTATGTATGCACGAACGATATTCCTCATTTGCCATATAAAATTATGGCTTTAGCCAAACATATTTCAGCTAAAGCCATAAGCTTTTTATTTACTGTGTCAGTATTTATTCTTCTACACCAGCCAGTTCCGGGTCGATCATGATACGTCCGCAATATTCGCAAACGATCACTTTCTTACGCAACTTGATATCCATCTGTTTCTGAGGCGGGATCTTGTTGAAGCAACCACCGCAGGCATCACGCTGGATATAAACCACAGCCAAACCATTACGTGCACCCTTACGGATACGTTTGAATGCTGTAAGCAAACGCGGTTCGATCGTAGTTTCCAGTTTCTTAGCCTTTTCGCGCAGTCTTTCTTCTTCCTGCTTCGTTTCAGAGATGATCTCTTCCAGCTCGCTTTTCTTCTGAACCAGGTCAGCCTTACGGCCGTCCAGTCTTTCAGTCAACTGAGCGATCTCTTCTTTCTTATGACTTATTGATTCACCGAATTCGCGGATTTTCTTTTCAGAAAACTCAATTTCAAGTCCCTGGAATTCGATTTCTTTTGACAAGTTATCAAATTCGCGGTTGTTGCGCACGTTATCCAGTTGCGATTTATATCTCTCGATCAGACCGGTAGACTCAGTGATTCTGTGTTTCTGTTCAACAACAGCATTCTCATAATCCTGGATCTCCGTCTGATAGTTCTGAAGACGGGTTTCCAATCCTGCGATCTCATCTTCCAAGTCCTGAACTTCCAGGGGAAGCTCTCCACGAAGCGTTTTGATCTTATCAATTTCAGTCATCATCGTCTGAAGTTGATAAAGCGTAGAAAGCTTTTCTTCAACTGTATACTCTTTTTCAGCTGATTGTTTATCTGTAGCCATTCTATAAATATTTTACCGGGTTTGAATTAACATTCGAAAAATGTACGGCAAAGGTAGGGAATTTTTTCGATATTATGTTATAAAAGATGTCTTTTGTACATACTTCAGACTCATAATGGCCTATTACAGCCAGCAATATGCGGTCTTCGACATCGTAAAAGTCATTGTATTTAGCTTCTCCGGTGATGAATACATCCGCCCCGTAGGCGATTGCGTCCTTTACCAGAAAAGCACCGCTGCCACCACATAGTGCCACCTCTCGTATCGGCTTACCTGTAAAGGCTGAATGCTTTACGCAACCTACCTGGAACAGGTCTTTTATCCGTTGCAGGAAATTCAGTTCGTCCTCTTCCTCCGGCAACTCTCCCACTACACCGGAACCTACCTGATCCCAGGTGTTATTCAACGGGTAGAAATCGAAAACCGGCTCTTCATACGGATGAACGGAAAGCAAGGCACGGGTAATGGTCGACTTGCGGAAAGCAGGCAATATCGTTTCGATACGTATCTCACGCTCTACATGCAACTCTCCCACTTCGCCACAAAACGGATTCGTACCCTCGCCGGCACGGAAAGTTCCTTTGCCTGCCAGATTGAAACTGCACGAGTCATAAGCCCCGACCGTTCCGGCACCGGCATTGAACAAAGTCGTCCGCACCAGTTCCGCATACGCTTCGGGCACGAAAGTAACCAGTTTCAGCAAGGCGCCTTTTTGCGGGCTCAGCACACGTACGTTTTCCAGTCCGATCAGTTCGGCCAGGCGGAAGTTTACACCTCCGGCTGCATTATCGAGGTTGGTATGGGCGGCATAAATCACCAGATCGTATTTGCATGCCTTCATCATACACCGCTCGATATAACTGGAGCCTGTCAATGATTTAAATGCTTTAAAGGCTAAAGGATGATGAGAAATGATCAGATTGCAACCCAACTCTATTGCCTCGTCGACCACCTCTTCGGTAACATCGAGACAAAGCAACACACCAGTGGTAGACTGGTTGACGTCACCCACCTGTACACCTGTATTGTCCCAGCTTTCCTGCAAGGGTAGCGGAGCGTATTGCTCTATTTCTTTCAAAACATCCTTTATCCGTAGCATATAGATATCTTTTTATTCTTTTACGTCTACCTTCAGGCACAACTCATCCAGCTGCACGTCGTCGATAACAGACGGAGCATCGAGCATGACATCGCGGCCTGAATTGTTTTTCGGGAATGCGATACAGTCGCGGATAGAATCGAGTCCGGCAAACAGAGACACCCAACGATCCAGACCATAAGCCAGACCACCGTGAGGAGGCGCCCCGTATTTGAATGCGTTCATCAGGAAGCCGAACTGAGACTGGGCTCTTTCTTCGGTGAATCCCAGCAAACGGAACATCTTATCCTGCAATTTGCTGTCGTGGATACGGATAGAACCTCCACCCACTTCAACACCATTGATAACCATATCGTAAGCATTGGCACGTACGGCACCGGTATCACTATCCAGCAACGGAATATCTTCCGGCTTCGGTGAAGTGAACGGATGGTGCATAGCATAGAAACGCTGATCTTCTTCGCTCCACTCAAACAGCGGGAAGTCGATCACCCACAGGCATACGAATTTATTCTTATCACGCAGGCCCAACTGACCGGCTACTTCAAGACGCAATTCGCAAAGCTGTTTGCGTGTTTTCATCGCATTGTCGCCCGAAAGGATCAGGATCAGGTCGCCCGGTTTTGCACCGAAAGCTTCCTTCATCTGCTGCAATGTTTCCTGTGTATAGAATTTGTCTACGCTTGACTTCACGCTGCCATCGGCTTCCACGCGGGCATATACCATACCCTTCGCTCCTACCTGCGGGCGTTTAACGAATTCAGTCAGCGCATCCAGTTGTTTACGTGTATAGGTAGCTGCTCCTTCCACACAGATACCGCCTACATAAGCTGCATCATCGAATACGGAGAAACCATAACCTTTCATGATATCCATCAGTTCGACAAACTTCATGTCGAAACGCAGGTCAGGCTTATCGCTACCATAATATTTCATAGCATCGTGCCAGGTCATACGCTGGAACGGCTCTTTGATCTCGATACCGCGAATTACCTTGAACAGGTGTTTTGCCATACCTTCGAAGATATTCAGCACATCTTCCTGTTCAACGAAACTCATCTCACAGTCGATCTGTGTAAATTCCGGCTGACGGTCGGCACGCAGGTCTTCGTCGCGGAAACATTTTACAATCTGGAAATAACGGTCGAAGCCGGAAACCATCAGCAACTGTTTCAAAGTCTGAGGCGACTGAGGCAATGCATAGAACTGTCCCGGGTTCATGCGGGAAGGAACAACGAAGTCGCGCGCACCTTCCGGTGTCGAGTTAACAAGAACCGGTGTTTCTACTTCCAGGAAACCTTGCTTATCGAGATAGTTGCGCACTTCGAATGCCATACGGTGACGCAGTTCCAGATTGGCACGAACGGTATTACGACGCAAGTCCAGGTAACGGTATTTCATACGCAGGTCGTCGCCTCCGTCGGTTTCATCTTCGATAGTGAAAGGAGGAGTTACGGCTGCATTCAGGATATTCAGCTCCGAAACGATCAGTTCGATCTCCCCTGTCGGGATATTGTTGTTCTTGCTCGAACGTTCTCTTACTGTTCCTGTAACCTGGATCACATACTCACGTCCCAGTTTGTTTGCCTTTTCACAAAGTGCGGCGTCTACTTCCTGGTTGAAAACCAGCTGAGTTATACCATAACGATCGCGGAGGTCGACAAATGTCATACCACCCATCTTACGAGTCTTCTGCACCCATCCGGCCAATGTAACCACCAGACCTTCGTCTGCCAGGCGCAAGTTTCCACAAGTTCTTGTTCTATACATCTTTTTAAAGATTTATTCTGTTTTAATGTGCAAAGATAATCATATTTCTATATCCAGCATGACTGAAGAGTATGTTAGTCGTCATTTCTGCAAATTTCGTAACCTCCTATCTTAAATTCCCCCATCAGGAGAAGGAACTCATAGAAATCGTCTACTTCCGGTCGGGAGTGGCAAAGATAATTGTCTAATGTTTCTAATTTGTAGGGATAGTGGAAGGCAAGTAAGAGGCTTGAGGCCATCTGATGGTATTTGGGGCGACCGTGGCGACCGGCTTTTTCAAGGACGTAGAACATAAGAGTAAACAGGTCAGGATTGTGGAGCGTATAGCGCAACTTGCCTAAAGGGGTGTGATGGAGCAGGTAATCGATATAAAGCTCGCGGTCATGTTTCAGGTATTTGTCTACATACTTACGGAACGGGCCGGGAAGGTTGTCGTAATAACCGAAGGCCAAACGACAAAGTTTGAGACGGCATTCCCTACGGAGGGGTTCTTCGAAAGTTTTCAACTTGGCGTCGAATGACGCAGAAGTAGGTGTGTTGCCAAATAGCAACTGCAATTCTTTTAATAGCTTTTTCATGATATGTGGTATCGAAGAGAAAAGGTTTAGCTCTCCGATACCACATTCTTCGCATCAGAATCAACACCACCCGCTTTTGAAACAGCACAATAGGTAAATCCGGCATCCTCTAGAGGACAAATACTGGTTGTATATATTATTGGTGTCATAACCAGCAAAGAAAATTGATGCTTAAAGTTCAGCGTAAGAGTCACTTTCTCTATGTCGGTGGCATTAGCAACACTGGCTGCTATCATCAAGTCGCTGGCGGCATAATTTGCCGCATCACTTTGGTCGGCGGCCGGTTGAAGATGCTCATTATTAACCAACGAAGAAACAATCTCATTTGTTGCTTGTAAGGGATCTATTGTAATCCTCTCTTTATATGGAGAATAGGCAATATAAGTTACCCCTCGTAATAATAAATTTTAGAATCTATTGGCAGACTCCAACGGGTTGTACCATCTTCCGCTACGGTATATGTTAGTCTCATGTTATCGATGTTGTCTACTATTGCATCATTCTTTATTGCAAAAAGACCGATAGCATTCCCATCACTAAATGTCGTCTTATATCCTTCAGTCATCGTACGTGTCAGAGGCACATCGGTTTGTTCAGGATTACTAAAATCACTTTTTGTAGCACAGATAGTTTGAACTACAGGATGTGCCGCATTACTACCGACACTGCCTATTACTTCTTCGTTTGTGCACCCGCTTCCTACAAGCAGAGTAGCCAGAAAGCTGATGCCGATAAGTAGTTGTTTTGTATATTTCATTGTTTCCATTATCTATTCATTTACTATATTATCCGCGTTATCCGTCTACTCCTCGCCGTCTACACTACCTTATGTATATACATTGTCGATGAGCTTAGCTTCGTAGGACAATACTTTTTCTGCCACAAGCCGGTTATAAACAGCCTTCAAAGTCCTTAGATAAGTGGAAATGGTATTCAGGCTTTTGCCATATCCTTTCATCCACTCTTCATACTCTTTCAACCTGCCGGGCGTAAATACTTCGTCTACCTCTATCGGCACCGCTTCGCCGCCCGAAAAATCCATAAAGGACTTCAGCGCATACCGGTATGTATGGGCTGCCGGTCGTTTCCTGTCCCTTTCCAGTTTTGAAATGACCGTTTTCATGTAAATTGTTAAATCCATTTTTCCTGTTCTTTTTATGTTTTTACTCTCCAAATGTCAGGATTTCAGATCTTTTACTAACACACAAATCCGGTTTTTGGTTGCTTGGGGACAGCACAAAGATATTTTGGAACGTTTCCAGGAGGAAAAGGAAAAATCATCCAGATGATTTTTTTAGCTATCCAAAATTGAAGAGAAAAAGGATAAAGAACATCGGGAGTTAAGAGGCAAAATACATGTTTTCCTCTCTGGAGAAGTCCATTTTATAGATGTTAAGAAGATAGCAAAATTCTTATTTCTTTTCCTAATTACTGACAAGGATAAGAAAATCATTCAAATGATCTATCTAATCTATATACAAAATGATAAAATAGCTCAATGCTATGATCCATTTTGTCATACCTTAACTCCGCGAGAACAGCATATACCCTGAAGAATATAGAATTTATCACATCCTGTTCATAGAAAAGGTTGCTATATTGACATTTTGATTTTCGCGGAGGCATAGACACAGCAAGCCGGCGGATAATACCAGCCAGATATGATTCGTACACCCGCGTAAAAGCGTCAGCGACCTTCTTCAGGAATAGTCGCTTGGCAAAAAACTCAGGATATTTCATATAAAATATAATTTATTTTATCAATTAGGTATAATCCCAACTAATTACTTATATTTGTTGAAACTTATAGACTTTAAAGCATGATAACATTTGAAGAACTTATAGATATCATCGTAAAATTCAGAGATGAGAGAGATTGGGAGCAGTTTCACAATGCCAAAGATCTAGCATTAGCATTATCTATCGAGGCTGCAGAATTAAATCAACTATTCCTTTGGAAATCCCCAGAAGAAGCAAATGTAGAGAAAATAAAAGAGGAATTAGCAGATATCCTAAATTATGCACTATTAATTGCCAACAAATATGGTTTTGATGTTTCTCAAATTATACTTGATAAAATAAAAAAAAACGCGGAAAAGTATCCTGTTGACAAAGCTAAAGGATCCTCGAAAAAGTATAACGAACTATAAATTAAAATCCATGATTGCTAAAAGAGTAATATATCAAGAACCTCAATCCATATTTTTCAAAGATGTAATGACTAATACATTTGTAGATAAAATGATAAAAACTGCAATGTACTACAACATAAACCCCAGTGATTCAGAAGTAAGATCTTGGGGTAATAATGCCCCTAAGATAAAAGATCTACTTGAATTAAGTGGAATTACAGATTCTTATATAACATTCGAGCATTTAGTTCCATACAATATGAAACGCATTGATTGTATTTTGTATGGTAGAAACTTATTGGGTCAAGGAAATGTCGTTCACATCGAACTAAAACAGTGGAGTAATAAAGGAGTCCAAGCTGCAATATCTGAAGGGAATTTTAACATTGATGAAATATCAGATGTAACATATAAAGTACAAGCATATACAGGTAGAGGTAATCGATTAGTAGCCCATCCATCTCAACAAGTAAGAGGTTATAATGATTATCTAACGGGATTCATTGAGGTATTAAGCAATAAAGAACTTCTTATTGAAGGCATTGCATATTGCTATAATTATCGTAAAAACGTAAAGCCAAATGCATTATATGATGCAAGGTATGATGAACTTCAAAAAACATACAAAACATATGCTGGAGACGAAGTTCAAGAATTAGCAAAACGCTTACAGAGCGCTTTAGGAAGGGGGGATGGTTTGACTATTTTCAATAAAATGATAAATAGCCCCATACGCCCATCTAAAAAATTACTCGAATCTGCAGCAAGTCTGATTCATGAAGGTAATTCATCGGAATTTGCTTTAATCGAAGAACAAATCATTGCTCGCAATGTTATACTTGACAAAATACGTAAAATAGGCAAGAAAAAAAGTGTAATTATCGTAAAAGGAGGTCCAGGCACAGGTAAAACAGTCATTGCCTTGCACATACTTTCCATATTGGCGAAACACAAGAAAAAGTATAACATCCATTATGCAACAAAGTCAAAACCATTATTGGAAGGCATTAAATATCGATTACCTCGCGGTAGTAAAGCTAAATATTTATTCTCAAACATTACTCAGTTTCTTCCTGCAAATTTTGAAAGAGACAGTTTGGATGTATTGCTGGTAGACGAAGCTCACCGTATCTCAAATAATGCAAACAATCAATATACACCATCCAACAAACGAACAAACCTCTCACAAATACAAACAATTGTAAGAGCATCTAAAATATCCGTATTCTTCATCGATGACAAACAAGCTATTAGAAGTGTTGAAATTGGATCATCAGAACTAATCCGAGATTGTGCAAAAGAATATGAGGCTGATATTGTTGAAATTGAATTAAAATCTCAATTTAGATGCAATGGTTCTGATAACTATTTAGACTGGCTTGAACAAGTTATTTATAATGAGCCTATAAAATCATCTTTTAAAAAAGAAGAATTTGATTTTAGAGTTTTTGATGATCCACAAACATTGTATGAAGAAATAAAGAAAAAAGATAATGTTGAAAATCAAACAGCCCGTCTCACTGCAGGCTTTTGTTGGCCTTGGTCTAGTGATTTAGATGAAAATGGTAATTTAGTAAAAGATGTAACAATTGATAAATTTGCAATGCCTTGGGAAACAAAAGATACTATTACTAGTATTCCTGAAGGTTATGTTAAGTGGTATGAATGGGCATATAAACCTGAAGGAATAAAGCAAGTTGGATGTATATATACAGCACAAGGGTTTGAATTTGATTATATAGGGGTTATCATTAGTCCAGATTTGCGATATGATACAGAAAAACAATGTTTAGTTACTGATATAAATAAAATAAAAGATCCTGTATTAAAGAGAAATTCCACAAATTTCGATAACTATGTTCGCAATATTTATCGAGTTTTAATGTCACGTGGGATGAAAGGATGCTATGTATATTGCTGTGACAACAATTTAAAAGAATACATCAAATCAAAATTACAACAATAACTCTATAATTATAAAAATAAGGCTCCGTTTCGGAGCTTTATTTTTATATGTACAGTTTGTGTTACACGAAGCAATGATCACAGTTTTAAAAAAAGCTAATAAGCCTTTAACTAGCAGTGAAATCGCTGATAAAATTAATGATCAAAATTTATATAAAAGAAATACCCTGCCTTATCAACGCTTATTAAAGAGAAATAAGACGTTTTAGCATAAAAAAAACGAGCCAATACAATAATGTACCGACTCGTTATCTCTTTAATTAGCTGAAAACAACTTTTTGTTTTGTGTCGGGGTACCAGGATTCGAACCTGGGACCCCCTGCTCCCAAAGCAGGTGCGCTAACCGGACTGCGCTACACCCCGTTTTACAACCGCTTTATTGTCGATTGCGGTGCAAAGGTAAGCATTTATTTTTAACCACCAAATATTTCGTGTTTTTTTTTAATTGATTACTTTCGCATCTGTTTTATTACCTCAACTAAAGGGAAAGGAGGAAAAGCAAAGGAAAGAAGTAGATCATTAAACATGAACATATTGCAGGCCAATATGTTATAATATAAACATATCAACATTGAAAATAGTATGATAATTGCCTATACACGAACATATTCAAACAAGCAACAAAGTGACAATCAAAAAAATGCGATTGAACAATTTGCAGTAAATAATAACATAACCATAGACAAATGGCATAATGATTCTCGAACTACTTCTTCACGCCATAAAAACAGGCTTGAAGAAATAATTAAGAATATGAATGCCGGCGACACACTGATTGTGGCAGATGTTACCCGTCTAAGCCGGAAATTAATGGAAATTATGCATTTGATCTTGTTATGTATTGAGAAGAAAGTGACACTTTACTGTCTTAAGGAAGGGTACACTTTCGAAGATAACGTCGACAGCAAGACGTTGGCATTTACTTTCGGACTCGTTTCAGAGATTGAAAGTAAACTAATCTCGACCCGTACAAGAGAATCTCTTGAGATCAGTAGAAATAAAGGGACAGCTCTCGGACGACCCAAAGGAACTCCTAAAATGGATCACCTGCTTGCTCAGAAAGAACAGATAGAAAAAGAGCTAAACGAAGAAAAAGCGACTTATGCTGAACTGGCTGAATATTACCAGGTGTCATTAAGTAGTTTTAAAAATTTCGTCAGAAACAATATCAGCCCTAGCCTTCCGGGAAGAAAAAGAACCGGAAAGAGAAAGAAAAAGATGGATTGAACAGTCAATAAATAAAAAGGGGAATTGAAAATAATCGACAGGCTAATACATTTTCAATTCCCCTTTTTTATTTCGTATTTATACGATCACTTTTCAATCCTTATCCGTGCATCGACAGCAAACAATCCCCGGTCAGTTGCCAACAGCGGATTAATATCCATCTCTTTTATCTCAGAAGCAAAGCGAAGGATAGTAGAAAGACGAACGATAATATCTGCATATTGCTGCTCATCAATACCTTTTTGTCCACGTGTTCCCTTTATGATTGGATATCCGCGCAAAGAATGGATCATTGAATATGTTTCATCATATGATAAAGGAGCCAACCCGTATGATACATCTTTCAGTACTTCGACGAAAATACCTCCTAATCCGCAAAGTATAACATGGCCGAAACCTTCCTCATACTTCGCCCCGAGGAACAACTCCTGCCCTTTCAGCATAGGCTGAACCATAATGGCCGTTACATCCGGTAAGCGCATCATACGCTCGAATTCGAACAATAAATGTTCTTCACTCCGGATATTCAAGGCAACGCCACCGATATCACTTTTGTGTACAGGACCAACCACCTTAGCTACAACCGGGAATTTTACCTTCTTGGCAAATGCTATCAGCTCGTCTTTATCCGTCGATGTAAACTCTTCCACTAACGGAATATTTGCAGCTCCCAATAAAGTTCGAACCTGTTCGGGTGCCAGATAACCGTTTGAAGGTAACTGATCGATAATCCGGCGTACTTCCGGTACGTTGACACCATATAACTGAATATCGGTACTCATCGGCTTCGGCGTATTGATCACGCGCGAAAGAGCTGTTCCCAATGTCACCTCATCGGAGAAGTTGACGTGACCTTTCTTTACAAAACTGCGCACTTCAGGACCTGCCGTTACAATAGATGGTAAAACAGGGAAGATAGGTTTCTTACATTCCTCCATCTTTTTATGAAGTACCTCGTATGTCTCATAGAGTTTGACCAGGCCGGGACTACCGAAAATAACCATCATCAAATCGATCTCCTCAAAATGATTTTCACAATAATCGATCGCGGTAGCTAAATGTTCAGGCGTACCGGTTCCGATTATATCGATCGGATTACCGACAGCGGCTCCAGGATACAATTTGGATTTCAATTCAGCAGCAATCGGCCCTTCCAGATTCGGCACATTCAGACGCCCTTTCGAAAGAGCATCGGCCAACATGACCGCCGGGCCTCCGGCATGGGTTATAATAGCACAATTCTTTCCTTTCACCTCTTTCAATGTAAAGATACTGGCAACCGTAGTCAATTCTTCACGACTGAAACAACGTACGATACCTGCTTTACGGAATAAAGCTTCAACGGCTGAATCCGAGCTGGCTATTGCACCGGTATGTGACGAAGCGGCACGTTTACCCGATTCCGTACTACCAGCTTTAATGGCAGCAATATGACAGCCTTTACGGATCAATGAGGATGCATGATAAAGCAGTTTATCCGGATTCTTGATTTGTTCTATATAAAGCATTTTAATCTTTGAGTCGAGCACAGGATCAAAGTGACGATCCATATACTCAAGCACCTCCTCCACTCCAATCTGCTTGGAGTTACCGACCGACCAGACAGATGAGAAACGCAACCCTTTTGTCAATGCAGACTCGATAATGAAAAGTGCCGTACCTCCGGAGCTGGAAATAAAATCCACTCCATCCGGATGAAATTCAGGTATAGGTTGCGTAAATACGCCGTGAAATTTCGTATTCATCAGCCCGATACAGTTCGGGCCGATCATGGAAGCGCCGGCTTCGTTCACTGTTGCCAGCATCTGGTCTTCTAAAAGGGCTCCCTCATGGGTTTCTTCGCCAAAACCGGCAGAAACAACGATAAAAGCTTTTACATTCTTCTGATTAGCCAGTACATCGATAGCCTCAGGACAAGAAGGACCGGGAATCGACACGATAGCCATCTCCGTGTCCGGTATATCATGTACAGAATGATAAGATTTCAAACCTTGTACATCGTCTTCCCTAGCGTTGACAACATACAGTTCTCCTTTATATTTACCATCCAGAAGATTTCGTACCAACCGTCCACCCGGCTTGTGTACATTATTTGAGCCACCTACTACAACGATGCTCTTAGGGTCGATTAATTCTCGGTTAATCATAACATTTTGATTAATTTGGTTCAATGAATTGGAACAAATATAGCTTTTTTATCTATTCATCCACCGAAATCCGGGTAATTTATTTACATTTTGTACACTCTGAGACCAACCAATCGCACCAGGCATCCATTCCGGTTCCTTTCGTAGCCGACACTTCAAAGACCTTTAAATGGTGATTCACCTTCAAAGCATTATTCTTCAACGCCTCTACATTTGTATCCAGATAGGGTGCAAGATCGATCTTATTAATCACGCAAATATCAGCTTCAGCAAAAATATGCGGATACTTCAAAGGCTTATCATCCCCTTCCGTGGTACTCACGATTACGACTTTCTTTGCCTCTCCCAGATCGAACATAGCGGGACAAACCAAGTTGCCTACATTCTCGACAAACAATATCGAGCCATTTTCCGGAGAAAGATGCTTAACGGCATGGTTCACCATATCAGCTTCCAGATGGCAGCCTGTTCCGGTATTCACCTGAAACACAGGTATATCGAGGGCTGCGATACGGTCGGCATCATTGGATGTTTGCTGGTCGCCTTCGATAACATATATCTTTGGGGAAGGCTGTTCGCGAACAGCCCCTACGAGACGGCGGACAGTTTCTTCCAGAAGCGTTGTCTTTCCCGAGCCGGGTGAACTCATCAGGTTCAGGCAAAAGATCTCTTTTGCTTCAAAATAACCGCGATTGCGTTCAGCCAGCAAGTTATTGCGCTGAAGAATATCCTGTTCGAGTGTTATTACTTTGCCTTCATCGTGGTGATGATGGTGATGTTCATGGCCATGATCATGGTCGTGTTCGTGATGATGATGCTCTCCGCATCCGCAAGTTCCACACATAAGCGTTTTGTATTTATTATTTAATAACAATCGATTTTACACGAAGTTCTTTTCCTTTAATGATTTTAACACAATAAGAACCGCACTCCGGACAAGAAGCGAATAATGCTTCCATCGGGAATGTATGTCCGCAGTCGGTGCACTGTCCTTCACCCTCAATAATATGGCGTACAATAGTTGCCTGTTCGAGCATAGACCCTTTCACTGCGCTTTCCAGGGCGAAAGCCAGGGTTTGTAGCTCCACACCGGCAAGGCGTCCGATCTCCAGCTCCAACTCTTCGACCGCTAACGAACCACGATTACGCGCCTGCTCTTCGGCAAGATCCACAATACTTTGTGCAATAGACATTTCATGCATATCATTCTTTTTTATTTCGGGAAGCGGCAATAGCCAGTTGACCAACTGCCACTCCTCCATCGTTACAAGGTATACGGCCGGGAACATACAACGGAATGCCGGCTTCGGCAAAAAGACGCTGCAACTGCTCCGTCAGCCTTTTATTTTGAAAACAGCCGCCGGAGATGACCACACGGGAAACTCCGGTTTGCTTCAGAAGCCGTTTTCCTTCATCCAACAGCAGATAAGCGATCGTATTATGGAACCGGGCGGAAATATCACAAACCGACACTCCGGAAGCCAGATCATTCAATAACTCTTCAAACAGCGGACAAAAGGAAATAACATCTTCTTTTATTAGAACCGGATAGCAGTCAAAGGGTTCAATAGAAGCCACTTGTTCGAGCCGTACCGGTGCTTCGGCCTGGTGAGTCGATACATCACAAAGTCCCAGCAAAGAAGCAACAGCGTCGAAAAGCCGACCGACACTGGAAGTATAAGGTGTGTTTATCCCTTTCTCCATCATAGTAATCAGCATCCGGATCTTCTGTTCTCCTATCCGCTCGATGAAACCATCCGGAAAGCGAACTGATTCTCCGAAGTAATGCCACAAAAAAGCGACAGCCATCCGCCAGGGTTCAACAGAAGCCTTATCACCGCCGGGCAGCGGGACATACTCGAAATGCGACAAACGACGATACGTCTTACGGTCGCAAAGAAAAAACTCGCCGCCCCAGACTTTACCATCGTCACCCAATCCGGTTCCATCCAGCACGATAGCTATTACCAGTTCATGCAATCCGTACTCCAGCATACAGGCCGCAGCATGGGCATGATGATGCTGAACCTTCAGCAAAGGTAATCCGCAACGCACAGCCGTACGTTCCGCTTCCTGCGAAGAAAGATAATCGGGATGCAGGTCACACACCAGGGATGTTGGCGTGAAACGGAAAAGATGTTCAAACCGTTCCAAGGATTCCGTATAGAAGCTGAATGTTTCCCAATTCTTTAAATCGCCGATATACTGGCTTTGCAGGATCGTATCTTCCTTTCCCAAAGCGAACGTATTTACTTTTTCTGCTCCGAAAGCCAGGATTCCTTCCACCTCCACATCGGCAAAGAAAGGCTCGGGCACGTAACCACGCGAACGACGGATCAGACAAGGCTGCCCGCCGCAAACCTGCAAAACCGAATCATCCACCCGGTTATAAATATCCCGGTTATGATGAAGTATCAGCGGCACTTTACCGGATAACTGTTCCTCCGCTTCCGCAGGAGTAATAGCAATCGGATAATCACTCAGGTTTCCGCTGGTCATAACCAATGCCGGGACATCCAGCGCTGCAAACCAATCATAATGCAATGGCATATACGGCAACATACAACCTAACGTTTGCATATCCCGGTTGATATCAGCAGCAAGGGCTTTCTTTTGCTTCAGCAAGACGATCGGACGACGCCAGGAGATCAGGCAATCTTCTTCCGCAGGATCGACTTCAGCATATTCTTTCAGTAGACCGACTGAACGGAACATAACGGCAAAAGGCTTACTGTCGCGCTGCTTTATCTCACGCAGACGTTTCACCGCCTGTTCGTTCGCAGCATCGCATATCAAATGATAGCCGCCGATACCTTTTGCCGCAATCACTTCACCTTCGCACAGTAAGCGGCAGGAAAGATCGAACAGCGTCCGGTAGTCGGTTATCTCTACATTATTATATCGGGTATAATAGAAAGGCCCGCAATGATTGCAGGCCACAGGTTGCGCATGAAATCGTCGGTCACTGACAGTTCCGTATTCTTTTCCGCAATCAGGACACATCGCAAAAGCAGACATGGTTGTCTGTTTCCGGTCATAGGGCAGATCACGGATGATGGAAAAGCGCGGGCCGCAATGGGTACAGTTTATAAAGGGATATTGCAGACGATGGGGCTGCTCCTTCCTGTCTTGCAGGCATTCCGGGCAAACGGCGATATCGGGTGCCACCTGCGTTACCTCGTTCGAGTCGGAACGGCTGGGTGTAATGGAAAAGTCCGTGTAATTCGTGGCCGGATCTTCTACCTCCGTCACCCAGATGCTATGAATTGCAGCAACAGGCGGATGCTCTTTCTTTATACGGGAGATAAACCGGTCGCATTGCTCCGGAGTCAAGATAGCCCGGATGCAAACACCGTTATTCCGGTTATCGACCTCTCCTTTTATCCCCATCTCACTTGCGATACGATAGATAAAAGGACGAAAGCCAACGCCTTGCACTAATCCACGGATTGTCAATATCGATATTTTCACCCTTTATGTTTTAACTGTCCGGACAAATATAGAGGGTTTACCCGAATAAACAAACCGTCCGGACAACAATACAGATAGTTTTTATTTATCACTTAATAGATAATATGTATCATTTAACACACCTTTTCCAAAACATATTACCTACTTTTGAAGTTGTTAATAAAAACAAATCAACTTATGTGTCTTGCAATCCCGGGTAAAATAGTAAGCATTGACCGCTCCGAGCCTGATCTGACGATGGCAAAGGTAGATTTCAGCGGCATCGTAAAGAACATCTGTATCCAATGGGTGGATGTAGCAGAAGGCGATTATATTCTGGCACATGCCGGAATGGCGATCTCCGTAGTGAATGCTCAGGAAGCAGAGGAAACACTGGAAGACCTTAAGAAGCTGCAACGCTTATGAAATACGTCGATGAATACAGAAACAACGATCAGGTACAATCGTTACTCCGGGCTATCCGGCAGGTAACGACCCAGTCGTGGCATATCATGGAGATATGCGGCGGACAGACACATGCCATCGCCCGTTACCGCCTGGAAGAACTATTACCGCGAGAGATACATTTGCTTCACGGCCCCGGATGTCCGGTCTGTGTAACTCCGGTTGCACTGATCGACCAGGCACTGGAACTGGCCGGACAGCCCTCTGTCATACTGGCCTCATTCGGCGATATGATGCGTGTGCCGGGAACAAAGGAAGACCTGCTGCAAGCCAAAGCACACGGGGCGGATGTCCGTATGCTTTACTCCCCGCTCGATGCGGTTGAACTGGCAGAAGCTTATCCAGATAAGGAAGTCGTCTTCTTTGCTATCGGCTTTGAAACGACGGCTCCCGTCCACATGATGGCTTTAAAAGAAGCACAGCGGAGGAAGTTGCCGAACTTTTCGCTCCTCACCTCTTTATTTACCGTTCCTCCGGCTATGGAAGCCATCCTTTCCGACCCTGAATGCAAAGTGGACGGTTTTCTTACAGCCGGACATGTTTGTGCAATCACCGGCAATACAGCTTACCATAAACTGGCAGAGAGATATAAGACACCCATGGTCGTAACCGGCTTTGAACCGGTCGATCTGCTGTATGGCATTTACCGCTGCCTCCTTCAACTGGAGAACGGAAGCCATTTTGTAGAGAATGCCTACAAACGGGTCGTACCGGAAGAAGGCAATCCCGCCGCCCGCCGTTTAATGGATGAAACACTCGAACCATGCGACCAGGAATGGCGTGGGATCGGACTCATTCCCGGCAGCGGATTACAATTAAAGAAAGAGTATGCAAACTATTCCTCCCGGGAGAAATTCCCGTTCCATCCGAAAGGAGCTGAAATTTCATCCAGATGTATTGCCGGAGACATCATGCGCGGCATCAAGCAACCATCCGACTGTCCTTTCTTCGGAAAGGCCTGTTCGCCGGAACGTCCGGTAGGAGCTCCGATGGTTTCGTCGGAAGGAGTTTGCGCTGCATACTATAAATATATGTAATATGAAGAGTGAAGATTTTAGTTGTCCGGTTCCGCTGAATAACGCCGATTGTGTACTGATGGCACACGGCGGTGGCGGACGTTTGACGCATCAACTGATCAGTACAATATTTTATCCAGCCTTCCGCAATGCGCTGCTGGAACAGGATCATGACGGCTGTGTTTTTCCCGTTCAGGAAGGACGGATGGCCTGCTCGACCGACTCGTTCGTTGTCGACCCCATTTTCTTCCCCGGTGGCGACATCGGAGACCTGGCAGTGAACGGAACGGTGAACGACCTGGCCTGTTGCGGTGCCCGCCCGCTCTATCTGACGGCCGGATTCATACTGGAAGAAGGATTGCCGCTAGCCGACCTGCAACGGATCGTACAATCCATGCGCCGGGCAGCCGACAAAGCCGGCGTACAGATCGTGGCAGGCGACACCAAAGTGGTGGAGCGCGGTAAATGCGACAAACTATTCATCAACACCAGCGGTATCGGAGTCGTGCCCGAAGGCATCCGCATCGCCCCCGACCGTGTAGAGACCGGGGATGTTGTCATTTGCAGCGGGCCGATAGGGGCACACGGCATTACGATCCTCTCCGCCCGCGAAAGTCTCGGATTTGAAACAAATCTGAAAAGTGATACAGTTTCGTTAAACAATATGCTTTCCCGGTTGTTAAAAAATATAGAGGAAGTCCATGTCCTACGCGATCCCACACGGGGTGGCGTAAGCGGGACATTGAACGAGATAGCAAAAGCTGCCAACGCAGAGATCGTGCTGGATGAAGCCGCCCTCCCGATCCCCGATGCCGTCAAAGGCGCTTCGGAGATACTCGGGCTCGACCCGCTCTATGTGGCCAACGAGGGATTGGTGCTGGTCATCCTCCCCGAAGCCCGGGCACAGGAGGCGCTTGCTATCATGAAAAGCTTCCCGGAAGGAAAGGATGCAACAATCATCGGCCGTGTAACTGCAAAAGGAAACGCGATCGTAAAGATGAAAACACTATACGGTAACTACCGCATTGTAGACATGCTGAGTGGGGAACAGTTGCCTCGCATCTGCTGACGGGAACCGTCAACGAGAGGCGACGACTACCGTCAACGGGTGATGACGACTACCGTCAACGAGAGGTGACGACCGCCGTCAACGGAGGATGACGATCATCGCAACAAAACAAAGAAACCAATAAATTACTAAGATATGGAAAATAAAAGACCGACCGTCTACGAGGAATGCCGACAGAAAGGCATCTCCCGAAGGGATTTCCTGAAATTCTGCACTACCATGGCCGCCCTTATGGGATTGGAAGCATCCGGGGTTGCACAGGTTGTCAATGCACTGGAAACGAAGCCCCGCCTGCCGGTTATCTGGCTTCACCTGCAGGAATGCACCTGCTGTACCGAATCGTTCATCCGCGCCGCCCACCCGATCGTGGCGACTCTCCTGCTCGATAAAATCTCACTCGACTATACGGAAACCCTGATGGCTGCTGCCGGCGAACAGGCTGAAGCTGCCAAAGAGGAAACCATGAAGAAGTATCATGGCGAATACCTGCTTATGATAGAAGGCTCGATCCCGACCAAAGACGAAGCCTATTGCTGTGTAGGCGGTAAAAGTGCTTTGCAGATCACGAAGGAAGCGGCAGAAGGTGCCAAGGCGATCATTGCTTGGGGAAACTGTGCCTGTGCCGGTTGCGTACAGGCGGCTAACCCGAACCCGACCGGTGCCAAAGCCATTCATAAGGTAATAAAGGGGAAACCTATTATTAATGTACAGGGCTGTCCTCCTATCGCCGACGTGATGGCTGGCGTTATCATCTATATGCTGACGTTCGAACGCATGCCGCAGCTCGACGGTCTGGGACGTCCGAAGATGTTCTACTCCCGCCGCGTACACGATACCTGTTACCGCCGTGCCAACTTCGACGCCGGACTGTTCGTTGAAAGCTTCGACGACGAGAATGCCAAGAAAGGTTATTGTCTCTACAAAGTGGGTTGTAAAGGGCCGAGCACGTACAACTCGTGCGGTATTATCAAATGGAATGAAGGGACGAGTTACCCGATCCAGAGCGGTCACCCCTGCCTGGGTTGCAGCGAAGAGAACTTCTGGGACAACAGCCCGTTCTATAAACGGATGCCCGACGTCCACGGCTTCGGGATCGAAGCAACCGCCGACCAGATCGGCCTTGCCCTGGGAGCCGCAACAGCAGCCGGTATCGCTGTTCACGCCGTTGCCACCAATATCCGCAAGAAGGAGTTGATCGACAACGACGAACCGGAAAGTAAGTCTAACATCTAAATTCGTATTACCATGTCTGAAAGAATCGTTATAGACCCTATCACCCGTATCGAAGGCCATCTGCGGGTAGAAGCTGTCATAGAAGGCGGCAAGATTAAAGACGCTTACAGTTCCGGTACGATGGTACGCGGAATAGAAAATATAGTACGCGACCGCGACCCGCGCGATGCTTGGGTATTCGTAGGACGCGTTTGCGGCGTGTGCACCTCCATCCATTCGCTTTGCTCGGTGCGTGCGGTCGAACATGCGTTGGATATCACCATTCCTCCCAATGCGGAAATGGTGCGTAACATTATGGAAGCAGTGCTTTATATGCACGACCATACGGTGCACTTCTATCAATTGCACGCGCTCGACTGGGTAGATATCGTCTCCGGCCTGAAAGCCGACCCGCAGAAGGCTGCCCTCCTCGCCCAGCAACTCTCTCCGTGGGCGAAGAACACGGAAGGTTACTTCAAAGCGACACAAGACCGCCTGAAGAAATTTGTTGCAAGCGGCCAACTGGGTATATTCTCCAACGGCTACTGGGGACATCCGGCCTACAAGCTGACACCGGAGCAGAACCTGATCGCCACAGTACATTACCTCGAAGCACTGGAATGGCAGAAAGAGATCGTGAAGGTACATGCCGTCTTCGGCGGAAAGAACCCGCATCCGAACTTCCTCGTCGGCGGTATGCCGTGCAGTATCGACCTCAACGAAGCCAACTCGATCAATGCCGAACGCCTGGCGCTGGTGAAACAGAAGTTGCAGGAAGGCAAAGACTTCATCGACCAGGTCTATATTCCCGACCTGCTGATGATCGCCGGAGTCTACAAGGATGAATGGAGCAAGATCGGCGGCGGCGTAAGCAATTACCTGTCGTACGGCGACTTCCCGCTGCACGGATATGCCGGTATAGAAGATTTCATGAGTCCGCGCGGTATCGTGTTGGATCGCGACCTGAGCAAGGTGCATCCCGTAGATGCCAACTCTCCCGATGAGATAAAAGAATACATCTATCACTCCTGGTATAAATATACGGAAGGCGATAAAGCCGGTCTGCATCCCTACGACGGGGAAACCAATCTGGAATATACAGGCCCGAAACCACCTTACAAACACCTGGATGTAGAAGACAAATACAGCTGGATCAAAACCCCGCGCTGGAAAGAAAAGCCGATGGAAGTTGGCCCGCTCGCCCGTCTGGTCGTGGCGTATGCCGCCGGTAAGGAACCGCAAAAGACGGCTGTCGACAATGTCCTGGCAGCACTCGACCTTCCGGCCAGTGCCCTTTTCTCCACCCTGGGCCGTACAGCCGCCCGCGGGATCGAGACGCAGTTGGTAGCCGGCTGGGCACTCGAATTCTTCGACCAACTGATGAAGAATCTGGAGAACGGAGACTCACGCATGGCCAACCCGGTGATGTGGGAAAACGAGAACTGGCCGAAGAAAGCGCAGGGTGTCGGACTGACCGAAGCTCCGCGTGGCGCACTCGCCCATTTCATCGTGATGGAAAACAACCGGGTGAAGAATTACCAGATGGTGGTTCCTACTACCTGGAATGCTTCGCCGAGAGACGAGAACGGAAATCTATCCCCTTACGAGTCGGCCCTGATCGGCACACCGGTACACGATGCCAACCAGCCGCTCGAAATCCTCCGGACAATTCACTCTTTCGACCCGTGCCTGGCTTGTGCCGTGCATCTGTATGACGAAGAAGGGAAGTATGTACACCAAATGGATACGTTTTAAATAGTATTGCTATGAAAAGTCGCAAGAAACGCCTCACCGAGGTATATGTATGGGAGCTTCCCGTACGTATTTATCACTGGGTAAATGCATTGTGTATCGTTATACTCTGCATTACCGGATTTATCATTGCCGATCCTCCCGCTATACTGAATGCTTCGGAAGCGTATTTCAGTTACTGGTTCGGCATCGTCCGTTTCATCCATTTTGTAGCGGCCTTCGTGTTCTTCTTCAACTTCGTATTCCGTTTGTACTGGGGATTCGTGGGAAATCGCTTTGCCCGGTGGACGAACTTCATCCCGTTGAAGAAAGCGCAATGGCAGGAAGTGCTGGAAGTCATTAAGGTCGATATCCTGATGATAAAGAACAAGCCGGTCGAAAGTATCGGGCATAATGCTTTGGCGAGCCTGATCTACTTCGGTACGTTCTGGGCTTTCCTGCTTCAAAGCATTACGGGCTTCGGACTGTATGCCAAGATGAGCCAGTCGGCATTCCCTCAACTGTTTGCCTGGACGATCCCGCTGATGGGCGGCGACCTGATGGCACGGCAGATTCATCATTTCCTGATGTGGTTCTTCATCCTCTTCGCCATCGTACATGTCTATCTGGTGTTCTATCACGACTACATCGAACAGCGTGGCGAAACGTCTTCCATCATCGGTGGCTGGAAGTTTATCGAAGAAGAGATTGCAGACAAGGAAGAGATAACGGAGACGGCTGAGACGATCACCAAGATTGCAAAAAAGAATGAGTGATACTTGACTCTTAACAGGACTATAGTGCTACGGGGTATGATACACTAGTGTTAACATAGCTGGCACTATAGTGTTGGTATCCCTAGCACTATAGTGCTATTCTTTCAGATATAAAACCCTGCTTATTACGAATTTATGGAAAAGAAAACGCTTATATTAGGTGTCGGCAACTTGTTGCTGAAAGACGAAGGAGTCGGTATTCACGTCATCCGGGCTCTTGAAAAAGAAACGCTTCCCGCCCATGTCACCCTGATGGATGGCGGGACGGGTGGCCTTCATCTGATCAGCTGGCTGACGGGCTACGACCATATCATCATGGTCGACGCCACCCTCGACAGTAACCCGCCGGGTACCGTCCGCCTAATCCGTCCGCAATATGCCAGCGACTATCCTCCCCTGATGAGTGCTCACGAGATCGGCCTTCGCGATATGATCGAAACCATGATCCTGACCGGCGACCTTCCCGAAGTGCATCTGATCGTGATCTCCGCCGCCAACCTGAATGAAGTGAATATGGAACTGACTCCGGAAGTAGAGGCTTCTATTCCGGAAGTGATAAGGGTTATTCGGGAGTTGATTGAATAATGAATACCCGAACCAATCAATAAGGTGAATTGCTGTCCTGATACTCCCCGGCATTCCCCTTGTTCACGACAGTGGCAGGCATCACGATCTGTTTTTCTTCAATGGCCTTACCTTTTAATAGATCATCAGCCAGATCCACACATTTGGTGATCATGGACGGCGAATAAAGCGTTGTAGCAACATCTGTTACCGTTGTTGAAAGGATCAACGACAGGAACGCCTGCGATCCGCCACAACCGACAACGACTTTGATATCAGTACGCCCGGATTCGCTGATCGCTTCGATCACGCCGGATGCCACCTCGTCATCCTGGGCATAGAAGGCATCTACCGACGGGTCACCGGCCAGGATACGGGCTGCCGCTTCCTTACCGTCAGCACTTGTATATAATGAAAGAGTTTGTGTAGTCAACCGGGTGGAAGGTGATTTGGATTTCAGTTCCTCCGTAAAAGCACCGACACGGGCATCACTCGATGCCGGATCTTGCGTGATCTTAAAAGCAACCACATGTACGGCTCCTTTTGATGCAATATACCCCGCCGCATTCTTTCCGGCAGCCGCATTATCACCTTGTACCAATGCCGTATATCCATCAGTCACCCCGTCTTCAAACATAATAACGGGTATTCCCGCCGAGAAAGCGAAATCGAGCGCCTCTTTTCCGATACCTTCGGGAACAACCACCAGTATTTGACAACCTGCTTCCAGAGCCATCCGTATCTGGTTTGCCTGCTGTGTTTTATCCTTGGCCACATAGGTTGCGTAAGTCAACCCTTTCGACTCCAACTGATTGGTTGCATAATAACTTAAGGCTGTACGCCAACTGTTCGTCTGGTTTTTCAGACAAACCGCCACCTGCGGATGTTGTGCCGGACACGGCTCATCATCATCGCTGCAAGCTGCAAATAAGATCATCACTGATAAGAATGCACAAGTTAAAGCCAATAGACGTCTCAATAAAAATGGTTTCTTTAATGTTGAAAATGTACTGGTTTTCATGTTCACTAGTTTTAATTCATAATATAATAGCAACTCCGCTCAGGAGCCATACAACAAAAGCAAAACTATATAATACCATAGCTATTTCCTAAAAACAGCAATAGACAATTCAATAGACAATTGCAGCCATCGCCAACAAAGCGTTGATTTATAAGCCGCTTAAAATCGACTCATATACTCTTCCAGCGACACGTCTTTATCCAGTCCCAGCTTTTTTCGCAAGCGGAAACGGGAAGTATTCACACTTGCCTTATGATTTCCGAGAGCTAATGCGATCTCTTCCGAAGAAAGATTCAGGCGGATAAGCATAGCCAGCAACTCATCATTACGTGTCACGGCAGGGCAAATCTCCCGTAACCCCGATAGGAAAGATGGGTAAAGGAGACAAAACTGACGACGGAACTCCTGTTCCTCATCGGCTGTCAGCAGACAAGGAGAAAGACTGTTGATCACATCCTGCATGGTGTGCTGAGCCTCCGCCGTTTCAATCTGTATGCGGAGTTCTTCGTTTTTACGATTCAGCTTTTGTCGCTCGGTCAGCATCTGACGGAGTTGAGCCTCCTTCTCCTCGATCTGACGAAGGGATTCCCTGTGCCGGATTTTATCTAATTCATGTTGGCGAAGACTAGCCTCATGACGCAAACTCAAAGTGCGGTGGCGCATAGTCAGCCAAAGCATAAAAACAACACATAATAAGATGGACAGGACACCGATCAGTATATAATGTCGCAGGGAACGTTCCCGCAATTGTAATTCGGCACGCAACAACCGGTTATCCTGTTCCTTTTCCTTTGTTTCGTATTTAACCCGGAACTGCGAGATCAGTCCGGCATTCCGGCGTTCGGTAAACAACTGGTTTGCCTGATGAGCCATTAGCAGATAACGGGACGATTCGGCCGGACGCTTTGTTTCTGCATACAACTCTCCCAGCGCATAATAGACCAGGCGCTGCTGATTCACCAGTTGGTTCTTTTGTATATAATCGCCACAAGCCAGATACGCCTCAATCGCCGCCTCTGTCTCTCCTACCTCCGCCAGCACATCCCCCAACAGGCGGTATGTCAACACCGAAAGGTTATTCAACGGTTTATTCTTCAGTTCTCCGATCAGCCGGCGGGCAGCGGCAATGGCCTTTCCGTCTTTCCCTTTCGTTTCGTTGACAGCCAGGATGCAGGTATAATTATCATAAAACTCATGATAAAACGAGTTCTGCGAACGATCCGGCATACGAACCTGCATACTGTCCAACAATGTTACCGCCTTTTCATACTCTTTCGATTGAAGAGCATAATAAGCAGACAAATTATCTACCCGGAGAAAGGCATCGGGAACTCCACTCAGGCGGGCTGCATCCCTGGCTTTATCGAGATGAGTCATTACTTCCTCCTCCAATCCCCATTCGTCATAAAGCTGTACGACATTTGTCTCGGCTGCACATAGTCCGTACGGATTCTTTTCCCCTTCACCGGTAGCCAGCAGAGCATCATAAGCGGCAAGGGCTTCCTCAAACTCTCCAACCTGCTGATACTGGTAGATCAGGTTACCCAGCACAAACACGATCTTCGACTGATCTTCCAGCGTCTTTATGATCTCCAGGCTCCGTTCGCCGCAAGCTATCGCCTTACGTATTTCACCGGTCTGGTTATAAATGACGGAGGCAATGCCATTATCCACATAAAGCTGCTCTTTCTCCCTACCCTCCTCCGGACGTGACAAAGCACGATCTATCAAAGCCACAGCTTCATCCAGACGTGTCGCTTCATAGAGGGAGTAAGCAGTACTGATTTCCGCACTACGAGGATAGTTTCGTACAAACCAGAACTTGTTTTCCTTATAAACTGAACTGAAATAGTCCGCCCCGTCCTTACGTTGCCCGGAAAAGATATAGCAATAGACCAGTTGCAGAAATCCTTCATCTATCAGGTTTGCCACAGGCTTTATGTTTTCTCCGGTTGGTTCCAGGGAGATTAATTGCTGATAAGCGGATATGGCAGCAGGATAGTCCTCGCTTTTTTGCAGTTCACGAGCTTTGTCGAACAACTGTTGTGCATGGCTATGAAGTTCGGATAACGAATCCGGTCGCAACGCAGACTGGTCACTATGGGATTTATGGTTTCCGCATCCGGACAGTATCAGACAAAAGACTAAAAGTAATGTGGTTGTTTTACTCATTTCAATAGATCTAAATTAGATAAATGCTACTCTCTTCTTCCAGAATAGCACTACGAATATAGCAATTATTTAAGATAGATCTAAAGCGTTTAAGTCCTATTTCAGAACATAATACAGCATCGCAGCTATCGCAGATCCTGCAATCGGTGCAATTCCGGGGATCCAGGCATATTCCCAATGACTGCTTCCTTTTCCTTTAATCGGAAGAATGGTATGCATAAAACGCGGAGCCAGATCGCGGGCCGGATTAATGGCATACCCGGTCGGCCCACCGAGCGACAGGCCGATCACCCAAACCGTAAACGCCACCGGAATAGCTCCGACCGATCCAAGCCCGATCGGTAGCGTACTGTTACTTTCATACGTCAGTTCACCATCCGTAATATAAAAGACAACGAACATCAGGACAAACGTCCCCACCATCTCCGTCAGGAAATTGATAACCGGATTACTGATCTCCGCATTGGTACAAAACACGCCCAACTTTGCCGCCTGGCTATCCGTTGCATCGAAATGATCCTTGTAAACCAGCCAAACCACCAATGCCCCTAACGCCGCACCCAGGAATTGGGCCAGAATATAAACAGGCACCTCGCTCCAGGGAAAAGTCCCCCCGATAGCCAGCCCGATCGAAACCGCAGGATTCAGATGAGCCCCGCTATACGGCCCGGCCACAACCACCCCGATAAAAACACCTAATGCCCAGGCGGTGGTGATAGCCATCCACCCGGCACTGTTCCCTTTTGTCTTTGTCAGGCAGACATTGGCAACTACACCGCCTCCCATCAGGATCAGCAATATAGTTCCTATAAATTCAGCAAGAAATGGTGTCATGGTAAGTAAGGTATTAATTATAAGATCAGATTTCACTCTCCATCGCCCAGTTCATCGTACGGCCAACCGCTTTATGCCAATCGGTAAGCAAAGCCATTGCCGTCTCGGGCTTCATCTTAGCCGTGAATATAGTATCCAGCGACCATTGTTCCTTCAGTTCGTCCATATCCTTCCAGTAATTCACTGCCAGACCGGCCAGATAAGCCGCCCCTAAAGCCGTTGTTTCCAATATCCGGGGACGAACCACCGGACACTGGCAGATATCCGCCTGAAACTGCATCAGGAAATTATTGGCAATAGCCCCACCGTCTACCCGGATCTCTTTCGGCTTGGCATGAATATCGTTTTCCATAGCCATCAGGACATCATACACCTGATAGCAAATACCTTCAAGCGCGGCACGTGTCAGATGGGCGGCCGTCGTTCCCCGGGTAATGCCAATGATAGCACCACGGGCATACTGATCCCAGTAGGGAGCCCCTAATCCGGTCAGGGCGGGAACAAAATAGACCCCGCCGTTATCAGGAACCGACTTGGCCATCTGTTCCGTCACCGGTGCATTCGGGATCAGACCGATACCGTCACGCAGCCATTGAACGACTGCTCCGCCGACAAACACACTCCCTTCCAGTGCATAGGTAACCTTGTCCCCCAGCTTCCAGGCAATCGTCGTCAGCAGGTTATTTTGTGAGAAGACAGGCTTCTCCCCGGTATTCACGATCATGAAACATCCGGTTCCGTAGGTCGTTTTCATCATACCCTCTTCCAGGCAAAGCTGCCCGAATAAAGCGGCTTGCTGGTCACCGGCCATACCGGAAACAGGAATACCCGCTTTAAAGATAGGTGTAGAGGTTTCGCAATACACCTCGCTGCTGCTTTTCACTTCAGGCATCATGGAAGACGGGATAGTAAAAAGATCCAGCAACTCCTGATCCCACTGCAACGTATTTATATTGAAAAGCATCGTGCGGGATGCATTGGTTATATCGGTGATGAACTGAGCACCACGCGTCAGCTTCCAGATCAGCCACGAGTCGACGGTTCCGAAGCAGAGTTCGCCCCTTTCAGCCCGTTCGCGGACACCTTTCACATGGTCAAGTATCCATTTTACTTTGGTGGCAGAAAAGTAAGCGTCGATCACCAGGCCGGTCTTTTGCTGGATATAGTCGGCATAACCTTCAGCCTTCAGTTCTTCGCAATAATCGGCTGTGCGGCGATCCTGCCATACAATGGCATTATACACAGGGAAACCGGTCTCGCGATCCCAGACAATGGTCGTCTCCCGCTGGTTGGCGATACCGATACAAGCTATATGGGTATCCGTCACATCGGCCTTCGCCATCGCTTCCTTGATCGCGGACGATTGCGTGTACCATATTTCGTTCGGGTCGTGCTCTACCCAACCCGGCTTAGGAAAATATTGCTGGAATGCTTTCTGGGAGAAAGTGATGATCTCTCCCTGGCGGTTAAACAGAACGGCCCGGGAAGTCGTCGTACCCTGGTCTATAGACAGTACATATTTATGTCTGAAATTCATATTCTTCCTTTCTGTTAGTTCATTATCATTTTCTTGTCAATCCAATATGTAATGGGCAGCCACACGATTGAATTCTTCCAGTTGCCCGGCTTTCCAGGAAACGTCTTTCCCTCTTTCCTCCGCCAGGATAGCAACAACCTGCGGAGCTATTGCCATCGCTGCACGGGCATCCATAAACAAGATCCGCAGACGGCGGGCCAGCACATCCTCCAATGTCCGTGCCATCTCATTACGGATGATCCAGGTAACTTCCCCCCGCGTATAAGCATACCGGGGATGCAACTTCTCTCCCATTTCCGGGGCAGAAGCCACCAGTTGCCTGATCGCATCGGCATCCGTACCATATACATATAAAGGATCGGAATAATCGGGAGTGACTCCGGAGCCATGAACCGGGAACGTTTCGGTTACACAATCCCGTGTCGGCACATGCATATAACGAATTGCATAATCGAGTGTGTCCTGCGCCATCTTCCGGTAGGTAGTCCACTTCCCTCCGATTATAGTTATTAAACCCGATTTCTCACGGATAAGTTTATGACTGCGCGAAATCTCTTTCGTTTTTTTCCCCTCGTTACGCGGAGCCGCCAGAGGACGGAGCCCGGCAAATACGGACAAAACATCGCTCCGCTGCGGGGCACGGTTCAAGTAATTGGCAGCCGTATTCAGGATAAACTGCACCTCTTCCTCCAGGGCGGCCGGTTCCACGCTCGACTCCTCCATCAACGTATCGGTGGTGCCTACCACGACCTTATCATGCCAGGGCACAGCAAACAGGACACGTCCGTCAGATGTTTTAGGGATCATAACCGCACAATCGCTGTCAAGAAAAGAGGCATCCAGCACAAGATGGACTCCCTGGCTGGGGCGGACAGTCGGACGGTTGTCCGGCTTATCCATCTGCAGTATCTCGTCGGCAAACACTCCGGTGGCATTGATAACCGAATGAGCCTTCACCCGGTACATATCACCTGTTTCTTCATCACGGACAACGACACCCGTCACCTGTTTCTTCTCTTTCAACAGGCCGGTCACGTTCATATAGTTCAGTACGCAGCCACCGGCCTCCACAGCCGTTTGCGCCAGGTTGATTGCCAAACGGGAATCGTCGAACTGGCCGTCGTGATAAAGCACACCGGCAGTCATACCTTTCTTACGAAGCATAGGGATCGTCTTTACGGCACGCTTGGGGCCGATACAAATAGACCGCCCGAGACTGAGCTTCCGGGCCATCAGGTCGTACAAGATCAGGCCGACCGTATAGAAAGGCCCTTCCCACCAACGGTAACAAGGGATCAGAAAAAGCTGGTCTTTCACCAGATGGGAAGCATTATGGCGAAGCAGTCCCCGCTCATGCAGTGCTTCCAGAACCAGCGACACATCCCCCTGCGCCAGATAACGTACTCCTCCATGCACCAGCTTCGTGCTCCGGCTAGAAGTTCCTTTCGTAAAATCCGAACGTTCGAACAAGGCCACGCTATATCCGCGGGTTGCTGCATCGAGCGCTATTCCCAAACCTGTGGCTCCACCGCCTATTACGACAAAGTCGAATACTTTTTCCCGGTCATCCAGCAGGGAAATAACTGATTCTCGTTCCATAATACCCTGTATAAAATATTAACTCCCACAAATCTAACAAATTATTTAGATTTGTGGGAGCCGGGTATGTTAATTAACTTAGTCTGTTATTCGAACATCTTGTCGATACCGCCAATATCCGCCGGAGTATGCCTCCGCTCTTCTTCCGTTGTCGTCTTACAAGGGTTCGCATATTGTTCGGGGACATCAAAATCCTCCTCCTCCGAATAACCGAGTGTCTTGTCGGCATATACTTTCTGCATGAACAAACCGTAGATAGGCAAAGCCATGCTTGCCCCCTGTCCTTCCGACAAACGGTCGAAATGGATGGAACGTTCTTCACCTCCTACCCAGCAACCCGACACCAGGCTCGGGGTAAAGGCCATGAACCAACCGTCGGAGTTGTTCTGTGTCGTACCGGTCTTACCGCCCATCGGCGCCTTGATACCATAACGGAAACGAACACGGCTACCTGTTCCGCCATCAATCACATTCTTCAGCATATGGAGCATCTTATAGGAAGCATCTTCCGTCAACACCTCGCTCATCTGCGAATTGAAGCTGGCAATCGTATTTCCATACGGGTCTTCTATACGGGTCACATAAATCGGTTCCGCACGGATCCCCTTGTTGGCAAAGACAGTATAACCACTTACCATTTCGCCCACCGAAACGTCAGGCGTACCGAGACAGATCGAGATCACAGGATCCATCTGGTTCTTCAAACCGAACGAATGGAGCAGGCGTACGAACGTATAAGGAGACATCTGGCTCATCAGCCACGCCGTCACCCAGTTGTCCGAATTCTGCAACCCCCATTGGATGGAGACACGTTCGCCGACCCGTTTGGCACTGGCATTACGCGGTGTCCAGGGGATGCCGTTCTCGTCAAAGTATGTATTTTGCACATGCATCATTTCGTCGCACGGGCTGAAACCTTCAATCATCGCCAGCGAATAAAGGAACGGTTTGATAGTCGAACCGATCTGGCGGCGTCCGCCATTCACCATATCATACTGGAAGTCGTTATAATCGATCCCCCCTACATAAGCTTTTACATAACCGGTACGCGGATCCATCGACATGAAGCCGGTACGCAGGAAGCTCTTATGATAACGGATAGAGTCCATCGGCGACATAAGCGTGTCGATCGGCCCGTTCCAGGAGAATACACGCATATCGACAGGCGTATTGAACACCTTGCGTATCTCTTCCTCTTTCTCGCCGGCCTTTTTCATAATCCGGTAGCGGTCAGTCTGGTGCATGGCACGTGTCAGAATGGTATCCACTTCACCCGGGCGAAGGTCTATCGAGAAAGGAGCCTGTTTCTTCTTTTTGTTTGCCTGGAAGAAAGCGGGTTGCAGGTCTTTGCTGAAATGCTCGCGAACAGCCTCTTCCGCATACTGCTGCATACGGGAGTCGATCGTCGTATATATCTTCAGGCCATCGGTATAAAGATTATAGAACTCGCCATCCGCTTTCTTGTTCTTGTTGCACCAGCCATAAAGCGGATTGGTTTCCCAGGCCAGGGAGTCTTCATAGAACTGCTGTTTCTGCCACCCCCTGTACTCACCACGGTCGGGTTTCTTGCGGGTCATCAAAATACGCAGATATTCACGGAAGTAAGGCGCCGGGCCGTCCTTGTGATCCATACGGGTAAAACGCACGGTCAGCGGTAGCGCCTTCAACGAATCGCATTCGGCACGGGTGATATAACCCGCTTTCTGCATTTGCTCCAGCACCGTATTACGGCGGCCTCGTGTACGCTCATTCTGGCGTACCGGATTGAAGTAAGAAGGGTTCTTACACATACCGACCAGCGTAGCGGCTTCCTCTGTCTTCAGATTCTTCGGATTAGTACCGAAATAAACCCGGGCAGCCGATTGAATACCGACAGCATTATACAGGAAGTCGAATTTATTCAGATACATATTAATGATCTCTTCCTTTGTATAATAGCGTTCCAACTGGACGGCAATCACCCATTCGATCGGCTTCTGGAACAGACGCTCCATCAGGTTATCGGCATTCGGCGAAAACAGCTGTTTAGCCAACTGCTGGGTAATGGTACTACCGCCCCCACCGCTCTTCTGCATCAGGATACCGCGCTTCACAATAGCACGGAAAAGCCCCAGTGCATCGATACCGCTATGTTCGCTGAAACGGACATCTTCAGTAGCGATCAACGCCTTCACCAGGTCGGGCGAAAGATCCTGGTAGTTCACATAAATACGGTTATCTTTACTATGTGCATAACTTCCCAGCGTTTTCCCGTCGGACGAGATAACCTGGGATGCATATTTATCGATCGGATTTTCGAGCTGTTCGACCGGCGGCATATAGCCAATAGAGCCATTTGCTATGGATGTAAATATCAGGAATACAGTTCCTACTGCTGCAACGAACAGCACCCAAAATGAAATTATAATGCCTTTTGTTACTTTTGAAGCCATCTTTTCTTATTAACTTAGGAACCGCAAAGATAAGAAATTAATTTAAACCAACAGTATTACACCCAGACTGATCAATCCGATAAATATCCAGAGAACAACACCTTGTACCATCGGACGCACGCCGACCTGTTTGATTACCTTACGCGACAGTCCGGCACCGATCAGGAAAAGGGTAACGGTAAGGCCTTTCTTTGCCAGCCAAACCAGCGAAGCCGTAATTGTTTCGGGAATAGTCAGGAATGTGTTTGCCACCATTGCCAGGATGAAGAAGAAGATAAACCAGGGGATACTGATCTTCGCCCCCTTTTGCTGGAAAAGGAACATCGTTACGATCGTGATCGGAATAATCCACAAAGCACGTGTCAGCTTGACCATCGTCGCTATTTCAAGCGCTTGCTCGCCATAAGCCGCTCCGGCACCGACCACCGAACTGGTATCGTGGATAGCGATTGCAGCCCACATACCGAACTGTTCTTGCGTCATACCCAGCAAATGTCCGATCGGCGGGAATATAAACAAGGCGATCGCATTCAGGATAAAAATAGTACCGAGTGCCATCGACATTTCATTATCGTTTGCCTTTACTACCGGGCCGACCGCCGCAATGGCACTACCGCCACAGATAGCCGTTCCGGCAGAAATAAGATAGGCTGTCTTCCGATCCATCATCAGCCGTTTACCCAGGTAGATACCCAGCACCATCACGGCTACAACCGATACAATGGTGAAAAGCATCCCTTCCTTACCGGTCTTTAACGACTCATGCAGATTCATACCGAATCCCAAACCTACCACAGAAAACTGCAACAGGTATTTGGATGTTTTCTTACTGAATTTAGGGAAAGGTTGTCCGGCTGTCATCCCCAATGCCAGCCCCAGAAACAGGGCTACAGCCGGAGAAATAAATGGAAACAGACAAAGGGCAAAAAGGAGAATGAAAAGAGGTTTGTTGTACTTCGCTAATACTTGTTCGATTGAATCCATATTTTATATCATTTAATTATCTTTTCGTTTTTTGAAGGCGCAAAGGTATGATTAATAAGAATACCGATCCAATCACTATATGGAATGGTTAATAACCTGAAGTTATACATCATCCTGCTTCTTCCTACTAATGTATAAAGAAACAGCGCATTAGCTCAGAAAGTTGTAGCGAATAAGTGATCAGAAAAATGGAATGAGTTCGGGAAGAACTACGTTAATTATGGTCGCAAAGATAGGTATTTATGCCAAAAACGAGCATAAATAGTGCTTGATTTTTAGGCTTCGCGTAAAATACATACGAAAAAAGGGGATATTTAGCTGTTTGAACCACCTATTTCTGACAGAAAAGATCTTTTTCTCACCCTAGTTCTTCCCGAACTAATCAAATTCAAAGCATCATGGCAAACAATGAACCAAAGAAACGCAGCATCATCGGTAATCTGACACCGAACAAGATGACAGAACGTGAAGATGACTTCACATTCAACACTATTTACGTAGCCAACCGTACGATAAAAGACCTTTGCCGACTCGCAGCCGCCAATAAAAGCAAGTTCAGCGCAACCGAACTCGAAAGTGCTTACAACGATTTATACGCTCAGGCGAAGGAAGAACTCTACTCTGCTTCTACCGTAGAATTCGGTTTCAGCAACAATTCATTGAGCGCAGACGGGCCCTTTATCGGCCCCGAAGCCAAGTTTAATCCTGAGGTCAATCACGTTGTTTTACATAGCTCTCCGCGTGCCGAGATACGCGATGAGATGAAAACGATAGATGTGATCGTGAATAAGGTGGAAGAAGGCATGCCGACCATTATCAAAGTTACCGACGTGGTTACCGGCGCGATAAATGGCAAAATAACTGCCGGCGGTAACCTCAACGGCGAAGGCAAGCGTGTCCGCATTGCCGGAGAAGAAGGAAAGCCGGTCGGTTTCTTTTTCATAGCCGAAAAAGACGACACAGAAACAGCCGTTCCGATGACGTCGGTTTCACGTAACGAACCGACACATTTCTCGTTCACGATCCCGGCACTGGCCGACGGAAAGTATTATCTCGAAATAGCCACCCAGGCCGGAAGCAACAGCAAGACCCTCGTCAAAGAGGTGCGCCGCAGTCGTTTCCCCTATGTGCTTACCGTAGGTGCCGGTGGTGGCGAAGACGACCGTCCGGTCATCGAGTAACCCATCCTCATCTCCCCTCTCCACACAGACGGTAGCCGTCTCCGAGGGGAGATGCCACCCGTCTCCGGTCGCAGACGCTTGTCGTCTCCCCTCGGAGATGGGTGACGTAAATTTTAGTAATCAATTTTCAATCATATATGCAAAAAGAATTTATAGGTATGAAACAACAGATGCGATCGATAACTTTATTTTGTCTGCTGATGCTTTTATACACAGGGAAAGGCTATGGACAAGCAAAACTAAAGACAAATATCGGAGATTCAGGCCTGACAATAGTCACCGAAGGGAGCAGTCCGGATGATTATGAATATACATTAACAACAGATGACTTTTATCACGTAAATGTATTAACGATTAAAAGTAGCAAACCGATAACTATTTCGGGAACTTCGTCCGATAATATAACAATAGCAGGAGGTGTAATAGCAAATGTAACAATCGATGGGCTATCGATCAAGAATGGCAAACAGGATGGCCCGTTCTCTGTTTCTCCCGATGCCACACTAAACTTAACGCTGAAAGGCAAAAACGAATTAACCGCAGAAAATCCGGACAAAAGCGGTCTCAGTGTTCCCGAAGGAGCTACATTATTCATCCGGGGAGAGGGGGAATTAACGGCAATAGGATGTTCGAGCGGTGCCGGAATCGGAGGAAATTACGATACAAGCTGCGGCAATATTACTATTGAAAGCGGAACGATTACGGCTAAAAATACCGACGATGGACCTGGTATTGGTGGGAGCTATAACAGGTCAACTAACACAAACAATGGTTCCATAACAATAACCGGAGGAAATATTACAGCTATAGGAGGATCTAAGTCAGCCTGTATAGGAGGATATGGTGGATATAATGGAGCGGGGACTGCCGGGGCCGGAACCATCCTGATCACCGGTGGAGTGATCACGGCCTTGGGAAATGGTATCGGTGGAGGTGACAATAACACAGATGGTAAAATCACTATCTCCGGAAATCCCGTCATCAAGACAGGGAAGATTAATACGACAGATACAGAGAAAAATGGCGGTATTTTGTTTATTGGCGATAATGAGACAGCGTTAAAGAATGGATCTGTATACGGTAATACTATTCTTCCTGATGGCTATATCAACGAAGAAGGGACTACACTTACAATACAGGATGGAGCTTCTTTAATTATTGAGAATGACAAAACGCTGGTTAATAACGGGACAATAAAAACAGAGGGAAGTGGAACACTAACTAACAATGGTACAATCCATAACACAGGGACAGTTCCCAACGGTGTTGATGGAGTGTTATCCCCCTATCCCACTGTAAAAATAAACGATATTCTACCGACGAGCTATACTTATATCGGATTAGCTATCGAACCGACACCTACAGTAACCGACCAAAATAGTGGTAATACGTTAACACTGAATACTGATTATATACTTACTTATTCCAATAACGTAAATGTAGGGACTGCAACGGTAATAATTGCTCCCCAAAAGAATAAATACTTCGGTGGCAGTTCCGTTGAAAAGCAATTTACAATCACCGCAGGAACCCTCACTGTCACCCCGGAAGACGGACAGGTTCTTTATCAGGATGAGTCCACCACTTATTTTCCAACCTATACTTATAGCGGTCAGGTCAGCGGAGAAACTCCCGCGTTTACCGATCATCTGAAATGGGACAACAGCGACAAGAAAATTAAAAGTGGCAATCTGGCACTTGCCGACAACAATGCCGGTAACTTCAAAGCATCCAATTATACACTAACGGTTGATGAAACCAAATCATTCACTCTGATTGCCGAGAATATAGCAGATAAAGAAGCTACTCCGGAAGCCGCAGACGGAAATCCGAAGGTCAGCGACTGGTACACCGGAAATGTCATTATCAAAGCCCCTACCGACTTCAAGATCAAACAGACCAGAGTAACGGAGTTACGCAGTACAGACGACTGGACAGCAACCTCCCTCACCTTCGACCGGGAAGGCAAGCACACCGTCCGCTACCAATTGAAACGTGACGGACGCACCAATCCCCTTACCGAGAAGTCTGTCGATATCAATCTCGATAAGTCCGCCCCTACCATCGGTGAACCCGTAAAAGGTGCAGACGGCAAGAGTTTTACCCTCAAAGTGGGTGATGCATATAGCGGCATCGCTTCTATCACCTACAATCTGAACAGCGCAGGCGAAACAACCGTCAGCGACTTTACACAAGGTGACAAGAGCTATACACTTTCCCTCACCCCGCTGGACTACGGCACGCATAGTATAGCGGTAACCGTTACCGATGTGGCCGGACATTCGACCACCGACACCCGCAGTATCGAACTGAAAAAAACGGAGAATCCCGATCAACCGGTAGTGAAACCCGACCCAATCTACTATACCGTAACGATCCCGGCTGTTGAAGGAGCCACGACCGACCCGGTGGCGGGTGAGTATCAGGTGGAGTCATGGAGTAGTTTCCGCTTTTATCTCACCCTCGATAGCGATTATAACCAATCGGAACCCGTTGTAACAACCGACCGCGGTGAAACGCTGATACCGCGCACTTCCGATGGTGCCTACATTGTGAAATACGTGCGTGATGATGTCGCTATATCTATCGACGGCATCGTGAAGAACCCCGATCCGGTAGCGAATGAGGAGTTACAGACGGAAGGTATCCGTATCTATGCAGCCAACGGTTATCTGCATATACAAACGTCGAAGCCTGAAAAGGTGTATATCTTTACGCCCGACGGACGTTTGAAAACAATGCTACTTGTTACCGATAGCGGGGAACGGATAGCATTAGCGAAAGGTGTCTATTTCGTAAAGGCAGGAGAAAGAGTATATAAAACGGTATTGTAAAGCCGAAGTCTATAAATAAAGAAGGGGCTGTTGAAACAGCCCCTTCTTTATTTATAGGTCTCCGTATACCGCATAAAGCTCTCTTCCAATCCCCCACTCTGCCCCATCAGTTGCACAAAAGAGAACATCCGCTCGGCAGAGAAATCAGTCACATCGATCACCTTAAATACTCCCGACATCAGTTCGCGGGCTACGGCACGCACCGAAACGATTGCCAGCGCATCCGAATTCTCCAGGAAAAGTTTGATACTCTCCGTGCTTCCCAGCTGCATTAATACTTTCAAGTGGGATAATTTGATCTGATGTTCGCCTAAAGCCGACTCCAATACGGCCAACGTACCCGAACCATTCTCACGAAGCACGAGGGGAAGGGTACATAACTGTTCGAGCGTCAGCTCCTCGTAATGAGCCAGTTTGCTTCCGGTATGGGTGATCACCACTAGTTCATCTTTCATGAAAGGGGTATAATGGAGCGAACTCTGACGGGCATATCCTTCCACCAGCCCCAGCGTGATCTTTCCGTCGCGGAGAGCCTTTTCTATATCATGGCTGTTCCCGTTAAGCAGCGACACGCGGATATCCGGGAACTTGCGGACAAAGGACGACAGGATAGGCGGCAGCACATATTGCGCGATCGTGGTACTGGCTCCCAGACGCAACTCACCACAGACGTTATCCGTAAGCAGGTTCATTTCAAAATCCAGTTGCCGGTAGGCGGCCAGCAGTGTATTGGTGTGCGACAATAACAGTTCCCCGGCACGGGTCAGCACAATGCGGTTGCCTGTACGGTCGAAAAGCGGGGTTTTATATTGCACTTCCAGTTCATGAATATGTTTGCTTATGGCAGGTTGACTGATAAACAATTCCTTCGACGCTTTTGTAAAGCTCAGGTTAGTCGCTACGCTATAAAATACCTTCAGGCGAAAATCCATATCCCTTATAATTTTTAAATAAACTTATCAGGGACAAAGATATGAGTTTATTTACATACTTTTGTATGACCATAACATGAAGGCATTATGAAGATAAGCAAAAAAGCACTAACAATCGTCGCAATCATTCTCGTTACCCTGTTCTTTATCCTTCCGGGTATCGGATTCAGTATACTTAACTGGGGAGTTCTTCCACCGGAGAGGTTAACTCCACTCGTTATCGAACAAACGAACAAATTCCTCGACGCCCATCTGGACTGCGAGCGGATCGAGCTGACCTATTTCGAAACGTACCCGCACCTGGGGATCAAACTGATCAACGGGCACCTGATCTCGCATGCCGCCGAAGACTCGACCGCCCATGTCGAGGAACTGGCCATCCCGTCCGACTCGCTGCTGGCATTTAAGAAAGCAATCATTTCGCTCCGCCCGACCGACTATCTGTTCGGGGGCAAGATCACGATCGGCGAAATAAATATAGAAGAACCCCGCTTTTACGGCTATGTCAACAAGAAAGGAGCTGCCAACTGGGACATTTATTCGAGTGAACCCGACTCTACCGAAACCGATAAGAAGCCTTTACCGCCTATCGACCTGCAGAAAGTACGCATCACCAACGGCCGTTTCACCTACGACGACCGCCAAGGCGACCTGTTTGCCGAAATAAACGGCTTCTTCCTCAACCTGGACGGTTCGCTGACAAATGGGGAAAACAAACTGGATATCGAAACCGGCTCCACTTCCATCCTCTTTAGTAGCCCGACCTATACATTAGAGAATAAACTGGCACTGAAACTGAAAAGTCAGCTCCTGCTCTCGGACAACTTCAACACAGTCACCCTGAATAATGCCGAGTTGCTGGTAAACAACCTGCCTTTCACCGCCGACGGTTCCATCAGCAGCCTGCCCCTGCTGAAACAGACCCGGATCGATATGGAAGTCGGGCTTAAGATATCCGATATGAACGACCTGCTTCATTTCATCCCCGATGCTTATTTCCAAAACCGGGACAAGACACTGGCGAAAGGCTCTATTATTATGGAAGGGAATATACATGGTTTCCTGGGCGACAGTATCGCGCCGTCCGTCAACCTGTGTTGCAAGATTGAGAATGGTTCCTATCATATGAAAGGGCTCAAACAGGGTATCGACACCCTGCAAATGGATATGGATCTTCATCTGAACGGGCTGTACCCCGACTCCTCGTTCGTCTCTCTCGAACAACTGACACTGAAAGGCTTAACAACCTCTCTCGATATGCAGGGCAAAGTCACCAACCTGCTCACCTCGCCGAATGTAGATGCCAATATAAAGGGAAAGATCGACTTTACCCGCCTGGCGAAAGAGTTCCTCAACCCGGATACATTGCTTGTACAAGGTGTAATGGATGCCGACCTTTCCGCATCGTTCAATGTGGACGATCTGCTGAACAGCCAGTACGGAAAGATACATGCCTCCGGCCGGCTGAATATAGATACGCTGAAAGCTTACAGCCAACCGCTGGGGATGGATGTATTCATCACCAAGGCTCATTTTTCTGTCGACTCTACCGGGGCGAGCAGTTCTTACCTGGAAAACAAAGACCTGCTAAGCATGTCGATGTCGGTCGATAGCCTGAACGTTAAATATCAGGAAGCCATCAGTACCAATATAAGTAAGTTGGCCATACAGGCAAAGACCTCTCCTGTAATAGACACGACCGCCGTTATCCCGATGACGGGACAAATCAGGTTCGACTACTTGCGTACCCGGTTACCGGACTCTGTATTGCTGGTTGCCGGACGGACGGTATTGAAGGGGGGAATCAAATCTTCGGACTCCGACAAGCGGATACCAACGGTCGGAGCCACGATCTCTGTCGATACCCTCCGTTATTTCAGTATCCCGATGCGCACCGGTATGATACTCTCTGAAAATACGTTTAACCTGCAGGCTTTGCCTTATCGCGATGCCATGCGCCAGCGTTGGCTTGCCCGGACAGACACCACGCGCATTAACACGACAAGACGTGTACGCCGTCCCCGGACAGCAGGCAACCCGGCCCAAACAGATTCAACCGACGTCACCACCCAGTTGTTACGGCAATGGGAAGTACGCGGCAGCCTGTCATTCAAACAAATGCGCGGATTCAGCCGTATGATGCCTATTCCTATAAAAATAGATCAGACTACGATGAAGTTCAACACCAACGACATCACTCTCACCGATGCCCGCCTGCATCTGGGTAAGAGTAATTTCGTGTTGAACGGAGAGATCAACAAGATACGCCAAGCGATGTTGCGGGGCGGCAAGCTGAAAGGGAAATTCTCCCTTACCTCCGATTATATCGATTGCAACCAGCTTATAAAAGCCATGAACTCCGGAATGCAATATGCCGAACAGCACGGTTCCGCAGATCAGGAAAGCCTGAGCGCAGAAAGCCTGGCTACGCTGGATACCCACACCTTGCAGGATTCCATAACGGTAGCCTCGCTCGACACGACCGACCAGGTATTTGTCATCCCGGCCTATCTGGATATGACGCTTCATACCGATGCCAAAAGGATAGACTTCAAAGATGCGGAGCTTAGCAATGTTGAAGGTGAAATAATTATCCGCGACCAAAGCATCAACCTGAGCAACCTGGCCATGAATTCGAATATCGGCCGTGGTAACATGACGATGTTCTATACGGCAAAAGATAACAGCGGCGCCTCCGCCGGGTTCGATCTCGATATGGAGGATGTTATGGTCGAAAAATTGATCAGCCTCTATCCCGCTATCGACACATTGGTTCCGATGCTTCGTTCGTTCGAAGGGGTCGTAGACTGCCAGATCACGGCTACCTGTAAGATGGACTCTACCATGTCGATCGAACTGCCGTCATTGCATTCGGCCTGTTACCTGCATGGAGAGAATATGGTGTTGCTGGATGGCGAAACATTCACCGAGATTTCAAAAACGCTTATGTTTAAGAATAAGAAACGTAACGTGATAGATAGTATTTCCGTCGACCTGGCTATCAAGGATAACAAGATAGAAGTATTCCCTTTCCTCGTCGAAATGGATCGTTACAAAGTTGCCGTCGGGGGTACGCACAACCTGGATATGACATTCAACTACCACCTGTCGGTATTGAAATCGCCTGTCCCGTTCAAGCTCGGTATAGACATAACCGGCAATCTGGACGACTTCAAATATAAGATCGTGAAATGCCGTTACAAAGACCTCTTTAAGCCGGCCAAAGAAGCTGAACTGGACAGCACCCGTACCAACGTAAGGAAGGAGATACGCGAGTCGATCCGTAAACAAATAAAAGAGACTGCTCCCGAACTGGTGAGCAGCCTCTCATCTTCTAATCAAATATCAACACCGGCTATGGAAGAAACCGGTGTTTTATAGTCAACGGCCAGCGTACATCTGGTCGTAATATTTCATGTAATCGCCACCGGTGATATCTTCCACCCACTGTTGGTTTTCCAGATACCAGCGGATTGTTTTTACGATACCGACCTCAAAACTGGTTTCAGGTGTCCAGCCTAATTCCTCTGAGATCTTTGTCGGGTCGATAGCATAACGCTGATCGTGTCCGAGGCGGTCTTTAACGAATGTGATTAGGCTGTCATTGATCCAGTCGATCGAGATCTCACCGTCTGAGCCGATCTCTTTCTTCTTCAGCATCTGACGATATTCGGGTTGCTCGGTCATTAACCGGTGGATCGTACTGATAGTCAGCTTAACGATTTCAATATTCTGCTTTTCGTTATGGCCGCCTACATTATATACCTCACCTACCCGTCCGCGATGGATCACGGCGTCGATAGCCTTGCAATGATCTTCAACATACAGCCAGTCCCTTACATTTGTCCCGTCGCCATACACCGGCAGTGATTTACCTTCCAGTATATTCTTGATAATAAGCGGGATCAGCTTTTCGGGGAAATGATACGGGCCGTAGTTATTAGAACAACGGGTGATGCTTACCGGCATTTTATAGGTATCGGAATAAGCCTTTACAAACAGGTCGGCACTGGTTTTAGACGCACTGTACGGACTTCTCGGATCCAACGGAGTTGTTTCGTGGAAATAACCTTCGGCTCCCAGGCTGCCATATACTTCGTCGGTCGAAACCTGATGGAAACGGACACCTTCCCGCCATTGGGGATAACCGGTTTCGTCTTTGCCTGTCACCCAGGCCTTGCGGGCGGCATCGAGCAGGTTTTGCGTACCTAATATATTTGTAACAAGGAATAACTGCGGATCTTCGATACTACGGTCTACATGACTTTCGGCAGCAAAGTTAACCACATAATCGAAGTTATACTTTGCAAAAAGCTCATCGGCCAGCGCCCGATCACAAATATCTCCTTTTACGAATTCACAACGTTTGCCATCGATATCTTCTGCAATCGTACCCAGATTACCTGCATAAGTCAACAGGTCGAGAACCACGATCTTTATATCCTGATGTTCCGCCAGCATATATTTGATAAAGTTAGCACCAATAAAACCGGCAGCTCCGGTAACCAGATAAGTCTTCATCGTCCGTATTATTTAAATGTAAAATTATATTCCGCCTCACTCAACAGAGGGGCTTTTGTATCTTTCTCTGATAAATTCACAGCCTTTATGTCTGTGATCCCCCAGTCTACACCAACCGTCGGGTCATCAAACCGGAGACCTCTTTCATGGCTCGGCATATAAGGATTATCTACCTTATAGGTAAAAATCGCTTCTTCACTCAGCACATGAAACCCGTGGGCAAACCCTTGCGGGATAAAGAACTGCCGTTTGTTTTCCGCAGAAAGCTCGACAGATACGTATTTGCCGAAGGTCGGAGATCCGGCACGCAGATCGACAGCCACATCCAACACACGCCCTGTTATCACCCGAACCAACTTCGACTGCGAATAAGGAGCCAACTGGTAGTGTAAGCCTCTGAGCACTCCTTTCGAAGAACAGGATTCATTATCCTGAATAAAATTTACCTTACCAATGTTTTGTTCAAATTCAGCTTGTTTAAAAGCTTCCATAAAATATCCCCGTGCATCATTAAACACCTTTGGTTCAATGATCCAGACACCGGGTATTTCCGTTTCTATATAATTCATCCCTTTATATTTATACTAACAGGAGACAAAGTAACTTCTTTTTCCTTAGTTCTGCAACTATCAACGCCTGCAAAAAGAATGAAAAAGATTTGCATATTCAAAAGATAATACCTTTCTTTGCACTCGCAAAAACGATAAGACATCATTTGAAACAAACGGTTCCTTGGATGAGTGGCTTAGTCAGCGGTCTGCAAAACCGTGTACGGCGGTTCGAATCCGCCAGGAACCTCACAAAAATGATAATCGTTCGAGCAAAACAAATCCGGTTCCTTGGATGAGTGGCTTAGTCAGTGGTCTGCAAAACCATGTACGGCGGTTCGAATCCGCCAGGAACCTCGAAAAGCAAAAGAAGGTGTCCGAAAAAGACACCTTCTTTTTTTATTTCGATTAAAACACAGAGTTCTTTTAATCTTACTTAACCTTCCAGACCAATATTGAAAAACAATGTCGTACCTGTCGTACGATAAGTAGCCGCTGCGGAACTATTACGAGAAAATCTCACATGCTTGGAAGCTTGTTTAGTTTTTCCTAAAATAGCATGAACCTCTACCCAAACTTCTGTTCCGTCCGGGATATTGTACCTTGTCAAATCAATAGTTCTTGACTGCGGATTCGGATAACGTTCTGATAAATCAGATTTTCCACCCTGCCATACTATACGAAATTCCTGTACGAAACCTGCTGCATTTACACATGCAATTTTACTTACCTCTTGCATAATAACTCTATTTTTATTATTAATCATTCAAAAACGGAACAATCTTGGTAATCATCACCTCTCCACCATAACAAGGTAAAGCCTGATGAATATACACCATAGCATGAGACTCACGCGGAGGGTTCGTTACAGTCGTAGACTTACAGATATAACGGTAATTGACACCTTCCACTATCTGAGTCGCTACCGACAGAGGTTCATACATAACTCCACACAGCCCTTCCATCGCTTTCCGAAAAACTACAACTTCTTCCGGGGATAAGTCATGCTGATCACTCCAGCCCCCAGCCGTCAACCGGTCGACATTGTCTTCCTTTATTTCAACAGGCAGCACTTGTTCATACAGAATATCCGATTCAGAAACATGTGTATGAGCTAATTGATAAGCAGCCATTCCAGGGAACACCGCTTTAAAAACAAAAACTTTTTTTCCAGGTGCTCCCATTAAGCCTGATTCCGGTTTTATCACATCTTCATCCAAGAGGATTAAACCACCTTCCAAACGTGATAAATAACAGTTCGCACCCGTACTAAAATTAACTTCACGTTCTACCGTAAACGTCTCATACAATTTCAGACCTCTACCTTGAGAATTTTCCTTTTTTTCCATGTTCATAATATTTAAGATTATGTAATAAGATAGCCCTTAAACTATCCGTATCTTCACCAGCAAATAAAAAGGAAAAATTAATCAACGCAAAGAATATCAAACTTTTTGAGGTGACAACAGGTGTATTGTCATAAGACAAAAGAGATGTCACCCCTCCATCATACCGCTGTCATCAACTTGTCACCTTATTTTAACCATCTTTCATCCTCCTAAACGACCGTCGGGAGCATTAACAAACAATTTTATCTCACCCCAATTATAAAAGGATTTATTAGCATTGCAGATTGATTTATTTAGCTATTTTTGCGCACTTATTTAATATTCATCTATGAATAATGTGCTAATTCTGTTAGACAGCTTAAATGATTGGAAACCTTATTATAAAACCAGTAGCATACTGGCCGTTTCCGATTATTTGAAGAACAAATCTCTCCAGAAAGAAAAGGGGAGTAAGTTCGTAATAAACCTTAGTAATGACTACAGTTATAACTCGGAAGGGTATTACTGTTCACTACTGGCCCAAACCAGGGGGCACAAAGTGATCCCCGGAGTAGATATCATCAACAAACTGGAAGCCGGTGCGGGTGTCCGGATGGATCGGAATTTACAAAAACTCTGTTATCAGTGGATACAGAAGAATAATATTACCGATGAGATCTGGTATCTGAATATCTATTTCGGCACCTGTAAAGAAAAAGGACTGGAAAAGATAGCCCGATTCATTTTCGAAAACTATCCGGCTCCCTTGTTAAGGATCAGCTTGAATACCCGTCCAAAGAACCAGATCGAAGGGATCCAGTTTTTATCGTTGGAACAACTGGATGACGAGGAACAGAACTTCTTTGCTGAAGCACTCGACCGTTTCAACAAGAAAGTGTGGCGCGCTCCTCAAACCGTAAAATCAGCCCGGTACAGTCTGGCCGTATTATACGACCCGGAAGAGAAATTCCCGCCCAGCAACAAACAGGCGTTGAATAAGCTGCTTGAAGTAGCCAAAAAGATGGATATACATGCCGAGCTGATCACAGAAGAGGATGCGACCCGGCTGATGGAGTTCGATGCGTTGTTTATCCGTACGACGACTTCGCTGAACCATTACACGTTCCGTCTTTCGCAACTGGCGAAGCAGAACGGCATGGTGGTGATAGATGACCCGTTATCCATTATACGATGCACGAACAAGGTCTATCTGAATGAATTGTTCGAGAAGGAAAAAATACCGGCTCCGCTATCCATGCTGATTTTCCGGTCAAACGAAAACACTTTTGAACAGATCAGCAACCAGCTGGGCTCTCCGTTCATCCTGAAAATACCGGACGGTTCCTTCTCTTTCGGTATGAAGAAAGTGACAAATGAAACGGAGTTGAAAGCTGCACTCGATTTGCTGTTCGACAAATCGTCCATCCTGCTTGCCCAGGAGTTTACCCCTACCGAATATGACTGGCGTATCGGTATCCTCAACGGTGAGCCGCTGTATGCCTGCAAATATTATATGGCCAAAGGGCACTGGCAGATCTATTGTCATTATGACTCAGGAAGAAGTCGTTGCGGACTGGTTGATACGATTCCTATTTACCAGGTACCCCGTAAAGTGCTCGATACGGCTGTCAAAGCGGCTTCGCTTATCGGTAAAGGGTTATATGGGGTCGATATGAAACTGGTCAACGACCGGGCAATGGTTATCGAGATCAATGATAACCCAAGTATCGATCATGGGATCGAAGATGCCGTACTGGGGGATGACCTGTATTACAGAATACTGAATCACTTCGGTCGTACACTGGATATGAAACACTTCTAGCAGAATGGATACGGAGATCATTGTCAGACAGGCGGTCATTACAGACCTCGATGCGATACTGGAAATAGAAACGACCTGTTTCGGTGCAGACAGCTTTTCCAGGAAACAGTTCATTTATCTTATCACCCGGGCAAAGGGGATATTTTACGTCGTAATATATGAGGAGAAGGTTATTGCCTATATCTCATTGATCTCGAATGCCCGCACCCGCAATCTCCGTATCTACTCCGTTGCCGTCCATCCCGGTTCAAGAGGGAAGAAACTGGGGCAAATGCTGATAGACAAAGCAGTTGAGTTTGCAGAGCTCCGGCAACTGAGAAAAATAACGCTGGAAGTGAATGTTACTAACGAACCGGCCATCGGTTTGTATCTGAAAAACAAATTCGAACCAACCCACATAATCGCTAATTATTATGCGGATGGTTCGAATGCTTATTATATGCAGAGAAAGATAGCCGGTGACAAGATATGATCTTGCCAACCGGTATCTTACTTATTTATATATCTTCGCAGCATATCCTCCGCCCGGAGCCATTTTGATCTTCAGCTTGCGGTTGGCAGGAACCTGCAGGATTTCCTTCTTATAATCGCAGGCGGCACGGTCGGCGTTGATACCGTCTTTAAATAATTCCAGTTTATAATCGCCATCTCCCAGGAAAGAAAGATCCAACTCCATTTCGCGCGGATCCCAGTTGGTCAAAGCGCCTACATACCAGTTACCGCCATGTTTACGGGCAATCGCCACATATTCGGAGACTTTACCGTCCAACACTTTCGTTTCTTCCCACACAGTCGGGATGTTGGCGATAAACTCGGTACATTCCTGTTCACGCATATAGTTGGAAGGGTTATCGCAAAGCATGTTCAACGGTGATTCAAAGATCACGTAAGTAGCCAATTGGCGGCAGCGGGTTCCCTGGCTCATCGGTTCGGAATTGACAGGGCGGTAATTGTTGCGGGTGGCATTCCGCATAGCTCCCTGGGTATAATCTACCGGGCCGGCAACCATACGGATAAACGGGAAGGTTACGTCGTAAGTGACCATATCATAAGAAGTAGGCGACCATTTCAATTGTTCCAGCCCATTCACACCTTCATAATTGATAACGTTCGGATACGTACGCTGCAAACCGGTCGGTTTACAGATCCCGTGGAAATCAACCATCATTTTATATCGGGCACAAGTTTCGGCCGAACGATAGAGGAAGTCTATTATCTCCTGATCGTCACGATCCATAAAGTCCACTTTGAAACCTTTTACCCCCATATCGGCATATTGTTTCACCACGTTCTCCATATCACGGTCGAAAGCATAATAACCTGCCCAAAGGATAATTTCCACATTTTTAGACTTGGCATAAGTTACGATTTCTTTCAGATCGATCTCCGGGATCACCTTCAGCAAGTCGGCTTCCAGGTTGACTGCCCAACCTTCATCCAGGATCACATACTCGATACCATGCTCGGAAGCGAAGTCGATATAATATTTATAGGTATCGTTATTGATGCCGGCACGAAAATCAACATTATAAATATTCCAGTCGTTCCACCAATCCCAGGCAACCTTACCCGGCTTGATCCAGGAGACATCGCTAATACGGCTGGGGGATGCCAGGCGATACACCATATCGCAATCAGCCAACTGGCCGTCGTTTTCAGACACTACAAATACACGCCAGGGGAAAGAACGGGTACCTTTCGTCTTGGCAATATAGTTCTCGCGTTCCTTCACCAACATCTGAAGACGGTTATGCCCGCCCTGTTCTTTCCGTTTAGGATAAGGGGCATGGACGGATTTCAAAGATGGCTTATCGGTGGAGTTGTTCAGGAACATACCCGGATAATCTTCCAGGTCGGCTTCCGTGATACATAGCTTCTTTCCGTTTTCGAGTTCAACCAGGAAAGGCAGGATCATTAAACGCTGGCTGTTCAGCTTAGTGATCGGTTCATTTACGTACGGCTGCTCAAATGAGTTGGAGAACTGCTCTTCAAAGGTCGGCTTCGTGCTGTTCACGTAAGGAGCAAAAGTCTTGTGGTCAGAAGAGAAATTATAAGTGGCATTCTCGTCCGTTACAATGATGTCCCCTTTCTTCCTGGTCATAAAACGGTAAGCGAGACCATCGTTATACAAACGGAAGGCGATACTGTAATCGCCCCGGAAAGCGATAGTCATTTCATTATAGACATCCGCCACTTCCGATTTCTTATATAAAGGAGAAGGAATAACCTTATCAACCGAACCTTTCGTCACTTTCGACACTTTCGGATTTACTCCCAGAACTTCGCCGTTCTGCAAAGTCATCGAGATAACAGAGGGTGCCAACACTTCTGTTCCATCATGGGTCAATGAAAATCCGACTTCATCCCCAACCTCAACTACGACTTGTAATTTTCTGTCCGGAGACTGTAACTGATAGCTCTTTTGAGCCATCAAAGACATACTTCCTATCAGCAGGAAGGCTAACAGTGCTTTTACTTTCATGGTATTTAACTTTTTGTTTAGTGGCAGCAAATATACGGGAATAAACAAAAACAGCATTTCCGAAATTGTACTATCTTTGTCAATATTGTATCAAAAGTACTATAAAAACACGATAACAACCTATGAAGAGACTCATTTCCTTATTAATTCTGTGTATGACATTCTTCGCTGCCGAAGCGCAGTGGAAATGGCAAGATCCGATGAAAGCAGGTTTTCCTGTAGTACAAAACCAGGGATGGCCCGGAGAGATCGGTTATAAATATGTGCGTTTACCGGATAGGGCAAAAGACCAGGTAAGGCCTCCCGTTTGGGACCTGTCCCGTAATGCTGCCGGATTAGCTATCCATTTTTACTGCAATTCCCCGGAGATAACTGTCCGTTACCAAGTCAGCGGATCACACAGCATGCCTCATATGCAGGCTACCGGCGTTTCCGGACTCGACCTTTACAGCATCGACAGTGAGGGTCAATGGGGTTTCTGTTTCGGCAATTATTCTTTTGGCGACACGATCCAATATAGTTACAAAGGTTTAGGCAAAGATAAATACCATGACCGCGGATTTGAATACCGTCTTTACTTACCTTTATATAATACGGTAGAATGGATGGAGATCGGTACACCGGAAGAAAGCGAACTGACGTTCATCCCGCAATCTCCCGAAAAACCGGTCATACTTTACGGAACCTCCATCGCCCAGGGAGCTTGTTCGTCCCGTCCGGGCATGGCATGGGGCAATATCCTGCAACGTTCGCTGGGGTATCCGCTTATCAATCTGGGATTTTCGGGCAATGGCAAGCTGGAAAAAGAAGTATTAAACTACGTGATCGAACAGGATGCCCGCCTGTATATACTGGATTGCCTTCCCAACCTCACGCAGAACACGGAACAGGAAGTGACCGACCTCGTGGTAGCAGCCGTCAAGCAGATCAGAGCCACCCGCAACGCTCCTATCCTGCTTGTCGAGCATGCAGGCTACAGTAATGCGCCTACAAACAAAGCCCAGTATGAATTATATACCCGCCTGAACGAAGGTTCACGCAAAGGTTTCGAGAAATTACAGTCTGAAGGGATCAAAGACCTGTATTACCTGACGCATGACGAATTGAATTATTCGCCGGATGCCTGGGTGGATTATGTACATCCTTCCGACTTCGGGGCAGAAGCGCAGGCAACAGCCGTGGAAAAGAAAGTGCGCGAAATCCTTCATATTCCGGTAGGCAACCAGCCGACCACCCGCCCGGTGACCCAACGCCGCGAACCGAACAATTACGAATGGCAGACGCGCCACCGCGACCTCCTCGCCTGGATCGGCAATCATCCTCCTAAGGCAGTCATATTGGGTAATTCTATCACTCATTTCTGGGGAGGAGAACCGGCCGCCCCCCGAAGCAACGGTTCAAAAAGTTGGAAAAAGATCATGGAGCCTGCCGGATTCCAAAACCTGGGATATGGTTTCGACCGGATAGAAAACGTACTCTGGCGCGTTTATCATGGCGAACTGGATGGATATGAAGCAGAGAAAGTTGTCCTGATGATAGGCACAAACAATATGGGAATAAGCAGCGACCGTGAAATAGTGGAAGGCCTCCGGTTCCTACTGTCCGCCATCCGCGAACGCCAACCGAAAGCCTCTATCAAAGTCATGGGTATCCTACCCCGCCGGGAACATGAGGATTGGGTAAAGAATATAAACCACGAGATCAGCACGATGGCAAAAGCCGCCGGCTGCCGATTCAGCGATGCCGGAGTATTTCTGTTAAAGAAAGATGGTAAAATCGACGAATCTTTGTTTCTCGATGGATTACACCCGAACGAAAAAGGCTATCAACTGATCGCCGGAACAATAGCCGAATAAAAAGGCTATTGTTTCAACGAACGGCGTACCAGCCAGAAAGAGACAGACAAGGTACAAACCTCAGCTATCGGTACATCATACCAGATCGCATCGATACCGAACACAGCAGGGAGGACAAGTATTCCGATCCCGACAAATATGAGTCCTCTCAAAGCTGAAATAATAATGGATATCTTGGCATTCCCAATCGCGGTAAAATAGCTGGATGCCAGAATATTCAGCCCACACAACAAAAAGGCGAAACAATAGATCGAAACACCCCGCGAAGCGATCGCAAACGCTTCACTTCCGTGATCCTTGAAAAAGAGCCCGATCACCTGCTCGCCAAACAGCAACAGCAACAGGAATAAACTGATCCCGATCAGCGAATTAGTCCGTGCCGCCAACTTCAGGATCGACTTGATACGCCCCTGCTGCCGGGCCCCGAAATTATATCCGATAATAGGAATGATCCCATCCGATATACCCAGGAATACAGTCGTTCCGATAAACAATATATAATTGATTGCCGTAAACGCAGCCACCCCACTCTCCCCCAGATACCTCATCATGGTAATATTGAAGAGGAAAACCGTGATCGCCACCGACAACTCCGACATTCCTTCGGACGAACCGTTATAGAAAGCGTTCCACACCAGCCGGCGATCATAGCGTCCACGCTGCACGGCTACCACTTCATGGCGCGAAAACAGACGGGGCAAATTGAAACAAGCACCTACCGTAAAAGCAATACCGGTAGCCAACCCGGCTCCCATAACGCCCCATCCCAACCTGGCAACAAACACGATATCCAAGATAATATTCAGTATCACCGTCAGCCCCATGACAGAGGTCGCATACAGCGGATGACCCATCGCCTTGATGATATAGTCACCGAAAAACATCGCACACAGCAGCGGGAAGAACGGTACAAGCGCCCGTATGTAACCAACCGCATCGGGTAGCAACACTTCGTTCGCACCCAAAAAAGATGCAATCTTTCCTGCTGACAAAAAAATCACCAGGCTCACCACCACCGACATCCCCAGCAAAAACAGGAACACCGAGCGTAAGGCATTATTCGCCTCCTGCTTATCTCCTTTTCCGAGGCTGATACTTACAAGAGTCTGCCCCCCGATACCCATCACAATCGCAAAAGCAGATATCAAACTATAACACGGCAAAACAAGATTCACACTGGCCAACGCATTGGCACCGACGAAGCGTCCAAGCACAATCCCGTCGATCACAGATTGTATACCCAGGAACAATAATCCCGCAACGCCGGGAAGTGCATACTTAAAAAATAAACGGGGAATTTCACCTGTCAACAATAATTTCTCCCTTTCCTGGCGGAAGAGAGCTTTGTCCTTATTCATAAATCAACTCACTTTTGGTTTCCGGCTGCAAAGGTAGTGAGCTCTTTTCAGATAAAAATTACCATAAGATAATTTCGGCAGGTGCTTTTTATTTAGAAGACGAACGTATCCGGCTCAGCGATTGCGGGGTGATCTGGAGATAGGACGCGATATGCTTGAGAGGCACACGCTGGAAGAGTTCAGGGTTACTGCGCAGCAAGGCTTCGTATTGCTCGCGGGCATCACTCCAACTATCATTGATGAAATAATTTTCATACTCCCGGAGATAATAGTCGAGCAGCTTCAGCCCCCAGATAGCGATGTCATGGGAATGTTCGAAAAGCTCCTCCAACCGCCGGGCGGGGATGCGGAGCAAGTCCGAGTCTTCCACCATTTCAATATTATAGGCTGCGATATCACGATAGACAAAGTTGATCATTTCGCCATCCGAAGCGAACCATAGCGTAATGTCTTTCGTCTCTCTTTCGACATAAGAACGGATCAGCCCCTTCCTGACGAACCACACGAACGGGTCACGGTCGCCTTCCCTGACAAGCAAATCGCCTTTCGGGAAAGAAACCTCATCCATTTCATCGACCAGAAGCCGGATCGCTTCGTCCGACATAGGATAGACCAGTCGTTGTTGTTCGATGAATTTATCCATTCGACTTCTGTAAAAGTTCAAGCAACATCGTCAAAGCGGTATCGGCTGCCGACTGTATGTTTTCAGCCCGTACCGTGCCGAAATGGTAACAATGTGAAACGACCCGGTCTTTCAAAGCCGCAGCGATCCACACCGTACCGACAGGCTTTTCAGGCGTTCCGCCACCCGGCCCCGCAACGCCCGAAGTAGCCACCGAGCAATCGCATCCCAGGGTACGGATAGCACCCAGCGCCATCTGCTCCACTACTTCACGGCTCACGGCACCATGAAGACGCAAACTCTCTTCCGAAACTCCGAGCACATTGTGTTTCACCTCGTTGCTGTAGGAGACAACACCGCCGACAAAATAATCGGAACTGCCAGCCACCAGGGTAATCATATTGGCGATGCGTCCGCCTGTACAACTCTCCGCCGTACCCATCAGCAAACCTCTCGAACGCAGGAGTTCCCCTAGTTGGCCGGTTATTGAATTATTATTCATATCGTTTATTAATTTATAGCCAGATCACTATCTTTTTCTCCCAAAGCTATGACTAAATTTCACCCGGATACAGACTTTTAGTTGCCTGGATGCCCGTTTCACCCGGTTTTACACCCCCATCCCGACGATGCTCACACCCGGGTGTCGAGGGTGTCGAGACCCGGATGTCAAGCAACTTTTGTCACTATCTTACTGAACTTTAGTCATATACTTACTAAAAACAACATACTGTCTATCCAACTTTTTAAGCAGGGAGTGATAGTAGTGTGATAGATAAGTGATAGTTGAAAATACATACTATCACCCTATAACAATCATGTTCACAGCACATTGCGACAAAAAGTGATAGTGTGATAGTATATTTCTATTCAACCTTTAAGTAGTTCTCTTAAATAACAACCCTTGAGAAAGGAACCGCGTCCATCGGACAGAAATCCTTGTCAAGGTATTTATAGTAACCGGTAATGGCTACCATCGCAGCGTTGTCTGTTGTAAACGCGAACTTCGGGATATGTACTTTCCAACCAAACCGCTTGGCATGATCCAGGAAAGCATCACGCAGACCGGAGTTTGCAGAAACGCCACCGGCCACAGCCACCTCTTTTATATTCAAGTCTTTGGCTGCCTTACGCAACTTATCCATCAGGATGTCGATCACCGTCGACTGCAAAGAGGCACACAGGTCTTGTTTGTTCTTTTCGATGAAATCAGGATCTTCCTGTAGCTTATCCCTCAACGTATAGAGGAAAGACGTTTTCAGTCCGCTAAAGCTATAATCGTATCCGGGGATATGCGGCTTGCTGAATACGAAGGCCTTCGGATTACCTTCGTTAGCCAGGCGGTTTACCACCGGGCCTCCGGGATATCCCAGCCCCATCACCTTCGCACACTTATCGAAGGCTTCGCCCGCTGCATCGTCTATCGTCTGCCCTATCACCTCCATGTCGTTATAAGCATTCACTTTGATGATCTGCGAGTTACCGCCCGACACCAGCAAACACAGGAACGGGAACGAGGGAGCATGATCGTCTTCGGGCGTTTCCTTGATAAAATGAGCCAGCACATGCGCCTGCAAATGGTTAATCTCGATCATCGGGATGTCCAAAGAAGCGGCAAACCCTTTGGCAAAGGAAGTACCGACCAGCAGGGAGCCCATCAGACCCGGCCCGCGGGTAAAGGCAATCGCATCCAGTTCCGACTTATCGATGCCGGCACGCTTGATCGCCTCGGCAACCACCGGAATAATATTCTGCTGGTGTGCACGTGATGCCAACTCCGGAACCACACCACCATAAGCTTCGTGAACAGCCTGGCTGGCGATCACATTCGACAGCATCACGCCGTCACGTATTACGGAAGAGGAAGTATCATCGCAAGATGATTCTATCCCCAATATTGTTACACTCATACTCTTCTCTTATTTTTTGTGCAAATTTAATGATTTCTATCGCGATATTGTTGTAGATTTGTGCTTAAAATATAGTAAAGATATCAGAGGACTCAAATACATAATCATTACCCTACTTACTCTGCTCTGGATATTCTATGCAATGCCCTTCATTCTGTTGAAGATACCGTATGTTCAACACCAGGTTTCCAACATTGCATCGACCGAATTATCCAGTCACCTCGGTGTGCCCGTAAAGATAGGAAACGTAAATATCGAATGGTTCAACCGGCTGGTTCTCGACAACTTATACCTGGAAGACCAGGAAGGGGAAACCTTGTTTGAAGCCAACCACGTAGCAGCAGGCTTCGAGGTATTGCCCCTGCTGAAAGGCAAATTCGTATTCTCGACCGTGAGGCTGTTCGGTTTCTCGGTCAATCTGAAGAAAAAGACACCCGATGCCCCGCTCAACCTCCAATTCGTGATCGATGCTTTCGCCAGCAAAGACACCTTGAAGAAGAACCCGAATATCGACCTGCGTTTCAACTCGATACTGATCCGCCGGGGAAACTTCCGCTATGATGTGGAAAGCGAAGCCCCCACGCCCGGCAAGTTCAACGGCAAGCATGTGGACATCAAGAACCTGAGTGCCAAAATATCCCTGAAAGCTTTCAATAAGGACAGCTTGAATGCCAACATCAAGAAGATGAGTTTCGACGAGGCTTCCGGTTTTGAGTTGAACAAGCTTACGATGAATATCATCGGTAACCGCGACAGTGCTTTCATCAACAACTTCGAGATAAAACTACCGGAGACAGACCTGAAGATCAGCCGTGCCCAAATAGGCATGCAAGAGATCAAGAATGCCACCGAACTGCTCAACCAGGCTCCGCTGGAACTCAATATCTCCCCTTCGCAGATTTGCCTGAAAGACCTGTCGCCTTTCGTCCCCGCCTTCCAGAATTTCACGGAGACGATCGAGCTGTCGGCCGAGGCGTCCGGCTACATTAATAATATCGACCTGAAACGGCTGACACTCCGGTACAGCGACAAGATGCTTTTCGTAGGAAAAATGGAGCTGAAAGGGATCACCCACCCCGAAGAGGCCTATATATTCGGACAGGTCAATAAAATGTATATCACCACCGAAGGTATAGCCGGACTGGTGAACAACTTCAACAAGAAACCCGTCACACTTCCCGATCCGGTCGTCAAGCTCGGCACGGTTAACTTTACCGGTGAGATCTCCGGCTTCTTCGATAACCTGGTTGCATTCGGGAAGTTCTCGTCAGCCATCGGTTCCGTACAAACGGATATGATATTCGGTAGCGACAAGGAGAACGGCATCACGGCCTATCTGAAAGGACATGTTTCAACCCCCGGTTTACAACTGGATGAGTTATTCAACGAAGGGAACCCGTACGGGAATACAAAACTCAGCATCTCGATCGACGCCAAACAGCACAAACACAGCGGTTTCTTCGGAAACATAAAGGCAAACATCGACGAGATCGAATATAAGAAATATACCTATAACGACATCCACCTTTCCGGTAATTTCAAAAAGAACAGTTTCGACGGAATGGTGCAGGTGAACGATCCGAACGGCCAGCTTTATGCCGAGGGTATGTTCAGGCATGAAGGACAAAACTCCATGTTCAACTTTACGGCCAACTTACGACATTTCCGGCCGGACAGCCTGAACCTGATCGACAAATACGAATCGCCGGATATCTCGTTATCACTCAACGCCGACTTCACGGGTAACAATATCGACAACCTCGAAGGGAACATCACGATAGACAGTCTGTCGTTCAAAACCGCCCCGAGCAGTTTCTTCCTGAAGAAGTTCCAGGTAACCGCTTCGGGACATTCGCTCGACCGGCACCTGACGATCTCTTCAGACATCCTGAACGGGGAAGTGACCGGAGCCTATTCCTTTAAAACGATTGTGCCGAGTTTTATGAATACTTTCAAGGGATACATACCGGCTCTGATCAACGCGACGCAGAAAAAACAGAAGGTGGAAGAAAACAACTTCTCCCTGCTCCTTACCGTCGAAAACACCGACAGCATCTCCAAAACGTTGAAGCTGCCTTTCACTATGGTAAGCCAGGGACGCATCACCGGACATTATAACAACCTGTACAACAAATTCCGTTTCGAAGCCTTCCTGCCGAAGTTCAAGCTGGGCAATTCGATGTTTGAATCCGGTTACCTGACTTGTGACAACCCGGCGGAAGACATAACCCTGCAACTGAAAGCGGTCAACTACAACCAGAAGGGAACCCGTAACTATCTGGATCTGAAAGCAGATGCGAAAGACAACCGGATCAATACCCTGGTAGGATGGGCGAACAATAAAGAGAAAGTGTTCAGGGCCGAACTGTCTGCCTCCGCCCTTTTCACGGAAGAAGAGCATGAAAAAAAGCCCAGTACGTTGCGGACTAATATATCCCTGAACGAAAGTCCGCTGATACTGAACGACTCTATATGGAAAATCAACCCTTCGGAGATAACAATAGCTGACGGCAGGATAGATATCGACAACTTCAAAGTATCCAACGAGCAACAATATCTGCGTTTGGACGGTAGCATTTCCAGCAATCCGGCCGACACGCTTCTGATGGATCTGAAGGAAGTGGAGCTCAGCTACATATTCGACATCCTGAATATCCCCGTCCTGCAATTTGCCGGGAAAGCAACGGGTACCTTTAATATATGCGACCTGTATGGTAGTCGTATGCTGAATACCGACCTGGAGATAAAAGACTTCTCCTTCAACCAGGTTGCACTCGGCCGCCTGAACCTGTTCAGCGAATGGGACGACGAGCAGCAAGGCATCCTGATGCTCGGCAGTATCTATAAGAACGATACGACATGGACTGATGTAAGCGGTTACATTTTCCCCGTCGGGAAGAATGCCGGCCTGTCCCTGTTCTTCGGGGCAAACGACCTCAACATCGCTTTCCTCCATCCTTTTGTGGATAAGGTAGCCAAGAATATACAGGGACGCGGTTTCGGAAACGTCCACCTGCACGGCCCCTTCAAAGCACTGACCGTAGAAGGAGACGCCTACGTGGAAGACGGCGGACTGGGTATCGAATATACCAATACCTATTATACCTTCTCCGACTCCATCCATCTGGATGCGGGCTCCATCAACATGAGAGACCTGAAAGTGAACGACAAGTTCGGCAACTCGGGGATTGTCAACATGCATGTCTATCACAACCATTTCAAGGATGTCAGCTTCGATGTGAACGTCAAGACAAACAACATGCTGGTGTTCGATGCTACCCGTAAATTAAACCCGTTGATCTATGGTACGGTGTTTGGTAGCGGAACGGCTTCCATCAAAGGAAACGACAAGCTGATCAACTTCGACATTAATATGCGGAACGATCCGAAGACGACCGTCACACTCGACTTCATGAATAATACAACGGCTGCCGACTACGATTTTATCACCTTCGTCGATAAAAAGAAACTTAAGGAAGCTGCCGCCAACGGCACACTCCCGTACGACTCGCTAAGCATCGCGTCCAACGTAGAGGAAGAGGGAGCCGAGCTGCGCATGAACTTCCTGCTCGATATCAACCCGGATGCCAATATCGAACTGATCATGGATCCGATAGCAGGCGATAAGATCACCGGGAATTGTAGCGGAAGCATACAAATTGAATACGGCACAAAGACAGACCTGCGCATGTATGGAAATATGGGTATCGTAAGCGGTAACTATAATTTCAGCCTGCAACAGATCATACATAAGGACTTTAAGATACGCGACGGCAGTTCGATCGACTTCCGCGGCGATCCGTTCGATGCCACGATGCATGTTAACGCGATCTATAACCTGACGGCCAACCTGCGCGACCTGGATGAAAGTCTTGCCGGACAAAGCGCGCGAACAAACGTTCCGGTAAACTGCGTGCTTAACCTGGACGGTATGTTGCGCAACCCGGCTATTTCATTCGACCTGGAGCTACCCGGTTCCAACGAAGAGATAGAACGGCAGATGAAATCGCTGATAGACACTGAAGATATGATGACCCGGCAAATCATCTACTTGCTGGTGCTGAATAAGTTCGATACCCCAGAATATAATCGTGGCGTCGGCACCTACCGTTCAAGCGAACTGAGCGCCGTAGCTTCATCTGCCCTCTCATCCCAAATATCCAGTATCCTGAACAGTCTGACCGACAAGGTGCAGATCGGTACCAACATCCGTACCAGCGAAGACGGCATACAAGACACCGAAGTCGAAATGATGTTGTCGAGCCAATTGCTTGACAACCGGTTGCTGCTTAACGGAAGTTTCGGCTACAAGAACAGGACTGCCGAAGCTAGTCAAAAGAATGATTTCATAGGAGAATTCGATCTCGAATATAAGCTCACCAGAAGCGGGGAGATCCGCCTGAAGGCTTACAACCACTCCAACGATATGTACCGTTATCTGAAGCAGTCGCTAACCACACAAGGGGTAGGTATCATGTTCAAGAAGGACTTCACCCACCTGTCGGAATTCTTCCGCAGAAGGAAAAGACTGCCGCTCATGCCGCTTGCCCCTGCCGATACGGTTCCGCCGATGAGAACGGATACTACAACGATAACAGCTCCTTCACAGCTGAATAATAAGCAGTAAGGTTGTTGCTTTTCAGCACCTTCTTTCGCAGGCGCTTTTCCGCATCCGGCAGAAGATACTCCCAAAGGGTTTTCAGTTTAGCCAGTATCTGGTGGTCGCCGCCTTCCAGACGCGAAGTGTACTGTTCAGCAAGGAGCTGATGAAAGGTCGCGAGCTTTGTCCGTTTCTCTGCTTCCGACAATGTTTGGCCGGTAAGATATTCGGCTGCCAACCAGGGGTGCGACAGTAATCCCCGTCCCAGCATAACGCCTTTCAGGCTGGGGTAACGGTCTGTTACCGAATAGATATCTTCCAGGGTATTCAGGTCGCCGTTATAAATAAGCGGATGGGTACATGCTTCGTAGAAACGGGAAAAGCCATCCATATCCACCGTCCCTTTATACTGTTGAACCCCGATCCGCGGATGCAACGTGACATGGGTGAAAGGCAGGGCGTTGATGTGGGGCAAAAGAGATAACGATTCGTCCGCCCGTTCCCACCCCAGCCGGAGTTTCAGTGAGAAACTCATTTCCGGAAACTCCCGGAGCGTGTCCAGCAGTGCGACGGCTTCCTCTTTATAAGGTAATATCCCCGATCCCCGGTGCAGACGGGCCTGCATAGGAAAAGGACAGCCCATATTTATATCCGCCTGCCTGTATCCCTGTCCCCGGAAGAAGACGGCGATACGCCGGAACTCATCGGGTGTAGCGGCTATCAGTTGGGGTATGACCGGAATGTCCCGGTTATGTTCGGGAGCTACGTCACGCAGTTCTTTGTTGCGGAAACCATCTTTCTCCAAACGGACAAAAGGGGTGTAATAACTCTCCACCCCACCGAATATACGGTGGTGCGCTTCCCGGTACACGGCATCGGTATATCCTTGCAAGGGGGCGAAATGTATCTTATAATCCATCAGGGAAACAGTTCGGAAAACAGTGAATGCAATTGCGATTTGGCCTTCTCGAAATCCTGTTGTGCCCCCAGTTCCTTTTCCAGCGAGGTAACGCCCTTATCGGTAAAGCCACAGGGGTTGATCAGCGAGAAATAGCTCAGGTCGGTATTGATATTCAGCGCAAAGCCGTGCATGGTGACGTATCGGCTGCTCTTCACTCCGATGGCACATATCTTACGGGCACGGCCTTTTACCAACGGGTCGATCCAGACGCCGGTCGCTCCTTCCAACCGCTCCCCTTTTATCCCGTAGAGAGACAGGAAGCGGATAATGACCTCTTCCAGGGTGTGGATATACTGTTTCAATCCCAGTTGCCAGTGTTCGAGGTCGAATACCGGATAGCCAGTGATCTGTCCGGGGCCGTGATAGGTGATATCCCCTCCCCGGTTCGTGTGGAAGAAGGAAATGCCCCTCTGTTTCAGTAGCTCGGCAGGGATCAGCAGGTTAGCGTCTTTTCCGCTCTTGCCGATCGTCAGCACGGGTTCATGTTCGCAGAAAAACAGTTTATTCTCTCCCTGTCCGCCCCACACCTTGGCATGCAGCAGTGTCTCAAACGCTTCCGTTTGAACCTTTAAAGCGTCGGCATAAACGATACGTCCGAGGTCGTGAAAAGTGAAGCTCTCCATTTCTTTCTCTTTTTTATTTTACCATCTTTATTTTCTATCTCTCCGGCACCGTGGCCCATCTGTATCTTTATCAGCTTACCCATCAGGGAAAGGATCTGCCCCTGCCGTTTCAGCATGTAGGGAGAAGGTTTGCCGGAATTGAATTTCCGCGGATTGGGTAGTGAAGCAGCTATCAACGCCGCCTCGCCCGCACTCAACCCGGCTGCCGGCTTCTTGAAATGAGCCTGTGCCACCGCCTCGGCCCCGTAGATGCCGTCTCCCATCTCTATGGAGTTGAGATAGACCTCCATGATCCGTTCCTTTCCCCATATCCATTCGATCAGCAGGGTGAAGTAGGCTTCGATCCCTTTCCGGATATAGCTTTTAGTGGGGAGAAGGAATACGTTCTTGGCTGTCTGCTGCGAGATCGTGCTGGCACCACGGACGCGTTTGCCTTTCTCGGCTTCGTCGCGGGCCTTCTGTATCTGCTCGATATCGAAGCCGTTATGGTCGAGGAACAGGTTATCTTCCGAAGCGACCACCGCCTGCACCAGCGGTTGGGCAATCTCCGACAACGGCACCCATTTATGGTCGAGCTTGAAGGGTTTGCCGGCCTTATGCTGGTCATACAGGCGTGTCAGCATCAAAGGCGTATAGTAAACGGGGATGAACTTGAAAGCCACCACCGCCAACAGACTGGATACAAACAGGAATATAAGGATATTCCGGCACCAGATTAAAATTCGTTTTATAAAAGGCATACTGTTCAGTCTTCTTTAGTGACGGCAAACTTACAAAAAGTAATGGTAATGACAGGCTTTGTTACAGGTTTATTTATGACAGATTGTTTATGTCCAAATAGGCCTAAATCTTTCTATGTTTTAAACACCTACCTTACCGCCACCTTTCGCACCGTCGCCTCAACCTGTACGATCTAGATATTCGTCGCTGTCGAGCAGGCAGCCTTCGGGCGTAAAGATGCGAATAGTGGGAAAAAAACGTGCCGGGGGAAGAATTTGGGGGAAGACTGAAGGGGGTTACAGAGGGAAAATGTATCTTTGTAACTGTGAAATCCTAAATACCCGTCAAAGATCATGAGCATAAAATATCCTATCGGAATACAGAACTTCGAGAAACTCCGCAAAGACGGATATATCTATGTCGACAAAACAGCCTTGATGTATCAGTTGGTGGATCGTGGCAGTTACTACTTCCTCAGCCGCCCGCGCCGTTTCGGCAAAAGCCTGCTGATCTCCACCCTCGAAGCCTACTTCGAAGGCAAGCGCGAACTGTTCGAAGGGCTGGCGGTAGAAAAGCTGGAAAAAGACTGGGTGAAACGGCCGGTGTTGCATCTGGATCTAAATACGCAGAAATATGATACTCCGGAAAGTTTAGTGGATATTCTTAATGCGACCCTGACCAGGTGGGAACAGATGTATGGCAGCGAACCGTCTGAAGTAGGGCCGGCCTTGCGCTTTCAAGGTATCATCCGCCGGGCTCATGAAAAGACAGGCCACCGCGTTGCCATCCTTGTCGACGAATATGACAAACCGATGTTGCAGGCTATCGGAAATGAGGAACTGCAACAATCGTTCCGCAGCACATTGCAGGCTTTTTACGGCGCACTGAAAACGATGGACGGATATATCAAGTTCGCTTTCCTGACGGGCGTCACCAAGTTCGGTAAGATCAGCGTGTTCAGCGCACTCAATAACCTGAAGGATATGTCGATGGACGAACGGTACATCGACATATGCGGCATTACGGAACGGGAGATACATCTGTATTTTGAAGAAGTACTGCATGCGTTGGCTAATAAACAAGGAATGACGTATGAAGAAACATGCGCCGAACTGAAAGAGTGTTACGACGGCTATCATTTCACGGAAAACAGCATCGGTATCTACAACCCCTTCAGCCTGCTCAACACATTCGATCAACTGAAATTCGGCAACTACTGGTTTGAAACCGGTACGCCGACCTATCTGGTGGAGCTGCTGAAAATGCATAATTACGACCTCCACAACATAGAGAATGTAGAAACCGACGAAGATACGCTCAACAGCATCGACTCTTCTTCGACCAACCCGATACCGGTGATTTACCAGAGCGGTTACCTGACGATCAAGGACTACGACCGCCGTTTCGGCACGTACTACCTGGGTTTCCCTAACCGCGAAGTGGAAGAAGGGTTTATGAAGTTCTTGTTGCCTTTCTACACCGATACCGACAAGGTGGACGTTGCTTTCCATATCACAAAATTCGTCCGCGAAGTGGAGAACGGCGATTACGACGCTTTCTTCCGCCGCCTGCAATCCTTCTTTGCCGACACGCCTTACGAGTTGGTGCGCGACCTGGAACTGCATTACCAGAACGTGCTGTTCATCGTCTACAAGTTGATCGGTTTCTATGTAAAGGCGGAATACCATACTTCACAAGGGCGCATCGACCTGGTGCTGCAAACGGACAAGTTCATCTATGTGATGGAGTTCAAATTCGAAGGCACCGCCGAGGAAGCTCTCCGGCAGATCGACGAAAAGAACTATGCCCTCCCCTTCGCCTCCGACCCGCGCAAGCTATTCAAGATCGGCATCAACTTCAGCAATGAGATGCGGAATATCGAGCGGTGGGTGGTGGAAACGGCTATATGATGCGAACAGTTCAGTTCTTGGCAGAAGTGAGTCTTTGATAATAGCGACTGATAGTAACTGGCTCCCCTCTTGAGAGGGGGAAGGGGGTGTGTTA
>ERZ856578.210-NODE-210-length-120334-cov-9.008881_pt1 | contig 120334 bp, 94 predicted proteins | sample MGYA00514384_ERZ856578 | MGnify/ENA primary metagenome ERZ856578 (study PRJEB29103, sample SAMN06111958) | human gut metagenome | biome: human gut; feature: ankylosing spondylitis patient; material: healthy_person | host: Homo sapiens | place: China:Hangzhou... | reverse complement strand
TCAACCCCGAAAAGGGCACCCGCAAACGTACTGATCTCACCGAAAGCCACCAATACGCTGTTATCGATCAATCCCTGCGGATCGATCCAGAATCCGCTGAAGAGAAGAACAATCCCGCTCAATGTGAGCAGGATTGCAATAATCAACTGAACCGTCAACCGTTTCATGACTTTCTTTTTAATTGTCAATTACTCAATGACCGGTCTGTCGTCTTCTCCTTCACCGCCACCTTCTGTTTCGTCCTTTTTATCCAACGAAACTTTTTCGAAGCTCGTACGACTTTTGGCTACACGCAATTCCTTGCCCGGGAAGAAACGAACTTTCGGCTCGCGGATCATACTCGTAGTAAAACTCTTTTCATCCGTCACGCCCTCCGAACCGAAGTTATACCGGAAATGACCGAGATCCCCGAAATGTACCCTTCGTCCATGCTGCAAATGGCGAACCAAAATAACAACCGAACGGTCGATCACTGCTTTTACCCCGGCACTGCCTACACCCGAACTATCGGCTATTTCCTCAATAAACTCTTCAAAAGGGACATAATCGCCACACACCATCTGTGCATAGATTTTCTCCGGTACTTCTTCTTTGTCCGGCCCCATGTTCTTTCTTGTTACCAACTTAAACTTCATTGCCATAATAAATAATGTATTAGTTAATACCCATTATTGAAACACAAAACAAATATAGGATAACGGATAAGACACCTTTCTGCCGTAATAATGACGGTTATGCACAACTTACGTTACGCAAACAGCGTAGCAGAAGAAGAGGATTAGTAATCGTGATCTTATTACCTGAATCCTCCTCCCGGCAATTTACACTTATTTTATACAAGGTTCGCGTGTACCCGGCTCGTTGGTTATCAATGTTTTGTCATTTAGCATCCGAAGGTCTTCGGATGTAAGAGACCTCTTACGCAGTTTGTCACCGAAAGACTCCACAGTGTTATTATAACCGAAGGCCAACTGGAGAGAGAAAGCCAGATGCACAAAAGAGGGTTTGTAGTCAGGCTTGCGGCTTTCCATCTGGCCGATAAAGCGCAAGATGATCTCCGGTGCCTGAAGATCGAACTGCAAGGTACCGAGTACGGTGTTTTCCAGCAGATGGTCGAGCGTTCGTTGCCAATTACGGGTAAAAAGACGAGTGAGGAAAATCTGGTAACGCACAGTCAGGTATTCCCATTCGCAAAGGGCAACCTTGTAGGCAAGGCGATAATAATAAAAACGTCTGACAGGGGGTAAATCACTCAGGATAGTTTCAAACTTATTGACGGAAGGATTTTCCTTTCCGAACAATGCTCTTAATTCTTCGTACATTATATATAGCGTTTAGCAGGTAGGAGAAATTCCCTGACCTGCCCCCGCTACTATGTACGATTATTGTGTCATTCCTGTTTATTCAATGCTTCCAGTAAGAATTTTCCGGGATGGAATTTGACGCTGGTGCGTGGATGGATAAAGACGAGTTCTCCTGTTCGAGGATTACGACCCTGAGTACAGCCGCGTGCCTGCTTGATGGCACTGGCCAGTTCATTTTTGTTCATCGCTTATCTCCCATCAGTTCATAAGCTACTTTCAGATTCTCCCTTGCCTGACGCGGGTTTTCGGGCATGGCTTTGCGGAAATAATCGCAGGCACTGTTTGCATCGCCATCCATCAGCAGCAAAACGCCCTGATTGATATACGAACGGGGATCGTCTGCGCAACGCTGTCCGAAAATATGGGCCGACTCCTTGTCTCCCAACGACAACGCCGCCGCCATCGCATTCAGTTGCGCCACACGGCAATCGGGGAAACGAAACGCCATCAGTTCATATACTTCACGGTATTGCTCCGTTCCCGGACGGTATATCGCCGCGATCCGCAGCAACTCCGGTAGCGACAACGTTTTTGGCGCAGTGTACACCCGGGTGGCCAGTTCGTCTAATTCCGTCGAGCCTTGTTCGAAGGCTTTTGCAGCCGGCGTTTCACCCGTTACGGCTAACTCGATACGGCGCAGGCGGGCAAAGAATGTTTTCTCCAAATCTTTGTAGACGGCACCTTTATCCAGGTCGCGCAATTGCTTGCGACGGTTGTCGGCATCGGCCGTTGCATCCAGAATAGCAAGCACCTGACGGGTATACGCTTTGCCCGATGCAACCACCTCCCGCCGCAAGCCCTCCCAGTCTTCACCGGCCCAGTCGACCGACACAGTGCCGTCATTGGGGAGTTTATACTGCTTCAGCAGATAGTTTTTAAACTGGATCGTACGGTTACCGGCCAGTTGTTCATTCTCTTTCGTACTGCCATCCGGTGACGCATAGCCGGTCAGTTTGATTCGCAGACCCTTCGGGGAAGCCAGCAGCGGACGAAGGCGGTCGCTCAATTTTTCCAGTTCGGCACGGTTATTCCCGTATTTGGGATTTAGCGTGACGCTACCTGCCGGATAGTCGATAAAAGCGGTCAGATGTCCGGCTATACTACGCGAAGCATTTTCTTCTTCCGGATCGGTATAAACCAGCATTTCACGATAGACCGAAGCGGCATTGACCCGCATTAACGGGATTTGCACATTCCGTATATCGGGGTTAGTTGGTTTAGGCTTCGATGTTTCCTGTTCAAGAGGGATGATTACCTGATCGGATATTATATCCTCAGAAACCATTTGCTGAGGACTACCGCAAGAGGTTAGCAAGAGAGTAATACCCAAGCCACCTTGTAATAGTTGTTGTTTGTTCATTATATATATATTAAATCATAATCTGTTCGATCTATTCTTGTTATTCACGAGCCTGTTGTATCCTTTATGCAACGACCAATAAAACCATAATCACAATCTCTGGCACCACCACCAATGCTAGTATGATTCTGGCCTAATTGATACATCTGGCGAACTGCCGAAGACCAATATACACCTGTCTGACCCGATTCTCCAATCGCTCCCGTATTATAAAGTAGATAGCCGTAATACTGGTACCAAGAAGTTCCCCGGTAATATGCTCCATAATTTGTTCCACTCCAACTTTGCATTATATTACCTGTCATTTTACCTACGATTGTTCCAGTAGGTAATCTCCAACCCGCAGGACAAGGATCATACATTGTTTTTACACTATTAGACCATAAAGAAATATTTATAGAACTGCCACCCCACCAATATCCACTACCTGTACCATGATTTGTTACGGTATTCGTATAAAAAACCCAAGGTTCCGAAATTGACTGACCAACAATAAGCTGGCTAGAAGAATTTCTTTCCTCTACCGCAACACCAGATCGTAAATAATTCCCTTTTGCATCATACAAAGGACGCAAAACACTTGTAGAAATATTACTACTCATAGGGAAAGGATCTTTTCTACCCCATTGGTAAGCATAACCAAGTGTTGTACCCTTTCCTGGAGTTGCCGTCAGAGCTCCCAAATCACGATCCATCCACACTGCTCCATCTGCAGATATACTATGTACTTTTCCCCCCGGCACATCTCCTATTGCATCTCCTATACCCGGATCGTAATCCGTCACCCAGACATGCCAACTCCAAAGGATAGTTCCTTGCTGTTCCGGTTCACTATAAGCTGCGAGTAACAAATTCCCTGTATTTCCCGGGGTTGCTTTAAACATTGCTTGTCCCGTTGCTTCCAGAAAAGTGAGATCTTGTATCAGACCATCCGGCGTATCTTCCGTTTGCCAAACAATCCCGATACTTTTGATATTATTAGTGCCAGCCGAAGCTGATCCCACACGGGTTGCATAATCCACACCGCTTGCTGGTACTGCTGTACCTGGTGGTTTCAACATATCGATCACCATCGTTGTTCCCGGTAATATCATATAACAGTTTGCAGGAGTTTCGGCTTCAGGTAATGTTACCACAGTAAGTCTGCTATCAACTTCATTAACTCCCTTCACCGATAGGTTTACGTTATATATCCGGTTAGCTTCAACATTATAATCATTCGTATTGTTACCTCCTAAATACACTTTATAAGAAACCAGTTTTGACGTTCCGCTCTCCTGATATAGTCCGCTCAATTCTATATAAGTACAATAATCTCCCTGTCCGGAAGGGGCCGTTGAAGCTGTTTTATACCGATGATCTGTAGCCGTTCCTATCCCCCTCAGATTTTCAGGCATATACCAGGTATATCCCCCCATTATATTATCAGCAACAGAGAGATAGTTCTGGAAATTATTAGCATCCCCCATTGGATAGATAGACGAAATACTGCCCAAGGCTAACGCCTTGGGGACGTTCCTTAATTGCACACGGGCCGGTATAAAATTCACACCATCAGCGATTGAACAAGTTACATTTATTTTAGCCAGTTTACGATTGAAGCTAATTTGAATAGGTTGAAGCGCATTAATTGTTGTCACCAAAGATGCTGTCATAACCATAGTTCCGTCAGCTATCCCCGCATCATTCACCGAAATCAACTTTTGTTTCAGATCACCATACACCCCGGTGAAATTTTGCAACTGATCTCCTGTATTCGCCACAAAATAAAGAAACTGATCCTTATCCGGATCAGATTTAGGTTGCATCAGACCAAGTACCAAAGCATCCAGACCACTATTTATATATCGTAATACGACCAATGGATTCGTATCGTCTCCATTCCCGTCAAACTGAAAGACCGTTATATTATGAATCGCATTTTCTTCATTCCCCATATCACCCGGCAGAATCTGACTAGCCCGAGTCCGCTCCTGATTTTTATAACCGGAAACAGACAAACCAACAGTGACTCCTACCGGTTCATAATCTTCATTTATCCCCCCTGTCACATTCGTTACTTTCTCACACGCAGCCATCATTAAAGGCAACAGTAACAAAAGCATATACTTCCGAATAACATTTAATATATGTTTCTTCATATCCATTTATTTTATTTTTACACATCGTACCGAAAAACCAAAAGCCTGGCTTTGTAAACGATTGGGGTCGACCACCCCATTGGACAAATTACCTGAAGCCGGTTTACTTTCATGATACAGACTATAAGCATTATCAGTTCCTTCCGCGCGAGTAGAAGACCACAAATAGCCATATGTTCTTAGCGGTTGTAAACTTCCATCACCATATTGAATTTTCCCCCCTAACCGATAAATTACTTTTTGTCCAGCTCCTGTATATTCAGAATATCGATCAAAATACCAGGTAAAAAAATTTACATTCTGCTTAAAGCCATTCCAACTCCCATTTTGAGGAACCCTCCAACCATAAGGGCAAGGATCGAAAACAGTTTTTATATTATCCTGCCATAATCCTTCTATTTGTCCGGCATCCCCATACCAGGAACCGGCATTACTCCGTGTATAAAATGTGGTTGGGGCTTTTACCGATGAAAGAAACGGATCAACAGGTATTGCATTTGTGGAGAAGGAAAAAGAACTCCCGTCAGCCGTATACATCTGATCTTTCAAAAACGGATCTTTCCTGCCCCATTGGTACATCAGTTCCGGGACGGCAGGTGTCAACGTATTTAAAGCTCCCAGATTACGATCCATCCACACCTGATTATTATAAGTATGCAGAGTCCCGACCAACACATTCGTTTCATTATCATTCACGATACCGGCATAAGGCGTCACCCATATATGCCAGCTCCAAAGCATATCCCCCGCTTCGTCGTAAGCGCCGATCAGGGCATTACCGGATGTTCCCGCTTCATTCGGTTTTACGGAGATCATTCCCTGACCATGTGAAACCGTGATCAGATTGTCGGAAGTCTGCCAGATCAGCTTAACAGCGTCCACCTTGCTGTAACGGCCTTCAATCAATTGTTCTTTGTAAACGATATCTGTACCATTCACATCCGTTCCCGGGGCATCGTAAGGGCTGAACGATAGCAGCTCTCCTTTTTCCGGAGCTATCAGGAAAGAGTTAGCCGTTTTATAATAGCTGAAATTCCTGCTCGTCACCCGTTTGTCGAACGTATTCACACCGGTTATCTCCGCTTTCACCTCATAATTATAATTCTGATACACATTATAATCGTCCGCCAGGTTGCCCCCTACATAAAAACGGTAAGTAGCCAACTGGTCAGGCATATTGGGCGTACGGTAAACACCTGCCAGCTCGATATAAGTACAGAAATCATCCGGCGCATTTTCGCCGTTTTTCTCCCATATACTTTTAACATTACCTTTTTTGGAACGGCGGTTCAGCGGAATGTACCAGGTAAACCCATCCTCAATACGGTCTACAATGGAAGTATAATCCCTGAAATTTTCCTCCGTTTTCTCCGGGTAATCTGACGATGCAGGTTCTACACCATCGATATAGACCAACGTCTTAGGTACATTTTTCAATTGAAGGACAGAAGGGGTAAACGTCGTATTCGTCACTGTAGGCTTTGCCTGCCAGCTAAAACGGATACGGGCAACCAGCCGCTTCAAGGTCAGGCTATGCGGTTCCGGGTTCTCTGTCGCAGTAACCGGCACACGCACAGCCCCAATCATCAGCACATTATCGCTACTGGTCGTTTTCTGATTCAGTGAAACAGTCTCCTTCCTGAAATCCGCCAGCGTTTTCCCCTCATATTGTTGAAAGACCGAACCGGCATTGGCTATAAAGATCAGGTATTGGGTTTGCTTATCCTTGGCTCGCAAACCAATAGAATACACATCCTCCGTACCCTCCTTCGGTTCCGGTGCACGCAGATAACGGGAAGTGACACACGGGGCAGTACTTCCGTCACCACCATCAGTTCCCTGATCCCAATCGAATTGGAGCACCGTCAGGTTATTAATCCGGGCGTCATTTTCGACTTCTGCACGGGTCGACAACCGGCTTTCGCCCTCTTTATCTGAACTTACCACGATCTGTACCGGTTCCGGGCACAGGCGAAAGTTTTGAACAACGGCTCCTTCCTCCCTGCCGGTTCCCACTTCTTCCTGTGAACAGCCAACGGAGAAAAGCAAAGCCAATATTATTCCTGTATAAAGTATTTTATTCATTTTCCTATCTGTTTTTCATCCGACATCAGGCACCTCCCATATCTCCCCCCAACACTTCATTCAGATTTCCCCATTCATCCACCGTGAACGTGGTACCCACCTCCTGCTCACCGCCACCGACCTGACCGTGATCGTTGCTGATCGAAGTCCAGGGTGAAACCGTTACCTTGAAGTTCACGAAATCCCATCCGTAATTCACCTCGAACAGATACCGTTTGCCCGGCTCGAATGCGAGTCGGTTGATTTTGGCATAGACCGTTTTTTCTTCGGCAGTTGCCTGTCCTGTTTCCTGCATATTGATCGTTATCGTAGCTTTGAACGAGCTGGTTGCCCTCGGATAAACAATCAAAGGTTTCTTCTGGATATTATAATGTTTACCGGTTTTACCGGTCGGGGCTTTCTCCTGATAATCAAATGTCGGATCGTCCACAGTATTTATAATATAGATAGAAGTAAACCTGTCGGTTTGTTCCGGAGCGGGTATGATCAGTTCATTCTCCGGCAAACGGTAATTATCCGTCACGACATTTCCCATGTTATCCGTATACGTCACCATATTATCTATTTCAATCTGACGGATTTCAAATGTGGAGATCGGACTTTCCTCTTTGACCACCCGCGCAGTGAAACTGACCTGCGAAGCCAGATGTTGCAGGTGTTGAAGCGTAATGACAGTCGCTTCCGAGCGCATCTGTGCGCGGGTAGTCGAGCCCAGGGCATCCACTTCAGGCCCGATCTTTCCCGTACGCCCGTCGCCAGACAATGCCTGTCCGGGGACGATTGCACAGAAGTCATACGTACCGGCCGACAAAAACATATCCGACGACGCATCGAGCTCCAGACCCGTACCGGCACCATTCACTTTATAATGACTTTGTGCTACGAACGCATTCGTATTGGGGTTGTAGGCTGCTACCGTAAATGTTGTGCCTGCTGTAAGCTCCGTCAGTTCTCCGGTAGAGGCACGTGTCATCGCTGCAATTTCCGGCAGGTTGAAGCTGACCGGATAACGGTTTTCCTCTTCCGGTAGATCCGTCGGGTTACTACAACCTGCCAGCAGCAGTACCAACAAGGCGATATATCCGGTTTTCATTTTCTTGTCTATATTTATTTGTCTCATACAGTCTGTTCCATTTCTATTGCGGGTCTACCTCCACCACTTCATCCAGATTCACCCCGTCTATCACCCAGGGTTCTATTTTGGGCAGGGAGAACGAAGCGGAGTTGCGCGTTATCGTTGCTTCAAAAGTATAGGTATATCCTCCTTTCAAGACCAGTTCGGAAGCATCTCCCGTTGCCATCATCCGCGCTGTATAGCTTTTTGATGGAAAGGCATTTGTTCCACCGTTTTCGAAACTTAACCCGGAAAAGTCAAGCTGCAAGGGGATTCCCCGCGCAGAGGTGGAAACCGGAAGAAGGATAAAGGAGACGGTAAAAGTCGTTCCGTTTCGTGTAGCCTCTTTCCGTTGTCCGTCCGGCTGTTCCAACGCTACGCCTCCGGTTACCGGGGTTGGATCGGTTCCGTCGGTAGTAGGCTGTGCAGGCCAGTAGATCATAGGCGACGGTGTAGTTGCCGATGTTGCCCATGCAGCCGAAAGATCGATATAACAGCCGGTATTGTCGATATCGGCAATGCCGACTGTCAGGCCGGAAGCAGCCGTATATCCGTTTGTCGCTGCCGGTTTTACCGTCAGTATCACTTGTGTTGCCAGATGGCGAAATGCCAGAGCGATCGGGTCTGCCCCCGCGCCAATGTTAAAACCTCCACCCTTATTATCATTCACCGCCATCAAGTAATCCACCCCGTTATGCAGGTCAACGGCATGACATCCGTTGGCCAGTCCCGGCACGACCTGGCTGGCACTGTTGGTCGACAAGGCATAGAAACGATAGCCGTCAGCACTTTCCACTTTCATAACGCCCCCGGTGGGGATCAATTCGTCGGCTATTCCCGACGCATTGACCTGTACCGTATAAGCATTAGTATAATCGGGAGCGGTATCTGCGGATGGCTTTCTCCCTCCTTTTCCGACATATACCGCAACATAGGCTCCATTGGTGAGTGCGGTAGTCCCGCCCACGGTACGGGTGACAGGCGTTTCTGCCGAAGCCGTAAAATCCAGTTCGACATCCCCTTCCGGAACATTCTCCCATTTATCGTGTGTACAGGCCGCCAGGCTAACCAGTACAAACGTCCCGATGATCCATTGTTTCTGTTTCATGCGCATATCTCCGTTCAAGTCTAGTTATCCGATACGTCGCCAACTTCGCCGCCGGAACCGCCGGCCACCCACGATTCTACTGTGACGCCGCTGAATGTGATCTCACTTCCCGACAAAGTCAGGGTATACCGGTTGCTTTCACCGGGCTTCCATCCGGCACTGGCATCCAGTTTGCCGGTATAGGTATGGGTGGCATGAACCGTTTCCCCTATCTTGATATCCTTTACCGTTACCTGTACCCACAGCTTCTGCGTGCCAGTCCCGTCCGCTCCTTTCAGAGGCAGCATATTATAGGTGGCAACCTGGGTGGCCGGCGTTGTAGTACCGTTGACATAGTTATCCAGTTTTACGACATTCATCTCTGCCATGTTCGTATTATCCGTTAACGTTTCCTTACCCCCGACACTACTCGTATTGCATGCCAACGGAGGCCCCGCCGTTGTATTGCCGAAACGGATATCACCCGTGTTCAGACGCATATAGGAGTCGGCCGGATCGGTTTGCTGCACATAGACCTTTGCTAATTCAAACGTTTCAGCGGCATTTGCATCCGCTGCCCCCACATTTCCGCCGAAGATAATCGTAAGCTGCACCTGGGTTCCCTTGTGGGCGAACTGTAGCGGGATATCAGTACTCGTTGTCCCGAATTGGATTGTCTTTTCAGCCGTTACATGCAGATAATCCACACCGTTTTTTAAAGCGGCGGTTGTCGTTCCACCCTGTCCCGCCCCATTTCCGAGTACCGGCGTTCCGTTTGTCGCTGTTACATCGAATACGGGAACATCCTCAGTCGTACTATTAGTCGATACGGCATAGAAACGGAAGGTTCCCGAAGGCAGGATCATCGCTTTAGCGGCATCACCTGTACCCGAAGGCGTAAGGACTGTGGCGCTGACCGCATAATCTTTTTGGGTGACTGCCGGAGCTGTTATACCCTTCTTTTGCAGGTAGGGATAGATACGTACCTTTGCTCCGTCCGTCAGATTCTCCGTATCGGATGCCCGCGTGCCGACAGAGGTCAGGAAATGGATCTCGGGCAAAACGCCGGAGAGGTCGGGGTCGTTGAATATCTTGTCGGCCGTACAACCGGTCAGCGACAAGAGGCAGATCATTGCTATATATTTCATTTCGATTGCTTTCATACGTTTACCAATCTTCTGTTACATCATCATTAGGGAGAGAACCGGTTTTTTCCGTCCAGGTCGTAACCGAGACTCCCTGAAAAGCAATATCGTTGCCGGTGATATTTACCTTATAATTATATTGGTTGCCGGAGGTGAAACCCTCGTCCGGCGTCGTGAGATTCAATGTGTAGACTTTACTCGTCTGCACCAGCCCGTTGAAGGTGATGCTGGGGAACGTGATGGTGACGGGGATGGTCTTTTTCCCTTGCATCGGCAGCATGATATAGCTTGCCGTACAGCCAGCGGCAGCAGTCATATCTCCGGTGCTTTCAATTTGGGTATAACTACTCTGATCGGTAACGGGTGTCCCACCCTCAATCTGAGGGGTAGCCCCCAGCATGATCTTCAAACCCGCCGGATTAGTGGCAGCAAAAGTAACTTTCGGAGCCGTAGCCGCCGTCACCTTATCATCGCCTGCACTCTCGCTCACGATCTGTATCGAGAGACGGGTAGCCAGACGATGGAAAGCCAGGGAGACGCTTTGCGTTTCTCCCGGCCGTGAGATGATAGCCGTGTTAACGGCACAATAGATATAGTCGGTGTTATTAGCCAATTGCCCAGTCTGCGACACTGAACCGGCAGCCAGGGCAGGCGGTGCAGTTTCCGCATTGACCGACAAGGCATAAAAAGTATAGCTCCCGGCAGCCAGGTACATAATACCTTCACTGCCGGTGACTGTCAGGCTACCATTTCCACCCGATGCCACATAATTGCGACTGACCACCGCTGCGGCTGTAGGAGTAGTCACCGCATTTTGGCTATATGCATGAACGGTTACCTGCACCCCGTCGGCCAGCACCGGAGCATTCGCTTTCGTACTGCTGCTTTTTGTTTCCAGGTCGATCGTACTACTGAAAGACACAGCCACCTTTTCCCCGTCAGGCACAGGTGCCGGCGCAGGATCGTCACCCTCCCCCGGTAGTGCAATGTCGATGACACAGCCGGTCAGCAGCAGGTAGCAGGATAGGATATATGGGTAGAAATGAGACATATTTTATTTATTAAATAAACTTTACTAACTTATTTATATCATGGGGGATTTCGTAACCTACGGATACGAAAAACCCTCAATATCGTAATTATTCGACATTGAGGGTTTAACCGTGGAAACGGACTTACTTACGTCAGTATCCTATTCTATAAACTCGTGGGATGGAACAACATCTACCAGCAGGCCATCCTGTTCAAAATGGTCACGCTGATTTAGCGTTACGATTGTCCCGTGTTCAAGACCAAAGGCTTTCATAGCTTCTAACAATCCGGATAGTTCTCTGTCCAGATTTTCCGTATTTAGTTCGTAACAGACCTGTATGGCCTTTGTAATACTCCCCTTTTCCTGCACAACGAAATCACATTCGCCTTTACCCATAAAGTAATAAACCTCTTTCGTCATACGCCGGAGTGACAGAAAAACCAGATTTTCCAGTTTATGTCCATCCTCTTTTTTGAACTTAGGCATGCTAACCTCCACTAATCCCGTATCGACAGCATATACTTTCTTTGGATTGATGTTCTGCTTCTTTATCGAATAGTCGAACATCGGGACAAATGTCAGCAAATAGCTCTGTTCGAGATAAGCAAAATAGTCCAGAATCGTAGTTGCTGATGATATACCGAACGATTGTTTCAGTTTATTGCCTGTCACCCGGTTTCCTATATTATTGATCAGGTAGAGCGTTAGCCGCTGTAATGTACGAACATCTTTTATACCGTATCTAACCGCTATATCGCGCACCAGGATATCGTCCAACAAAGAAGTCAATATCTCATCCAGACCTGTTTTCAAATACTCCGGAAAACCTCCTTCCTTTAGGTAAGAAGCCAGCGAAGTGACTGTTCTCTCCTCTCCACGAAAACGACAATATTCATTATATGAAAAAGGAAACAGTTCCTTCGTGATATGTCGCCCGGTTAATGAAGTACCCAGTTCCCTACTCAATAACGATGCATTCGATCCGGTGATAAATACTTGATAATTCTCGTCGAGTTTCTGTCTTACATACCTTTCCCATCCATCGATAATCTGTATCTCATCAAACATCAACACACGCGTACCTGAGTCCTTTATAAGAATATCCAGTTTTATAAAGTCGCTGATATCGAAACCATACAAACGGGGATCATCAAAATTGAGATACAGAGCATCCCGATATTTCTCGCCAAGCAACTGAAACAAGAGCGTGCTCTTCCCGCAACGACGGATACCCGACACAATAACAGCAAACGTTTGCACTTCCGGCAATCCGGCCAGTTCATCCCTGAGCAGCCCTTTTTCTTTTGAAGCAATAGATTGTATCTGTTGCCCCATGATCTCTTGTAAGTATTCCAACTGTATCATACACACTGATTTTACCACAAAGATAAATAGTTTCCATTACAAATGAAAGATATCTTCCATTCATAATGGAAACTTTCTTTCACTAGTAATGGAAAGGGGTATGATACCCTTTTCCGGTTAAACCCTCAATATGTCAAAGAACGTTGTTTGTTATACTAACCCGGTTGCAGTCAGATCAGAGCTGACTACCCCCTATGGCTCGGTAACAGTTGGATCGGAACCGGCAACCGTTCCCCAATCTGCAACTGTTGCTCCGGTAAAAGTGATCTTGTTTGCTTTCAAAATCGCATTATAGGTGTACTTCTTGCCGGATAGGAAAGCGGTTGCATTACCATTATCACTGTTATTCGGAGCTGTCAGATCAGCGGTGTAGGTTTTATCTTCAGCAGTCCGACCGCCGATCTTAACCTTTACTTTGAACTTAACTTTCAATGTTTGACTGGCTACAACAGGAAGCATTGTATAAGTAGCTGTGGTTTCCTTACCAGATACTTCTCCAGTTGTCATTGCTGCTTTATATACTTCACCACTTTGTTCTGTATCAATAGAGCCTGCAGGGGGTATTATTCCGGTTGCCAATGCCATTGTACAACCGGTTGTTACAGGTGGTGTAATGGTTGCCGGATTGGTACTTTGCCATTCGGTTAACTCCAGACCATCGGTATCAGATCCTTTTACTTTTATCTCGATCAGGACGGCTTTACGTTGAAAAGCCAAAGTAACATTCGTTGTTGCCGGAACAGTAGTTGCCGGAGTGGGTTTTGCATAGATATAATCCACGCCATTTGATAGAACTTCCGATACACCGGAAGTAAATGTCGGAACAGTAGCAGTTGAATTACAGGATATAGCATAAAAGTCATAATCGCCTTTGGGAAGGTACATGACGAAATCAGCATCTCCAACAAAAGTGCCTGCTGTAGATCCTACCGTATAGCCTTTTGAAACAATGGCTTGCGCAGAGGTAACATCAGCACTTTGTGTATACGCGGAAATCGTTGCCTTTACACCTGTCGCAACTTCTGTTGTAGTAGCCTTCGTCAGTGTCAAATCCATATTGCCGTTAAAATTAATGGCATATTCCCCTTTCTCGTTAGTTATCGGTTTGTCCTGCAATTCATCCGAAGTGCACCCGGCTGCCGATAAGAGCAGGAAAGGGATGGATAATATTAAATAGGTTGTTTTCATGTTCGTTGTTTTAATGTTGTTTGTTTCAGATATTGCCAGATATGAGTCTTTGATAATAGCGACCGGTTGTATCTGGCTCCCCTCTCGAGAGGGGGAAGGGGGTGTGTTATAATCCCGCCTATAAACGGGCCTTAATTAATAACACATAAATATATTTAAGCCATCCCTATGTTTTTGCCGGTTTTATTTACTGGCATTTACACACCCCCTACCCCCTCTCAAGAGGGGAGCTGGTTACCATCAGTCACTAATCAGATAGCTCAGTTTTTCTATTATCACCTCATTATTCTGACGGTGGTGTCACCGGCAGATCGCCACCTACTGCATCTTCCCAATCGACAACTTCGGTGGATAGGGTGATGAAGTCTTTGGCTTGTTCACTATATAATAAAGTATATAGATATGATTTCCCCGCTTCAAGGCCACTGACCGGAACTTTCGGGGCGATTGTGACGTCTTTATTCGTATTGGTGTTATCTTTCAGTTTCAAGACAAATTCCAAACCTCCAGTTGTATTGTCAGCCATTTCTTGCCCTGTCTTTGGGAATAACATCAGCTGCTTTGGGATATCGAATGTGGATGCGGCTACGACTTCCTGACTTACTGTCGGTTGGTAAAGAGTGAAAGTGCTTCCATTATCAGATGTTTCACTTAAACTACTCCATGTTCCGTTGGCAATATTCATCGTCCCTTTATCCTTGTCTTTTACCTGGAGGCTGACGATACTTACCTTATTGGATTCTTCCGTATTCTTAAACTTGAAACGTACCTGTGTCAGGGCATGTTTGAATACCAGTTTCTGCGTCTTGCCGGATTCGGCTACCGTACGCTGATAGTTCTCGATCGGCTCGGCATACATATAATCGGCCTGGGCATCCGGCGTTTTGGCCAAGGTCACCTGTAGTTTGGGAGAAACACCTTCTGCGGCGGCTTTTATACCATCAGTATCAGCAGAACCAACTGCCGTATAAGGATAATAAGCATAGAAATTGTAGATATTATTCCCCGTATAAGTCTTTAACGGAGAATAATCCAGTCCTCCCGAGCCATTCGAGGTGGCTTCGATGTTGTCCATTTCATTCTCCGTCGCCCATGCCGGGGTTGATGCATGCGTAAGCGCATAGATCCCGATCTTCTCATTACTGGGAATGTTCGTTCCACTCACTACCGCTTTGGTTTCCACCTGAACGGTGGTACCGAAGGTGATTGCATTCGCATCAGACGGGACTTTCAGCTCGTCGTGATCGGAACAAGCAGTGGCCGCCAGGGCGACTGCTGTTAGTAAAATTAGATTTTTCATTTCGTTGTACTTTTAATATTAATACTTGTTATTTCTATTGTATTGTTACACACCCCCTGCCCCCTCTCGAGAGGGGAAAGGTTACTCTTCTGGCTCTATATCACCACCCGACACCGTGTTCCAGTCCTCCACCGTTCCTTTGAAGCTGATGCCATCGGTGGCGTACCAGACCGTATAGAGGTAAGAACGACCGGGCTGCCAGCCTCCTGCCGGGGTCGACGGATGTATGTCGTATGTCTCTCCGGCAATCAGCAGGCAAAATGTCTGTTGCTTCATTGCTTCTTCTCCGATCGGGAGTTGAAGCAGCGAAGCCGGGACTTCGTAAAAGGCATCCTTCTGAAGCTCTACCGGTTCGGCCGGATGGAAAAGCGTGAAAGAGGTAAAAATATTGCTCCCTGCTTCATTCGTTTCCGTCCAATTGCCATCAGACAGCGAAAGCGTTCCGCTACCCGGAGCCGTCAGGCTTATTCCGTTCAAAAGGACTTCTCCCGTGCTGCCGTTCCAAACACGGATACGTATCCGACAAAGGGCATGACAGAAAGTGAACTTTTGAGCTGCCGTTCCACCGGGAGCAGCTATGACCTCCGGCAATGCAGCCCACATATAATCTTCCTGCGCATCGGCATGGGTAGCCAGAGAAACTGATATAGAGGGCATTTGCGCTGCATCCGTATAGTTCGGGGCAGATGTATACGGGTAGCAGGCATAGAAAGCGTACTTCCTGCCTGTTTCGTAATACTTCACCGGATCATAATCGATCGCACCTTCAGCACCGATCGTACCCGGAAGGTTATTCATTACCACCTGTTTATCGCTTTCTCCTTCTCCTGTCTGTTCCGAAACAGCATACAGACCGATACGGCCACCCGCCGGAAGCGTCGTTCCCGATACGGGGCCGCCCGACTTCGTTACCTCCACCGATATGCCCGAGATAAAACGGATCGCATTCGAGGACGGCAGCAGCGGAGTGCCCTCCGGTGAACAACCGGAAAGTACCCAAACACAGGCCATATATATCAGTAGACGCTTCATCTCACGGTTATTTTACAGTGATACCCGGGCCGGAAACATGCTGCCATTCCACCACACTGGTTGACAATTGGATGGAAAAGGAACCGTATGTAATAGTATATTCATACGAATAACCGGCTTTCATCCCTCCTGACGGTAAGGTCAGGGTCTCATCCTTCTTTTCTGTCGGCGCTTCTCCTTCTTCCGTTACATTCATATCGAATGTATAAGCCGTACCGCCATTGGCAACAGGCAATAACATCAGTTGTCCCGGTATAAGGAAAGAACTGCTTACGGCTATGGATTGAGTGGTGGTCGGACCATACAGGTTGTAAGTAGCCTCACCACCCGGAGAACTCCACACACCGTTGCTGATATTCAGCGTTGCACCGGACGGGGCTTTTACCTTCAATGAATTAAGGGTTATAGCCTTCTCCGTTCCATTCACCACCTTTACCGTAATCTGTGTCAGCGCGTGGTTGAACTTCAGTAGTTTGGCATTGTCTGTCGGAGTCTGGTTCTCCAACGGTGTGGCATACATATAATCGACCTGCTCCGAAGGAGTGGTATTGAAGGTACACGCCAGTTTCGGAGACTGTCCGGCCGAAGGAGCCGTTATAGTACTTGTATACGGATAATAAGCAAAGAAGCTGTATTTCGCTCCGTCTTTGTATAACTTTGCAGGCCCGTAAGTCAGGCCACCGCTTCCGTTGGCCGTGCATGCGATGTTGTTCATCAGCAGGTTGTTTGTACTCCCTTCGGTTGCATCCGTCCAAGTCGGTGTTCCGCCAGGGTTCTCAAGGGTGTACACACCTACTTCCGCACCGCTAGCGAACTGCGTGCCTGTCACCGGGCCGCCTTTAGTCAGGATACCCGATTCGAAACTGATCTCACCCGCTTTCAGCGGCTTGTCTGAAAAGCTGTCTTTGGAGCAGCCGCTCAAAGCGATCACTCCCGTCAATACCATTAATGCTGTTGTTTTCATATCTTTCCTGTTATCTCTCTTTGTTACTTACCTACCGATATATCGGGCCCTGCCCCGCTTACCCATTCGATGATACGGACTTCAAAGCCCACGCGTTCGGGGGTGATGTCCACGTCTACTTCCGCGTCGCTACCTCCTTCGTCTCCCAGGTCGCTCAGTTCGTCGGATATATCCAGCCAGATCTCCCGGTTCGTTCCGTTGGTATAGAGCACATTCAGTTTCAGGTTCTTATCCGGTTCATCCGGGTTCGTCTCCTCTTTTTTCACGATATTAAAGACCAGTACCGAACCGCTGAAAGTCTCCTTTTCGCGGGCGATAGGGATATCCGTTTCACCCGAAGACTGCGGCACCGGTTTTCCCGTACTCAGGTTCAACGCCGTTACCACCTCCTGCAACTGGCCGCTGACTGACTCCACCGGACGCTCGTCGGTGATCTTCACACGGAATGTGATCCGGTGAACCATCGGTTTCGGCACCACTGTCAGCTCGGTCGCCTTTCTCTCCACGATCTCGCAATCGGCCAGGGCGGCAGAAAAGAACCAGTCGGGTTGCCCTACCAGGCCCGAGGCACGGCTGACTACCGGCAGGTAGGCCTCGGCTGTTTCAAACCGGCCGTCATCCCGGAAAAGAATACCCGGCGTCGGGCGGTTACGCAGCAAGACCTGATAGCTGCCTACCGGAAGGCTGCCACGGAAACTACCGGTGTCCGACTCCATATCGTACACCTGTCCGTCGGAAGCATAGAACCGAAGGGACATCCCCTCACCTTTCTCCGCCGCCGAAGGAAGCTGCTGCCAGTCGAACGTGAACTCCACCCGGCTTTGCTGCGGGCAGGTGAACTCTTTCCTGCACGACAGCAAGCATCCTGCAAGCAGGCAAACAGCCATTCCGGTATGTCCTATCTGTTTTATCCCCATATCTTCTCCTTCCCTAAAACCGGTATATCAATGAAACATGTGCCCCTGTAGGGCCTATATAATATTTCTTGTGAGGTGTATCCCGGTAGTAATCCGGAGCCTCATAATAGTAGGAATCATATTTCGCACGGACAAAGCCGGCACGCACATACAAGGCACGGTTTAACGGAAAAACATAGCCGTACGAAAGGCCGCCGCCCTCGTAAGAGCCGACAAAGCCATGCGCGTTGTTGAACATAAAATCGAAATCTCCCAAGTGTCCGTATATTCCCATATAATGGCCGGTAAACCGGTAGTCTCTTCCCCAGAACCAGTAACGCAGTTCGGGACTGACCTGCCAGACGCTCCACGTCTTCGGGTGGGATCCTTTGGTCTGCCAGTCGGCATAAAGCCCTTCTATATGGAAGGAAAAAGCATGGCCGAAATAGCCGTCGAGCGTCAGATTGGGAGTCAGTGCCGCCCAATACAGCAGGTTGGTGGAGACTCCGAAACGGGGAATCGACGGCAATTCACGCACAGGTTTTATATTTACAGACGGCTCGGGTTCTTTGGGTTGCTCGGGTATGGGAGCTGCTTTGACCGGGTTTGCTTTGGCTACCGCCGGAGCTGCCGGTTCTTTCCGCTGTGGCACAGGGATAGCCAACCGATAATCGTCCACTTCCGAACGGTCGAACAACGGATCGTTGATTGCATATACCTCACGCCGGTAACCACCCGCTTCCCCTTTACGGTACAGGTTCATATAAGGTACTCCCCCATAGCGGGCTACTGCCTTTTGCATGGCTTCCGGCGATTCATCCTCGCTAAAGCTGATTATCTTATTGGCATAGACCGGTAGCGCGGAACGAACCAGGTAGACATGCACTTTATCCCGGTAATCGCCACTGCGATCGATATAAAAGGCTATACATTCCTCCGGGATAGATAATCTTGATATTATGTACGCGCGTAGATAACTTGCCTGACAGGAAGCCTTATTGATAATCCGTCGATTGGAATAATTGAATGCGCTGACATGTGAGACGATCAGCAAATGGTAGTTACCGGTTTCGATTTTTGAACGGGCAGCCGTCAGCTCCTCCTCCATCTGTAACAACACAGCCTTGTTATCCCCGCAGTCTTCTTCCAACAGGTCGGAACCTTCCGGAAAAGAATACAGGAATGAGCTTGTCCGGATATAATTTTGTCCAATCAGATCCGGTACACAAAGCAGATTAAAGAATACAATCAGTAATGCCGTTTTTCCCATTATTTTTAAATACAGATATCTCTTTCCCATTAACAGCGTCATATTATAATATCCTCCTTTATCGATTTTGATATTCAAGTTTACCCTAAATACGCTACCCTTATTTATATAATAAGGGAAACTATACAAAAAAGCAGCTTCGGGAAGAAGTAAAAACAGCTGTTTTTACACGAAGTGACGGTAGGATTGATATTATTTGAGGTCTTTTTTGAGAAAGTATAAGGTATATTTATAACCTTTATTTCTTAACGGATTTTAAAGCAATAGCAGTCATAACGCGCTATTTCTCTGCGCATTCCATTTTTCATATGTTAAACAGGAATAACAGGATATAGTGTGAATTTATATGAAGCCAGTATGTTTTTTTTAAGTCACTGGTCGGCGGGCCTTGGTTTTCTTATTTTCTATTTCTATCTTTGTAGAGTCTTTTCAGTTTATAGACAATTTATACAGGTTATAAACGGCTGAATATAAATTAAAAAGCACCGCGTCTACCTTATTATATAAATAAGGGTAATATTCATCCTCTTATCAGCGACTCTATTTTTCCAATAACTTGCTTATTTGCTTCTGCCAGTTTATCGAGCTCGAAGTCCGAGAGATAATTGCGCGTCATCTTTTCCGTAGTGTGTCCCAACATTTGACTGATAAGGCCGATCTCCATATGATTATGATAAGCCTCCGACGCCCAGGTATGACGGAACACGTAGGTAGTCAGGGTCCCGTCCCATTCCAAAAGTAAACGGATCTCTTCCAGATATTGGTTTTGCCGGGCCAGGCAATACTTATATTGTTCGTGCGTAGCCCCCTCCGGTAAGATTGGAAAAAGATACGTTGCATCCGGCCGGCTGTACCGATCTATCAGGCATTGCATTCCCTGGCTCACCTCCATCCGGATCAGCGTTCCGGTTTTCTGCCGGTGATAAGATAACACCTTTCCATTTTCACTCAGGTTCTCCCGTGTCAGATGTGCCAGATCCACAAAAGGCATTCCGCAAGCCATAAAGGAGAAAAGAGCCAGATCGGCTGCTTGTTGTTTATCAGGCTCCTCCCCCAAATCCAACTGAGCGATCTGCCTGATCACTCCGGCGGGTATGGCCCGCTTCCGTGTCTCTTCCCGTCGCAACCGCAGTCCGGCAAAAGGCGAATCGAGCGGACGATTTTTCCATCCCTGGCATGCACGGTTATACATGGCACGCAGGTTGCTCAGATAGCTGTTTACGCTATTCACCCGCAGCCCTTTTTCGCGCAGCCACTCCACAAAGGCTTGTACCATTTGCGGAGTCACCTCCTTCAGCGAAAGCTCCCGCTTATCGGTAAAGCATATAAAATGATTGCGAACCGCCCGGTAAAGGTCGGCCGTACTTTCATCGCCTGCAGAGCGTTTCTCCTGTTCCTGCAAACGCATCAACTTGTAAAAATCTTTGTTTTTCATAACCTTTCCTATTTTAAGAAATGACAAAGTTATAACATTTACCAGTAGATAAAGGTTAGTAATCTCCACCGATAAACCTACACGATCCCAGTGAACCACAGATAACTTCCTCCGGGAATATTTGCACACTTCGATCTTTATTACGTAATTTGCGTTACGTAATTTACGCAATAGAGATATGTCGACAATTCAACCGAACAATCCTTTCCTGATAGCAGGATATTACGGCCCTGATTATTTCTGTGACAGACAACAGGAAACCGGGCAAATAATCAATGCTCTATACAACGAACGCAACCTGACGCTTGTTGCTCCCCGGCGTATGGGTAAAACAGGATTGATCAAGCATGTTTTCTATAAATTACACGAACAACAGCCCGACATTATCACTCTTTATCTCGATATTTATTCGACACAAAACCTGAATGAATTTGTACAGGTATTCGCCAGTACCGTATTAGGCAGTCTCGACTCCATACCTCAAAAAGCGATATCACGGATCAACCGGTTCATTAAAAGTTGCCGCCCTGTTTTTACACTGGATGAGCTATCAGGTATGCCGGAAGTCAGTATAGATATTGCCACTGATAAAGAAGAAGCTACTTTAAAAGAGATATTCAACTACCTGCAATCGTCGGAAAAACGTTGCTATATCGCCATTGACGAATTCCAGCAAATCACGGAATATCCGGAAAAAGGGGTGGAAGCCCTGTTGCGTTCCTACATCCAGTTTTTGCCTAATGTCCGTTTTATTTTTGCCGGCAGTAAACAGCATGTTATGCAGGAAATGTTTTTGTCGACCAAACGTCCTTTTTATCAAAGTACACAGACAATAACCATCGGATGTATCGACAGAAAGGCTTATTACGATTTCGCCGCGACTTGGTTTGCCAGACAAAACCTTCTTATAAGTGAAGATACTTTTTCCAGCATTTACAATGAGTTCGAAGGGCATACATGGTATCTCCAAGCCATATTAAACCGTCTGTATGGATATTCCGTAAACCCCGATCAGGAAATGGTGAGTCGTGCTATACGCGAAATCGTCGCAGAAAATGAATATGGTTATCAAAATTTACTGGCAGCTTATACTTCCGGTGCTATACGTTTAATCAAAGCGATAGCAAAGGAACGGATCGTACCGGAGATCAATGCCGGTTCTTTCATTTCCAAATACAAACTGAAAGCCGCCAGCAGTGTGAATTCCGCTCTTCGTACACTTACAAAAATGGAAATGGTCTACCGGACAGAAGCCGGTTATATCGTTTACGATCGCTTCTTTGCTATCTGGTTACGCCAACAGCCTTATTAATTATCGTTGAAAGACACTCCTACAGAGCCGCTACGAGGTCTGTCATATTGTTTCAAATTTATCAAATGGAGGGACCATATTGATCCTGTTTTCATTCAATCTGTAACACTCTCTTTTCAAAAAAGCGGGCATCCGGTATAAATTCGACCCTTTCGACCGCCTGAACCCTTACTTTTCTGCTATTACCACGGTCTTGCCGGCAGTTACCCGGCAGATAATTCCGACCAGCCGGCAGATAGTTCGAACTACCCGGCAGGTAATTACGATTCACCCGGCAGGCAGTTGGGATCAGCTGGGAGGTAAATTCAACCACCTGCTATTTTATACCAGAAGGAGTCCGTTTTTTCATACATTATCCTCTGGAATGCATCAAAAAAGGTTCCATATCGAACTGACAAAATGTACCTGTTTTCTACATTCCGGCAACAGCACGGAAAACGATCTGCCGGGCTATCCACAAGCCCCATCCATACTGTTACCGTTTTTCCCGCCTTCCTTCTTTTCTGTCATTTCTCAACTCCGGGAGACTTCCATAAATAATTATATACCAATGAGCGTATGGAAATAAAGCAAAGAGAAAGAGATCGATTGACATTTTGACAAAATGTCGAACCGATTCTTTTTAACTTTACACCAATTTATCTATCTTTACGGCATATATCCTACTTAAACATGTTCGCAAAAAGATTAACAGTCATACTACTTTCATTAGTTGCTACTATCATATTCAACGGTTCTTTGTCGGCCCAGGAGAAATCATTCCCTAAAAAAGGAGAAGGTATTACCCTTTTTCTGAAACGTCATAACCGTGTGGGAAAAGAGTATCACGACGAATTTGTCAAGTTGAACAAGACGAAACTCGGCAGTGGGAATTCGCTGAAAATGGGGGTTAAATACCAATTGCCACCCTTAAAAGGTGCGGCAGCAGCAGCGGCGAAGAAACCGAACTACGAACCCTTATTCGGCAAGGAATTAGCACAATATCAGGTTACTTCTTCCGAATTGAAAGGCTGCTGCTTTTATCTGGTCAGCGGACATGGCGGCCCCGATCCCGGAGCCATCGGGAAAATGGGAAATGTGGAGCTTCACGAAGACGAATATGCCTACGATGTGATGTTGCGCCTGGCACGCAACCTGCTTATGCGGGGTGCTAAAGTACATATCATCATCCAGGACGCGCGGGACGGTATCCGCAACGACCGTTTTCTGACAAACAGCAAACGCGAAACCTGCATGGGCGACCCGATCCCGTTCAACCAAGTGCGACGCCTGGAACAACGGAGCGAAAAGATCAACTCCCTGTTCAAGAAGGACAAAGAGATCTATAAGCGTGCTATCTTCATGCATATAGACAGTCGCAGTAAAAGCCATCAAACGGATGTATTCTTCTATTACCAGGATAAAAACTCGGAGAGTAAACATCTGGCCAAAACAATGAAGTCTACTTTCGAACATAAATACAACAGGCATCAGCCGGGCCGCGGGTTCACAGGGACAGTAGGACAACGCGGATTGTATGTTTTAAGAAAAACGACTCCCCCTTCCGTTTTTGTGGAATTGGGCAACATACAAAACAGCTTCGACCAAAAACGCTTTATTCTCAGCGACAATCGCCAGGCGTTGGCCAACTGGTTGTGCGAAGGTTTTGTGACAGATTACAAACGGTACAGGAAAAAACTGAAATAAGCCTCTTGAAAATGAAGAATCAGCACAGGGAATGGCTGTTTTTCGATAAAGAAATTGTATCTTTGTGATTAATTGTTGAATCGTTTTAAATCATCATGAATAATACTTACATATCTCCTTTTGCGAAACCCGTTTATGTGATGTTGAAACCTGTAGGCTCGGTATGTAACCTGGCTTGCGAATATTGTTATTACCTGGAAAAAGGGAAGCTGTATCCGGAAGTGAAGAATCATATCATGAGTGAGCAACTATTGGAAAAATTCATCAAAGATTATCTGGAATGCCAGACAATGCCCCAAGTGCTTTTTACCTGGCATGGTGGCGAAACCCTGATGCGCCCGATCAGCTTTTACAAAAAAGCGCTCGAACTTCAGAAAAAGTATGGCCGCGGACGGCAGATCGATAATTGCATCCAGACAAACGGAACCCTGCTTACAGACGAATGGTGCCGTTTCTTCAAAGAAAATAATTTCCTTGTCGGCGTCTCGATAGACGGCCCGCAGGAGTTTCACGACGAATACCGCCGCAACCGCCAGGGTCTTCCCTCCTTCTTCAAAGTGATGAAAGGGATCGACCTGCTGAAGAAGCACCAGGTGGAATACAACGCAATGGCTGTAGTGAACGACTATAATGTCGATTATCCGTTGGAGTTTTACAACTTCTTCAAAGAGATGGATTGCCATTTCATCCAGTTCGCCCCTATTGTGGAACGGCTGGGCACACATACGGACGGTACGAAGCTTACCTCGCCGGAACAGCAGGATGCCAACATCAAACTGGCTCCCTTCTCCGTCGACTCCGGGAAATGGGGAGATTTTCTGTGTGCTATTTTCGACGAATGGTTGAAAGAAGATGTAGGGAACTATTATATCCAGCTATTCGATGCCACATTAGCCAACTGGGTAGGCGAACAGCCGGGTATCTGTACGCTGGCACGTACTTGCGGCCATGCCGGTGTTATGGAGTTCAACGGTGACCTTTATGCGTGCGACCATTTCGTATTCCCCGAATATAAACTGGGTAATATCTATACGCAGACATTAACGGAAATGATGTATAGTCAGAACCAACTGAAGTTTGGCGCCGACAAATATGATAAACTCCCCACGCAATGCAAAGAGTGCGAGTTCCTTTTTGCCTGCAACGGCGAATGTCCTAAAAACCGCTTCCTGCATACGGCCAGCGGCGAACCGGGATTAAACTATTTATGCAAAGGATACAAGAAGTTTTTTAAACATGTAGCTCCTTATATGGATTTTATGAAAAAAGAACTATTGGCTCAGCGTCCGCCCGCAAACGTGATGCAATGGGCTAAAGAAAACAAAGAGACTTTATAAAACAACATGAAATACAACAGACGTGATTTTATTAAAACAGGAGGTATGGTTATGCTTGGTTCGATAGCGGTTCCCTCTTTTTTAGGAGGTTGTGCCGGAAGTCCTGAAGACAAAGCTGCCGGTATCTCATTTGCGTTAAACCATTTTGGTTTGAGTGAGAGTGACATGCAAAAGGTGCTGACTGCCGCACTGGAAAAAGGGGGAGATTATGCCGACCTCTTCTTTGAACATTCATACCGTAACAACATAGGATTGCAGGATGGTGCGGTGAACCGCGCCTCTTCAAATATAGACTTCGGAATGGGCGTACGTGTCCTGGCCGGAGATCAGACAGGCTATGCCTATGTAGAAAATATTTCGTTGGACGAGATGCTGAAAGCCGCACGTACGGCTGCACGTATCGCCAACGGAGCCGCCGGAAAAGGCCCGGCCAAACTAACTGAAGAACTGATCGTCAACAACTTTTACGGCGTGCAGACCCCGTGGGACGAAATTGCTGTTAAGGAGAAAACGCCTTATCTGCAAAAGCTGAACGACCAGATTTTTGCACTCGACAAACGTGTACATAAAGTGATGGCCTCCCTGGGCGATACGACTTCGCATATTCTTTTCTGTAACTCGGAAGGGCAAATGTATTACGATTATCGCCCGATGGTCACATTGGGAGCCGTTTGTATTATGGAAGATAACGGTAAGATAGAGAATTCCTATGCTGCCCGTGCATTCCGTATGGGAGCCGAGTTCCTGACCGACGAAATCATCGCCGAAGTGGCGAAGGAAGCGGTAGAGAAAACCTCTATCCTGTTCCAGGCCGTGAAACCTAAAGGGGGTGAAATGCCCGTCGTGATGGGTGCCGGAGGATCGGGTATCCTGTTGCACGAAGCAATCGGACATGCGTTTGAAGCGGACTTCAACCGCAAAAATACGTCTATCTTTTCCGACCAGTTGAATAAGAAGGTATGTAACGAGCATATCAACGTTGTAGACGACGGAACGATCCCGTTCAACCGTGGTTCAGTCAACATCGACGACGAAGGGGTGGAAGGACAGAAAACATATATCGTGAAAGAGGGTGTCCTGACAAGCTACCTGCACGACCGCATCAGCGCCAAGCATTATGGCATCCCTTCAACGGGTAACGGCCGCCGCGAGTCGTTCCGCCAGATGCCTATCCCCCGTATGCGTGCCACTTATATGGAGGCCGGCAACGTAACGGAAGAAGATATGATCTCGACGGTAAAGAAGGGTATCTATGCTTCCAGCTTTACCAACGGACAGGTGCAGATCGGTGCCGGCGACTTTACATTCTTCGTAAAAGACGGTTACCTGATCGAAAACGGCAAACTGACGCAACCAATCAAGGATATCAACATCATCGGTAACGGCCCGAAAGCGCTGGCCGATATAACGATGGTCGGAAATAATTATAAAATGGATAACGGGACATGGACATGCGGTAAAGACGGCCAGTCTTGTCCGGTAACTTGCGGTATGCCATCCGCTCTGGTTAGTAAACTTACAGTAGGAGGAGAAAATTGATATGATAACTAACGAAAATAAAAAACTGGCTCAATGGGCCCTGGAGTTCGCTCTGAAAAACGGTTGCCAGGCCTCACGCGTAAGTCTGTACAATGGTTCCAGTAGTTCGTTTGAAATACGGGATATGAAAATAGACCGTCTGCAGCAGGCATCTGAAAACAGCATGGTCATTCACCTGTTTGTAGATGGCCGCTACGGCTCCTTTTCTACCAATCGCCTGGACAAAAAAGAACTGGAAAAGTTTATCCGCAACGGAATAGACTCGACTCGTTACCTGGCCGAAGACAAAGCCCGCACATTACCTGATGCATCGCTTTATTATAAAGGGGGTGGTGCCGACCTGCAGCTGATCGATCCTACATTCGACTCGATCCTCCCGGATGATAAAGTGGCACTTGCCATGAATACCTGTGACGAGATGATGGGAAAAGACGATCGTATCATTTCCGCCAACTCTTCCTACAGCGACGAGAAAGATTTTAAATATATGGTAGCCAGTAACGGTTTCGAAGGGGAAGCCTGTGGTTCTTCTTTCAGCCTGGTAGCCAGCGTAAGCATTCGCGGCGAAGGGGATGCCCGTCCTGAATCGTACTGGTACGACTCTGCATTGTATTATGATACAATGATCAAGACGGGATTAGGAAAGCAGGCTCTCGAACGTGTATTCCGCAAACTGGGACAAAAGAAAGTCGCTTCCGGCAAATACCAGATGGTTGTAGATAATATGAACTCCGGCCGCCTGTTATCTCCGGTGCTCGATGCTTTATATGGTTCTTCCATCCAGCAAAAGAACTCTTTCCTATTGGATAAACTGGATCAGAAAGTGCTGGGCGACAAACTGACGCTGATAGACGAACCGCACATGCCTAAAGCCTCCGGTGCCCGTTATTTCGACGGAGAAGGTGTTGCCACCCGCCGATTGCCGGTATTTGAGAACGGTGTATTGAAAACGTATTATATCGATACCTATTCCGCGAATAAAATGGAAGTAAAACCGACTATCGCCTCTCCTTCCATCCTGACGATGCAGATGGGGAACAAAGATACTGACGCTTTGGTCGCTTCAGTCGATAAAGGTATTCTGATCACCGGTTTCAACGGAGGTAACTGTAACAGTACGACAGGAGATTTCTCTTATGGCGTAGAGGGCTTCCTGATTGAAAAAGGTAAACTGACACAGCCTATTTCGGAAATGAACGTAACAGGTAATATGATCTCCTTATGGAGCAACCTGGTAGAAACCGGGAACGATCCCCGCCTGTTCTCCAGCTGGCGTATTCCTTCATTACTGTTCGATGGGGTTGATTTTAGTGGATTGTAAGTAATAAATAAAAAGCCGTTTCAGTTTTATTTGAAACGGCTTTTCATTTTACTAACAGATAGACCGAAATGAAATGGCAGATGCTGCCGCCCAGGACGAAGAAATGCCAGATTGGATGCATATACTTATATTTATCCAAAGCATAAAAGATACAGCCTACCGTGTAAAAAACACCTCCGGCGATCAGCCAGTTTAATACATCCATCGAGTCGGTTCGCCGGCAAACGTCCAGCAAAGGTTTAAAAGCGATAATAACCACCCACCCCATTGCCAGGTAACAGACCGTTTTTAAATGATCGGTCTTTCTCATCTTCCGGAAACTAAGCGCAATACCTATTACCGCTGCAATCCAAACAATAGCAAACAATGACCATCCCCAATATCCTTCCTGCCGAAGCGCCACCAATGTAAAGGGCGTATATGTTCCTGCTATATGCAAATAAATAGCACTGTGATCGAGACGCCGAAGCAGCCTTTTCTGCCGTGCATTGGCAGATGCATGGTAAAAGGTCGATGTGACATAGGAAGAGGTCATGCTAAGCGCATAAACAAGTGAACTACCCACAGACCAGGGATTTCCACTCCGGACAGAGGCTACCAATAATACGATGATAGCGACTATCCCGAACGTCATGCCTGCCCCGTGAGTCAGCACATTAGCGATTTCCTCGCCATAGGTTTGTCTTTGTCTGGCCCTGACCATTCCCGGTTTACAGTTGCTCGGCCTTGAAGCCGGCTTCCGTTACTGCAGCAACAACCGTACCGGCAGGAATATCAGCAGTTACTTCCAATACCTTTTCGGGTGATTTCAGATCGATATACCATTGATCTTCTTTTACCAACTTATTCAGTTTAGCACCGATAGCGGCTACACAGCCACCGCATTTTGCATTTGTTTTAAATTTCATTGTTGCCATAACTTTAAAATATTACTTCATAAATTTCAATCGCAAACTGTTAAGAACAACCGATACGGAACTGAATGCCATTGCCGCACTCGCCAGCATCGGATTTAAAAGCAATCCGTTCACTGGGAATAAGACACCTGCAGCCAACGGAATACCTATCAGATTATATATAAATGCCCAGAACAGGTTCTGATGAATTAACCGCACTGTCCGTCTGGATAATTTAATCGCCTCGGGCAACAGCAACAGATCGGAAGTGATCAATGTGATCATAGCCACATCCATAGCAATATCCGTTCCTTTTCCCATCGCTATGCTGACATCCGCACGAGCCAGTGCCTGCGAATCGTTGATACCATCGCCTACCATCGCCACTTTCTTTCCCAACTTCTGAAGAGCCATTATATATTCCTCTTTGTCATTGGGCATTACTTCTGCTTTGAAATATTTTATGCCTAATGTATCGGCTACTCTCTCTGCCGTTTTAACTCCGTCTCCGGTAAGCAGATGCACCTCGATACCCATTCCGGTCAACTCCTTTACGGCTGCTGCCGAAGTCGGTTTTATACGGTCGGAAATAGCCAACGCAGCCAGCAATTCGTTTCCTTTTCCATAATAAACCACGCTTTGGCCGTTCTCCTGCCAGCCTGCGATTTGTTCCGATGTCTTTTCCGGAATTTGGGCTCCGAACAGTTCCAGTAATCCCTGGCTTCCAACCCAATACGTAACACCTTCTACCTCCAGACGGATACCCCGCCCCGTAAGGCTTTCGAAATTTCCGGCTTCGCAGGTCGAAGCGCCCGAATCTTCCAGCCAACGGATAATGGCAGATGCCAGCGGGTGTTCAGACTTCAGTTCAGCCGTATAAAGGATATCCAGAAAGCAAACATTTGACTCTGACAGCCAGCAAGAGTCCGTTACCACCGGAACGCCTTCCGTCAAAGTTCCGGTTTTATCCAGAACGACCGTATCTACCTTGCAAAGATTTTCCAGAGCAAACGCATCCTTTATCAGGATATGCCTTTCGGCTCCTTTTCCCATCCCTACCATCAAGGCGGTCGGTGTAGCCAGGCCTAAGGCACAAGGGCAGGCTATAACCAGTACGGACACGGCAGACAACAGTGCATAGGAAAAATAATCTCCTCCCCCGATCACCATCCAGCATACGAACGTGATCACGGAAAGAAGCACTACCACCGGAACAAATATACCGCTTATTTTGTCAACGATACGCTGTACCGGAGCTTTACTACCCTGGGCGGCCTGTACCATCTGTACGATCTGCGCCAGCATCGTTTCATTTCCAACCCCGGTTGCCTCCATAGTGAAAGCCCCTTTCTGGTTGATCGTTCCGGCCAGGACACGGTCGCCACCCGATTTCTCTACCGGAATAGGTTCGCCGCTCAACATGCTTTCATCGACAGAGGACGAACCCTCCAACAGAATGCCATCTACCGGGATCTTCTCACCCGGGCGTACACTTAGCACATTTCCTCTTTGCAGGGATGAAATAGGAACTTCCTCCTCTTTGCCGTCTATCACCCGACGGGCAGTCTTAGGTTGTAAACCCATCAGTCCCTTAATGGCGGAAGAAGTGCTGTTCTTTGCCCGTTCTTCCATCAATTTTCCTAACAGGACAAATGCTATGATCACCCCCGAAGCCTCATAATAAACATGCGGTTCGAGGCCCCGTTCGTACCAGAACTGAGGATATACCGTATTGAAAAAGCTGAATACAAAAGCGATAGACGTACTGAGGGCGACCAAAGTATCCATATTCGCTTTCCCCTGGATCGCATGGCGCGCACCGCTAACATAAAACGATCGGCCGAACAGCAGCATGATGGCCAATGCCAGCACCATCATAATCCAATTGGCATACGGCATGTGCATAAAGACCATACCCAGCAACGCCAACGGCACGGACAGCACCCATGCGCCGATCGTATTACGTTTCAACTTTTTATAATGTTTACGCGACATTTCTTCCTGCTCGGCGAGCGGGTCTTCCGATTCTATTATCAAATCGTATCCGGCAGCCTGTACAGCCTCCTGTATCTTCTGCAAGGATATAACAGACGGGGAATATGTAACGGATAAAGTGTTCGCCGCGAAATTGACAGATGCCTCCTCTACTCCGGGAAGTGCTTTAACGGTACTCTCTACATTGTTGGCACAGACAGCACAACTCATCTCCAGAACAGGCAGTACCTTACTTTCTACCTCTTTCATTATTATATATGTTTTTATTCTGATTCCTCAATAGAAGAACAAAGATACAAATAAAACAGTTGCAACAAAGTTGCGGATTTTCCAAACCTCCCCATTAAGATATGTACTAAATAAATAGATTTATTTGGTATATTTGTCCTATTATTTAACATTCGGATATACGACCTTTGTCAAACTATAATTAACGGATGAATTTATAAAAACGAATACGTATGATACTTGATTCTTTAAACAACACAGAAAAGGTAGAACGCTTGCACCCTTTATTCAAAAAAGCATTCGATTACATAAAAGCTACTGATTTCTCCAAATTAGAAGACGGGAAGTATGAACTGGAAGGCTCGCGCTTATTCATCAGCGTTGTAACGCTGACCGGTAAAGACAAGAAAGAGGCTGCCGTTGAAACACACAAAAAGTATATCGACATACAACTGCCTCTGTTGGGAGTAGAAAAGATCGGTTGGAAACCCGGTTGCGAACTGCAGGAAGTATCTATCCCCTATGATGAAGAAAAAGATATTGCTTTCTATGTGGATCGTCCTACGGCTTACACGAAAATCTATCCGGGACAGTTTGCCGTCTATTTTCCGGAAGACGGCCATGCTCCCGGCATAGGCGAAGGAAGCATTCGCAAAATGATCGTAAAAGTACAGGTAGAAGAATAATATTGCCAGATATGACAGACCGGTATTTTCTCTAAAGATAGATTTACTGTCTTTATCTGGAAAATATCGGTCATATCTATCATTAATAAAGCAGGTTACAGCTGATTTTCATTAATTATATTACAGATTTCATTATATCGCCTTTTTAGTATTTCCTGTTGATCCGGGATGTTCTCCGGGTCTTCATTCCTCAACTGTTCGGCCATCGGAGTCAATATGTCCCAAAGAGACTGGATACCTAAATTCGCTACTATCCCTTTCATTGTATGGGCATACATAAAAGCGTCGTGAATCTCTTTTGCTTTCAGACTCTCTTCCAGCTTTTGAAAACTTTCGTCCTGAACAAAATTCCGGAGAAACTTTGCATACAACATTTCGTTTCCCATAAAACGATTCAGGGCGCTATCTAAATTAACGCCAGCTTCCTGCAGCTGACACTTATATTTGTCTGTCATATTAATTATATAAAGAAGAAGTTGTTTGTATAAGAATGCAAATTAACGGTTATCGGCAACAATAAACAAATTCATTCTTTGCTTTTTATGTTCCATTTCTTTTCTTACATCATTTGTTTTTCAAATAAGTTCTATATTTGACTCCTAAATAAATTGTACCTACATGGATAAACAAATTATCTGTCTTGATTCTCCTACTGATTTTATGGTCGGGAAATATGTCTCCGCCAATGAAATAAAACAATATATAGGTATTCCCTGTAAGATCAAAGCGGGAGTTTTTATCCTTTGTATGAAAGGATACGTCCGCTCGACTATTAATCTATCCGAATATAAAACGACTAAATACAATGTCATAACACTAACACCCAACAGTTACATACAAGTACATGAAATGTCAGACGACATTTTAATATACTTCGCAGCTTTTTCTTCAGACTTTATGAGTTATGCCAACTTTCTTAAAAGTACAATGAGCTGTTTATCGTCCATTTACAGACATCCGGTCATACCCATTTCCCAGAACATGTCTAAACTGATTGCCAGTTTCTACGATCTTTTACGCCGATATGCAGTATATCCTAATATTGTGAGCAATAAAGAGATGATAAAAGCTATTTTCACGATATGCAGTCAGGGTATTATTGAATTATACGATAGTAAACAACTGCTGAAAAAACAAGAGCGAACCCGCTACACGGAGATCTATCAGGATTTTATAAATCAAGCTTTAAAACACTATACAACAGAGCATAATATCTCATTCTATGCTGACCGGCTGGGATTGACGCCCTCCTATTTAGCGACTTGCATAAAAAAGGCAATCGGCCAGACCCCTCTCGATGTTTTAACACAGATAATACTTATCGATGCCAAAGTACAATTAAAAGGGACTAATCAGGAAATTAAAAATATAGCAATGGAACTAGGTTTCAACAACTTGTCATTCTTCAACAGATTCTTTCGCAAACACGTAGGAATGACGCCTCAGGAATATAGAGGCAAACAATATACCTACTCCTGCTATCAAAAAGATTTCAGTTAATAAATATCTCTTAGAAAAGAATAATATGGAAAAAGAAGCTCAACAATCAGGAACAAATATCGAGTACAGTTTACTAATGGGCCTTATGGGGGTCAGTGTCAGTAAACATTTGCTGGACGAACATTTTACCCTTCTATGGGCAAACGATTTCTATTATGACCTGATAGGTTATCCCAAAGAAGAGTATGAAAGACTTTTCCAGAACCGCCCTGACATATATTTTAAAGAGCATAAAGAAGCCTGGAACATATTGGGACAGAAAGTATATGATGCAATAGCCAATAATACCAACGGTTACGAAGCGATCATGAAGATGCCGGTAAAAGATGGTTCGAAATGGGTAAAGCTCACCGCCACCTTCACAGACCAACTGCAAAATGGAGTCCCGATCTCCTATACGGTAATGATCGATATCACCGATATCACTGAACAACGCGAGTTGCAAAAGAAACTCGAACAACAATCGAAGCAACTGAAAGAAGCGCTCGACTCGGCCGAAAAAGCCAATCAGGCCAAATCTGATTTCCTTGCCCGCATGAGTCATGATATCCGGACACCGATGAATGCCATTATAGGGATGACGGCTATTGCAAAAGCTCATATAAACGAACAGGAAAGGGTGCTCGATTGCATGGAGAAAATCGACGGTTCCTCGAAACTGTTGCTCAGCTTGATCAATGAAGTGCTGGATATGTCGAAAATCGAAAGCGGCAGATTGATCCTTTCCGAAGATGATTTTAATATAGGAGAGCTTTTACAGGATCTGGTCATTATGATGCAGCCTGAAATAAAGAATAAACAGCAAACGTTGGACATTCATGTCAAAGACTTAAAACATGAGTATGTAACAGGGGATACGCAAAGAATTAAACAGGTATTGATGAACATCCTGTCAAATGCAGTTAAATATACTCCGGAAAAGGGACAGATAACAATAGATATCAATGAGAAAGAGCCAAAAGACGACACCGGGAACTATGAATTTGTATTTAAGGATAGCGGAAGAGGAATGAAACCTGATTTCCTCGATAAAATATTCTTACCGTTTGAGCGGGCCGATGATAATGAGATCAGAAATATTCAAGGAACCGGACTCGGTATGGCTATCAGCCATAAGATCATAAAAATGATGGGGGGAGATATCAAAGTAGAGAGCGAATACGGTAAAGGTTCCTGTTTTACAATCAATATGCCGTTGCACTACCAGGAATTTACTCCTATCGAAAAAATAGGGACAGACGGATTGGAGATACTTGTTGTTGACGATGATGAAACGGCTTGCCAAAGCACCTGCAATTGTCTACAGGAAATAGGCATAAACAGTGATTATGTCTGTTCCGGGAGTGAAGCGATAAACAAAGTGCAGCTACGCCATCAGGAAAGGAACGATTACTTTGCTGTTATCATTGATTTAAAGATGCCGGATATGAATGGTTTAGAAGCGACACGGCAGATCAGAAAAATTATAGGGACAGACATACCCATTATTATCCTTTCCGCCTATGACATCGAGGAATATGAAGCGGAAGCCAAAGCGGCAAAAGCCAATGGATTCATAACCAAGCCCCTCTATAAATCGAAACTGCTCAAAGTACTACAACGATTCCTCCACGAAGGAAGCCGATCGGAGCCGGTCAGACAGTTCAAACTCTCCGATGCCGATTATTCCGGCAAGCGTATCTTGCTGGTGGAAGATAACGAGCTAAACCGTGAAATAGCAGTAGAGATTATTGGAAGTACCGGCGTTTCCATCGATACGGCGGTGAACGGACTGGATGCCGTAAATATAGTATCCCGGTCACCGGAAGGCTTTTACCAAATGATACTGATGGATATCCAAATGCCTGTAATGGATGGTTATGAAGCCACCCGCCAGATACGTTCCCTGAAGCGTTCCGATATTTCCGGCATGCCAATTATAGCCATGACTGCAAATGCTTTTTCGGAAGATGTAACCAATGCGCTAAAAGCCGGCATGAATTATCATTTGGCAAAACCGATCGATATTTCAGCTTTGATGAGCGTACTCGGTAAATACCTGCAATAAGAACAGAATGTCAAGAAGCGATATACCCCATGTCCAAATTATTCGGGTTTAAGGTATATCGTTCCTTGCTATTATCCTCCTATTATAACATCTATTCCATACTGATTGAATATATCTACGGAACGCCCTACCGTTTCTTCCGAAGGGGTAGCCATCGGATAATGATCCGGGTTATATATCGTTCCCAATTTCTCATGCTTGTTCTTACCTATGTCATGGTATAAGAGCAAATTGACCGTATGGTGTTGCCAGGGTAAAGAAGCGAGGAACTCGGCCGAGCGGGTTATATTTTCTTCATCGGCATTCACACCTTCAATCAGGGGGATACGGATATGGAACTCGTGCCCGGCTTCCGCAACCATTCGTAAGTTAGACAATATCAAATCATTAGGGACACCACAATAAAGTTTATGTTTAACTGTATCCATATGCTTAAGATCCACCAGAAAAAGTTCGGAATGTTCCATTACTTTCCTGACCACTTCCGGCACGGCCAATAGCGTCGTATCGACGGCACGGTGAATACCGAGCTCCCCACAACGACGAAGCATTTCCAGCAGCATATCCGGATGCTGCAAGGGTTCTCCTCCGCAGAAAGTAACGCCTCCCTCCGAACGATCCATAAAAACCGTTTCCTTTTCGATCTCATGGATCAGGTAATCGATGGAGTATTCCGTTCCGGAAATCTCCATCGCCATAGCCGGACACAACTCTGCACATTTGCCGCACAGATCACAAAGCGACCGGTCGGTCACAACCCCGTCGGGAGTCAATGACAGCGCCTTTTGCGGGCAGTTATCCACACAAGTACGGCATCCGATACATTTCTTCTTTGTATACAGCTTCTGTTTCCGGCTGGACAGTCCTTCCGGATTATGGCACCATACACACGACAGCGGGCATCCTTTCATAAAGATAGTGATCCGGATACCCGGCCCGTCGTTTATTGCATAGCGCTTAATATCAAATATCAAACCCATTCTCAGAAGTTATCCTGTTCCGTGCGGGCAATCACATCAGCCTGCAGGTCAGCGTTCATATCGTTAAAATAATCACTGTAACCGGCTACACGTACCAGCAGATCACGGTAATCTTCCGGACATTTCTGTGCCGCATACAAGGTTTCCGTATCTACGATATTAAATTGGATATGATGTCCACCCAGAGCGAAGTAGCTGCGTATCAGGGAAGACAGTTTGGATATATCTTCCTCCCGTTTCAACAGGCTCGGCAGGAAACGTTGGTTCAGCAAGGTACCTCCACTCTTTACCTGATCCAACTTACCCAACGATTTGATCACGGCAGACGGCCCGTGCGTGTCGGCGCCATGCGAAGGGGAAGTACCGTCGGAAATGGCCTTTTCAGCCAAGCGGCCGTTCGGGGTGGCTCCCATCACCTTACCGAAATAAACGTGGCAGGTAGTCGACAGCATATTCAGATGGAAACATTCGCCTTTCGTGTTCGGCTTGCCCTCGATAGCATCGTAGAGATCGTCGAATACTTTTACAGCGATCGTATCCGCATATTCATCATCATTCCCAAAGAACGGAGTGCGGTTAAGAATGGTCTGGCGCATCACTTCCGCACCGACAAAATTGTTTGCCATCGCTTTCAGCATTTCATCCATCGAGAAGCGTTTATCTTCATAGACATGCTTCTTCAAGGAAGACAGGCTGTCGGTAATAGTCCCCAACCCGGTACATTGTATATAAGTGGTGTTATACCGGGGGCCACAGTTATAGTAGTCGCGCCCTTTGGCAATGCAATCGTCAATAAACAGCGACAGGAATGTTGCCGGGGCATATTTGGCAAACATCCGGTCGATATAATTGCTTACACGCATCTTCATATCCACGAAATAATGGATTTGTTTCATAAAGGCAGCGTATAGCTCGTTGTAATCTGCAAAGTTACGCGGATCGCCGGTTTCCAGTCCCACCTTACGGCCGGATACAGGGTCGATGCCGTTATGAAGCGTTACTTCCAGTATTTTCGGCACATTCAGATAGCCGGTCAATACGTATGCCTCCTTACCGAAAGCACCCACCTCGATACAACCGCTACAACCGCCTTCACGGGCATCCTGCAAGGATTTTCCCTGGCGCATCAGTTCCTGGATATATACATCGGGATTGAAGACGGAAGGATAACCGTGTCCCTGGCGGATCACCTTACATCCGGCACGCAGGAAACGTTCCGGCGTACGGGCACTGACGTGGATCGCACTACCGGGTTGCAGGATATGCAGTTCCTCGATTGTCTCCAACATAATATAGGAAACCTCGCTTACTCCGTCGCTGCCGTCGGCCTTTACGCCACCGATATTCAGGTTCGTAAAATCATTGTAAGTTCCGCTTTCCTTGGCCGTAATGCCGACTTTGGGGGGTGCCGTATGGTTGTTTACCTTAATGAAGAAGCACGACATCAGCTCTTTAGCCTCCTCACGAGTAAGTGTTCCTGCGGCAATCTCTTTTTCGTAGAAAGGAGCCAGGTGTTGGTCGAAATGCCCCGGATTCATAGCATCCCATCCGTTCAGTTCCGTAATAGTTCCCAAGTGAACGAACCAATACATTTGAATGGCTTCCCAATAAGTACGGGGAGCATGTGCCGGAACCCAACGGCAAACTTCCGCTATTTTACGAAGTTCGGCCACACGTTTCGGGTCTTTCTCCGTCATCGACATCTCGTCTGCCAGGTCGGCATGACGTTCGGCGAAAAGGATAGCGGCATCACAGGAGATAGACATGGCCGTCAGTTCTTCCTGTTTGTCCGTCGCTTCGGGGTCATTCATAAAATCAAGGCCTTCCAGTTCACCCTCAATCCGTTCCTTCAGATCGAGCAGGCCGAACCGGTATACTTTGCCGTCGAGAGCCGTATGTCCCGGCGCACGTTGTTCCATAAACTCGGTAAACATGCCGACTTCATAAGCTTCCTTCCATTCTTGCGGAACATGGCTGAAGATGCGTTCGCGCTGCGTACGGCCTTTCCAGTAAGGGATTACTTCGCGTTCGTAGGTATCGATATCTTCTTGGCTGATCGTGTACCGCTGCAATTCGCGGGTATTCAGCACATGCAGGTCTTCCACACTATGGCAGGTCAGTTCGGGGAAGGTCGGTACGGCTTTCGGTGCCGGCCCGCGTTCGCCGACGATCAGTTCGTCTTTTCCTATATATATCGTCTTATGTTTGCATATTTCCAGAAAGTTCAACGCTCTCAGGATAGGGATAGGATATTTACCGTAGTTTTCTTTATAAAAGCGGGTCTCGATCAAGGCCCGTTCAATAGACAAAGACGGTTCGGCTTCGAAAGAAAGCTGACGCAAACGTTTAATACGGTCGTTCATACCATAAGCATTTGCTTCCACTGCGGGAGCAAAGTTTGACGCACTCATAGGTGCACGTTGAGCTGTTGTTGTACTCATTTGAATGGTTTATTTGTCATGCACGCCCAACACATTCAATGCATTGGCATACACAGTATTTTTGAATGAATAATTAAGAATAACAAAAGAACCGGCCGCACCGCAGGCGGCTGAACCCGGGAGAGAATGCGATGTTTAAAGATAGAACATCAAGCAATTGAAAAGTTTCCTGTAACCTTTTATTACCATGCTATTTACAAGGTGTTATATGAACACCGCAAACATAAATACTTTTCATGAATAAACAAAATAACTGCGTCTGTATTTTTTGCTATATTTGCAACATTCGTTTAGTTTTCATGGTTATTCATATAAATACATCTTCATGGAAAATCATTTTTTAGGACTTATAGAGAACAGCATCAAGGAACATTGGGACTTGCCTGCTTTCTCAGACTATAATGGACATACATACCATTATAAAGATGTGGCCCGCCGTATAGAAAAATTTCACATCATACTGGAACACGCCGGAATAAAGAAAGGGGATAAAGTAGCACTTGTTGGCCGTAACTCTTCCAACTGGGCGATTTGTTTCTTCGGCATCCTGGCCTATGGAGCCGTTGCCGTACCTATCCTGCATGATTTCAAGCCGGATAACATCCATCATATCGTAAACCATTCGGGAGCCAAAGCCGTTTTGGCCGGGGCAAACAACTGGGAGAATATGAATGAACAAATGATGCCGGATGTTAAACTGTTCATGCTGCTCGATAACTTCTCGATCATCAAGAGTAAGAATAAGGAAGTACGTGTGGTACGCGACAGGATCAACGAATATTTCGGTAAGAAATATCCCCGCTCCTTCACCTCCGCCGATGTGAAATATCATGTAGAGAAACCGGAAGAGCTGGCAGTGCTTAATTATACCTCGGGAACGACCAGTTTCTCCAAAGGTGTGATGATCCCTTTCCGCAGCCTGTGGAGCAACACCCAGTTTGCTTACGATAACCTGCCGTTTATCCATCCGGGAGACAGTGTGGTTTGTATGTTGCCGATGGCGCATATGTATGGCCTGGCTTTCGAGATACTGAACTGTGTGAATAAAGGATGCCATGTGCATTTCCTTACCCGCACGCCCAGTCCGAAGATCATCGCAGAGGCTTTTGCCCGCGTGAAACCGGCATTGATACTGGCCGTCCCTCTTATCATAGAGAAGATCGTCAAGAACAAAATATTCCCGGAATTGGAGAAGCCGCTTATCAAATTGCTGCTGAAAGTTCCGTATCTCGACCAGAAGGTGCTCGATACGATCGCCAAAAAGCTGAACGACTCTTTCGGTGGCAAGTTCGGAGAGGTGGTGATCGGTGGTGCGGCCCTCAATAAGGAGGTAGAATCATTCCTGCGTTCGATCAATTTCCGCTACACGGTAGGTTATGGTATGACGGAATGCGGCCCGCTGGTGGCTTATGAGCAATGGGATACTTTCAAACAGGGTTCCGTTGGCCGTATCGTCGACCGTATGGAAGCACGCATCGATTCGGCCGACCCCGAAAACGAAGTTGGTGAAATACTGGTTCGCGGCATGAATGTTATGTTGGGATATTATAAGAACCCGGATGCTACGAAAGCGGTCATGATGCCCGATGGCTGGATGCGTACGGGCGACCTGGGAACGATTGACTCCGACGGTTTCCTGTATATCCGCGGACGCAGCAAGTCTATGATCCTGGGACCGAGCGGACAGAACATCTATCCGGAAGAAATAGAAGACCGGCTGAATAATATGCTTTACGTTGCTGAATCGTTGGTAATCTCGCAAGGCGGTAAACTGGTCGCCCTCATTTACCCGGACTGGGAACAGGTCGACAAAGCCGGTATCCAGCATTCCGAGATAGAAGGGTTAATGCAACAGAACATCAACCAGCTGAACAACGAAATGCCTTCATACAGCAAGGTCTCCTGCTTCAAATTATATCAGGAAGAATTTGAAAAGACTCCTAAACGCAGCATCAAACGGTATTTGTATCAACCGGCTGAAGAGAGTTAGCGGTAAAAAGAAATAAAAAAGGCAGGGATTTTCATCCCTGCCTTTTTTACAATATCATTATATTAGCATTTAATGCTTAGCTCGCGCAACACATCACGGATCTTTTCGAAAGTCGTGATACGTGTCGGAACCAGTGGCAAACGCAATTTATTCTCGATAAATCCCATTGCATTCAACATACTCTTTGCTCCGGCAGGGTTACCGTCGACAAACAGCAGTTCGAACAATTCTGTAAAACGATGGTGAATCGTGCGAGCATGATCATAATCTCCGGCTAGTGCCAGACGAACCATACGGCTGAATTCACGCGGGAAAGCGTTACCTATAACCGAGATAACACCAATTGCCCCTAAAGTGATCAGCGGGAATGTAATACCATCATCACCCGAAATTACATTGAAGTTAGCCGGCTTGTTCTTAATAATATCATCCATCTGGGTAATATTACCGGAAGCTTCTTTTACGGCAACCACATTCTTAAATTCGCGTGCAATGCGGAGCGTTGTAGCAGCCGTCATATTCACACCGGTTCTTCCCGGTACATTATACAATACGATAGGAAGTTTGGTTGCTTCGGCAATTGCCTTATAATGCTGATAGATTCCCTCCTGTGAAGGTTTATTATAATAGGGCACGACAGACAGGATAGCGTCGATACCATCAAAATTATCGTTCTTCAACTTTTCAACGATCGTACGGGTACAGTTGCCACCAACTCCCAAAACGATGGGAATACGACCATTCACCTTTGTTACAACAAGGCTGATGATTTTCTTTTTTTCTTCTTCAGTGAGGGTTGGCGTTTCTGCGGTAGTTCCTAACACGACCAAATAATCTGTTCCGTTCTGCACCTGATAGTCTACCAGTTTGCTTAACGCATCATAATCCACACTTTCGTCTTCCTTGAAGGGAGTGATCAGGGCCACACCCATTCCTTTTAAATTTATGTCTGCCATGGGGAAAATATTCCTTTTTTGTTATTTAGCACTGCAAAAATAACGAAATTATATCATTTAGAACGGATTGTCTGCAAATAAAATAAGATATGTCCGAATATGTGCTTAATATCAGCCTCTTCTGTCACAGAAATAGTAAGATCGTATAAATCCAGTTCACTGCTTCGTGCTCCGACTTTAAATGTGGCGGGATGCTGTAACAGCAAATATTGCATCACATAATCATTTCTGCGGGTTAGGTCGATCAGTATGTCCGCATCGCAACCATAGAACTTCTTTTGTATTTCATCTTTGGGAATACACCACAGATCCAGGTCGGTCTTTCCGTGTATAACCATGTATGCCGGGTTCATTTCGGGAACCACATCACTTGCCACATATGCACAGACATTAATATGTTTATGCATCATACGCAACGTTTCCAGACAGGGCTCAACAATGTCACGGTCTTCGGCATTAAACAAGACCAGGATATGGCGGGCGTCTTTCAGGGTGCAGAAATTACTCTGACGCTTTTTGGCACCGGCCAGATCCTTTACTTTCTTTCGGATAAAATGGTTTGTCAGTCTCATTCTGCCAACATGTTTAAGAATTCATTCTCGTTGATAATCTTTACTCCCAGCTTGGCTGCTTTTTCCAGCTTGGCCGGGCCCATGTTCTCTCCAGCCAGAATATAATCTGTCTTTCCGGAAACGGAACCGCTGTTCTTGCCGCCATGTTGTTCGATCATGGCTTTATATTCGTCGCGCGAATGCAGGGTAAATGTACCACTGATCACGATAGATAATCCTTTCAGTTTGTCGGAACGGTTGGCCAAAACCTCTTCGGCTACCGTCATTTGCAGGCCATACTCTTCCAGACGGGCAACCAGTGTACGGTTTTCTTCGTCGGCAAAATAATCAACAACACTACGGGCAATGCGTTCGCCTATTTCGTCCACTTCCGTAAGCGTCTCGAGCGAAGCTTCTTCCAGTTGTTTCATAGAATGGAAAGCGGATGCCAGACGTTTGGCTACGGTTTCGCCAACATAACGGATCCCCAACCCGAACAATACCCGTTCGAAAGGAACCTGTTTCGATTCTTCCAGACTCGTCATCAGGTTACGGGCACTTTTCTCCGCCCAACGTTCCAAACGCAACAAATCAGGTATTTCCAATGTATACAGGTCGGCCACATTCTTTACAAGACCGGCATTGAACAGATCCTCTACCGTTTCCGGGCCAATGTTTATATTCATGGCACGACGGGTAACGAAGTGTTCGATACGGCCTTTTATCTGCGGCGGGCAACCGGATTCGTTCGGACAGTAATGTGCCGCTTCTCCTTCCGGACGATATAACGGCGTACCGCATTCGGGACAGCTTTTAATAAAGGTCACTTTTGCTCCCAGCAACATAGAACGTGAGTCGATATCCACCCCGACAATCTTAGGAATGATCTCCCCTCCTTTTTCCACATAGACATTATCGCCCAGATGCAAATCCAGCCCTTCGATAATATCGGCATTATGCAAAGAGGCACGTTTAACGGTCGTTCCGGCCAGTAATACCGGCTCCAGATTGGCTACCGGAGTAACCGCCCCCGTACGTCCTACCTGGAAAGAGACGGAGTTGAGACGAGTAACCGCCCGTTCGGCCTGAAATTTATAAGCGATTGCCCAGCGCGGACTCTTCGCTGTAAATCCGAGATTCTTCTGCTGACGGAGTGAGTTTACTTTCAGCACAATGCCATCCGTAGCAACGGGAAGGTTTTTCCGTTCGGCATCCCAGTAAGCGATATAATCGAATATATCCTGCAGACTGCTGCATTTACGGATAACATCCGGTATCTTAAAGCCCCAGGTACGGGCTATCTGTAAGTTTTCGTAATGTTCGTCTGCCGGAAGCACCTCTCCTAATAGATAATAGAAGTAAGCATCCAGCTTACGGGAAGCTACAATGGCGGGATTCTGTTGTTTCAACGTTCCCGATGCGGCATTGCGGGGATTGGCGAAAAGAGGTTCTTCCTGCTCTTCGCGCTCCTTGTTCAGCCGGTCGAACTCCGCCCAGGGAAGCAGGATCTCTCCTCGTATCTCAAAGTTTGCCGGATAATTATCGCCACGCAACTTCAAGGGAACGGAACGGATCGTTTTCACGTTGGCCGTCACATCATCGCCACGGGTTCCGTCGCCGCGGGTAACGGCACGTACCAGACGTCCGTTTTCATAGATCAACGAGATAGAAGTCCCGTCGTATTTCAGTTCGGCAACTATTTCGAAAGGCTCGTTCAAAGCACGCTCGGTCCGCTCATAGAAATCACGTATCTCATCTTCGGAATAAGTATTCCCCAAAGAGAGCATCGGGTATTGATGCACTACCTGTTCGAATTCCTTCGAAAGGTCGCTTCCTACCCGTTGCGTCGGCGAATGCGGATCGGCAAATTCAGGATTGGCTTCTTCCAATGCCTGCAATTCTTTCATCTTCTCATCAAACTCCCGGTCTGATATAGTCGGTGTGGAAAGCACATAATAATTATAATTATGCAGTTCCAGTTCATCACGAAGTGCTTTAATATTTGCCTCTACTCCCATATTTTAATATACCAATTTTACATTATCAATCCAGAACGTATTACCCGGCGAACCGATATAGGCCCCTCCATGACTGGAAGTGAATTGCAACACGAGGTGTGTCGGTTCCTCTCCTTCTTCTGCCCAGCCGATCTCCTGAATAGGAACACTTTTTCCCTGACTGTTCAGTGTATAACGTTCTTCAACCTGTATGCACATATAAGGTTTGTAATCGGGATGGGAAGTAATATTTCCGTAAAGGATCGGATATGTAGCATCGTTTACCCAACCGTCTGTCGACGAGATATAACGTTGCACCATTGTTCCTACCCGTTTGGCATATACGTTTCCTTCTTTATCTTCCCAGCGTTTCTGTAAAAACAGAATGGCTGCGATCGAGTCCTGCCCGGCTACTTTCGACTTACGGCTGAAACCTGTGCTGCGTACACGGTCTTTCTCCGGAGCCGCCTTGATCTTATAATCGAAACGGATCGCTTCCGGCTTCTTGGTAAAAGGGACACCGCTCCCCAACATACTTTGCGGGTTCTTCGTACCCTTAATCGGCTCATGTACCGATCCCAAAAAGACTGAACCGGCTGCCACTACCTCGATATCTACCAGCCCGAACACTTTCACACTTTCCATACGTGTCTCCAGACGTGCACACCAACCGTCTCCCCTCTTTTCCGGGAAAACAGAGGTGTTGGTCTTTACCACTCCGGCCACTTTAGCCATCACATTCGAGTTGGCCCACGGAGAGCCGCCCCGGTTGTGGTAAGCCACATTGCCGACAATCGTATCGGTCGGTCCCAACTCATACAGGTGTTTCTTATTTCCACCTATGATTCCCGATTCCTGAATCTCGCGTACAACCCACTGATCCATATCACCGAAAGCTAAAGGTACGACCTTTTCCTGTCCGGTCACAGTAGACAGCTGGCTGCCCGCAAACAAAAATAATAATATATTCTTTATATAATTCATAAGCTTTGCTTAAAAGTTGAAAGAATATTATAAAGAATAACCCCACTCCTTAAGAGCCATGCCCCAGTTCTCTTCAACGATCTGTATGGTACGGTCATCGTATTTGTACTGGTTCTTCTTATATCCCTTTTTCTTTCCCAGATATTTCTCAATCTCGGCTTTAGACGATTCGAATCCCGGCAGGTTTAATTTGTGATAGATATCTTCAGTCATTGCAAAAGCATCCTGTTCGAAATCTTCAAACTTTACTTCCACCAGGTTTCCTTCGGGGATCAGCCCTTTCTGTTCTTCAAACTTGTAGAATAAGCGGCGATATACTTCAATAAGATTGCTTTCAATCTGTTCATTAGTGATGTCTTGCAAACGAAGCGGCTGTATCGTATTTGTAAAGAAACTGCGGGTACTTTCAAATACGGTATAAGGATTGCGCTTCAAATAAATAAACTTGGCATTCGGAAACATTTCCAGCAATGTTTTCACGCGGCCGGTATGCGGCGGGTTCTTACTCAGGAACTGTGTGCCGTGTGTATTCCAAAGCGAAATCTTGATAAGCTTCAGGAAAGTTTCCTTGAATACTTTCAGTTCATGCTCGGTCGTGTTATCGAACAACAGATACCGGTCGCAATATTCCAGCATATGTTTCGGGAAGAACCAGAAGTTATAGTAGGAATAGGGCATCATGTTTGCCAATGCAAACTCCTCTTCCTGCGGAAGATCGACCTTCAGTTCCAGATTGTCGGTCGGACGTTTGTCGGGCATCAGAAGCGACATATTCTTCTTAAAGAAAGGTTGTCCCCAAAGCATCAGGTTCGGAAACACCGTCTGATACGTGGTGTTGTATCCGAAATGCTTGTCGCACGAAAATACATTGTGTACGAATGTTGTCCCGCTACGCCAATGGCCCAGTATGAATACCGGATCCATTTCCAACGGCTTATCCGCTATTTTACGGTAACGGGCATCTTCAAAAGGTTGCAATAAACTAAGCAGACGGCATACCGACTTGGTCAGAAAATATTTGTTTCGGAAACCTTTGTCGATCGTTTTGTTAGCTGTCACAGCCTTAAATGTTTTCCAGTCTGCTCCTACCAATGTATTAATTGGTAGCTTATCGAATTCCATCAACCCCATAAACTATTGTTTTTCAGTTATACATTTTACCGGAACACCCTGGCGTTCCAAATCCTTACATATCGTGCGAATTGCTTCGTAATGCTCTTCGCCTATTCCAAGTTCGGGTAGGTTCAGTACCGCGAGGGCATCTTCCGTTACCATATCTTTCGCATCCACACGGTCGATGATCATTCCGACTGCCGATGTGTTATTGGTAATCGGGTCGATCAGAATAAAGGCACCTGTCTGCTTATTTTTCTGATACGGATCAAATATCAGCTCCTTACCTGTTGTAAAGACTACACGGGCAATCTCGTTCAGCTTCATCGGCAAAGTGTCTGCGGTTAACTGTCCATTCTCAACAGACAGCTGCTCCATTGTATTAACATTCACCTTGTAACGGATACTGTCAACACGGGCACGCGTCAGATTCGTTGTGTGTTTGATATAGAACTGTTTCGACAGATCCATCGGTTCTTCATCCATCCATACCAGCATCGATTCGAAGTTACGGTCTTCTATCGGCAGGTTATCCGGATGTACCAGCATTTCGCCACGGGAAACGTCGATCTCGTCTTCCAATGTAATAGTAACACATTGAGGTGGGAATGCATAATCCAGTTCGCCATCGTATGTTACGATACTTTTCACCTTCGACGTTTTACGTGAAGGCAATGCCATCACCGTATCCCCCTTGCGGATAATACCGCTCGATACTTTACCGCAGAAACCACGGAAGTCCAGGTTCGGACGCAATACGTATTGAACCGGATAGCGGAAGTCTTCGAAGTTACGATCCTGGTCGATAGGCACCGTTTCCAGGAAGTCCAGCAAAGAAGGGCCGTCATACCAGGGAGTACGGTCGCTCTTTTCCACCACATTGTCTCCATCCAACGCCGAAAGCGGGATGTAAGTGATATCAGAGATATTCAGCGGAGCAACAAACTCTTTGTAATCGGCAACGATCCGGTCGAATACCTTTTTGTCGAAATCGGCAAGATCCATCTTGTTTACTGCCAGTACTACATGCTTGATACCCAGCAAAGATACCAGATAAGTATGGCGACGGGTCTGTGTGATCACACCTGTGCGGGCATCCACCAGGATAATAGCGAGGTTGGCTGTCGACCCGCCGGTAATCATATTTCGCGTATACTGCTCGTGTCCCGGAGTATCGGCAATGATGAATTTACGGTTGTTCGTACTGAAGTAGCGGTAAGCCACATCGATCGTGATACCCTGTTCGCGTTCTGCTTTCAGGCCATCCAATAACAATGCATAGTCAATATGATCGCCGGCATTTCCCATACGCTTACTGTCGCGCTCCAGAGCATCCAGCTGATCTTCATATAACTTTTTACTATCAAACAAAAGACGTCCGATCAATGTCGATTTACCGTCATCCACCGAACCTGCCGTAAGGAAACGGAGCAGGTCTTTCTGTTCGTCCTTATCCAGGAATTCTTTTATATTTAATGTTGACATATTCTTTTAATTAGAAATAACCTTCTCTCTTTTTCTGTTCCATGCTGGCATCCTGGTCGAAGTCGATTACACGGGTGGTGCGTTCGCTCTTGGTGGTTGTCATCATCTCTTCCACGATCTTCTCGATTGTATCGGCTTCGCTATCTACGGCTCCGGTCAAAGGCCAGCAACCGAGGGTACGGAAACGTACCATCCGCATCTTGATCTGATCGCGATACTGCTCCGGCAAACGGTCGTCGTCAGCCATGATCAGGTTGCCATCGAGTTCTACGATAGGGCGTTCCTTGGCATAATACAGCGGAACGATAGGAATATTTTCGAGACGGATATACTGCCAGATATCCAGCTCTGTCCAGTTTGACAACGGGAACACACGGATACTTTCGCCTTTATGTACACGGGCATTATAGATGTCCCATAATTCCGGACGCTGGTTCTTCGGATCCCACTGGTGGAACTTATCGCGGAACGAGTAGATACGTTCTTTGGCACGGCTCTTTTCCTCGTCACGACGGGCACCACCGAAAGCGGCATCAAACTTATACTTATCGAGGGCATGCAGCAAAGCCTGCGTTTTCATCAGGTCGGTATGTACCTTGCTACCATGTGTAAAAGGCCCGACACCAGCGTGAAAGGCCTCCATATTTGATTCGACGATCAGGTTCCATCCGAACTTCTTTGCATACTCATCACGGAACTGCACCATTTCCTTAAACTTCCATTTTGAATCGATGTGCATCAAAGGAAACGGAACTTTGCCCGGAGCAAAGGCCTTCTCTGCCAACCGAACCATCACCGACGAGTCTTTACCGATAGAATAAAGCATTACAGGATTTTCAAATTCAGCAGCAACCTCCCGTATGATATGGATGGATTCTGCTTCCAGTTCCTGTAGATGGCTTAATTTGTAATCTGACATATTTCAATATATTTGTTTGTTCCTATTCATTAAGAAGGGCGTAAAATGTTACGCCCCCACTTTGGGTAATATCAATTCTAATAATTTATTGACCGATTCTTCCAGACTGAGAACGGATGTATCCAACGATAACGCCGGATGCTCCGGAGCTTCGAACGGAGCCGAAACACCTGTGAAATCTTTTATCTCTCCCTTGCGGGCCTTTGCATACAATCCTTTCACATCGCGTCGTTCGCATTCTTCAATCGGTGTGTTTACATAAATCTCAAGGAAATTCTCTTTTCCGATGATAGACGAAGCCATCTCCCTTAGTTCGTTATTCGGACTGATAAAAGCCGCTATAGTTATAACACCGGTATCGATAAATAGTTTGCTAACCTCGGCTATACGACGGATATTCTCCACACGGTCTTCTGCCGAAAATCCCAGGTTGTTATTGATGCCGCTACGGATATTATCGCCATCCAGGATACGGCACAATAATCCCCGCTGATGCAACTCCCTTTCGAGTGCTATTGCAATGGTACTTTTACCAGAGCCGCTCAGTCCCGTAAACCAGACCATTACACTACGTTGTTTCAGAAGAGTTTCTTTATCCTCTCTTCCCATCATTCTATCGAAGATCGGATATATGTTATTCGTTTGTGTATTACTCATTATTAGTTACCCTTAAATTAAAACTTCCAGATCATTGGTATTACAAATATAGAAATCAAAAAAGTGATCAGGTTCAGTGGTAAACCGATCCTTACGAAGTCGGTAAACTTATAACTGCCGATACCTTGTACAATCAGGTTCGTCTGATAACCGATCGGCGAACTGAAACTGGCCGAAGCAGCCATACAAATCACCACAAAAAATGGCGTCGGATTGACCCCTAGCTGTGTGGCTACCGATAATGCGATCGGGAAGCTTAATGCCGCCGCCGCATTATTCGTTATCAACTCTGTAAATATATTTGTAATAATAAATATGATCGCGAGCAAGGCATAAGGCCCGAAGTTATCGGCCATATTAATGATATAGCTGGCTACCAATGCTGCAAAACCGGAGTTTTCCATCGCTTTGCTGATAGCAAAAGCACAGGCAATCGTAATCAGAATATCCCATGAAATGTATTTGGTATATTTTTTGGGTGGAAATATCTTTGTCCAGGCCATAATAATCGTTGTGATGCAGACAAAGAAAAACATATCCAACCGCATATTGGGTATAGCTTCTTTTACTGCCGGTAACTCTCCAACCGTTGCACCAACGATCATAAAGATCAGAAGCCCCAGCGCCAACCAACGTTTGCCTTTCGATACAGGTTCGGTATTTTCGCTACCATTTGCCAACATAAGGAAGACGCTTGATTCTCCCCAAGTCGGAATGAATGAATCGTCCGCCCAAAGTACCAGCGTATCCCCTTCATGCAAGGTTACTTTATCCAGATCATGGGTGAATCGTTCGCCGCCGCTCTTTACTTCTTTTACTATAGCACCATAATGACGGGTAAAGTTAAACTCACCCAATGTCTTATTGATGCCGGGAAAACGTGAACCCAAAACGGCTTCCACACGATGTAGATTACCCGGTCCCTCCTCCTCTCCTTCATCAACATAATTATCCTGGCGAGAGTCTGGCAATAACTTATTAGAGAAAGCAAACAGGTAAAGAATACCTGCAATAGCAATAAAAATACCGACCTTTCCGAGTTCAAACATTGTAAATCCTTCATAGCCGGCATCTAACACCATTCCATGCACAACCAGATTAGTAGATGTTCCGATCAGTGTACAGATACCTCCTAAAATAGTTACATAAGATAGCGGGATGAGAAATTTGGTAGCGGGAAGTTTCACCGATTCTGCCCAACGCTTAATAATCGGGGCAAAGATTACAACGACCGGTGTATTATTCAGAAAAGCAGAGATGAAAGCAATTGGAGGCAACATACGCACCTGTGCTTTCAGTACAGTCGTTTTACCTTCCGGAAGAAGTTTCTTGATCACTTGCCCCAAAGCACCGCTCTGACGGATACCTTCGCTCACAAGAAAGAGCATGGCAACGGTTATCATCCCTTTATTACTAAACCCTTCCAACATTTCTTTGGGACTCAATATACCTGCCACAAGGAATAATACTACTACAGAAAGTAGTATCATTCCCGGTCGCATCCTATCCCATATTAACGCCGCAACCATTCCGGCCAGGGCTAGTAATACAAATAATATTTCAAAATTCATGCGTTCCTAATCTGTCTAGTTTTTCAGATAAGGTGCAAATGTAATAAGAAAATTAACGTTATTCGTACGCCAAAGTGCTATTTTAATCTTATTGACCAAAATAATCAGGATATGGAAGAAAGGGGTTTTACAATAAACCAGGGATTATGCAAATCTTCCTTATTGTATTTCAACGGCGTTCGACCATCGATATGAAAAACATCACATCCCGCCCCTCTTGCTATTGCATGTCCGGCTGCCGTATCCCATTCCATTGTCGGAGCAAAACGTGGATAAATATCCGCACTGCCCTCTGCCACCAGACATATTTTCAGGCTGCTTCCACTACTGATCAACGTAACCGGCTGTCCTTGCTTACGCAGGTTCTCTATAAAATCGGTTGTTTCCGGACTTTGATGAGAACGGGAAGCGACAACCACTATTCCCTGATGTCCCATAGACACCGGCAGGCGCGTTGCCTTCTGCATAATTTCATCCATTGACGGTTGATGTGAGCAGTCGATATTTGCCAACTTGTAAGCACCTAACGAATCGGCTGAAAAATACAACTCTTTCCGTACCGGGACATAGATTACGCCCAGGATAGGCACTCCTTTTTGAACCAAAGCGATATTTACAGTAAACTCGCCGTTCCTTTTAATAAACTCCTTGGTTCCATCCAGCGGATCAACCAACCAGAATGTTTCCCAGGCTGAACGTTCTGCATATGGAATATCCTTTCCTTCCTCGCTCAATATCGGAAAAGGGGTTACAGAAAGAACATTCACAATCAACATGTGAGCAGCTTTATCGGCCTTCGTCAGCGGAGAATTATCAGCTTTGCGTTCAATTTCAAAATCAGATTCAGGATCTGTATAAATATCCATGATAGCTTTTCCGGCATCAATTGCTGCCCGGATAGCAATGTAAAGATAGTTCGAATAGGTCATCATCACTCATATCTATTTAGTTTGTAATAATACAAATATAATGTTTTTTTCAAACAAAATACTCCTGAACCGAATTATTTCAAGCGGTATTGCCTATTAAAACATAAATTGCGCCTTTTTGACCTAAGGCGCAATCCATAATTTAGGCATCCAGCCTGACCAGATTATATTTCTGGCTGCCTATACCGATCGCTTCAGCATGTTCGAGCGTATGAATGCCGTGACGCGATTCCATGCGTTCAATCAAATGGCTACGCCCCTCATCGGGTGAGTTATAGACCATATCCACACAAGCTTTATCCAAAGCAACCGGATCGAGAGAAGCCAGAATACCGATATCAGCCATCTGAGGGTCAGCCGGATGCGAATCGCAATCACAGTCAACCGACAGGTTATTCATCACACTGATATAAAGAATATTATCACCGCAATGATCAACTACGGCTTTAGCTGCTTCAGCCATTGATTCAAGGAAAATATCCTGTTCCGGAAGGTTTCCCCACATCTCTCCCGCATTTCTGGTTTTACCGGCAGAGTGAATCCATGCTTTTCCTGAAGCAGAAGCAATACCGATAGAAATATTCTTTATCGCTCCGCCGAAGCCCCCCATCGCATGTCCTTTGAAATGGGAAAGAACGACCGTAAAATCGTAATTGGCATAGTTAGCGCCTACGATATCTTCGGTAAGATGTTTTCCTCCTTTCACCGGTAAACTGATCTCCCCAGCCGAATCCATTATGTCGACATCGGCAATAGCCGTAAAACCATGATCTGCCACGGCCTTTCTATGAGCTTCCGTGTCGGAACGTCCACCGGCATAAGCTGTATTACATTCTATAATAGTACCGTTTACTTTCCGTACCAGATCGCCGATCAGTGCAGGCTTCAGGTAATTATTGCCTCCCGGCTCTCCTGTACTTAACTTTACAGCTACTTTTCCGGATGCTGAACGTCCAAGTGCATCATAAATCCGCAGCAGACTATCCGGAGATATTTCCGTTAACATGTAGACAGTAGCAGCTTCGCCTGACGGAGTATTGGTCAAGCCACCGTTTTCTTCCGGTTCTTCTTCACGCCTGCTATTTGCTGAACAAGCGGCTAACGGTATCAGGTTTGATGCTAGTAAAACTCCTCCGGCAGCTACCGAAGTTTTAATAAATCCACGCCGTGTGAGTGGCGTCCTTTCTCTTTTTTCGCCCATGATTTATACATTTTTATTTATGCTACAAATATATCCCTATTCAACCTATTGTTTTGTATATACATTACAGATATTTATACCCGAATTACTGTTTTATTCTCGGTATTAAAGCGGTGGCGCTTTTTGGTTCCCCGGAAAAAGGCTGTAAAGTTAAGATCCTATAAGATCTGAATATTCTTTGTATATAAACAAACTATCTTCGTTGCGATATTGTTTTTAATAGGATTAGTATTAATCAGATTCTTAAGAAACAAATAAACTAAACTGCTAAAGGAACAATAATCATATATGAAGAGTTTTATATTTGCGGCCGTTTTGCTATTAGCGAGTGCAATAGCAATGGCACAAGCGACAAAGGATTATCAACTATCAAAAGAAAAGGAAATGAAGTCTCAAAGCGATATCTATTTTGCCGGGGGATGTTTCTGGGGTACAGAGCATTTCATGAAGCAAATCAACGGTGTAACCAGTACTCAGGCAGGTTATGCAAATGGGAAAGAAAGCATTAAAAATCCTTCCTACGAACAAGTATGCAATGATAATACCGGATTTGCAGAAACAGTAAAAGTCAGTTACAACCCGCAAGAAGCCGACTTGAAACTACTGATAGAACTTTTCTTCAAAACCATAGATCCGACAAGCCTGAACCGGCAAGGAAACGACCGGGGATCACAATACCGTACAGGCATCTACTATACGGATAAAGCCGATCTTCCTGTTATTGAAGAAACGGTAAATGCCTTAGCCAAAAATTATTCCAAACCGGTAGTAGTCGAAGTCAAACCATTGATAAACTTCTATCAGGCAGAAGACTACCATCAGGATTATTTGGACAAGCACCCCGATGGCTATTGCCACATAAGCCCGGATCTGTTCGACTTTGCCCGAAAGGCCAATATGAGAGGAAAGACCGTCGATACAAATTCAGGGGAAAAGAAATTCCAAAAGCCGGGCGATGCGGTACTACGCTCTACACTCACGGCCGAACAATATGCAGTCACACAACAGAATGCAACAGAAAGAGCCTTCAAAAATGAATACTGGAACGAAAACCGGAAAGGTATTTACGTGGATATCACAACCGGAGAACCGTTATTCATATCCACAGACAAATTCGACTCCGGCTGCGGCTGGCCCAGTTTCTCCAAACCGATCGACAAAAAGCTGATCATGGAGAAAACAGACCACTCTCACGGAATGAAACGGACAGAGGTACGCAGTAAAACAGGAGACGCCCATCTGGGACATGTCTTCGAAGACGGCCCGATAGCTAAAGGCGGATTACGCTATTGTATCAACAGTGCATCCCTGAAATTCATCCCCCAGGAAAAGATGAAAGAGGAAGGATATGCCGATTACCTGTACCTACTGGAAGGTAATTAATTCTATTTGCAGCTTTCACCTCCATTTATTCAGGTGCTCCACCTCTTCTGACAAACGTGCGGCAAGCGAACGGACACGGGCTTGTAAAAGAGTCCGCCGTCCTCCGGCTATCCGGGTATAGACCAGTTCGCAATTGCCGACGTACTTCCGCCATAACTGGAAGAAGGAGACGGCCAGTTCCTTCTTCCGGCCTAAGATTTCAGGGACGGCATGATAATCTATTTGCGGATAGAAAAACAAAAACCGGCTTTTCCGCAGTATCAGGTAGCGGGGATTATCGACAGGCGAGACAATCTCATGCAACGAATCCGTAAACAACGACTGCTCATAGCGCGAACCACCTTCCAGGTAGCAATGAACGCCCGTTGTCCCGGTGGAAGCCTTAACCGAAAGCTCCTGCATCGGCGTCCGGATCATGCCGGCTTTATGCAGGGATCGAAGCAACGCCTCCCCTATCCGCCGGATGTCTTTGGAGATGTCCCGGTAACGGATATACATGCTGAAGGCATGCAAGGTCTGCCGGCCGAAATATAACAGGCCGCTGATCCCGACCAATAATAGCCAGAGCTTGATATCCCTGGAAGAGCTCAGCCCACGCGCCGAGCGGAAAAAGTCGACAATCGTATCACCCGCAAATGACAATACGCCGAAAAACAAATCGGCAAACAGGCAACCGATCGTACGATGCAGGCAAACCTCCTTCTGCCTGGCAGTACGCTGATAAACAGTCTCCGGCGGCAGACGTATCTCTTCCACCAATCTCGTTCCCTGCTCCAAAGCGGACTGCCAGCGGTGTTTCAGCTCGTTGCGGCAGGCAGCCCGTTGAAGCGTTTCCGCATTGAGCCGGTCGATTGTTTCCCGGTTCGTGATGTCGCAGGGGATATGAATACGATCCAGTCCGTTCTCTATCCCACCGCCTTCCCGACAAGAAATACCGGAGAAGCTGCGGAAGCGCCTTTTCAACATATCGACGTCATTGCCCCCGTCCAACGTTGTCGTGTCGATGGATACGAGGTGCCAGATGTTACCCGTCTTCTGCTCATTCCCTTTCTGGACACGGATAGCCCGGCCGCGCATCTGGTTGGACAGGACAAAGGAGCCGACAAAGCTGGCCAATATAAGCGAATTCAATGCCGGAGCATCCCAACCCTCGCCCAGGAGCGATTTTGTGCCGACCAATACTTCGATGCCGCCTTGCTGGAACAGGTCGGTGACAATCTTCACGACCTCGTTCTTAATCCCTTCCGTCAGCGAAATCTGGAGATAAGCGTTATCGTAAGGCAACGGGGAGCAGGAGATATTCTCTATTCCGCGTTTGCTGGCCAATTGCTCCAATTCAGGCAACGCAACAGCCGGGATTATCACGATCGCCCCGGTCAGCACCCCGATACGCATATCCAGCTTATTCTCGCGGCGGAGCTTTTCGAAAACAGGCATCACACCGAATTTGCTCAACTTCATATCGTTCACGGGAGTATTGGCAAGAAATTCCTTGCGGATATAATCGGTCAGGACTACCAGGCGAAGGTCGCTACCCAACTGCTCATATTCGAAACGGACAATATCACGTATACTGTTCAGCTTTTCCAGGCAGGTCGATAATGTCTTTGTTATCTTAGCGTTGTAACGGAAAGAAATCTGGCTCTTATCCGTCGCACCGTGATAGACCAGCTTATTCTTTAACTGCTCCTGATGTCCGGCAAAGGCGGGGAATAGATCATGCCCTTTGTTCAGATAAAAATCGAGTAAGGTTTCCGCCCATTCATAATCGAACGGAGGGAAATCCGGCTTCTTCTCATTCAGCACTTTATAATGGCACGCAGGGATGTTGTGCCCCAATGAATGGAAAAAGATCAATAAGGAAGAATACGATGCCATATTACTGTAAATCCATTCGATATTCCCTTCAGGATCAGTCCAGGCCGGCAACGACTCCAGGGCGGCGATCAACTCTTCATCCTTCTGTATATCCGTAAAAAGACGATCTATGTTCTCGCGGTACTCGCAAATCACCTGATATTCTTCCGGCGAAAGCTGCGAGTAATAAATATAATCCTGATGCGGGCACAAATCCCCTTCGCGCACCAACTCCGGGACGGTAATCTCCGCATCGATCGGGCCGTTCAGGTCGATATAACGCTCCCACTCGGCCCCCGTCACATCGTAGGGCGGTGTAGCTGTCAGGCCGACAAGGGTCGGTGACAAAGCTGCCTTCAACTTCGTAAGCGTGTTCCACCACTCGTTTTTGAGGTGATGCGCTTCGTCTGCAATGAAAGTCTGCACGTTCTGCTCCTTGAGCAGCCGGACGATCTCCGCCAGGTTCGCATCTCCCGAATGTTTCCCTTTCAGGTCATTGCAAGCGGCATGCAGCCCCTGGTAAGTGCTCACCGTGACAAAAGCCGGACGGTGTATATCGTACGAGATCCATTCGGGCACCTGATCCGTTTGCAGGAACAGTTCACAGAAGCGATCCACCCACTGGTTCCGCACGGCTATCGTCGGGGCAATGATCAGGGCGGGTTTATTCAGTTTCAGCATTACCTGCAGGCCGAGTACGGTCTTTCCCGAACCGGGAGGAGCCACTACATGGAGAGCCCCGTCATCCAGATAACTGTCGAGTTCAGATAACACGCGCTGCTGATAATTGCGCCAGGTGTACTTAAATGCTATTCCCCCGGGGAAAGTTTTCATATAGAGAGACTGTTTATCATCAACCGGGAGCCAAAGATAAACTTTTCATCCGTATGAACCGACAAACTACCTTTATTTTCTTATTTTTGTCCGATTCAATAATCATCCCGTGAAAACAGGATATAAAAAACAATAATATGGAAAAAGCAAACATCACGCTATATACGGTCATCGGTAATCCGAGCCGCATCGAAGCAGCTGTCCGGGATCGTTTCAAGGAAATGACCCAAGAGATCACATCCGAAAACGGGAACATCGCCCTCTGGCTCGCAGACGACTCGTCCATCACCTTCAACATCAGCCACCAGCAGAACAAGCCTGACTTTATCGCCTCTCACACAGCCGGTATGGCCAACTACTTCTCTTCCGCAGAAACACCGCTGGCGGAACTGAAAGAGAGCGTCCTGAAACAAATCCGCCTCTTCAACTGCGTGACCGGCATCACCTTCGAAATAGACGAAAACGAAGACCGTACCAACTACATCATCAACCGCCTTTTCGCCATCGCAAACGATGTAAACGGCTTCCTGCTCTACCCCAGCATGCAGATATACACCAGAGAGGGCAAGCTCCTGTTCTCCATCACGGGCGAGAGTGAGCTGACGGAATTCATCCCCATTGCCAATAATGATTATCTGGACAGGAACCGCCATACAGAAGCATCCGCCGACGTGGAACGCCGCCTGCGCTCCATCGTGCAGCTCGAAGCAAAAAATATCCCTTACCTAGAACACTTGCGTTGCGAAGCCTTGGAAAGCGAAGTCCACCTGAAAAACCGTGAGGAGATGGTCGAGCGTGCCGCCGCCCTGTTCGCCGTCGCCGTCTATTCGGAAGTCATACTCTCGGAAGATTCCGACCGCGAGAAAGCCCTCTTCTACTTTAATAAGATGGACGACCTGTACGGCGTAAAAGCACACCTCACGGAAAAAGAGGCTGCCTACATCAACGATCCGGAACCGGAAAAACAAACCTGCATCCAGTTCGTATGGCGTTACGAATGTTGCGGCGTATTACTATGGGCCGCCGGAGTAGTCGACGACCTATCCTATCCTTCCGAGATTATCGACGTCCCCATCCTCGCCGCCATCTTCTGGCAGCATAAAGGGCTGAAAGACCTCTTAGGCAAAGGCTATTCGCGTCCGGCAAAAGAAATACTGGATGTGGCAGACCTGACGTTCCGTTACGACTGGGCTTGCGTGGATGCGCGTATCCATAAAAAAGAAGTACCGGGCGGACTCGAAAGCGGGGTCGTGGGCGAACGCCATTATGCTTTCAACTGGATCGTCGGGGCGAACGGCGGTGAAGACTGGGACAACATCCATCCGAATACGTAAACCGATAGTCATTTTCAAGTGTGTACCGGTAGTCCCATTTTTGTGCCATGCCTGTTGCACAAAAGTGCGGCTACTAGTGCACATTTGTGCAACAGGCATGGCACAATATTAAAACTACTATCCGAAGCTTGATCGGTATCACCATTTATATTATTTCTTCACAGCAGAAACAAGCAGCATCATCGGCCTGCGCAATTCATCCCGCATACCGGGGATGGTGTCGAGCAAAGCAGGGTCGGGTTCCGGCTCTATCAGCCCGGTGATCTCGAAGCCTGCCCGGATTAAGCCGTTCACATAGGTAGTCAGTGTCTTGTGATACTTCACTACTTCTTCACCCAGGAAAATGGCGTTGCGCTTGCCTTCGGTGAAATAACGGTCTACCGGCCAGTGGATAGCCTGTCCGTCAGCCTCGTAATACCAATCCTGCGTGCCGTAGGCCGTAAAGACCGGGTGCTCAACGGAAAAGACAAAAGAGCCGCCTTTGCTCAGGCAGCGGTGAACGTTCCGGCAAACGGTCTCGAAAGATTCCAGGTAGTGGAATGTCAGCGAGCTGATCACGACATCGAAAGTATCCGGCTCGTACTCAAAATCTTCTATGGCTATACATCTGTATGCTATCTTTGGAGAAGAATTTTTTTTGCGTGCCTCTTCCAACATCTTTTCCGAAAGATCGATCCCCAATGCCGATGCAGCCCCCTGCTCTACCGCATACACGCAATGCCAGCCGAATCCGCAGCCGAGGTCGAGCACTCTCTTTCCTTTAAAATCAGGCAGCATGGTCTTCAACACATGCCATTCACCTGCTCCTTTCAGCCCGTCCACCGAACGCGACATCCGGCTATATTGGCTGAAGAATTTCTCATCATCGTATTTATTCTCTTTCATAACTTAATTTCATTGATTTAACCGGAAATTACCCCTAAATCCGGAGAACGGCAAAGATACATACAAAAACGTTCCTTTTCTCCCGGTTCTCTATTTATATTTTGATAACAATTAGGCTATATATACAGAATTTTATCGTAAATTTGCGACGATTCCCTCACATTAATAAGCAGGGAACTCATTGCAATAACCAATTTTACATGTAATGAAACAAGACAAGATCATTTTCGACATCATTGAGAAAGAACATCAGCGCCAGTTGAAAGGTATCGAGCTGATTGCTTCTGAAAACTTTGTGAGCGACCAGGTGATGCAAGCCATGGGAAGCTGCCTGACCAACAAATACGCCGAAGGTTATCCCGGCAAGCGGTATTATGGTGGTTGCGAGGTTGTCGACCAGAGCGAAACTATCGCTATCGAACGGTTGAAACAAATCTTCAATGCAGAATGGGCAAATGTCCAGCCTCACTCGGGAGCACAGGCTAATGCAGCCGTATTCCTGGCAGTCCTTAACCCTGGGGACACATTCCTCGGTTTGAATCTGGCACATGGCGGCCACCTTTCTCATGGTTCTCCAGTAAATAGTTCAGGTATCCTATATAGAGCAACAGAGTATAACGTAAAAGAAGAAACCGGACGCGTAGACTACGACCAGATGGAAGAAGTTGCCTTGCGTGAAAAACCGAAATTGATCGTCGGTGGTGGATCTGCTTATTCTCGTGAATGGGATTACAAACGTATGCGCGAAATCGCCGACAAAGTAGGTGCTTTGCTGATGATCGATATGGCTCACCCGGCCGGTCTGATCGCTGCCGGTTTGTTGAACAACCCGTTGGAATATGCCCATATCGTAACTTCTACTACACACAAGACGTTGCGTGGCCCGCGCGGTGGTATCATCCTGTTAGGCAAAGATTTCGAAAACCCGTGGGGAAAGAAGACTCCGAAAGGCGAGATCAAAAAGATGTCACAGTTGCTCGATTCAGCCGTATTCCCGGGTATCCAGGGAGGCCCGCTGGAACATGTAATCGCTGCTAAAGCCGTTGCTTTCGGCGAAGCTTTGGAACCAGAATACAAAACATACCAGGCACAGGTACAGGCAAATGCCGCTGCTATGGCAAAAGCATTTATCGATAAGGGTTACAAGATCATTTCCGACGGTACCGACAACCACAGTATGTTGATCGACCTGCGTAAGAAATTCCCCGAACTGACCGGTAAAGTGGCTGAAAAAGCTTTGGTTGCCGCTGATATCACCGTCAACAAGAACATGGTTCCGTTCGACAGCCGTTCAGCTTTCCAGACTTCAGGTATCCGCGTAGGTACTCCGGCTATCACTACCCGTGGTGCCAAAGAGCCGCTGATGGCTGAGATCGTGGAATTGATCGACACAGTTCTTTCTGCACCTGAATGCGATAAAACGATCACTGCTGTTCGCGAAAAGGTAAACAGCATCATGAAAGAATATCCTATCTTCGCATGGTAAAAACACATGGTATAAGGGCGGCTATCGACTGCCGCCCTATACATTATTATATATAGTATATAAATAACCGTATAAGCGGCAAAAATATCTGTTTAACCGGCATAAATACCGGGACGACCGCTAGGGCCGCCCCTACGAAAAACAAAATTCACAATTATCTATAAACTTATTCTTTAAAACATGAAGAAGCTCGTTTCAATGTGTGCAGGCGCAGCACTATGTATCCTTGCGTCATGCAGCGAAGGGCCTACAAAACAGATGCCTTACAACCAAGGTATCAATGTAATTCCTGTACCTGTTAGTCTGACTCAGAACGAAGGAGTCTTTAAAGTTGGCAAAAACATGGCTTTCCAGGCTTCCACTCCGGAGGCTAAGACAGTAGCTGAATTTTTCGCTTCCAAACTGAACCTGGCAACAGGTTATCAGGTAACGGTCGGCGATAAAGAAGTATCTAACGGTATTTCATTGATTATCGACGAATCGCTGGACGTAAACAACGAAGGGTATACACTCGACGTAACGGCCAACGGAGCAACTGTAAAGGCTAAAACTCCACAAGGTTTATTCTATGGTATGCAAACATTCATGCAGTTATTGCCTGCTGAAGTCGAAAGCCCGGTGGTTGTCAGTGGAATCGCATGGACTGCTCCGTGTGTTTCTGTAAAAGACGAACCGCGTTTCGGCTACCGCGGATTCATGCTTGATCCGTGCCGTCATTTCATCCCGGTAGAAAACGTAAAGAAACAAATCGACGTACTGTCGCTGTTCAAGATCAACCGTATGCACTGGCACTTAACAGACGACCAGGGCTGGCGTATCGAAATCAAGAAATATCCGAAGCTGACTGAAGTAGGTGCTAAACGCATCGAAGGCGAAGGTACCGAATACGGTGGCTTCTATACTCAGGAAGAAATCAAGGAAGTTGTAAAATATGCAGCCGACCGCTTCGTAACGGTTATTCCCGAACTGGAACTCCCGGGACACGAAATGGCCGCTATCGCCGGTTATCCTGAATTGTCTTGTAAAGGCGAACAAAGTACTCCGCGTATCATCTGGGGCGTTGAAGACATCGTCATGTGTGCCGGTAAAGAGGAAACATTCAAGTTCCTGGAAGATGTGATCGACGAAATCGCTCCGTTGTTCCCCAGCGAATACTTCCACATCGGAGGTGACGAATGTCCGAAGATCAGTTGGAAACAATGCCCGCTTTGCCAGAAACGCATCAAAGAAGAAGGCTTGAAGGGTGACAAACAGCACAGTGCGGAAGAACGCCTGCAAAGCTACTTCGTACAGCGCATGGAAAAATATCTTTCCGGTAAATATGGAAAGAAGATCATCGGTTGGGACGAGATACTTGAAGGAGGTCTGGCACCGTCTGCAACTGTTATGTCATGGCGTGGTGAGGCCGGTGGTATCGCCGCAGCTAACATGGATCACGATGTGATTATGACTCCGGGAAGCGGTGGTATGTATCTTGACCAATACCAGGGAGACTCTAAGATTGAACCGGTAACTATCGGCGGATATGCTACGATCGAAAAAGTGTACAGCTATAATCCGATCCCCGACACATTGGTTGCAACAGGCAAAGCCCAGCATATTCTGGGTGTTCAGTGCAACAACTGGTCTGAGTACATGTACAACACCGACTTGATGGAATACCGTATGTATCCTCGTGCCCTGGCCGTAGCTGAAATAGGCTGGAGCCCGCTGACACGCAAAGATTACAAGGATTTCGAACGCAGACTGGATAATGCACTGGTTCGTCTGGATGCACACAATATCAACTACTACATCCCGCAACCTGAACAGCCGAACGGCTCAACCAACCTCGTTGCATTTACCGACAAGGCTTCTCTTGCCTTCAAGACAACTCGCCCGGTTAAGGTTGTATATACAATCGACGGAACAGAACCAACTGCCGAATCGACTGTTTATTCCGCTCCTATCGAGTTCACTGAATCTGGCGTATTGAAGATCCGTTCCGTACTGCCTTCCGGTAAAATGAGCAAGACTCGTACGATCACTGTTGAAAAACAGGCATTGGCTCCGGCTAAAGAAGTGGCCAAGACAACTCCGGGTCTGGAAATGCAAGTTACCGACGGCATGTTCCTTGAATCATCCAAATTGGCTGACGTGAAAGAATGGAAGAAGTTGGCAATAAAAGATCTGCGCCAGCTGACCAACCAGGTACCTGCCCCCGAATCCATGAGAGGTGTTAAACAGTATGCTGCCGTTGCGACCGGTTACGTAAATATCCCGGAAGATGGCGTTTACTATATCTCTTCTGACAACGAAGAAGTTTGGATCGACGGTAAACTGCTTATCAACAATGGCGGTGAAGTGAAACGTTTCTCACGTCACGACACATCTGTTGCTCTGGCTGCCGGCCTGCACGAGATCAAAGTGGTATTCCTCGGACATATCATCGGCGGATGGCCTTCCAACTGGAACGACGGTAGTGTAAAACTGCGCAAAGAGGGTGCTGAGAAATTCACTCGCATTACTCCGGAAATGTTAGTTCATTAATTGAAAATATCTCCCGAGGTCTCGATAACCTCGATCAAACGTTTAAAAATGCTTTCCGAGACCTCGGAAAGCATTTTTTAATGGTGAAAGTGACCTTCTTAGACCTAAGAAATGAACTTTCACCGTTTAAAGTGACCTTCTTAGGCCTAAGAAACGAACTTTCACCATTTAAAGTGACCCTCTTAGGCCTAAGAAGGCTACTTTAAACGTTTTTCAAGTCTTCTTAGACCTAAGGAGGTCTATTTTCAGTCTATTTGTAGTTTCATGATCGTGATTGAATTCGGAGGGAACGAGTAAATCATCGGGCCTCCTAAAGAAAAAGAAATACTTTTCTGTACAGGAACAATCTTTTCCGGCTCCGTAAATGTATTCCGTCCCAAAGGCTCCCCGGTCAACTGGATAACCTCTGCATCATTCTTTATACTCACCCCTTTTATATTCAACTCCGTTTTCTCTTCATGCTGAGTCGTATTTACCACTTTCAGCAATATAACATTCGCTTCTTTATCCATAGTTGCAACTGAAACCAGTGAAGGCAACGGAGGCAATTCGACCTCATATATCTGTGTATCGTCTACATAACAGCTGATGTTTTCATCTTTGCAAACGATCTTGATGTCATACCAGCGATTACTTTCAAAAGAATGAATGTGGGGAGCGCTCAAAGTATCCCTCACAGCACCAGCTTGGCGATACAGCTCGCAAGAACCCGGGGCTATCGATAAAGCTATATGATCGTTCGCCTCTCCGACCTTACCATTATCGCGGACGCGAAGCTGGATCTGTCCACTGCCTTTTGTTCGTCTGACCCGCATGGATAATGTATAGTCGTGAGCCGTAGAATCTCCCATTAACAGATAGTTCCAACGGTTCGGAACCGGGATAAGTTTCCCGTTATCCACTTGCCAACCTCCACTCTTCACCGTACCTTCAGTTACAGGTTTATCATCGATCCGTACATTCTCAAAGTCATAGCTATTATCGAACAACTCTATCGAAGCACGCCCAAACGTCACCTGCGGACGGCTATACGTATCGACCTCGGTCTTAAGTAATTCGTCTCCACGGTTATTCGCAAACATCTGCATCATATAAAACGAAGGTGACCCCACCACTTGATGGTTATTAAAAGAAAGAGCCGGATACCGCTGAAATTCGTAATCCACATTTCCTAATACCGGCGCATATGCCAGACGTTTCACCACTTCCGGACTATTCTCTATCCCCACCAGGAAGCAGGCCTCTCCTATTGCAGCACGCAAAGTACCCTGCAAGGAAGCATCTCCCATACTGAACTCACCAATAAAAACAGCAGGGAAACGTCTTAAGTATTGCCCGGTTTCATAACGGTTATGGTTGGCAATAAGAAAATCTTCTCCGGAATAAAAATGATAGTCCGTCCATTCCGTCCTGTTCTGCCCGGCGATCAAGGAGCTTTTTATCACTGTGATCTCCGGATAAGTTTCATTAATAGATTTTTTGAATAGCTCGAAACGTTTGGAGTATTCCTGTCCGTAGTTCTCACTGCCGATCTCCACATATTTCAGGTTGAAAGGTTCCGGATGTCCCTGTTTGGCACGCATAGCTCCGAAAGCAGAATCGACCGGTGCATTAGCGTAAGCGATAGCATCCAAAGCATCCTGTACCAGTTTGTTCATGGCTGTAATATCTTCATAACGCGGACGACGACTCTGGCTCGTCACACCGCTGTTGATTACATACAAAGGTTCAGCTTTCAGATCTTCACACATTTGCAGATATTCATGATATCCCATCCCATTGGTCGAACCATATGCCCATATATTCCAGAAATGCTTACGTTCAGAAACCGCTCCGACTGTTTCACGCCAGATAGGATATGTCCCGGCAGTATATCCTTCCACGAAGCTCCCCCCCGGAAAACGAATAAATTGTGGATTCAGAGAGGCAACCTTTTCCATTAGATCCGGGCGCAATCCATTAGGCCGGTCATTCCATGTTTTCTGGGGAAATAAAGAAACAACATCCAACCAGAATACGGCAGAACTATCCGAAGTGATAGTCAAGACCGCATTATCCGTATTTTCCGTGGCAGTAAAAGTATGTTGGTATTTTCTCCATCCAAACACGGTAGAGATTTTAAACACCTCACTCAAGGCTGTTTCTGCTGTTGAATCAGACAAAGCAACATTAATTGTCTTTGGAGTCATTGTCGCCCCTTTCATATATAATGACAAATCATATTTTTCTCCTTTACGGATAGAAAGGCCATTATACCCCGTAGCAATAACTCCTCCTCTACCAGACTCCGGAGTAACGGACGCAGATACCAGCAAGGAACGACGGTTTTTGTCATTGATAAGCTCCTTTGTATCCGGATATATATAAGTTCCGGTAGAAATACGCTTCCATCCCGGTACTGAATCTGAGCGCATAAAAGGAATAGACCAACCATTAGGCGTGGTCAAAACATTCCGGCTGGCATCATACGGACAGTTCAGAGGAGGTACACCATCTTCAAAGCTACGGTTTTGTATCATTTCGGCATAGATGCCTCCATCGACTGCATGATTAATCTCCTCAATAGTCAATCCATATAAATTCTTATTAACAGGTACGGAAAAACTTTCTACATCAACAGTTATCAAAGATGTTACAGGCATTTCCGGTTGACATCCGGAAAGTAAAAAAACAAGTATTATATTTATACTTAATATCTTAAAGGGTATATTCATCTCTACGTTTATCAATTCAATAGCACGATAAAATTCATTCTGCAAACTTAAAGAATAATTTTCATATATATTGTTCTTTGCAATAAAGAGTATTTACACAGAAAAACCTTTGATTTTTATATGCTTTTATCAAATTATTATTTTAATTTTGTGCGGTGGAGAAAACAAAAAATTGCAATATATACAAAAAAGCATGAAGAAGTCGATTCTTTTGGTTGATGATAAGCCTGAAATAGCGAAGATTATAATGCTCTATCTGTCTTCATTGTATGATGTCAGATACGAGGAAAATCCGATTAAAGCTATTGCATGGCTTAATGAAGGCAACATGCCGGACGGGATTATTTCCGACTTGAATATGCCGGAGATGAATGGAGAGGAGTTTTTGTGTTATTTAAAAGCAAATGCTCTCTTTAGTCATATTCCTGTACTAATTCTATCGAGTGTAGAAAGTAGTTCCAACAGAATACGTCTATTTGAAGAAGGGGCAGAAGACTTTATTCTGAAACCTTTTAACCCGGAAGAATTAAGGGTAAGGGTTAAAAGATTATTGAGATAAAGAATAAACACTAGGGTTAATTTTAAACTTGTATGGAGTACATCTTTTGGGGAAATAATATTCCCTTGGCCGCTCATTTGCGGGAGAATCTGCAGTGCAGAATTTCCGAATGCATTACTTTTCAGCAAATAAAATCAAGCTTATCCTCTTTAGGAGACATTGATTTCTGTGTATTTCTTGAAAAGCAGGAAATGACGACAGATATACCGACAATTACCCAACTTCATAAGTTATACCCTGAGTTGTATATCATACTGATAAGCGAGACTCTGAGTAAAGAAGAAAAACTACCTTACTTAAAGGCTGGCATTGATTGTATGATCTCCAAAGAATATTCAAAAGAGGACTTACAAAAATTACTCTCTGTCGTTATTGATTTCAAGGAGAAAACAAAAATCAAGAAAAGTAATCAAGTATCTTCCTTGGCAGAATTTAAATTACCCCTGTGGAAACGTACTTTTGATATACTGGCATCTTCAGCAGCCATACTTATGCTGTCTCCTATATTGATATCTACAGCGCTCCTGATCAGATTTGAAAGTGATGGAAAGGTTGTTTATAAGTCTAAGCGGGTAGGTAGTAATTATAAGATCTTCGATTTTTACAAATTCCGGTCGATGTATTCGGATGCAGATAAACGTCTTGCAGAATACAAAAAACTAAACCAATATACAAAAGAAACAGCTGAAGAAGAGTCTGCGACATCTTCTTCAGCTCTAGGGATATCCCTAGAAACTCATTCTACAGATAATGATCAGGATATTCTCTTATTCTCAGATGACTTAAGTACTTCTGAAAAAAATTATCTGAAAACAAAACGAAGTGAGCGATCCAATGCTTTTTTTAAAATAGAAAACGACCCACGTATCACCCATATGGGACGTTTCATCAGGAAATACAGTATAGATGAGCTTCCCCAGTTATTTAATATTTTGAAAGGTGATATGTCTGTCGTAGGTAACCGTCCCCTCCCTCTTTATGAGGCCGAGTTGCTTACCAGCGATGAGTATGTACAACGTTTCATGGCACCTGCAGGTCTGACAGGCCTTTGGCAGGTTGAGAAACGCGGTGATGCAGGAAAAATGTCTGCTGAAGAACGAAAACAACTGGATATCAAGTATGCGAAAGAATTTTCTTTCCGAATGGATATGAGGATTATTTTTAAAACGTTCACCGCATTTATTCAAAAGGAAAATGTGTAGCAACAAGTACCATGAAAAAATTGCTGATATTCATATTATTATTCACTCATATATCATATAACTTCGGACAAGAAAAAATAACGACAGTTAAAAATGATATATCGATAACTAATGCCGACTCCATCCAGACGGTATTAGAAAATTACGAGCATGTCGAGTTACCTCCACTTTCCGTATTTCTCTCATCAGCCTACGACCATCCTTCCGTCCGGATATATGAGGCCAAGCGTGATGAAGAAAAGGCTACATTAAAAGACACTCAAAGTAAATGGTTAAATTATTTCCGTATCTCAGGTTTATATCAATATGGTCAGTTGGCCGCCCTCACTAAAAATACGGAAATAGAAAGTTCGATGTATGCATTCGATACCAAGGCACAAAATCAATTCAATATAGGAATGGTATTATCTATTCCTATAGGCGATTTGTTGGGACAGAAACAAAAGAACCGCGCCCAAAGAGCCCGGCTTCATCAGATAGAATATGAATATGAAATATCTATTGAAGAAAGAAAACTAAAAATTCTTGAAGCATATAATCAGGTTATCCAACAATTAGCTGTATTGAAAGCAAAATCGGATGCAGCTGCATTATATAATGCACAAATGAAGATATCCGAACAGGATTTCATCAATGGAAAAATAAGTATTATCGAACTATCATTGGAAAGAAGCAGACGTTCGTCAGCCGTCGTTTCTTATCAGGAAGGACGAGCAGCTTTGCACAATGCCATTACACTATTAGAAATGCTGACAAACGTAAAAGTAATGAATAAATAAGATGAATGTACCCCTTTATATAGTACGTTTTCTACATAGAATACGCTATCAAATTATTTTCGGAAGTTTGATAGTAACTGCTTTAGTGGCTTACTTCTCACAATTTATTCAAAAGAAATATACTGTAAATACCAGTATCTATACCGGTATCGCTTCGACTTCGGGATTAGAGGACGACAATAAATTAAGCTTTTTTGAATTAAACAGTACTTTTGATAACCTTATTAATCTCACAAAAGCCAAAGGAACCCTGGAGAAAGTTTCAATCCGTTTATTTGCCATAAACATGATAAAGGGAGATCCGGAAAAAGACAACCTTTATATTACAGCTAAAAACTTCAAAGCGCTAGAGAAAATTGTTCCAAACGAAATCGTAAAGCTGATTGATAAAGAATCATTGGATAAAACAATTGAAAATCTAAACAAATATAAGAAGGAGGAACCCGATAACTTTTTATTCGGACTCTTCAATTGGAACCATCCGAATTACAGCTATAATGCACTCAAATCCGTATCTGTAAAACGCATAAACAACAGTGACCTGATAGAAATATCCTTTCAGTCGACAGACCCTGGTATAGCAATGAATACCGTAAAACTTATTACAGAAGAACTAATACAATCGTATGATGGAATACGTTATAAATCAGCTAACGATGTAGTATTATATTATGAAAAAGAACTAAAAGTACTACGTAGCAAACTCGATCAAATGGAAAACTCTTTAACCGAATATAATATCGAAAACAAGGTAATTAACTATACCGAACAAACTAAAGCGATTGCTATCGCATACACCAACTATGAAGACCGGTATGAAGCGTCTTTACGTGAATATGAAAGTTCATCCAGACTGATCACCCAGTTAGAAAAACAAATGGACACCCGTTCTAAATTATTTAAAACAAATACTGAATTTATCGAGGCTTTAGACCGTATCTCAACTATTAATGGTAAAATAACAGAAATCGAAACATTTAGTAGTAATAACGCACAAGATAACAATCCGAAACTGCAGCAATACAAAGAAAGAATGGATGAAACCGAAAAAGAAATTGAGACACTTTCCAATAATATAAATGAATATAAATATACAAAAGAAGGTATCGCCATAGAAACGATGGTCAACCAATGGTTAACTGAAGTAATACGAAATACCAAAGCTAAAGCAGAACTGGAAATTCTCAATAAAAGAAAAAAAGAGTTTACAGAACAATATAAAACATACTCTCCTATCGGAACACAGATAAATAGAAAAGAGCGAGAAATACGCATTACAGAAGAATCTTATTTGGAAGTGTTACATGGATTGAACCTGGCTAAGTTGAAACAAAAAAATATCCAACTGACTTCAGCAACATTGAACGTGATTACGCCAGCCACATTCCCTTTAATAAGCAATGGTAGTAAACGGAGTATTTTAATTATGGCGGCATTTATGGGTAGTATTATTTTTATCATCGGATGTAATCTGATCATAGAGTTACTGGATCGAACATTACGTGATGCAGAACGTACACAACGATTAACCAATACTCCCGTTTTAGGAGCATTTACAGGAAATATGCAATTAAGATACCGTGGTTACAGAAAAGCATGTAACCGAATATCGGCTAGTTATGCATGTAATAAATTAAATAGTAAGTTAGTATCCGGAAAACCGATGATCGTAAATTTGCTTAGTTTAGAAAGTAAGGAAGGTAAAACATTTATAGCGAACTACCTGAAAGAAGAATGGGAAGAACAAGGATTAATTGTAAAATATTTAACAGCCGGTAAAGATTTCCCATTAGATACGTCTTATTTGTTAACAGAGAGTTTCGATCGCTTTTTGGCAGAAAAAGATATACCTAATATCCTGATGATAGAATATCCGGCTATTCTAAAAAGTAATCTTCCGTCGTCTTTACTCAGCCAGGCTTCATTCAATATCGTTATAGCTAATGCCTGCAGAGTCTGGAAAAATAGTGATGAAGTCTCTCTAAACCATTTAAAAGAAAGATCTGGTTCTGTCCCACTTTACATTTATTTAAACAACGCGACCAGGGAAGCTGTAGAGGATTTTACCGGCCAACTCCCCCCTTATTCTTCCATGCGGACTCTCAGTAGCCGGTTGTTGTATTTGGGATTAACGACTCATAATACCGCAGTAAAATAGAATAGATATGGAAAACAACTCAAGAACAATACAAATAAAGTTTTTCCCTATACTTTTACTATTGGGATTAACAGGTATTGTTATGTCGTTGCTTACCAATAACATAGTTTTATTAGGAGGGCTTATTTGTTTTCCTTTACTATTGATAACCAGCTATCAAGTCTTGTGCAAACCCTTAATTCTATTTTTAATCACATTCACTATCAACTATTATTTGATGGGGTTAACACGATATGTCAATTTAAATGGTATCAGTTTTCTTATGGATAGTTTAATGGTATCCACTCTATTACTTGTTATTATTCATAGTGCGCTTCTAAAAAATATAGAATGGAAATATGGACTGAACACTCTGACTATCGGATCTTTTGTATGGATGCTTTATTGCTTAGCCCAAATTACAAATCCATCCGGTATGATCCAGGCATGGATTTTATCAAGAGGATTGATAATAAACGGATTTATAATTTCATTAATTATCTCATTATTATGCGTGAAATATAAGACCGTCAAATTAATATTGTTCATGTTATCTGTTTTTGCATTGACTGCATTTCTAAAAGCCGCCATGCAAAAGTTTATCGGATTCGACAGAGGGGAACAGTTATGGTTAAACCAAGGAGGTGCTTTAACCCATTTGATAGGTAGTGGTACACGTTATTTTTCTTTCTTCACGGATGCCGGGAACTTTGGCTCTAATATGGGATGCACAGGCGTTATTTTTACTATTGCTGCCTGCTATATTAAATCCAAACCTGTAAAGATGTATTATGCTATTGTGGCTGTTGCCAGTTTATATGCCATGTTCCTGTCGGGAACCCGCGGGGCAATGCTCGTTCCTTTAGGAGGATTAGCCTTGTTTACAATACTAAGTAAGAATATTAAGGTAATGACGATTGGAGGTTTCAGCCTGTTATTTATCTATATTTTCTTTGCTTTTACGATGATTGGGCAAAATAATCAGCAAATACGTCGAATGCGCACAGCATTCACCCCCACAGAAGACGGTTCTTTTAATGTCAGAAAGGCGAATAAAGAACGCCTGGCTCAATATTTAAAAGACAAACCGTTTGGAGAAGGCATAGGACTTTCCGGAGTAGAGAATCAAAAAATGTCTAATCGTTTCACTACCTCTATCCCACACGACTCCTGGTATGTGAAAATATGGGTTGAGACTGGAATAGTAGGTCTTATTCTTTATCTCGGTTTCCTGTTTATCTCCATAGCACATGGTGCCTGGATCATTATGTTCCGCATCAAGGATAAAGAACTCAAAGGCTTGCTGACCGGTCTTCTATGTGGAGTCACCGGTATGCTACTCAGTGCCTATGGAAACGCTTTTTGGGGGCAATACCCGACTTGTATTATAGCATTTACCGGACTTGCCCTGGTATTAAAAGGGAAATGTTTTGACAAAGAAATAGCAAACAACAACAATAAAATAATACAAAATATATGATAGAAGAAATAGTAAATTTAATAATAAACTGGACTGGCAATAATGAAAAGATCTTCCACATGGGAGATGCTATTCTATTTCTAGTATTCCTTGTATCGGTATTGTACCTATTCGTTTTTGCATTATTCTCTATAAAAAAGAAAACGCATACCTACCCTGCTGCCAGGAAAAAATATCGTTTTGCGGTCTTATTTCCTGCGTACAAAGAGGATGCTGTTATATTACATTCCGTAGAGGATTTCTTAAAAAACGAATATCCCCGGGATTTGTATGATGTCGTTGTCATATCCGATCAAATGTCGGAAGAGACCAATAAGAAATTATTGAATCTTTCCGCTAAAGTAGTAGAAATAACCAACTCCCCCAGTACGAAAACCAATGCGCTGAGAAAAGCTGTCGAATACATAGACAATGGAGTGGTAAAATACGATATAATCGTTATCCTTGATGCTGACAATCTGACGGACAATGATTTCCTGGAAAAAATTAACGATGCATTTTATTCAGGTTGTTCCGCCGTCCAGACTCACCGGGTTGCTAAAAACAGGGATACCAATATTGCTGTACTCGATGCTGTAAGTGAAGAAATAAACAATTCGATTTTCAGAAAAGGACATACTCAGATCGGATTCTCTTCAGCCTTGATCGGTTCCGGTATGGCATTCGAATATGAGCTGTTTAAAGAGTGTATCATGTCTTCCAAGCATATAGGAGTAGATAAACAGCTGGAACAAATACTGTTGCTGCAAAATATATACATTGAATATTTGGAAGTCGTATATACTTATGACGAAAAGGTTGCCAATAAAAATAGTTTCTATGATCAACGTAGAAGATGGCTATCCAACCAGTTTCATAACCTATTTTACGGACTAAAAAATATCCCATTAGCTATATTAAAAGGAAACTGGGATTATTGTAATAAGTTATTCCAATGGATGATGCCTCCGCGAATCATTTTATTTGGTCTTATAGTCATTATTGCAGTAATTATGACCGCTGTCGATTGGCCTTTGTCCATCAAATGGTGGGGATTACTCCTTTTGCTATGTATAACATTCAGCCTGGCAGTACCGGATTATTTGGTAGATAGCCGCTTTAAAAAAGCATTAGCCTCTCTGCCTTTAATCTTTATGCTTATGTGTTTAAATTTCTTTCGCCTGAAAGGGGCTAATAAAGAATTTATTCATACTCAACATTCAGACACGCCAAACTCTTCAAATACTAAGTGATGAAAATAGCCATAGAAGCCCAACGAATCTTCCGTCCCAATAAACACGGAATGGATTTTGTAGCCTTAGAAAGCATACGGGAGCTACAACGGATCGATAAGGAAAATGAATACTTCATTTTTGTCAGTCCGGGAGAAGATCGTTGTCTAAATGAATCGGAGAATGTCCGCATCATCGAGTTAAATTGCCCGACTTACCCGTTATGGGAACAAATAGCCTTACCACGTGCCGTATCTAAAATAAAGCCGGATCTATTGCATTGTACGAGTAATACGGCACCGGTCAACAGTCCGGTTCCATTAATTCTGACTTTGCACGATATCATCTTTTTGGAGCCTCGGCAAAGCGGTAATAAGTCACTTTATCAAAATATGGGCTGGTATTATCGCAGGTTGGTGGTTCCACGGATACTTCCCAAATGTCAGAAAATTATAACTGTTTCCCATTTCGAACGGAATCGGATCAAAGAAGCATTGAAGCTTCCCGAAGATCAGATCATAACGGTTTATAACGGTTATAGTCATTATTTCTTCCCCCGGAAAGAAACAAAGACAATTACACAGAAGTATATACAAGCTGATAAATTCTTGTTTTTTCTGGGTAATACAGATCCCAAAAAGAATGTTCCCCGCACATTAAAAGCCTATGCTTCATACCGGAAACGTTCTAAGGATCCTCTTCCTCTATTAATAGCAGATATCAGAGATGACATCCTTAACCCCCTTCTGAAGGAACTCGGTATTGAGGATATACGACCTTTTGTATATAGCCCGGGCTACATTCCCAATACAGATCTACCTTATTTATATAGCGGAGCTTTTGCTTTTCTATATACCTCATTAAGAGAAAGTTTCGGTATCCCTCTATTGGAAGCAATGGCTTGTGGTACTCCTGTCGTTACCTCCAATACCTCTTCCATGCCGGAAATAGGCGGAGCAGATGCATTACTCTCCGATCCTACAAATGAAGATGATATAACCGGTAAACTACTTTTACTGGAAAACGATCCGATGATATACCGGCAACAAGTCGATTACGGTCTGGAACGGGCTAAATTGTTTTCATGGGAGAACACAGCCCGGAATTTACTTTCAATCTACCAATATATTTAAATATCTAAAGATATGATAGAAGGGAAAAATTTCATATTTACAGGTTTGCAACCCTGGGATATTCCCATTGGTTCAAATGCCAAAGATATTGCGCTGGAAGTATCAAAGCACAATAAGGTGCTTTATATTAATACACCATTAGATAAAAAGGCATACAACAAACAAAGTCAATCGCCGGAATTTATTCAGCGGAAGAATGTTATTTCGGGAAAATCACCGGAGTTAAGACAAATCAATCCTAATCTGTGGATATTAGATTATCCTTTCACCGTATGGCCAGTCAGTTTTTTACCCGATGGATATCTGTTTGATTGGATAAACAAGCTAAACAATAAACGCATGTATTCTTTTGTAAAAAAGATATTGAAGCAACTCCATTTCAATGAATACATTCTGTTTATCGACAATGATATCTATCGTAGTTTTTATGCCCGGGAACTACTTCAACCAATCTGCTCCATTTATTACAGGCGGGACAATCTGATATCTGCTTATTGGCAAAAACATGCACCCAGATTAGAGCCTTTGTTGTGTAATAAAAGTGATTTAGTAGTAGCAAACTCTATTCAGCTGGCTGAGGCCGTCTTACCATATAATCCTAACACATTCGATATAGGGCAAGGATTAGACCTTAGTCAATATGATAACAAAGCAAGTTATCCTTTGCCACAAGATATAAGTAATATAAAACGGCCTATTATAGGATATGTCGGATGGATTACAAACCGTAGACTCGATGCCGATCTGATTTACGAAGTGGCACGGAAATGCCCCAACTTATCATTTGTTATGGTAGGAGGAGAAGACGAATACTTCAAAACACATAAATTACATACATTATGTAATGTTTTCTTTACCGGAGAAAAACCTCAGAATTGCATACCTTCATACGTTGCGGGGTTCGATATTTGTATGAACCCTCAAAAAATAAATAAAATTACTATAGGTAATTATCCCCGCAAAATAGATGAATATTTGGCATTAGGGAAACCGGTAATTGCAACAAAAACAAAAACAATGAGCATATTCGAAGATTATGTTTGGAATTGTACCAATGCTGACGAATACATACAAGCAATAGAGAAAGCTTTGCAAAATTCACCTGAACAAGCGTTACGTAGAATTGAATTTGCTCATACACATACATGGGAAAATTCGGTAAATAAATTATACTCACATATAAATTTATAATAGAAAAGATATGTTAAACAATCATCCGCGATTAAAAAAGTTTCTACATTACTGTTTGGTACATCCATACACCTCACGTCCACGATGGTGGGCCAGAGTTTTTCTCATTCCATTCGTAATTAAAAGAGGGAAAGGGGCTATTATCAGAAGAAAAGCCAGATTAGATATTATTCCTTCTAAAAAAATAACGGTAGGAGTCAAAAGTGTAATAGAAGATTACACGATCATTAATAATGGTATGGGAGACATTATCATCGGCGATTATACGCATGTTACTTCACGTGTAAAATTAGTAGGCCCTGTCACTTTAGGAAATTATGTGACTATAGGTAGCGGAGCACAAATTACAGGACTGACACATAACTATATGGATGTCGACCGTCCTATTGCCAAACAAGGCGTTACCCCTAGCCAGACTGTTATTGAAAATGATGTGTGGATTGGAGGAAATTCATGTATTAACCAAGGTATAACGATTGGAACGCATTGTATTATCGCATCCGGCAGTGTGGTGACGAAATCAGTTCCGCCCTACTCTGTAGTCGGAGGGAATCCGGCCCGCATACTAAAACAATATGACTTTGATAAAAAGGAATGGGTTAAAGTTCAGAAGAAATAGATATGGTGTCGATTATTACAATAAATTACAATGGTTTTAAGGAGACTTGTGAGCTTATTGATAGTTTACGTTTATACGAAGACTATCCATATGAAATCATTGTGGTAGATAATAATTCACCGAACGGGGATGGTCGGCGATTGAAAGAAACGTTTCCTGAACTAACGATTATTTGCAGTGATAAGAATCTGGGATTTTCAGGAGGGAACAATTTAGGATATAAATATGCCAGGGGAGAATATATCCTATATATGAACAATGATATGACGATCAGCGGTCCTTTCTTAAAAACACTGGTAAAAAGATTTCAGTCGGAAGAACGGATAGGATTAGTCTCGCCCAAAATCAAATACGAACATCATCCGGATACGATTCAATATGCAGGATATACACCTATGCATCCTGTCCGGATCAGTAATAATCTGATCGGGGTTAATCAAAAAGACAAAGGGCAATATGACCAACCCTCTCCTACCGCCTATGCACATGGGGCCTGTATGCTTACATCAAGAGAAGTCATAGAAAAAGCCGGAATGATGACTGAAATATACTTTCTCTTTTATGAAGAGATAGACTGGAGTATTCAGCTTAAACGTGCAGGATATGAAATATGGTATGAACCGGGAGCATGTGTCCTGCACAAAGAAAGTATGACAGCCAAACGAGGGACTCCTCTACGTTTATATTTTCTTACCCGTAGCCGGCTCCTGTTCACACGCCGGAATTTGGCTTCCTTTACAAAAATAACAGCCTTATTGTATCAACTATTGATTGTTATTCCTAAAAATATAATACTATACTCGGCTCATGGACAAAAAGATATGCTAATATCTTTTATAAAGGGAAGTTATCATGGGTTCACAAATAAGATCAATAAATGAATAAACCAAAAGCAACAAATATAGAAACATTACGTGGCATAGCAATCTTACTGGTTGTTATAGGACATGTTATCGGTTCAACTCCTGCAGGAGGAATGAAAATAGATTATCCTTCGTTCTGGAGATATTTATATATATGGATCGACTATATACAAATGCCTTTGTTTACCGGAATTGCCGGTTGGGTATATGCTCTTAAGCCAGCTACCAATAGCGGATTCAAAACATTCGCTTATAAAAAAGCTATCAGGCTACTTATTCCCATGGCTGCAGTCGGAACACTATATTACATCATCCAATATTTTATACCCGGAACAAATATGAAAGGGAATTTGGCTGATATTTGGAGGATCTATATTTTCCCTTATACCATTTATTGGTATCTTCCTTCCCTTTTTCTCATCTTTATGAGTATGTATATCATCGATAAATACAAATTGTGTCAATCGGCTAAAGCATGGTTATTTCTATTTGCAGCCACATGGGGAATAAGCCTGATAATAAAAACAGTACCGTCGGACATACCGAATCTCTTCAGTTATAAGGGAGCTTTGGGGCAGTTGCCTTATTTTATTATCGGAGTCGGTATACAAAGATTTTCCGGGCAATTATACAAAAAGAAAGCAATTTGTACTTATATGGTTCTCACTTGTATAGGACTTGCTTTACTTCAATATAAATGGTATTACACACTAAACATCGGAGAAGACATTCCTTTTTGGTACAAGGCCTTATTACCTCTATGGGTCGCATCGACGCTTATGCTTTTACTTCACATAAATCGTAGTTGCCAATTATTTACCTGGCTGGGAGGTTTTGCCTATACTATTTATCTGTTTCATGGTTTCGGCACATCCGGTGGAAGAATCATAGCAACTAAAATAGGTATAAGTTCATCTCTATTCATATTTATGATAGCTACCGCCATTGCTTTATTTTTACCTATTCTGGTCGAAAAGGTAGTTGACAAATGGCAACCGGCAAGAATACTTTTTCTCGGAAAAAAATAATGAAGCGAAAAGAGACTCTAAAAGCATAATTTATTTGCATATATGATAAAATTAATCACTGTTTTTATTATTACATTCATTGTATCATCATGCTCAAAAGATACAATAATACACCCTGAAACGGATGCACACATAATAATTCCCGATTCAAGCGGTCGGATAAACATGTATTCCGACCTGACAAAAGATATTCTTCCCGGCAGTACTATTTATTTAGTCGGCAATTTCTTAAGCGTTCGATTTACAGGTTTAAAAGGGACTGCCGAACATCCTATCCGGATCAGCAACTATCCCGGGAAAAAGCTTGCAATCGGAAATCCGGATTGGGCAGGAGGAGCTTATTCCAGTGCCATTCAATTATCAGAATGCCAACATATAATATTAGGCAGTAAAAATAATGCGGCAGATTTCTTGATCGATGGCTCCACAACCCAAGCACGCTCTTCTTATTTTGGGATTAACCTCAGACCTTTCACTGATAATATAGAGGTTAAGAATATAACGATCAGAAACGGAGGAACCGGCATTCTTGCCAAAACCGATCCGGAGAAAGATAATCCGAAAACATGGTATCCCAATACAGTACTCGAAAACTTATCTATCCATCATGTAATTATAACCAATGTTTCGACCGAAGCAATGTACATAGGACATACGGCCGTATGGTGGGGATGGAACGAAACCGGAAAAGGATACAATGCCGGAGCGAAACCAGATAATCCGGGCCATACTTATGTAATGCCCGTTAAATGGAAAAATGTAAAAATATATCAGAACCATATATCCGGTCCGGGATATGATGGAATACAGGCATCTGCAATAGATGAATTGGAAATATACGGTAATGAAGTAGCCGGTTTCGGTAGCCAGGCTACGTGGGGACAGAATGCAGGTATAATTGTCGGCGGACGTACTACTAATACGAATGTCCACGATAATTATGTACATGACGGCACAGGGGAAATTCTTCAATTTCATGGATCCGGAGAAAATAACCCAACTCACATCATACACAACAACCTCTTCGTAAATTCTCAATCCAATGGAATGGGGATATATGGCTTAATTGATGCTGCGACCATTCATATTACCAACAATACCATTGCAGGATGCCAACTTTTTGCAATCCAGGTAAACGGTAAATATTATGAAACCCTGGCTAAACTAAATAATAATGCTTTTGTCGAATGTTATCAAAAAGATCCGTCATCATTAAAATATATACGCATAATGAACAATGGGAAAGTAGAAGAATCGGATGATAAAGAGTTTGACTCGATAAAGAGTGCCCAAATAGATCCTCATAACCATTATCAGCCCCTACCCGGCTCTCCCATCGGAAATGCAGGCTACAGACATACGTCTCAATAAGTTATTTATCTTTTTATTTTCGGGATAGTATCTCTTTCAGGATAATAAACTCCTGAAAACGAAAATAACGGGACAACACCAGAAAATAAAGGCCACCGGATAACATTCCGATACCAAGCTGTAACCAAACATTCTGGAGAAGAAGAACGCTTCCGTACATCACTGCTCCCATTGAAAAAGAGAGTAAGATAACCGGAAACAATTCCTTAAACTGGATATACAGACTTATACCTATTAATTTGCGAGTATAATAGGTTATTACCACAATGTCAGCCAAGGAGTAAATGATTAATCCCGCACACATCACTTTTATTCCGAATGGTATAGTCAGGAATAAGATAAGAAAAGCAACTGCCTTTTTCAGAATCTCCGCATATAAAAAGTAATCCGAACGCCCTTTGACGTTCAACATATTATGATTGATCTTCATCACCGGGTCCCACATATAGGCAATACATAAAATCTGCAACAAGGGTACAGCCGGCAACCATTTATCCGTCAGCAACAAACGTACCAAAGGTTCCGCCAATGCACAAAGGCCTATCATCACAGGAAAAATTAAAAAACAAGCCATTCGCATATACTTCAGAAACATTCCATATAACTGTTCATTATCATCCTGCAACCGGCATTGGATCGGATAAATCGCACGTACTATCACATTGGTGAGATTCGTCGACGGAAACTGGGCAAGTGTAAAAGCACGATTATAAAATCCCAACTCTCCGGCAGAAAACTTTAAACCGATGATCATTGTATACAAATTAGTATAAATCGTATGTAATAATGAAGACAGCAGAAGTTTGGAGCCAAACGAAAATAACTGCTTAAAAGACTTTGACGAAAAACAAAAAGAAGGCATCCAGCCGGAAAAAAGCCAGATTAAAAGAACACGAAGCAAGTTATTCAAAAGAGATTGCCAGACAAGTGCCCAGGCTCCAAAACCTTTACAAGCCATGATAACCCCAACAACTCCACTGATCACAACGGATGTCAATGATGCCATTGCCAATCTTTTAAAATCAAGTAAAATAGTTAATTTGGCCTGCTGAACAATTCCAAATGAGTTAATAATAAGGATAATGCCAAACACTTTTGTTATGCTCTCCAATTCTTTCTCATGATAAAAGCCGGCAATCGCAGAAGAAGAAAGGTATAACAATACATATAAAAAAACAGATATAACAATATTAAAGAAAAATACGGTACTATAATCAGCATCAGTTTTATTTTTCTTCTGGATCAAGGCATTGGCAAAACCACTATCAATAAAAGTTTGGGCTATCGCCATGAATATGCTCAGCATCGCTATTAAACCATAATCGGAAGGCAATAACAATCTGGCAATTATAAGACTTAGTAAAAACTGTATGCTTTGAACAGAAAAGCGCTCTATCGCACTCCAAAACACACTTTTGGTTGCTTGTTGCTTAATAGACATTTGTGCGTATTATCAAATTAATTATGATTTTGCTCAATAAACCTCTCCCACCATAAAGCCAGTGTATACAAATTAAAATACTGAATAGCTTTACTTTGTTTATACCAAAACCAATTTCCATTTTCATTGACATCCTGATCGTATTGTTTTATAAAACAGTTTACTGCATCCCGCTTCAGAAAATCACGAGTTACCGACGAAGTCATTATAAAATCCGCAATCCGTGCTCTTTGCTTATCATTTTTAAAGAAGAGTGGCATCGGTGCGAAACCTCCTTGTTTCTTTTTTGATGTGATAACTTCCGGCAACATAGGTTTATAATGATATTTCAATAGATATTTTGCCGTAACATGTCCTTTCGCTATATCAAATGCATCGGTTCCTTTGCATTTATAGTGTACCGGCAATTGTTGCAGGAAATTATAAATATCCAAATCCATATAGGGAAAAGCCATCGTATTACCAAACATATCGGCCATCCTGGATGCTTTGAACAGAATCACCTGGTTAATGATTTTCTCTAAATCCGTTTTATAGGCATGTTGAAGATATAAGTGCTCAAAACTTTGCAGATCGGATCTTATCTCTCTTTCAGAAAGGATCAACGAACGATCCTGCAACATTGTTTTCAAACGAAAGTCCGGAAAGCCGAACAAATCACCTTTCAGAATATTCAGGATTTTATCCAGATGAAAACGGATCCTGTATAAACGATTGTTTTTATCAAATACCGGTTGACTCAGCAGGCGGTATATCAAACCGAAAACAGGAGCGAGTTTATATTTCGATAGTAAATAATGCAATGCTATTTCACGCCCGGATGTTCCAAAATACTGATCGCTGCCGTCTCCACCCAAAATAACATCCGGCTTGCTATTTCCTATCAGCTTCATTACGGCATAATTAACCATCAATCCGCCTTCTACAAAAGGATCCCCCAGAAAATCCACAATCTCAGGCAATGCAGCAATTTCACTTCCGTCAATCTCATATTCCGTATGAATCGTACCGAAGGCCTCCGACATACATCCCGCCAATGGCAATTCTGTCCAGATGTCCCCTTTGAAACCGATGGAGTAAGAACGAATATCTCCGGAATATATCTTACGCAAAGCCACCAGGTTACAGCCGGAATCATATCCCCCGCTTAGTAAAATACCTATATTTGAATTATCTCCAATTCGTTTTTTTATCGCTTCAATATGTAACGCTCCATATTGCTCCGATAATTCGTCCAAACTTTTATCATTTTGAGCAGGAAGTATATCTTCTGTCGGATATAGCTGCCTGACAACAGATTGTCCGTCCCGATATACCAACATTTCTCCCGCGCCCAGCTTATTAACTCCTTTCAATGAAGAAGAAGGAGTCGATATATATCCGATGGAAAGAAAATCGGCTAATGCCCGACAGTCAGGTTCAGTGATAAAACCATCTGTTTCTTGCAATAAGGCCAAAGAAGATGCAAAAAAGAAATTCGTATAATAAACCGGTTTGCTTGTACCGTGATGATCTCGGACAATTATTATCTGTTCAGAATCAGACACAACAAAAGTAAAAGATCCGTCCAAACAAGAAAAAGCACTACTCCCCGAGCGTTCATACATCTGTGCAACTATAGCAGCATCAGAGAGCCCTTCCATATGCACCGCCGATTTTCTATTATACAGGACTCCCCAAAAATAGACTTTAACCTTATCATTTACGCATACAGATGTTACTTGATCGTAAATAATCCGATCGCTTCTATTCCATACGGGCTTATCAGGAAGAGGCTTATTATTCTTAAACTTGCCTATAAACATCATTCTCTTATTTTTTATCTTCTACACCATGAGAAGTATGAATAAATTTCTTATTAGCACCTTTCAAACGAAAGAGATTACAGAACATCAATAAAAAAGAATACGGCAATTCAAACAAAGCAATCATCAATCGCTTATTAAACAACGAAGATGGGATTGCCAACAACAAAGCCAAAATCAGAAGGAAAAACAATATCCACCATTTAACAGACAGCCCTCCAGCAATAAACGATAAGAAGACAGAGATAACAAAAGTCATGCCTAAAAGAAGTATTCGTGGTATACTCATCTGCTGAAAAACCTTATCACAGAAATCCCAGTTACCTTTTAATAAAGCGGCCGGTACATCTCCAATAAATCTTCCTAAATAATGGATTTGCGCAGAAAGCCACCTCCGCCGCTGGTTTGAAAAGTTTGCATGACTTTGAACCTTTTCATCCAGTACATCCACTTCCGATAAATAATAGATTCGTTTTCCTTCTTTTAGCAAAGACAATTCTAAAGCGCGGTCAAAACCTCCAACGGCATCTATTGTTAACATTATATCTTTAAATAAAGGATAATCGAAAGCCATACCCGAACCTATCAATGCTGCTGATAAACCAACCCTAGCATGCCCTAACCTAAATATGCTATTGTTGATCTCTTCGCTTACAGCATCCAGTATAGATAAATTAGTATTTAGATTTTTTGCTTTACGATGTGCCTGAACGATCTGAACATGCGATTCAGAAAAAATATTATTCATTTCATTTAGGAAATCAGGATATATCACATTGTCCGCATCCAATACAACAGCTATATCATAAGAATCACCAATTTGCTCCATTGCATAATTCAACGCCTTCGCTTTTGTGCTATTTCCGAAAAAAACTTTTACAAGTTTTACAGGTAAAGCAGATAAAGACATATTGGTTTCTTCCTCCATCCGATCGGAAATAACAACTATATCATATTTATCTTTCGGATATAACTGTTGCATACAAGAATGTACACATTCCATTATTACCTGATCTTCTTTATAAGCAGGTATTAAGATCGCTATCCGTTTATGATCTTTAGAAGAAAAATCACGTAATTGCTTACCCTTACTTAATGAAGCTATAGAGAAAAACAGCAAATAAGCGATATTAATAAGGAAGCAAATAAATAATACTAGTTCTATCCAATATAAAAATGTCATATTTTACAAATTTACACAAACTTATACATGCACAAAAGTAGTAAAAACATTGGTTCATATTTCAAAAAGCAGCTTATTTTTCACCAAAACCCTAAAAGAATCAAAGCTTTTCTATTTTTGTTATAAATACTTTATTATATTTGTGCCCGTTAAACATTTTTTATTACATACAAAGATGGACCATTTATATATTATTATTGAATATTTGTTCTGGACAGGACTTTTCATTATTTTCTATACATATCTCGGATATGGAATACTATTATATATAATGGTACGTATAAAAGAATTATTCTTTAAACCATCTCCCCCTACTTTACCCGATCCCTTCCCGGAGGTCACCCTCTTTATTGCGGCATATAATGAAGAAGATATCGTTGCAAGTAAGATGGTGAATTGCCATGCTCTTTCCTATCCTGCCGATAAACTAAAAATAGTATGGGTTACCGATGGTTCGAACGACCGCACCAATAAATATCTGAAAAAATATGAAGATGTAACCGTCCTGTTTCAACCGGAACGCAGAGGAAAGACAGCTGCATTAAATCGGGGTATACAGTATGTAACCACTCCTTATGTAGTTTTCACCGATGCCAATACGATGCTGAATACGGATGCTATCACAGAGATCGTCCGCCAGTTCTCCGATCCAAAAGTCGGATGTGTTGCCGGAGAAAAAAGAGTGGAAACAATAACCGCACAAGGAGCAACCGCCGGGGAAGGGATCTACTGGAAATACGAATCGACACTGAAAGCATTAGACTACCGGCTGTATTCAGCCGTAGGTGCTGCCGGAGAACTGTTTGCCGTACGGACTGAATTATTTGAACAAATGCCGTCGGATACACTTCTCGACGACTTCATCCTCTCACTCCGCATTGCACAGAAAGGATATAAAATAGCTTATTGTAAAGAGGCTTATGCCACAGAGACTGCCTCCCTGAATATGAAAGAAGAGGAAAAGCGAAAAGTACGTATCGCAGCAGGTGGTTTGCAATCCGTATGGCGTCTGCGTAGCCTGTTCAATATCTTCCGGTATGGTACCTTAAGTTTTCAGTTCGTAAGCCACCGGGTCTTACGATGGACTATTACACCCATCGTTTTATTCCTGCTGATCCCATTAAATATAATATTAACATGTACGGGTGAGTTTACATATATATTTTTGTTACTTTTACAAGTCATATTTTATGTAATGGCCTATACAGGTTATTCGATGGAACAGAAAAATATACGAAACAAGCTACTTTTCATACCTTATTACTTTTCTTTTATGAATATAAATGTCATAAGAGGATTTTTCTATTTAGCTGGAAATAAGGGGAATGGAGCCTGGGAAAAAGCTAAGAGAACGTAATAAGAAAAATATTTCTAAATTGCTACAAGGAAAACATCTGTAAATTCAAACATTATTAATACATTTGTGTACTGATAGTGATTGAATATCAAGAAAAGTGTAAAATTAATATGGATAATTTAGCATCAGAATATACAGTATTGATCGTTGACGATGTTCCAACCAACGTCATGTTAGTACAGGCTATATTAAAAAAGGAAGGATACACACTATTAACCTGTGACAGCGGAGCCAAAGCTCTTCGCATCGCTCATGACAAGCATCCCAATCTCATACTGCTAGATATCATGATGCCGGAAATGGACGGATACGAGGTATTACAACACCTCAAAAGCGCCCCTGACACCAATGATATTCCTGTAATCATCATGTCTGCACTTAGTGATATGCAGAGTATAGTAAAAGGATACCAGCTAGGAGCTACCGAATACGTTACAAAACCCTTCCAAAGAGAAGAACTGGTCAAACGTGTTGCCCATCGTTATGAACTATTTAGTATTAAACGCATAAAACAGGAACTGGAAAATACAATCGAATCACGTGATACGCTTTACTCTGTTATTGCACACGATCTTCGTTCTCCACTCGGCTCTCTGAAGATGATGAATAATGCTATCCTTATGATGGTAGATAAAAGTCAGGTCAGCCCCGAAGTATTCGAGATGTTACAGATGATGAATAAGACATCTGAAGAGATTTTCCTTCTACTCGATAACTTATTGAAATGGGCAAAGAACCGTCTGAAGAAACAAAATATATATAAACAAGATGCCGACATCAACAGTCTGGTTTCCAGTATAGCCGAAATGTATATCCCGATGGCTGCCCAGAAAGGTATTAGTATCCGGTTGTTAGATGTAGAGAAAGAACTGGTCGGTTCTGTCGATATAGATATGATAAAGACAGTTATCAGGAATCTTATTTCAAATGCAATCAAGTTCAGTTTTGAAGGAGGAACAATTGACGTTTCTACCAGTATAGAAGGTAACAACGTTATTGTCAGCGTGAAAGACTCCGGTAAAGGGATCAAGAAAGAAGACCAGGAAAAACTGTTGAAAGCCAATACGCATTTCACCTCTTACGGAACAAGTAATGAAAAAGGGTCGGGATTGGGCTTGATGCTCTGTAAAGATTTTGTGGAGTTGCATGACGGTAAATTATGGTTTGAATCGGAAGAAGGCAAAGGTTCGACCTTCCTGTTCTCACTGAAAGCATTGAATAAAGAATAAAAAACTACTATAAGCAGCAACTATAAAGTAAGAGGGAATGCATTTATTGCATTCCCTTTTTCATTACTATCGTATTCAGGTCAGAAGCAAACATATCGTATTCAATGCCGGTCATCTCACCACCCGTAGACAGGACAACCAATGAATGATCGGGATATTCACTCCGGTAAGCAGGATGAATATGGGGAAATGGATTTTCTATAAATCCATAAGACCGGTAGAAACGTAGACGGGCAGCGGATATATCATCCTTAACCGGATCTATCTCCAACAACACACGTCCACTCTCCTGCTCTATCAGCTTTCTAAGGATCATCCCTCCCAAGCCTTTCCCCCGTTCATTGGGATGGATGGCAAAATGCTCTACGTACGTATAACTCTCAAATCTCCAGTAAGCGATAAAGCCCTGAACAAGATCATTCACCGTATCTGTATAACAATCCAAATGATAGCGGCTGTCTGAAAATGCATCCTGCTGCAGTGCCACAGTCCGTTGTTCGTAGATCGGAAAACTTATATCGTATATTTCTCTGAAAGCATTATACAACGGATGATCCGTCGCCGTCAATCTTATAATCTCCATGTTATTCTTTATTTAAACGGATACAAAGATAAAACTAATAAGAAACTAATTCGTTACCCCTGCTCTTTTATGCGATTCTTTCCCTATGACTTTTAAATGAAATACTATAGCTTTCTAATACTCAGGTAATAGTATTCTACTATAAAGATACCTTCTCCCTATATTTTTGACCTAGGTCAAAAACGTTTAGCACCAAGGTAGAAAACCTTTATTACCTAGGTCGAAAAGGTTTACTACCTAGGTCAAAAATAGAATAGATAGGTACTTTTGGATTAGGGACAAGTAGTCTTTGGATTATAAAACAACTATTTTCATACTACAAACAAGCAGGAAGCCGGCAATAAAAAAACGGCTACCGGATCTTGTTATCCGGTAACCGTTTTCGACATGACTATATTTCAATACTACAGACTACTGCATCCGGCGAATGCCGATAGCCTTGTTATATTGAGCCAGGGAAGCCTTCTGCTGATACCAGGTCTGGATCAGGCTGCTGTAAGACTGTATCCACGACAACTGGGCAGAGAGCACATCGACGATAGGAAGTTTACCTTCGTTGTAACTGAAGGTATTCAGGTCGAGGTTCTCTTCCGCTATTTTACAAGCTTCTTCAGCGACATCGATCTGCTTTGTATTCTCGGTCAGGCTAGTCCATGCATTGGCCACTTCCTGGCTGATCTGGTCGCGGGTGTTGTCCATTGCATACTCTTTGCTGCGCAGGATCGCTTTTTGCGAATTCACTTCCTTGAAACGTGCTCCCCAACGGAACAATGGAATTTTCAGGGAAGCGAATACTGCCGGCGTCCATAAGTTATCAGAACCTTTTACATTCAGCATAGAAGTTCCCCATGCTCCCTGAAAACCTACCGACAACGTCGGATTATATTTGGCTTTCGAAAGGTTGATCTGTCTTTTCTGATACTCGATATTCAGCTTGGAGATCAGGTAATCCGGACGGTTTTCCAGGGCTGCCGATTCACCGACTTTCATAGGCAACGGCAAGACCATTGTAATAGAATCCGTGATCGTGATCGGTTCCATCGGCGGAACACCCATCAGGACATTCAAGTTCTGCAAAGCGATTTGATAATCCTTATAGGCAGAACTTTTATTCAGCTCGGCTTCTTTCAAGCGAGCCTGTACCTGCAACAGATCTGTTTTACTGATCTGTCCGTCCTGAAAACGAAGGGTCAGCACATTTGCCAGTTCCTGTACGATATCGACATATTGTGTCATTACATCATACATGCCTTTGCGGGCGGCAACAGACCAATAGTTCATATCGGCCGCATAGACGATGTTATCGGTCGTCAGCTCTTCAGCCTCGGTAGCAATCTGGCCTTGTATCTCAGCCGCCTTATAGTTGTTATAAATTTGTCCGCCTGCATAGATAGGCTGGCTTACCGTGGCACCGAGACTATAGGTATTATGATCCATTTCGATACCGGGTATGCCTTCACCCATACCCAATTCGTACTTATTGATACGATATTGGTAACTACCGGAGAAATCCACAGCCGGGAAGAATGCAGTCTTAGCCGCCTTGATAGCATGTTGCATGGCGATACGTTCTTCGGAACTTTGCTTGATCTGACGGCTGTATTCAAGCACTTTTTCTTTATATTCGGCTGCCGTGATGGGCTGTACCTGCGCATTCGCAGATATAGCACCCAACAGCATACAACCTATTATCAGTTTACTTTTCATATTACTTATTCCGATTTAATCTTAAAGAATATACAATAGGTAACCGGAAGCACGAAGATGGTCAGGATGGTTGAAACAAACAAACCTCCCATGATCGTAGCTGCCATACCGGCAAACATGGCGTCTCCCAACAGAGGAAGCATACCCAGGATCGTTGTACCCGAAGCCATCGTTACAGGCACGATACGTGTCTTGGTTGCCTCTATTACGGCATTGACAGGAGCCAGACCGCTATCCATTTGCAGGCCGATCTCATCGACAAGCACAATGGCATTCTTGATATTCATACCGATCAGTCCCAACAGACCCAGCATGGCAAAGAAGTCGAGCGACTTTCCGAATACCAGCAATCCCAATACCACACCGATAAAGATCAATGGAAGCATTGCCATGATCAGAACCGGTTTCCGGTAATATTTCGGGAAAAGGAACAGCAGGGTTATATAGATCAGACCGAACATCAACGGGATATTGGCGGCGATTGCCTTATTACCTTTGTCCTGTTCGTTTTGTTCCCCGAAATAAGTCATCTTATAACCTTCGGGAACCTGTATTTGTTTTTGAGCTTCCGTCCAAAGATGACTGAAAGCGGCCATTGTATTAGCACCACGCTTCGGCTCACATTGCATCATCATATAAGGCTGACGGTTAAAGCGCTTCACCACATTATATTCATAATCGAGCGAGAAGTCGTCGATCACCTGCTCTACTTTAACAGAACGTCCTTTGGCACTATAAACCGGCAAGGTCTTGATATCGTTCAGATTCATAGAGTCACGATCAGCGTCTTTCATCAGGATCGGCATAAAGACATCGCCTTCGCGGTATTCGCCCAACGGAACACCGTTCGTAGCCGAACGCAACGAGTAAGCCACCTGTTGACGGGTAATACCCAAGCGCAAGCCTTTTTCCTGCGAGTATAAAGGTTTCCATACAGGAACTTTATTTCCCCAGCTGTCACGCACTTCCATTACCTGGTCGTAATTGCGGGCAATCTCTTTTACCTTCTCTGTCAATGCAACCAATGTATCCACGTTATCACCGATAAAACCGATCTCGATAGCGGCATCGGGCACGGGAGACAAGGCGAACAAAGCGGAACGGGTCAGGATGTTCGGATAGTTGGCCACCATATAATCGTAGAACTTTCCTTCTTCTGCCTGTGCATCTTCCGCCTTTTGGGTTTCGATCAGCACATTGGCGAAGTTAGGTTTCGGGCCTACGGACGAACTAGCCAGGTAATAACGAACCGGAGAACCTCCCAGGGTAAATGAATATGATTTGATATTCTTATTGTTACTCAGATATTCCTCAATCTCTTTCACATTCTTTTCCACGTCGTAGATGCTATACCCTTCCGGGAATATCAGGTCAGCACGGAAATACGGCTTATTCATGATCGGGAAGAAACTCTGAGGCATGATCCCCATAATAAAGAGGGAAAGGAATAATGTGGCAACAACAGAAGTGATAGTTACCCATCTGCGTTTGATCAGGCGGGCCAATACTTTCTCGAACTTATGGTACAGTTTCGTGTCATAAGGATCTTTAGATTCACCCGGCTTGGCTTCTTTCAGGATAAAGTTACCGAAAGTAGTTGTCTGGGTCAATGCCAGCACCCAACTCAATCCCAACGATACGGCCAATACAATAAACAACGGTTTAACGATCTCTGCCACTGAAGCAGGAGCCAGATACATCGGAAGGAAAGAGCAGACAGCGATAAAGGTTGCTCCCAGTAACGCCCATTGCGGCTTGGTTGCTCCGTCTATCAATGCCTGATAACGGGAGAGTCCCCGCTTAATACCGACCTGTGCATTATCCGTCACCACAATGGCATTATCCACCAACATACCCATCGCGATGATAAAGGCAGCCAGTGAAGTTCGGTTCAGTCCGACTCCCCAGATAAGCATTAGCAATAACGTTCCTCCTACCGAGAAAAGCAATGAACTGCCGACCAGCATACCGGCACGCGATCCCATCACAAGGAAGATAACCACAATAACGATCAGTAAAGACTCGAGCAGGTTCAGGATAAAACCGTTGTTCGCTTCATCGGCAATCTTATTTTCCGGGTAAATTGTTTTCAGTTCCATACCGATAGGGAAAAGCTGCTCCATTTCTGTCAGATGACTGGCTACATCATTACCTACGGCAACCACGTCGTCATTCGCCCCGGTAGCCACACCGATACCGATAGCACGTTTACCATCTACACGCATCAGATTGGAAGGGGGATCCATGTAACCACGTTCAACGATGGCGATATCACCCAGGCGAACTTCTCCTCCACTCTTGGTGACAATCAACTGATCGCGAATGTCCTGAATGTTTTTATATGTCCCTTCAGCCCGTATACGCAACTGGTAACTACCGGTATTAACATCACCGGTATTCACCAGAAGGTTTTGGGTTTGCAGTACCTGTTGAATCGAGTTAGGATCGATTCCCAGGTTTGCCAGTTTAGGAACGGATATCCTGACATTGATTACCTGTGTCTGTTCACCGAACAGGTAAACCTTCTGAACACCAGGCACGGGAGACAGCTCCGTTTTAATCTTCTGCGACCAGTCGCGCAGTTCGTCATAGGTAAACCCGTCATCGGCAGTCAGGGCATAATAGATACCGAACACATCACCGAAGTCATCGCTGACTGATATGGAAGATGCTCCACTCGGAAGGCGGGGTTCTATATTGGCTACTTTACGACGAAGTTCGTCCCATTTGACAGGCATATAATCGGGAGCAAGTGTCGGCTGCAATTCGATTGAGATCTTCGACATCCCGAAATAAGACTCCGACTTGATCTGATACACGTCCGACATAGACTGTATCTCTCTTTCGATCGGTTCGGTAATCAGTTTCTCCACTTCAAAAGGAGTCGCACCCGGATATTGTGTAACCAGCACAGCCTGCTTGATTACAAAGGGGGCGTCCTCCTTCTTCGGCAGTTTAAAGAAAGAGTATATACCGCCTATCAGCATCACAGCCAGGAAGAAGTATATAATCTTACTATTCTCTAAGGAATATTTTGGAATATTCATTGTTTGTCTTCTTAATCTGTTAATACTTTTACTTGTTGTCCGTCTACAAGGCGGGTTGCTCCGGCAGTAACGACACGTTCACCGGCTTTCAGTCCTTCCATTATGACTACTTCATCCTTGCCAACCAGTTCCTTTTCACTGATCTTACGGCGTTCAACCTGCTGGGTTTGCGGGTTATAGACAAATACGAACTTGTTGCTGCTGTTCGCTTCGTCGGCAACAATAGCAGACAGGGGTATTAACACGGCTCCTTCGTTGAAGCTCTGGCTTTCGATGTTGAGAACAACACGGCAGGAGAAACCTACTGCCACTTTATACTTATTAAGATCAAATGCAGGATCATCGATATAAAGGAATACAGGTACACCGGAACCATCGGGAGAGGCTTCGACATATTCTTTTACTTTTGCCTTGAAACGGACACCCTTATAATTATCGAACTCCACATAGATCGAATAAGGAGTCGAGAAATAGGTGATATTGGTTTCCGGCATTGTAAACTGAACCTGCAGTTTATTCGGGTTGATCAGACAAACGATACCTTGCCCCATCTGTACTTTCTGATAGTTCTCTACATACTTCTTCTGGATAAAGCCATCGAAAGGAGCACGAAGCTTGGTTTGTTCCAATGTATTCTGAGAGTTCTCAAATGCAGCCTGAGCATTGGAATAAGAGGCTTTTGTCGTTTCATATTCCTGTTGGGAGATGGCTTGCTTCGCCAATAGTCTTTCAGCACGCTGCAACTGAGCCTGTGCTGTTTGAAAAGAAGCTTTCTTCGCTTCAAAATCCCATTTAAAGTCCTGCGGATCCATTTCTGCCACCACTTGCCCGGTACGAACCTTCTGTCCTTCTTCCACGTTCAGGGAAATCAATGGCCCTGACATCTTAAACGCCAGGTCGCTGAACTGATCAGGAGATACTACACCACTGAACGACTTTTCCACCACATTTAAAGATGTAACCTCAGTCAACTTTACCGGACGAGGCCCTTGCTCTTTTACCGGCGGTTGACTACAAGACATCAATGCTGCCAATACAAAAACGGGAATTAATTTACCATTCATGATAACTTGCATTTACTTATTTAGTTATTTGTTAATTATATGCTAATACAAAGTCATATAATACTATGCGTTAAGTCACAGCATTATAACATTCACTTTTTTATAATTGTTTGGATACCGCCTACCTTTTTATCTGAGGGATATCATTTGCTTGTACATTCTTAAAAAGACCAACTGTCCCAGTCTATTCTTGCTTCCATTACTTTTTCCTGCTCATCAGGAACTGCCGGGAAAAAGTCTATTCCCGTTACTTTTTCCACACTATCCACAGGGATTGCCATTGATTTCAAACTAGTATTCTTATAATCCCTGTTCTCAAAAATAAATCCGATTGCCTTATACTTATCTCCCGAGACATAACAAATAACTTTGTAGAATGCTTCGGGCACTCCTATCCTGTTCTTTCCCATCCGTTTCATATCGTCTGTCATAACAGGGCCGGTAGCAATCAGTAAAGCTCCGTAATCATTCGCCCACATCCGGCTCTGTTCTTCCAGATCCTTCCAGATACCCCGGTTCAATGCCGGTTTCTGCGGACAAATATTACTCAGGTAAAACGATTCGCGCATCGCTTTAGCCGACCATTTCATATCACCCGCAGGAGCCAGATGTCCACGATCATAACCGGTACGGGTATAATCTTCGTTGGTAGCAGTAGCTCCTTTTACCATCGGGTCAGGAACGAACTTGTTGGAACGTTCCGTCTTTTTACTTTTTGCTTCTTCGGGAGTCAACTCATAGGCAACCCAGTTTGCTATTTTGTAATCAGAATTGTATGATACGGTATATCCTTCATGACGAATTACCTGCTCAAGCCGTTTGGCTTGCAGCTTCGGTATCTCTGCATTCGCAGGTACCTTGAAGGTTTTTGTCTTAGAACGGGAAGGCTTTATAGGGGAAGGTTCTTCTTTTTTCTTTTGTTCCGGCTGAGTGGCCGGTTTCTTCTGCTCTTTTGTTACAGGCTTCTTCTGTTGTTCCTTTGCAACCGGTTGCTTTCCGGTAACAGGGTACAGATAATCGTAGATGAATAAGACGCCAATCAGGCAAGCGAGCACTATAGATACAATCACAAATATTCGTTTGATTGCCAGAACAAACGATGATACCTGTTTTTTCTTCTTTCGCGACTTCGATTTCGACTTCGTTTTACTTTTTCTATTTGCCATTGATAAATAACCTCACATTATCCCGGGCAAAAGTAGATAATGTGAGGTTACCAAACAATATATAAACCTTAAATCTATTCGTCAATATTACTATAAAAAGTGCATTTATTAAAAGGGACACGTTATTTTATGGGTTCCGGAGCCTACTTCCTGTACTTTGCCTTTGGGAGAAATTACAACAGCACCGGTTTGTTCGGGTACCTGAATTTCCATCAGGATCTTACGGCCGGACTTCTTCAGATCGACTTTAATTTTACCGTAATGAGTCTCAACAGTGGCCGATGCTTCCGTCAGGGATCCCATCTGAGGTTTCACCCGGAATGTCTTGAAACCAGGCGAGGTAGGTTCTATACCACACACTTTCTGGCTCAGTAATGTCAGCGGGCCGCCACTCCATGCATGGTTGATCGTGCCACCGCCAAAACCTTCGGCTCCTACTCCCCAACCTTCAAATAAAGTGGTATATTCTTTATAGCTCAACATACCGGCATAGCGGTCTTTCATCCGTTGCAGGGCTGCATCGGGAGCATCCATATGGAAAAGAGCTTCCAATACGTATTTTTCCATATATGGGCTGGCATGATATTCTTTCTTCAGGAGTTTCAGGATAGCCGGATATTTATCTTTCGGTGCAAGACCGGAAAGAACAGCCATAGCCTGCGCCCGGTCGTCATTTTCACCCCGATAACCGGGAGAGCGGTAAGCCGTTCCTGTCCAGTATTTCGTATTGAAACATTTTTCAATGCTATACATCATACGGCTGATCTCCTCGGCATCCGCTTTCTTTCCGAGTTGCAAAGCAAATTCTTTCTCGGCTTTCAATGCGAGATAATACCAGCAATTGGTCAGGACACCCATGTCGATCTGCTCTCCCCAGTCGCCCCAACTCCATTCCCCGCTCCGTTCTATCGGGAAACCGCTTTTATCCACCTGCCAGGTTTCATGCAGATAACGGTGCAGCCGATCGTAGATAGCAGGGACGAACGTACTGTCGCCACTATAATAATATTGAGTATAAAAACCGTACCATCCTACTGACGCCAGGATTTGCAAAGGCAATTCCTTCGACCAGTTACCAGCCGGGACAGGCGCAAACAAAGAGCCGTCGGCACGCTGCCAGTTCATTAATTCATGGATGCCTTTTACAGCCAACTGATGGGAAGAGGTGGAAAGCGCATAGAAAGCTTCCCCCAGTTCATTCACTTCATCGCCCCACCACTGGGCTCGCTCCCGTTCGGGACAGTCCATATAGTTATCACGCATCGTTATATATAATGTACGTGCCGAACGTTTCCACAACTCATTCAGGAAAGGATCGTTGCAGTGGAAAGAACCGGCAAACTCGGTGTCGTATCCTGTCTCACGATATTTTACTTCCAGTATATTTACTCCTTCGGGGACAATATACCACATTTCGTGACCGCTCATCCATCCGTAACTTTCATATTCCTGTGTACCATCGCGGGTAATGTATTCGGCGCGAACATTTTCTGGCCCACCTCCCCGATAGTTATCCGTCTGCATATAGATCGTATTGCCTTCGGGTGCTTCCACTTTCAGATAAGGGGTGAACTGACAGTTGTAAGGTAAACGGCAAAACAAGGTATCGCCCTTCGCCGACTGCCGGATATCCGGATAATCCCGCAAACCAAAATCCTTGAACATCGGAATCGGACGTTTCACCAACTGTCCCAACGGTGCCTTCCCCACCACCGAAGCGATCTCCGCACCGGGAAAAGTATTCTTAAATCCCGGCAGGTTCCATCCCTCCTCTGCCAGCCGGGCATCAAAACGGATATTGCTTTCCGACAAACGGTAATTCGGATAAGGTGCTTCGGCATTCTGATATGCATCATATACGCCGCATCTCCAACTCTTATCCGAAACGATCTCTATCCCGGGAGCTATCGCTTCAAACAGTAAGGCAGCCAGTCCGCTATTCACATGGCTGAAGCCATTCTTCCCAAAATGCCAGACCAAAACAGCAATGGTATTCTCCCCTGAAACAAGATAAGGAGCGATCTCCACCGAGTCATAATAGGTATCATAAGGAGAAGGGCCACGCTTCAGACCGCCTTCAAAGACGGCTAGCTGCCCGTTTATCCACAACCAGTATTTGCTGTCGGCTGCAATATGGGCGGTCAGGGTTGCCGGGACTTCGTCTATTGAGACTGTCTTACGATAGGCTAACCAGGTGTTGCTTGCACTTTGGCATCGTTCCGTGTTGATCCATTGTGCTTTCCAGTCGGTCTTTACTTCTGCCGAAGCGAAAGTACCGATACATGCGAGTAACAGAAGATACTTTTTCATCTCATTACTATTTTAGTTATTAACTATTTCTCCAGAATCACCTGTATACCTTCCGGAGCTTTAACATCACTCTTGATTTTGCCATCCGCACCTTTTTCATGACGGATAGTTATAATCCCTTCAGGTGTCGGGAAGGTCCCTTCCACCCAATCCAGATCCCCCAGATGTGGCGTGATACGAACAACGCGGCAACCAGGCTCCACCACCTGTACGCCCAATACATACTCACTCAACCAAGCGGTTGGCCCCGAAGCCCAACCATGACATAAACTATGCCGGAAACCTTTATAGCAGTAATCGCCGAAGTCTCCGTGAATGTCTTTCTTCCCTTCCGGTACAAGTTCATCGATACCGGCTGCATCCGGAAGCCATGCCATGTTGAAGTCCTCCCAGAAAGTAGTAGCTCCCAGGTCGATCATCGCTCCCCAATACCGGCGGATCACATCCATTGCTCCCTGATAGTTTCCGGCAGTAGCCATAGCACGCAACATATAATATCCATAGAAGGTAGAAAAGCCTTGTGCTCCGTTTACCGAAAGATATTTTTTATCGGCTTCTTCCGGTTTCATTAATCCTGCCAGTGTCAATAAAGCAGCCGCCTGCTTGGAACCCGGCGCGTCCGGTGCTATTTTAGACTTAAGTAATGTTTTGGTTACCTGCGGAGCCACTTTAATCATTCTTTTAGCTGTTTCCCGGCATTCGGCAGCCAGTGTTTCATCTTCCAGCACAGTACATAATTCGTCACCGGCTTTCATGGCCTGCAAAACCAATGCCTGCAAACCGGCGTTGATCGCTTCGGGATTCTCGCTCGAAGGCCAGTCCAGAAAACGCCATCCATCCAGTTTCTCATGCCCGTCCGCATCTACTTTCGAGAGTAACTGGCGTAACAGACCAGTCAGATAAGCCTGTTGCTCTTTCAGATATACCTTGTCGCCCTGATAATAATACCAGTCGCGCTGAATCAGTAACCACCAGATCGAATAAGCACTAATACCGTTCATCCAGTCGGGAAGCGGAGTAGCTTCACGGATCAGGTCAAGGCTTTTGGGAACGACTTCATTATAACCGAAAACAGAATTGATCGTCATGACTTCCGGATGCATATCTCCCAGCCAGACCAGGCGATCGCGTTTGATACCATCCCACAGATATTCCTGCATATTCAGATGGACAGTGTAAGCTCCGGTCTGCCAAATCTTGTTCAGGCGCTCGTCACTACTCCGGAATGATCCTTTGTATGGGATATCGCGATAAGTGGAAATAGCACACACCTCTTTCAAATACAGTTCGGTAGAGTCGTCGAGAAGATCGATCCGGGCAAAACGGAAGCCGGAGTTACCTATTTCCATTACTCCCATCCAGGGAAGTGAAACGATACAGTCACGCATGGCATGATCGTTGCTTGCCCCGTTCTTTCCATCGATCTCACACATAGCCTCGCTTACGGATTCTCCCAGGCGGATACGTACGGAGATAGGCCGGTGAACAGGGAAACCACCTGTCACAAGCTGAATGCCACCTTGAAGCTCCTTTCCAAAATCAAACAGGATGGCAGGATGTTTCTGCTTCGTACTGGTCATTTTGCATATAGTACGATCCACCAGTCCGGCTTGCCCGTTACCCGGCAAAAGCAGATTAGCGGCATCCTGGATAAGTTCGTTATGTTGTTGCCATACAATACGTGTGGGAGAAAGATATTCGCGTATACGGCTGTCCCGCTGTTGGGCGATAGCCGGCAGGGTACAAAATAAAGTAAAGAGTATAAGTATCTTTTTCATGGTATTCTTCACAAACTGGTCTTAGAAATACCGTCGGCAATGAAGCCGACGGCTATTAAATTCATCTATTATAGTCCAAAAGCCGGAACAAGATCGTCCAATTGCTGATCGGTCATCCCCACCGGTTCATATCCGGCCATACGGGCACTGATATAGATCTGGGCTGATTTGCTCAATGTATCGATAGCGTCGAAGCATTCGATCAGGTCTTCACCTACTGCCAGGATACCATGCTTTTCCCAGAATACGACATCATGCTTTTCGAGTTGCCGGATCGTGGCATGTGCCAGTTCGATCGTTCCCGGAATTTCATAAGGGACAATCCCTACTCCTTTCGGTACGATGATACGGCATTCGGGGATCATGCTCCACAAAGTACGGGTCAGTACTTTCGAGTCGAGGAAAGGCTTGCAATGCGTCATCCCGATCAGTTCGGTCGGATGCGTATGCAGCACGACCCTGTTATCGCGTCCCAACGAACGAAGGTAGTTATGCATCAACAGATGCGAAGGCAATTCGGATGTCGGCCTGACCGGCTGTTCGGCAATGATATCGTAGCTCTTACCATCGGGAGCGATACGGATCAGTGCGCCGTTAGCAAACGGATCCTGTGCCACATAGCGCATACGTTTCCCCGTTCCCGTAACATAAAATACATTTCCGCCGAGGGATGTCATAGCTTCCTGCAATTCGATCGCCGGTGCCAATGCCGGCAATGCCATTTCTTCGTCAGTCAGCAAACCCGTCAGATTCACAGAGATATTTCCGCCATTCCGTTCAGCCCATCCTTTTGTCCAAAGATAGCCGGCTACTTCGGCGATACGTCCTATTTCAGCCATCAGGGGGCTGTTGTTCTTAATTGTTGTCATTTTACTCAATGTAATATTTTACTTATTTGCTTTTGTATTTATAAAATCCTTAACCTAATAAATTCGGCAATAACAGTGAGAATATCAGGATACACATACCGGATACCAACACTATAATCGTTTTCCTGCTAACACCTTTCCACTCATTCAATACTATGCCCCACACATTGCTGAAAATAACATTCAGCGACATAAGTATACTCCATGAAAAGGCCAGCATAACGGGTGAATCCGCAAAATAGCTCTTTCCCATGCCCAATCCGAAGAACTGGGAATACCACAGGACACCGGCCAGTGCACAAAATAAGACATTATTCAGTAATATCTTACCTGTAACGGAGAAATAATCCTTTCCCGATTTATTTTTAATATTCTGATATATACAGTAAACAGCATTTGTCAGGAAGCCACCCATTGTTACCAACAGGATCACGGGGTTCAGGGCAAACAGTTCGCTGGCTCCGGAAGTCTTTGCCTTTTCCAGTATCGGAGTTCCGGATTCAAGCCCCAGATTAAAACAGGCGCTCATCACACCCGCCAATAGCGCAACCAGCAATCCTTTTGTCAGGGCAAAATCTTTCACGGCCGCCTTCTTCTCCTCGTCTGTCATGTTCCGGGCCCGCAGGCTACCGGCATAACCGATCACTGCGATACCAGCCAACGTTACGCAAACACCCACTAAAAGGATCAGTCCGTCGCCATGAAACAAATCCGTACCTCCAAACACAGCCGGAAAAAGTGTACCGAAACCGGCGCAGGTCCCCAGAGCAATACTTTGTCCCAAGGCAATTCCCAGATAACGCATGCTAAGGCCGAAGGTCAAGCCTCCTACTCCCCATAACATACCGTAAACCAGCGCACCGGTACTTCCTCCGGCACTCCAAAGATCCGTCAGGCTCTGTCCCTCGGGGATAGCCAGCTGCGCTCCCAGATATGGAAAGACAAGCCAGGCAAAAATCCCCTGTATCAGCCAGAAACTTTCCCAGCTCCAGTTCTTCACCTTATTGATCGGCACATACGAACTGCTTTGTCCGAAACTGCCGACGGCGATAATCAGTAAACCGATAAGTATATCCATAAATTTATCGTTTACTTGTTACCTGCGCTTCATATTTTTCTATCTCACCGATATAATCTTCACCTACCGGGACATCGTTTTTCAGACAGAACATATCCCAGACGGCATTCCACGGGAGACTCTTCAACTCTTCCTGTAAAGCCAGACGTTCAAATAACTTATCTTCAGCTTCATATTGCTGCAAAGTGGCAGACGGTTCAAGCAAGGCCTGCAAGAATGCTTTTTGTGTTGCACGGCATCCGATCACATAAGCACCGATGCGGTTAATGGTCGCATCAAAATAGTCGAGACCGATATGTACACGATCCAATGCATTACAACGGATTATTTCACGGGAAAGATCCAGCAGGTCGTCACTCAGAATAACCACATGGTCACTATCCCAACGGATCGGGCGACTTACATGAAGCATGATCTCCGGAGTGAACAACAGCATCGACGAGATCTTATCGGCAATACTTTCCGTCAGATGGAAATGGCCGGTATCCAACGTTACGATCTTGTTATTCTTCGCGCCATACCCCAGATAAAAATCGTACGAACCTACCGTATAACTTTCCAGCCCGATACCGAACAGTTTGGCTTCAATACAGTCTTTCATATGCTTATAATCAGTAGCAAAAATCTCATCCAGTGAGTCTTTCAACAGCTGACGGTATTGTATGCGGCTGGCCGGAACTTCTTTCGAACCGTCATGTATCCACAAATTCATCATGCAAGGATCATCCTGATAAACACCCATCGCTTCACTGACAGCACGGCAACGTTTGGTATGTTCGATCCAGAAATCACGGATCGACTTATCCGGGTTAGCCAATGTCAGATTACCGCTTTTGGGATGCGAGAAAGATGTAGAGTTGAAATCGAGCTTCATATTGTTTTCTTTCGCCCATTCCATCCAACTTTGGAAATGAGCCGGCTCCACTTCATCGCGGTCTATTTTCTTTCCGCCAAAGTCACCATATATCTCATGCAGGTTCAATCGATGGGTACCGGGAATAAAAGAATTGGCTTTCAGCACATCGGCACGTAACTCATCTATATTGCGGGCTTTTCCGGGATAATTTCCGGTCACCTGTATACCGCCGGACAACGAACCATCCGGATTCTCGAAACCTGTCACATCATCCGCCTGCCAGCAATGAAGGGAAAGACTGATTTGTTGTAATTTTTCCAATGCACTGTTTACATCGACATTCAAGGCTGCATAACGTTCTGCTGCCAAATCAAAAGCTTGCTTTACATTCTTTTCTGTGTTCATGATATTCTTCTTTTTATCGTTTTACTATTTCAATATATTTTTCATAGACTTCTTTCCAGATCATTTCTTCCTGTGGCAGGAATGTTTCCGTATGAACGGATCCGGCTATCAACCGGCGCATTTCCCAATGGGTGGAGACAATACCTGCCGAGCGTGCCTGTATCATCGCATTTCCGATGGCAGTCGCTTCCGACGGGCCGGCTATCACAGGCATACCGATTGCATTGGCTGTAAACTGATTCAATAATGTATTCTTTGAACCTCCCCCTATCACATGCAACCGGTCGATACGGAAAGGAGCCATCTCCTTCAACATCCGGATCACCTCATTATAACGCAGGGCGAGACTTTCAAAAATACAACGGATAAACTCGGCATCCGTTACCGGGACAGGCTGCCCCGTCTCTTCACAATAACTCGCAATGGCCTTTGTCATACAAGCAGGATTGGCAAAACGAGGATCGTCCGGATTCACAAAGCGTATAAAAGGAACGGCTTGTTCCGCCATTTGTACAATCTCCGGATAAGTATAACTCCTCCCCGCCTTTTCCCATTCTTTCCGGCATTGCTCCAACAGCCACATACCGGTGATATTCTTCAGAAAACGGGTGGTTCCTTCAATACCTCCTTCATTCGTAAAGTTGTTTTCGTATGATTGCTGTGTTATTAGTGGCTCTTCCGTTTCAATCCCCATCAAACTCCAGGTTCCGCTGCTTAAATAAGCGAAATGCTGATCCAGAGCGGGAACAGCCGCCACAGCCGAGGCCGTATCATGTCCTGCCACAGCGATAACCGGAACTTTGCCTGCACCGGTTTCTTCTGCCAGCGCATCGGTTAGCTCCCCGACAAGCGTTCCGGGCATTACCACCTGCCGTACGATAGAAGGCGGTACCCCTGCCGCCTCCAGCAGGGATGCTTCAAACTGCCGTGTAACCGGATTAAGTAGCTGGGATGTGGAAGCGTCTGTATATTCACAGACCCTGTTACCCGTTAACAGATAAGACAATAGGTCAGGAATAAAAAGTATTTCTTCAGCATTTTCCAACGGTGCAAACCCCTCTTGCCCGGCACGAAAGAGTTGGAAAAGACTATTAAAATTCATTATTTGAATGCCGGTAAGGCGATAGACCTCCTCACGTGAAATAAGACGGAAATATTCCTCCGGCGCCCCTTCCGTGTACGGGTCACGGTAAGCCCGCGGTAACCCCAGCAAAGAGCCGTCTGAAGCCAGATAACCGAAATCGACGCCCCAGGTATCGATACCGATCGAGTCGGGTACAATATGTTGTTGTGTGCAAAGGGAAAGGCTTTTCTTCAGTTCTTCATATAAATTGTATATATTCCAATAGTATTTACCATGCAATTCGAGCAGGTTATTTGGAAAGCGATGTATCTCCCGCATTTCAAATTTGCCATTAATCAGTATGACCAGAACAGCCCGTCCGCTGGTAGCACCTATGTCAAACGCTAAAAAGGTATGTTTCTTCATGATATAACAAAGTTATTTGTTTATTGATAGCAAAAGTAAAGGGTTAATTACTATATTTGCTTACGAAAATGATTTTAAACCTTTCATTTCTGACATGAATAAACACATCAGCGACCAACTGCGTTATCTAACCATCGGAGCATCAGACGAAGACTGGGGAATTGTTGTTACCACCATTGGTTATCAATTTATCCCTCCCAAAAGTCAATACCCGTTATCCTGCCATCCGGAAAATTATAATTTCAAACCGCAAACAGGACGTATCCTGAACGAATATCAGCTTGTTTATATAACGAAGGGAAGCGGCTACTTCTCCTCCCAATCCTGCAAGATGCAGAAAATAAATGCAGGAACCATGATCTTGCTCTTTCCCGGCGAATGGCATAGTTATTATCCGGATAAAGAGACCGGGTGGGATGAATACTGGGTCGGTTTCCGGGGAATACATATCGATAAACGGGTAGAGAAACGTTTCTTCACGAAAGAAGAACCGCTTCACAAAATCGGATTAAGTGCCACAATAGTAGGATTATACGAAGATGTATTAAAGTTTGCGTCACAGGAGAAGTCAGGCTACCAGCAAATGATTTCCAGTATCGTACTTCATATATTAGGGACGGTTTATTATAAGAAGAAAAACAGTTCTTTTACCAATACATATGTAGTAGACAAGATCAACGAAGCCCGTATCCTGATGAAAGAGCAGATAGAGAACCCGATGTCACCGGAAGAGATCGCTTCACAATTAGGATTAGGTTATTCCTGGTTCCGCCGTATGTTCAAGGAATATACCGGTGTTTCACCCGCCCAGTACCAGTTACAGCAAAAATTACTGAGAGCCAAAGAGCTACTGACAGGAAGTAATCTGAATATATCGGAAATCGCTTATAACCTGAAGTTCGAAAACGCAGGCCAGTTCTCCACCTTCTTCAAAAAGAAAGAGGGCGTGACGCCCTCCGAATTCAGGGAGAGGGCACATTAAGTGCCCTCTTGATATTTGGCTATGGCTTCATAAAAAGTACCATCAAAGATTAACTGTCCCTTGTTCCATATAGATCCAATACGGTCTGAGTTATAAATTCGGATATGTTCTTCCGGGAGATCGATCTCATATAGATAGTCAGGTGTACTCTCATACTCATCGGAAAGTAGCATATTTTGACGTAATTTTTCATAGCTAACTTTCCCTTTGGGTAAATATTGTATAACTCCTTCCGGATAGCCATCGCAAAACAGACTATAAGAATAGTTTTCACCATCATAATCTTTCATTGTAACTCTTGCTCTTGTTGACATTATGATATGTATTTAGTTTTTTATAAATTTATTCCTTACTTATCTGATAATTTACGTCCCCCCTCAACACTGTGCTGCGTCTCAGGGAGACGTAACGTTGCGTTGGGGGGAGACGGTGGGAAGCGTCGCGGCGAGACGTAAGGCGGCGTCTCGATACGACGGAGAAAGAATGCTATTCGATTACGGGGCGGTCGTCGTCATCACCGCTATCTCCACCGCCGTTGCCTACGATGAGAGGACGTTCGTACTCGATGGTACGGGGTTCTTTCAACAGGGTAGTCGTGTTGGAGAATTGGGTGACGATACGCAACGTATACTTGCCGTCAGTCAGGTCGGCAGGAACACGGGCCAGCAATGTTTTCGGATCGTTGGTTGTCAGGCGGCGGGTAACGGGGTGTTCCTTGTCGTCGGCATCGATGAAAAAAACGCCGATACCGGCAGCCTCACCGGCTACACGGATCTTCTCACCGTCGATACGGATATCATCGCCGGGGGTAATGGTATCATTGGACAAGCCGGTTGCAGTATCGGTAACCAGGCCGATCGCTGCGCCACTATCCTTAACGGTTAATACTTCCACCCCTACATGGCTCAACGACTCGCGCATTTCGGATGAGAGAGTGATGTCGAGAGTAACTTTATGTTTCTCCGGATCGAATTTGGCACTAGTACCAATCCAACTGCCTGTTACACGCGGAGTGTACTGGCAGGTTTTCGTTAGAACACTATAACCATCCATAACTGCCTCGCGGATGATACGGTCATGTTGGTTAATGATTGACAACAAGGTGTCGTACTTGTATTCCGAACCTTCATTTACAATCCGCTGCGCAATGTCTTCATTACGCAGGGAGTTTTTCATGGTGGATACTTCGGCCGTGTAGTCGTTATCCACATCTTTCGTCAGAAGGTTCAGGCGGAGCCAGACCTTCCAGAATTTGGTGTAAATTGCCATGATTTTAATTGTTTATATGAATAAATTATCAGCCATTTACAATGGCTAACTGATTTCTAGTTATTTTATGCAACGATAGGTGACACCTCCATTACTTGTTCCAAAATCCCACAATCCAAAGCCTTCGTCAGTTGCAAGAAAACCTCGTCCATTCCCATCCCTTGTCCAATATAAATTACCATTAAAGGCCTTTCTTAATTGATCATAACCATTCCAAGAATGGAGTACATTAATATGACCATTAGTATTAAGAGCGTCTATTTTTGTCATAAGAATAAAGTCTGATAAGACAGGGATTCTCCAACCTGGAGGACAAGCAGTACTATTACTTATCATTGTCAACAGATTGCTATAAGAGACATTACCCCTTCCATTTTGATATCCATTTTCTCCGGCAACATTATAACCATTTACCTGATTAGCAGGCACATTACTTCCCGGATACACTATACCATCAGGATATTGCTTTATAGTGACCGTCCTCGTGTTGCCACTATATTTTTCCTTCATAGTAAAAGATATATTACCATAAAAGCCATTATAAGATGCATCAGAATAATTCCGATATAATGTTACAGTAGTCTTTTTCTGACCGGTTGTACTAAGCGTTGTTTCTGACGAAGAAGTTCCAGCCCATGAATCTGGATTACTAACTATTACCCCTTGTGGCGAAGTAATGGTAAATGTTGCTGTGGAATTAGAACAAGGGAAAAAGGTTATGACCGGACTTGTGTTTGTAGGCACTGTCAAATTTGAACTAGTAGTATAACTGGAAGGAGTTGTAAGCGAAGAATACGTTATATCCGGACTGATAGAATAAACCGTATACGTTTTCAATATTGTATTATCAGCTTTACTACGAATTGAAAATTTAGCATTCCCTCCTACACCATTTGGAGCAAAGGTATATGTTGTTTGATTTGTATTATCATTTTCTTTTGTAACAGTTAGCCAACCGGGAACACCCACTAGTTCAGAGCCACCAATCGTATTTGCAGTCAGTTTAATCCTGTCAGAACCATTATTATACAAACGTAAAGTACTGCTGGAATTATCAAACTCTGCTTTTCCTTCTGTTGTTGAAGTTACCGTTATATCCGATTTCAATTTCAATGTCAAAATTGTCTTTTTCGTATCATCCCCTCTATTTACAACATTCACTGTTTTCCCTTCAAGCGGGAATGGATTAGGAAAATCAGCTGCATCAGTATTAAAAGCTAAAGTATAATCACTTTGCGACAAATCCTGTTCTGCAGCCGGGGTTATTTTCAGCCAATTACCGGGAGTATCATCGTCCGGAAACTCCAGTTTACTTCCACCGGAAGCAAAGACACTAAATGTAACAGCAGGAGAAGCCACTGATGCTGATTGATAAAGCATAATTTCTCCTTTATCTACATCTATTGTACTACCATTGGATATAGTCTTTTCCTTGACTACCGGATCTGCTATCGGCTGAACAATCACTACCGTTTCTTTAGCTGAAATCTTATCAGTGAAACGTATAAATGCGATAGGAAACTTTGCCTCTTTATACTCACTATTCTTCTTTATTGTATATGTTTTTTGTATAGCATCTGTTTTCGTTGACGGCATATAATCAGCTGCCGGATCTATCGTTAGCCATTGATGCTCCGTATCTTCATTCTCATAATACATTCTGGTATAATAGCCGGATGTTGAATTGCCTTCTATCGTAAACTGGGCATCATCCGTGATTGCCATTGTTACCATACGGGTAACAGGATCATACGTTCCGTTGTCAAGATCGATAGTTATCTTCATACCATCCTTATCCGTTTCTCCTCCCGGCTCGTACTCATCGATTGTGCCTTCGTCCGTCCAATCGGCCACATCCAGCGTGAAATCCAGATGATATTCGTCTGCCTTTGTGATATTGACCGTATACCGGTGGTTTCGGGAAACTTCGATATAATTTCCATCCCCCTCAGGTTTGAATGGGACTTTATAGGTGACCGGGATATTGTCAGTCAGATTGGCGACATAGGTACCCGATAAGATCAGGTAGCCACCATCTTCCATTGGGCTGGGCCACGTGTAGAAAGCTCCGACACAATTGCCCTCGTTTGCTTTCTCTCCATCAAACGGACGGGCCGGATAAGTGATCAGATCGTTAGGAGTTGTGCCTATTACCTTTAATGGGAAGAAACTTACCCCTTTACGTCCCTTCGCCATGCTAACCGATTGGATGGTGAATTTAGAGGTTTTCGCATCGTTCACGATATCGAAACGTGCCACCGAACGTGTCAGGCGGAAACCTAACTGCAAACGGGCTGACACTGAAAAATCAGTCAGGTCGAGAGGTGTGTCATAAGCACCTGTCATGGGTAACGGAGTTTTTCAGTATGTCAGTAGCCGAAGCTGGATCGAGTCGGGTGCTTTGAAGAAGTTTGAAATTATCCTCTGTCGGTGTACCTTCTATCACGGTATTTCCGGGTTGCCCCGGGGCTGATTGCTGCAAAGGCAAAAAGTTATTGAACGCTGCACCCGTTCCCGGATCGATCAGTTCGCTATGGTTGGCTATACAGTAAAGTTTGACAAACAATCCTTTCTTTAGTGATAAAAGAGCCGTCGTCTGCTTACCGTCGCTACCGACAACCGTCAAGTCGAGAGACGTTTCTCCCATTGGAAGATCGGCACTATTCTCCCGATAGCAAAAACGTTCCTGATAGGTGTAGGTTCCGTTCTCGGTCGTGCATCCGAAAACGTATATGTCGAGTGCCGAGATTTTATTCTCTGCGGCTGTGGCAATCTCATCGCCTGCCTTAGTCTGTGCGACCGACAATTTGTTTTTCAGCGTTAGCATTACTTCGCGGCGAGTCTCGCCTCCGGATGGTTCCGGGGCGGGCTTTTGGAGCTGTTCTTCTGTCTCACTGGTGCAGGATGCCACAGTGAGAAGCAGGGTAAACAGGCTAATTCCATATAACTTATTAAATAGTTTCATCATTGTTTTCTTTTGTTGATTGACAATCATTCTCTTTTTCGTTCAACGCACCCAGCAGAAATTTGCCGGGTTTGAACTTCACACTGACACGCGGCGCGATACGGCAAGACTCACCCGTTCGGGGGTTACGTCCCATACGCTCGGTCTGACTCCAGGCATGAAAAGTGCCGAAACCTTGCAACATAAGCCTCTGATCGGCCAGCAAAGCATCCAAAAGAACGCCCTCCCAGGCGTTCACAATCTCGAGAGACTGTAACTGAGTCAGGGAGAGACGTTCGGACAGGGCGATTACTAAATCGTGTTTGTTCATTATATGTCTGCGGCTTCAAGTTTGACAGTTATGACGGTTGTCCCAGTGGTTGCCGCAGAGGTGAAGGTCAGCGTGTTGGTTGAATTCACATCACCTTGAGCAGTCTCCATCGTAAAGGTGTATGTACCTTCGGCGGTTGCTGCACTTTCCGGATCAACTTTTATCCAATCATTAGCTACTGCTGCGCCGCTTCCCGTAGTTCCATCTTCGCCGGACAGAGTCGGGGCTACCGCTTTCAGCTTGAATGCCCGACTATCCGTATTCGGGATAGTGACCGTTTTAGTTGCTGCATCGTAGGTGCATCCCTCGCTTCCCTCTGCCACCAAGCTGATTTCCGGGCCTGACAAGGTGGTCGGAGTTACTTTGATGTCCAGATTCTTGCCGCTTACCTTGTTGGTGATACGGATGGTAACGGGACGGCAATTGTGCATATCACCGATACTTTCAGCCATTTTATACTTGAACGTGGTAAGCATAGAGGCTTTTGTTGGGGCTTCCGTTTTCCTTTCGCCATCAATCTCCAGCCATTCATCACCACCGGCATAATCGAGTTTTTCGGTGAATGCCGTAGGATCTGTGTTGTTGGCGGCGATGGTAAAGGCAAGCGTTTTCCCTACACCAGCATCCATCACGATATTACCGTCGGACAGGAGTTTGACATCAGCAGAGCTACCGGCTGCGGCCAGAGCCACGGCATCTTTTGTGAAGTCGTTCTCCGGCTTGTAGTCGTCTACTTTGTCCTCGTCGGCCCAGTCGGCTACGTTGAGGGTGAAGTCGAGATGGTATTCGTCGGCACTGGTGATAGAGACGGTATAGCGGTGGTTGTAGGCCACTTCGATATAGTTACCCGTTTCATCGCCTGCCGGTTTGAAAGGTACTTTGTAGGTGACGGGGATACTCTGGGTCTTGTTGACGGCATAGCTGCCGCTCAGGATCAGGTAGCCGCCATCGTCTACCGGGCTGGGGTAGCTGTAGAAGATACCTTTACCGGTAGGGCTGCCCGTAGTCTGATCAGCTGTGTAGTCGCGGGCCGGATAGGTAATCAGGTCGGTAGGATCAGCCGGTGTGTTACCCAATACCTTCACCGGGAAATAGCTTGCTCCGGTACGTCCGTTACCCATACTGACCGATTGAACGGTAAACTTCGACTTTTCTGCATCGTTCACCACGTCGAAGCGGGCTACCATACGGGTGAGCTTGAAGCCCAGCTGCGTACGGGCCGAAACGGAAAAGTCGGTCAGGTCGAGCGGCGTGGTATTGGCGCCGGTCATAGGTAGCGGGGTGAGCAGGATATCTCCTGGCACTGCGGCTTGCAGGGTCGGGGTATGGAACTTGATGAAATCAGCCTCGGTCGGTACGCCGTCAGTGATCGTATTTCCTGCTTGTCCGGGGGCACTTTGCAGCAGTCCTTTGAAGTCAGTAAATTCAGCTCCATTGGGCTGGATCAGCTTCGTGCTGTTGGCAATGCAGTAGATCTTAACAAAGAGGCCTTTCTTCATGCGGAGCAGGGCGGTCGAATTGTCAGCACCGGTATTCAGGGTGAAGCTGGTGACGTAATCGCCTTCGAGGGTCTGGCGGGCATCTTCGCGGTAATAGAATTGTTCCTGGAAGGTGTAAAGGCCTTCTTCGGTTTTTGAACCGAACACGTAGACGTCGAGACTGTAGATACGGTTCTCCTCGGTGGTCGCGATTTCATCACCGGCTTTCGTTTCGACCGGGATTACTTTCAGTTTGTTCTTCAGGGTAAGAAGGACTTCGCGGCTGTCGTTGTCGGATGTCGCTCCTCCGTCGGGAGGGGTCGGGGTTTCCAACGTCGTCTCGCTGGTACAGGCGACCAGCAGGGCGCCTAACAGGAGGGTTGAGAGGTTATGTTTTATGTTCATAATTCTTTATTGTTTGTTGTTTTCCGGTTTGCCACCGGACGGGCCTTCATTTCTTTTGGCTTGATCCAAAAGAAACGAAGCAAAGAAAAGATCAAGGCTGCACCGGCTTCGCTACTCCGGTGAAAGACTACGCTGTCGTCTGTGAACTCGCTACGCTCAAACAGCACAGACTCCGGACGCTCCGTCTTCCACCTTCGCTTTACGCTCACCCGATGAGGCCTTTCTTAGAACGCGATGCGTTCTGTGGAGATGGCCGATAACGTCACCTATTAGAGGCCAACCGACTTCTTCTTTAAGATTACTGTCAGGTCACCTTCACCGGCTTCAGTGTTGGTGAAGGTTAAGGTGATGTTTCCTGTATCATCAGGGGTATCACCGGAAGTAAAGGTGTATACCTGGTTTCCTCCGGCAGTAATAGCTGTTGTACCGGCATTTGTACCATCCAGTTTTAACCAACCGGCACCTATAAACGGAGTCTCCAAACTGGTAATACTTGCTCCTGTCGGAGCTGTAACAGTCAATGTGAATGTATTCGAAGAAAGAGTAGCCAGATCAATCGTATAGCTTCCGTCACCATTATCTGTAACTGCACTATAATCATCTCCCAGTACTACCGTCGGAGCCGCACTCTTCGGAGTAATTGCCAGCGTAGAGATAACGGATTCCTCAGCCTTGTTTTTGAAGGTGACGGTAACGGCACTTCCGGCGGTTAATTGGCTAGCATCCGGTATGTTGATCTTGAATATACCCGGAGTCCCGGACTCTTCAACCACAGTTAACTTATCGCTCGATGATGTTGCTATAACCGCTCCCGCATCCGCACTTTCCGTACAAGTTGCCTTTACATAAATAGTACTATTATCGATCAGGAACATATTTGCGGTAGCTTCATTAGAATCCCCTCCTAATGTTTCACTGTTGTAGGCACTCGCTACATAAGTTTCTTTCTTATCGTTTTCTACAATCGTAGGCTTAGATGCTTTCTTATGTTCGATAGTTAGTGTGACCTTGTTAGTATCGCCGCTTTCCTTGCTCTTGAACTCGATGGTTGCATTATCTGCTGCAGTGCTGGCATCAGTTATTGTAACCCGATAAGTTGTAGTGAAGCCTTCGGTTGAGATAGCTTTTACGGAATAACCTTCCACATCAGCAACTTCAGCCAAACCGTCTACACAGAACAGACTAAATGAGACGTAGCTGCCTACCGCTTTGGCCATGGTAGCTTTAGGAGCTGCCGGATCTGCCGTCAGGTCGAGCGTATTGCCTTTGCTGTTACCTTTCTCGACTTCACCGGCTATCGGAGCTGCAGCCGGGCCGGTAAAGGTGAGCGTTGTTTGCAGGTCGGGGTCGTAAGACGCCGCCTGATTGGTGAAGGTGAGCGATACGGGGCGTTTGCCGGTAGCGTCGGCGATGGTTACGGGATAAGTGGTTACCGTCAGGCCGTCTTTTTGTTCTGAAGTAATCTCGCCAACTGTCAGCCAATCTATTTCGTCGGTTTTCGTTACCAATCCACGGCTGTATTCCAATGGGCCGGTAGAAGTCATAACGATATTGAATGATCCGGCATCGGCTGTGCGGTAGAGGGAAGTTATACCTGTTACCTCAGTCGGGACATTATCGCCATCCATCTTATTCATTTCCGGTTTCGCATTATCCGGTTTGATGATTACACCACCACCCGAAGTCCAGTCTTCCACCTCGAATGTGGAATAGATATTCGACTCGGTGACATCGGTAATGCGCAGCTTGTAACGGCTGTTCGCATTGATGGCGATATAGTTGGCGGGAGTATCGGCTGTAGCATCTTCGGGCGTCTTGACTACCGGGATGTTGTAGGTAACGGGGATCTGCTCGCCAGTGGACGGGCTCTTATATTTACCTTTGATGATCAGGTAGCTTTCGTCAGCAGCCAGATTCGGATAGACGTAGAGGGCGCTTTCAAGGGTTCCCTGGTTGGCGTTCTCGCCGGCAAAGGCGACATCGGCATATGTAATCGGATCGGCTGTCGGCGTCCCTCCGAAAAGTGAACCGTTCGGACGGCCCTGCCCCATCGCTACATTCTCGATGGTCAGCTGGGAAGTGGCTGTCGTGTTGTCGATATCGAAGCGGGCGACGATACGTTTCAGCGTAATGGCTACTTTCGATACGCTGCCGCTGATCTTCGTCGTTCCCGTGCCTGTCATGGCTAGCGGGGTTTTGAGGATGTCAGTAGTTCCCAACTTGGCTGTATAGGCGGCTTTGAAAGCATCCAGTTTTGTGCCGGGTGTCGTGATTGTTCCTGCAGTAGCATCTGTTGCAACGGCTTCCAAAGCATCGAAAGCACTTCCATCCGTCTTGAACAGATTATCTTGGTTAGCCACACAAACCAGCGTCAGATATGGCAAGCCTTTCAGTTCGCCCGGCTTGATAGAGGCGGCCCAGGAAGAGCCGGAAGGTTGCAGGATAAACTGGTTACCTGCCGGTGTAGCTTCCGTCATCGTCCAGGTTTCCATATAATGATAATCGGCATCTGTAGCATCCGCTGTGGCTGCGCCAAACAGGTAGACCTTCAGGTTTGCGATCTTGTTCTCGCTATCGGAAGCGATCGCTTTGGTGTACTCGGTGCTCTCGCCGCTTCCGCTGAACACGAGCTGGATCTCGCCGGCGCTGCCGGAAGGGGTCGGCCCTTCGGTGCCGTCTTCATTCGTACAACTGCTTACAAACCCTGCCAGGGCCATAAGCAACATTACATACGTCTTTTTCATAACTACTTTTTTTAAGTGAATACTATATGTTTTAAAATCTGTTTCTTCTTTATCCGATCGCTCCCCCTTCGTCCCAGTCGGAACCGGTGACTTCGGAGACGATCACTTTGTCTTCATAGACGGTGACCAGTATCTCGAACTCCTGCTCGATGTTCTGATCCATATTCATCGGCTTCTTCGAAAAGAAGCGGTAGAGATCGAGGTCGCCCACGATCCGCTCGTCGTTGCGCCACAGACTCCATAGCTGGTGGGTGCCGGAAGTGTAGCGGAAGGTGACGAACTCGCCCGTCACTTCGCCATCGTAATTCATCGCCGCACGCGTCTCGTGGTTGACCTGCGAGGTTCCGATATAAGGCACCGTATAGTTACCCCCCGACGTCAACACTTCACTCTCCCACCCTTTTCCAAAACCGTACTCCGAAGGCAGCCCTTTCATACGCATCCGGTAAGTTCCTCCCTCTGCCGGGGCGTCGGCCATCCACTGCACCGTCACATGCAGCGAAGCATGGGCGTGCGAGAGATAGACCCGCCGGCGAAACATCTCCCCTTCGTCCACATGGAAAGAGAGGTAGCCGTAGTAGAGCCGGCCCGTATTGCCGCGATAGCCCGGCGGGGCTTCGGCGGTGGCGGCACTCAGCGTCATATCACCCAGCCGGCAGTCTGCCGCCTGTTGCACCTCCAGACGGTCGCTCCCGTCTTCTGCCAGGTTGCCCCAGAGGACAACGGTGTAATCGCCTGCCTTCAGGTTGCTTTGCCAGCTGCTGATGCTGTCGCCCCGCAACGTAGCGGTGCCGAGCAGCTTTCCCTCGCTGTCGAAAAGATACTGCTGGAGATTATCTACGTAGACCGACAACTGGTTGTCGCTACTGCTACCCGCGTACCAGTAGTCGAGCCGTGTCGTATACGGACAGACGCCCGGCTCGTCGCCAAACGTACAGCCGGACAGAACTACCACCAGCAGCGTGTAAACTATCTCCGGTATCTTCTTCATTCTTCTTCCGTTTTATCATCCTCGTAGCGCACGATCACTTCGATACGACGCAGCCGGGGAAAGAAATGCTTCAACATATCTTTATAAGGAATACCAGCCTGCAACTCCATCAAATATTTTTCACGCCCGTTGAAAACACCGTAACGGCTGATTACGCGCAAGGCTGCCTCACGGTAAGGGGGCTGATCGCGATCCAGCAAATCGACCAGACCTTCCCAGTCTTCCGCCACCGACGATACCTCCACCAGCCCGCGGGGAATGCCGTACACACTGCGCAGATAGATCGAGAAGAAACGCGACCGGGCTCCCGCCAGCCGCTCATTATTGCCATAATTGCCATCGGGTGAGCTATACCCGCAGATGCGGATGCTCCGAACAGACACAAAGTGCTCCCGCCTGAGCGGGGCAAACAGCCGGTCGATCTTATCGATCTCATACCGGTTATTCTTTAAATCAGGATGGATATCGTCTTTACCGATCGGATAATCGAAATAGAGCACCAGGCTCTCGGTGTCGCGTGGTTTCCGAACGGGCTTTACCGGAGCACTAACTGGAGCACAGCCCTGTTCCCGTGCTTGACACGGGACCGCATGGGCACTATCCCCTCTATCAACTGTGGCCATCCTTTTACCGGCGGGAAGAGGCTTGTTCTCTTGCGATCCTGTGTCAAGCACGGGAACACGCGCCAGCGTATCGACCCCCAGTAGTTGCAGGTCGCAACAATCTTTCAGCTCTTGACGAAGCAGCAGCCTTGCCTTTTGCATCCAGGGAGCATAGGGTATAGACAGGCGGTACTTTATATTTTTGGAAACAGTCTTACGGTTGTCTATCAATACCAGATAAGGGATTGCCGCTGCTTGTCCGGAGATCAGTGCCCGCTCCCGGCGTTCGAAGCGAAACCGTTTGCTGCCGGTGACAACGACAGGCGGCAACTCCATCGCCACATCCTGCCGTTCCACCGCCTGCAAAACAAGCGTGAAGGATACGGCAGTCAGGCTATTGACATGCACATCGTTCAGATCCATTTCAAGAACGATCTGCAGGCTGTCGTTCCGAATGGAGAATTCCTGCGAAGAAATGCGGATGCCCTGTGCCGTTGCCGGAAGAAGGGCAAGTCCGGCAAGTAATACATATATATAATGTAGGATATGTTTCATTTGTCCGGATTTGTTAGCGTAAGAAGTAAATAATAGAGAAGCCGATACGGGTAGGCCCGAAATAGCTACGGGTATAAGCACCGACAGGCTCGGCGCATTCGGCACAACGGTATTTGGTGTATTTCATATAGGCATACCCCCCGCCAATCATGGCTTCCATCCCCCAGCGTTCGCCCAGGGCCCAGTGATAGCCGTAGGTGAGACCGCCACCGTAGAGGTCGCCCCGCAGCACGTGGTTCTTCAGTCCGGAGAGAAAAGGGATTTGCCCGAAGTTGAAATGCCCGTAATGTCCGTGCACCCCAAAGAAATGCCCTTCGAACTTACGGCAGGGCCAGAGGCGCACTTCGGGTTGTATGAGATATAAATTCAACTTCATATCATTAGGAAACTTCCAGGCGTTGTAGGCTCCCCAGACGTCTACCGTAAACCGACGGCCTACACCAAACTCGACTCCGGCGTTAGGAGTCGTTGTTGCCCAAAACAGTACATTTGTTTTCAAAGCAACCTGTTGTCCCGCCACTTGAAGAGGAAAGAACAAAAGACCCATGCAAAAAAGCGATAGATAGAGAACCCTATACATTATACTAATACTAGATTTAGCAACCTTCGACATCGTTCTGTCTCTTGGTAAGAGACGGAACAGGGTTATCAGTAGAAGAAGAAATATCTGAATGATCAGGCTTTCAGGTAGGATTTTAAATGTGATAATCGGTTTCAGAGGAAACAATCAGAAAACAAAAGAGATTGCAATTACAACCAGAAGTATAAATAAAGCTTGTTTATCAGTCAGTCCCGCGTTTTATTAAATTGGGAATGAGGGCTCATATTGGCAAACAATGCATAAACAGCGGATTATCAACAAGAAAGAGTACACAAGTCGCATCAAAATACAGGCATGAAGCTATAAGATAGAAGTAAAAATGATGATGCTTCTTTCTTAATAATAGTAATAATATTCATAAAAGGCATGAATACTAAGGTTACTCATGTCAAAAAAGGCCTTGTTATAATTGCTTTATATAAAAAGAGTTGCTACATTTGCGAAGTTTTAACACAAACGTTCCTCCCCGTTCCGTCTCTTACCAAGAGACAGAATCCATTCAAAAAGCATCCTTGTATTTATCCTTTGAATAATGGCCTTTACCTAAAATCACGATTTCGTTGGCACGATCCAGTTGAGCATTATCCCAATCAGCTATATAAATACGGGTTGTTTTAACAGAGGTATGCCCCATGCCCTTTGAAATTATATCCTCTGAAATTCCTTTTTGTAAAGCTATACTAGCCCATGTATGACGGGCTACATAGGTAGAGAGATCGGCATCGACTAATTTGCCCAACTTTTTCAAACGTTTGTTCTGTAAACGAAGTGCACTTGTATATTCCAGATAGGAAGAATTAGGACTTTTCAATACAGGAAACAGATAGGGCCCGGAAATATTACGATAACGGGCGATCAGCTTCTTCATTACAGGGAGTAAACGAACCTGCAACTGCTGTCCGGTTTTTTGCCGGCAATAGACAAGCTTATCCCCTTTCAGATTCTCTCGCTTCAAATGGGCGAGATCGACAAAGGCCATGCCACGGGCATAATAACAAAACAGGAAGAGGTCGCGTGCCAATGAGAGATCGGGCGACAAGGTTAGTTCCAACGCGATAAGTTGCTGAATAACTTTTTCTTCAACAGCGCGTTTACGGGTTTTCTCGATCCGGGTATGTACATTACTGAACAAGGTCGTGTCGGGCTCCACCAGCCCATCCTTTACCGCACGGTTCCAAATGGCACGGAGGATGCGGAAGTAAAATGAGACTGTGTTATTGCAAAGGCCGGCTGCATAGAGCCAGGACTCATAAGCCCTCAGCAGAGCCGGATCGAGCTCGTCCAGCCTAAGACTCTGCTCCCGGCGGAAATGCATGAACGAGTTTAAAGTGCTCCGGTAATGCCGGGAAGTTTCGAGCTTTCCTTCGGCAGTTAATTCGGTAATCAGATATTCTGCATACTTTTGGAAGTCGGAAACGGCAAAACGTTCACGGCAGGTTGCTACAATTTCATCCACGGAGAGAATTTCTTGCTTCTCCATCGAGCGGATCACGGAACGGATCGTGCCACAATCGCGGTTCAACTGTTCCCGAATCGAACAGAGTTCTTCCATCCGATCACGAACTGTATTGCCGGGTATTTCGACATTTTCCTTCTCCTTCTTCCATTCTTCCCCGGAAACAGTATAAGGCAACTGGATCTTCCGGACTTTACGACGGTAAATGATCTGTACATACAGCGGCATTCTTTTTCCCGCTTCCGCAGACTCCCGTCTTTTAATCTTTACTGATACATTATACATAGGCTCCTTTCATTTTATCATCCAATATAACAAAATGAAAGGAGGTTTGCTTAATGATTGGTACCTTCAAACAGGTCGTGATCCTCTTTCTTCTGGGTAGACTTTGCCTTGAAGTTATTAAACGTATAGCTCAATGTTAACGTGATAAGCGGATAGTTCGGACGGATACGGGTAATCGATTGCAGGTCGGCCGTAGTGATCTTGCTTACATAACGGGCCGAGTTGAACACATCGCGGAAAGCGAGTGTGGCCGACAATTTACGCTTCATCAGCTGCTGGCGGACTGCCAGGTTCATGTACCAGAAAGCGTCGGTACGTCCCTGCGTTGTCACGGAGGGGCCGACAAAGTTACCGTCCAGCTGGATACGGGTCGATTTACCCAGATCGAAGGCATTATTCCAGATAATATCGTAATTGGTACTTTTCTCGTTCGTGCCATTCAGCTTATACTGGTTCTTTACCTTATAATGGTAAAGGCTGCCGTTCAGGTTCATATTCCACCAATGGGTCAGCTGAACCTGACCGCTCAGTTCCAATCCCGTAGAATAATCGTGGCCGACATTAGCCATAGAATCGAGCGTTACTCCTGCTTCGTAAGGGACACGCAGGCGTTCGATCTTGTCTTTACGGCTGCGGTGGAAAACAGTGGCGGAAACGGTGTGTTCACCGATATTCTTTTTGTAGTTGAGTTCAAAGGAGTTGATGTACTCCGAACGGATATCAGGGTTACCGATCTCTGCAGAATAGTAGTCGCGGTAAGTTATATACGGCTCCATAAAAAAGAGTTCCGGGCGGGTGATACGGCGGGAATAGGAAGCCATCAGTTTATGATCTTTCGGGAAAGTATATCCCAGATGTACGGATGGGAAAAACTCGAACTTATTATATTCGCGATCCTTTCCGGGGATAGAGCTGCGAAGTACGCGATGGGTATGTTCGCCCCTCACGCCTGCCTGGAAATCGAATGATTTATAGCTGTCGCCGACAATGGCATAGATGGAGTTTATTCCGTGCTGGAAATAAAAAGTATTGTAGATATCATCCCGCCAGTAAAACTCCTGCTTTTCGGGGCTCCAGAACTGCATACTGTAATCGCCGTCCTCCAGATAAGAGAAATACTGATAGCCGGCTTCAATATGGCCGGTTTTGCTGTACGGGTAATTATAATCGAGGTTTCCGCGGACAGTCCAGCGATGTTCGTCTTCCCAGGCACGGTGTCCCTGTTCACGCTCATTGTTTTTGTTGAACAGGTCGCTCTGGAAATACTCCATAGCATCTCCTCCGTATTTCAGATAAAAACTACCGGTAAGCTGGTGGCCTTTGTCATCAAACTTATGGTCGAAGCCCAGGCTTCCCTGGAAATAGGTTTCGTGCAGGTCATAGTCGTCGCGGCTGTAATAATCGCCGTTGGCAAAAGGCTTATTTTCAACCATACGCACCTCGGTATAATCCAGATCCCCTTTCCGGGTACGACCTCCGTAACCGCCTTCCAGATCCGCATTGAAGGTGGTATGGGGCAATGTGTACATCCAACCCGCTTTCAGCGAATAGTTGAAGTTATTACTTTCGCGTGGGCCATTGGAATGCGAGGTAGTCGCCGTATCGGCAACGATCGTTGTCTTTTCCTGGTCGAAATGGCTTTTACGCAAACGATCCGTCCAGCCTCCACCAAAATACAGGCGGGAAGCTTTATTTTGCTGGGTAAGTAAAAAGTCTACGCCTCTGGAGAGGAATGTGCTTCCGGTCAGGTTGACCATCCCGCTGAAACCATGTTGCGCATGTTTCTTGGTGATGATATTGATGATACCGACATCGCCGCCTGTATCATGACGGGCAGATGGCGTCGTTATGATCTCTATATTTTCGATATGGCCGGAAGGGATTTGCTCCAATGCCTGTGTACCACTGAATACGCTTGGTTTGCCATCCACATAAACGGTAAATCCGGTACTTCCGCGAAAAGAGACTTCGCCTTCGGCATCCACCCGGATCGACGGGGTATTTTCCAGAATATCGACAGCTGTTCCGCCACTAGCCAGCATATTGGAGGAGGCTTCGATCACCTTCTTATCCAGTTTATAGATCACCTGTTTCTTTTGGGCGACTACTTCCACTTCAGCCAGCCCTACTTCAAGAGGTTTCATGGGGATCGTACCCAGATCGACCACAGCCGATGAAGATGCCAGCACAATATCCGGGCGGGTAAACAGGTCGTACCCTACCAGCCGGATCATCAGGCTATACTCTCCGTTCTTCACATCTGCGATTCCGAAACTCCCATCCATATCAGGCAGGGCATGGAATACAGGATTACTATCTCCTTTCTTAAAAAGGAGAACGTCTGCAAAATCTAATGGCTTATTGGTACCGGCATCCACAATTTTCCCTTTAATACGGGATATCGGAGTGGCTGCAGCAGACAGAGAAACACACAATAAGGTCACAATGAGATAAAAACACTTCTTCATTTCTTCACACCAGTCATTTGTTAACAGTGGTGCGAAGATAGCATTTTCATCGCGTCTACACAATTATTATGTAAAAAGATTTTTTGCGGAGAGAGCGGGATTCGAACCCGCGAAACCCTTTAGGGGTTTACACGCTTTCCAGGCGTGCCTCTTCAACCACT
>ERZ856578.208-NODE-208-length-120763-cov-32.516879_pt1 | contig 120763 bp, 83 predicted proteins | sample MGYA00514384_ERZ856578 | MGnify/ENA primary metagenome ERZ856578 (study PRJEB29103, sample SAMN06111958) | human gut metagenome | biome: human gut; feature: ankylosing spondylitis patient; material: healthy_person | host: Homo sapiens | place: China:Hangzhou... | reverse complement strand
AACTTCCCGACTATCCGTAAAGCCATCAAAAAGATGACTACTATCGATAAGATGACAAAAGACGGTACATTTGATAACCTGTCAAAAAGAGAAAAACTTCAGATCACTCGTCAGCGTGCTAAGCTGGAAAAGACATTAGGTTCTATCGTAGACCTGACTCGTCTTCCGTCTGCTTTGTTCGTTGTTGACGTGATGAAAGAACATATCGCAGTTCGCGAAGCCAACCGTCTGGGTATCCCTGTTTTCGGTATGGTTGATACTAACTCAAACCCGAACAACATCGACTACGTGATCCCGGCTAACGACGACGCTACTAAATCAGTAGAAGTTATCTTAGGCGCTATCTGCGAAGCTATGAACGAAGGTTTGCAGGAACGCAAAGCTGAAAAGATCGATACAGAAGCAGCAGGTGAAGGCGAAGGCGCTAAAAGAGAACGCAAAGCTAAAGCTGCTGTAAAGAAAGAACGTACTAAGAAGGAAGACGAAGAAGCTTTGAACGCTAAAGTTGCCGACAAGTACGCTAAGGATATCGAAGAATAATTCAGTTGACAATTGCCGGTTGACAATTGACAATTAGAATATAAATACAATGGGCAATTGGCTTTTGACAGTAAGAGATTGTCAATAGGTAATTGTCCATTGTTCGTTAATAAAGAAGTAGAAAGAGTATAAACATTAAATAAGAAGGAAATAAGATTATGGCTGTAACTATGGCTGATATTACCAAGCTGCGCAAGATGAGTGGAGCTGGTATGATGGACTGCAAGAAAGCGTTGACCGAATCTGATGGCGACATCGAAAAGGCAATGGAAATTATCCGTAAAAAAGGACAGGCTATCGCCGCTAAGCGTTCAGACCGTGACGCTGCAGAAGGTTGTGTGTTAGCAAAGAAAGATGGCGGGTTCGCCGCTGTTATCGCTTTGAAATGCGAAACAGACTTTGTTGCTAAGAACGAAGATTTCGTTGCTTTGACTCAGGCTATCCTGGATGCTGCTGTGGCTAACAAATGTCAGACTTTGGATGAAGTAAAGGCTTTGCCTATGGGTAAAGGTACTATTCAGGACGCTGTTACTGACCGTAGCGGTATCACTGGCGAAAAGATGGAACTGGACGGTTATAATGTGGTAGAAGGTGCTTACACTACTGTTTATAACCATATGGGTAAAAATCAGCTTTGTACGATCGTTGCTTTCAACAAAGAATCAGAAGAAGCTGCTCACAACATCGCTATGCAGATCGCTGCCATGAATCCTATCGCTATCGATGAAGCTGGTGTTCCTGAATCAGTAAAAGAAGCTGAAATACAGGTGGCAATTGAAAAGACAAAGGCTGAACAGGTACAGAAGGCTGTTGAAGTTGCTTTGAAGAAGGCAGGTATCAATCCTTCACATGTAGATAGCGAAGACCATATGGAAAGCAATATGGCTAAGGGCTGGATTACTGCTGAAGACGTAGCTAAGGCTAAGGAAATTATCGCAACTGTCTCTGCTGAAAAAGCTGCTAATTTACCGGAACAAATGATTCAGAACATCGCTAAAGGTCGTCTTAGCAAATTCTTGAAAGAAGTTTGCTTGCTGAACCAGGAAGATATCATGGATGGCAAAAAGACTGTAAAAGAAACAATGAAGGAAGCAGATCCTGAATTGCAGATTCTTGCATTCAAACGCTTCACTTTGCGTGCTGAATAATTTTGCGTTAGCAGAATAAAATAAAAAAGGGGCTTCGATTATTTCGGAGTCCCTTTTTCTATAATAAAAGTTTACTTTCTCTTATTTCAGTTCAGCCAAAGCCTCTTTGATACGTTTGATGGCTTCCACGATGTTTTCATCGCTGGTAGCATAACTCATACGGATACATTCGGGAGCACCGAATGAAGTACCGCCTACGCAGGCAACGTGTGCCTTTTCCAGCAGATACATAGCCAGGTCGTCAGCATCTTTGATTGTGTTGTTTCCGTCAGCTTTACCATAATAGTAGCTACATTTCGGGAACAGGTAGAAAGCGCCTTCCGGCTTATTTACTTCGAATCCCGGAACTTCTTTAGCCAGATTAACGATCAGGTCACGACGGCGTTCGAATGCTTTACGCATTTCTTCAACCGGTTCCTGTGAACCTGTGTAAGCGGCTTCGGCAGCTTTCTGGGAGACAGAGCAAGGACCTGAGGTGTATTGACCTTGTAATTTGTTTACAGCCTTCACGATCCATTCCGGTCCGGCAATGAAACCGATACGCCAGCCTGTCATTGCATATGCTTTGGATACGCCGTTTACAATAACGGTGCGATCTTTCATGCCGTCGACAGAAGCGATACTGTGATGTTTGCCGATATAGTTGATGTGTTCGTAGATCTCGTCAGCAATAACGATGATATCCGGATGTTTTTTCAATACTTCTGCTAAACCAGCCAGTTCTTCTGCACTGTAAACAGAACCAGTCGGATTGGACGGAGAGCAGAGGATCAACGCCTTTGTCTTCGGTGTGATAGCTGCTTCCAGCTGTGCCGGAGTGATCTTGAAATCCTGTTCGATACCTGCTGTAACGATTACCGGTTTACCTTCAGCCAGTTTGACCATTTCAGGATAGCTTACCCAGAACGGTGCCGGAATGATAACTTCGTCTCCGGGATTAACCAACACCAGAATTGTGTTACAAACGGATTGTTTAGCTCCGTTCGCGCAGGAAATCTGTGTAGCTGCGTATTCCAACCCGTTTTCATTCTTCAGCTTGGTAACGATAGCATTGCGTAATGCCGGATAACCGGGAACCGGAGAGTAGCGAGAGAAATTGTCGTCTACCGCTTGCTTGGCTGCTTCCTTGATGTGATCAGGTGTGTTGAAATCAGGTTCTCCCACACTCAGGTTGATAACATCGATACCTTGTGCTTTGAGCTCATTGCTCTTCTGAGACATCGCCAACGTAGCGGAAGGCGATAAACTTGCTAAACGATCTGAAACTTGTGTCATAACACTGCTGTTTGTATAGGTTATTTTAAATAGTTGCGACAAAAGTAATTAATAATCGGATTCTTTGCAACAAATTGCTAATTATTTGATGTTATGGAGAACATGTCCCATACGCTCCTTTTTTGTCTTCATATAAAATTCATTATATTTGTTCGGAGTGACTTCGATAGGAACGTTTTCCACAATTGTTAAACCATAAGCTTCCAGGCCTACACGCTTGATCGGATTGTTTGTCATCAGGCGCATTTTGGTAATGCCGATGTGCTTCAGGATCTGTGCTCCGACGCCATAATCGCGTTCATCAGCCTGGTGTCCCAAATGCAGGTTGGCGTCTACCGTATCCAATCCTTCTTCCTGAAGTTTGTAAGCTTTCATTTTATCCATCAGGCCGATGCCGCGTCCTTCCTGGTTCAGGTAGACGATAGCTCCGCGTCCTTCTTTTTCAATCATTTGCATGGCTTTGTGCAACTGTTCGCCGCATTCGCAACGCATAGAACCGAAAATATCACCGGTTGCACAAGATGAATGTACGCGAACCAATACCGGTTCCTCTCCGGATATATCGCCTTTTATCAGAGCGATATGCTCCAATCCGTTACTTTTCTGTCGGAAAGGGATCAGGTGGAAATGACCGTACTGGGTCGGCATATCGACTTCTACACCTTTGTCAACAATGGACTCTGTTTTCAGGCGGTAGGCAATCAGATCCTTAATACAAATGATCTTGATATCGAACTTTTTAGCTACTTCCACTAATTGCGGCAGACGTGCCATTGTTCCGTCTTCATTGATGATCTCGATCAATGCCCCCGCAGGATAGAGGCCGGCCAGGCGGGCCAGGTCGACAGCTGCTTCGGTATGTCCGGCACGACGGAGTACACCGCGTGAACGGGCTCGCAGCGGGTTCACATGTCCCGGACGTCCCAGGTCAGAAGGCTTTGTCTGTGTATCAGCCAGTGCACGGATCGTTTCGGCACGGTCGAACATGGATACACCGGTCGTGCAACCGCCACCCAGTTTATCGACAGTTACGGTGAACGGTGTCTCGAGCATAGAGGTGTTTCTGGCAACCTGCATATCCAGGTCCAGCTCCTGGCAACGTTCTTCGGTGATCGGGGCGCATAATACACCACGACCGTATGTCATCATGAAATTTACTTTTTCGGGCGTTATCTTTTCCGCAGCAACAATGAAGTCCCCTTCGTTTTCACGATCTTCGTCGTCAACAACGATCAGGAATTTACCTTCACGAAAATCTTCGATTGCTTCTTCGATGGTGTTTAATTTGATCTCAGTCATATCTGTTTTAATTTTTAATTTCTAAGTTCCGGATCATATCTTCCAATTCGCGGCTTGTTTTTTGTACTACTTGTATATCATGGCGTAATAATTTACGCTGGTATGTAGCAAGCAAATAGACCGGAAGTCCGATCGGGAAAAATATACCGAATGCCAGTCCGATCTTTCCGTTGAGATTTGCATTCAGTTGGTTGTATCCGCCGATAACAGGATAATCCATCAGTTTGTTTAGTACCAGATTCTGATCGGAGTTACCCAGTTCTTCAATGATACCTTCCATTTCTGTAGCCAGCTGTTCTGCCGTATGATCCTTTCCGCCTTGTTTCCAGAAAGTGAAATAGTTTAACCAGCGTTTATGGCTTTTGAGATATTCGGCGCAGTTTTCCGCCAGCTTATCCAGGCGCGGCAACATAGCTGCATAGTCCGGATTAAAAATGATTACCTCTTTTTTCTCCACCTTACGTCCGGCCCGTTTACCAATAAAATTCTTTATGGCGTTCAGATAGGTGTCTGCATTCAATATGACACTGTCATTAACAGCCTTATAAGTCAGGAAAATCCCTAGTGGTGCCAGAATAGCGGAACTCAGCCACATTCCTTCCCAGGCTTCCCATATACCGTCGCGTGCCATTTTAAATCCGATATTGTCTATAATATAATAGAATATAAACAGGATTACGGAAATAACGACCGGCATTCCCAGTCCTCCCTTACGGATAATTGCTCCCAGTGGGGCACCGATAAAGAAGAAGACCATACAAGCGAAAGATAAGGTGAATTTCTTATGCCATTCAGTCAGGTGGCGGCGTACTTTGTAAGCCTCGTCTCCTAATGTTGCAGCTTTGAAATAATAATCGGCCTTTACACTTTCAATGTTTGATTTGGCACGGACCAATAAGGCGGCTTGCCCGCTTGGTGCTTCGGCTTTATACAAACTGTCGAAATTGATTATTTTGACCGGTTCGTTTGATATTTTGGTGAGAGAATCAGCATCGTTTGCTGTTGCAGTATTGCCGGTTCCCGTTTCTGCCTGTTGGGCTAATTCCCTTTTGGGTTTGGAGAATGTCTTTTTATAAGACATGTCATACACATTTTTGGAATTGATCGCCTTGATACTGTCGAGCCGTATGGTCATGGAGTCAATAGAGGTCTGTAAATCCTTCAGTTGCTTACCCATATATTGGTTTTGCATAAAAGATTCATCCGTGCGGGTGAAGTTTGCATCGAAATCTATCAGAATATCTTTGGTGCTGAATGTCTCCCTGCGGTAGGGAACAGCTGTTTTCCGGTTGTTGCTGCCTGTCTGGCCTTCGGACAGGTTTTCAAACGACTCCCCATTGAAAAGGGATAAGACCAGAAACAGCTTGTCCGCAGATGTTTTCAGTCTGCCGGAGTCTGCAAGGATCACACGTGCGTTATTGAAACCTTTGGAATAGTCATAGATCATGACATCTTTCAGTAATCCGGTCTGATTGTTTTTTTCTTTTACATATACATTATATCCCGTAATTTCCCCATAAAATACACCTTCCGGAATATCCAGTTCCGGCGACTTCTGGCGCATGGAGTAGAGAAGGGAATATAGTTTCACCTGTACGACAGGCATTGCATTGTTCTGGAAAAAGAAAGCGCCGATACTGATAATCCCGATTGTGATGATCAACGGCCGCATGATATGTATCAGCGATACTCCGGCAGATTTCATCGCCAGCAATTCCAGGCGTTCGCCCAGGTTACCGAAAGTCATCAGAGATGCAAGCAAAATGGCCAAAGGTAAAGCCATGGGGAGGAGGAATAAAGCAGCATAAAAAAACATTTCGCCGAGCACAGGAATCCCCAGTCCCTTTCCCACCATGTCGTCTATGTACCTCCAAAGGAACTGCATGAGTACAATAAACAGACAGATACCGAAGGTCATAATGAACAACGGCAGGAAAGTCTGCAGCATAAATGTATATAATCGTTTTATCTTCAACATTGCCTATCCGGGTTGACGGGGCAAAAGTAGTGTAAAAAACGATAAGAACATTACATAATTCTCTAAAACAACCTAAATCCCGAGTGTACGTTTCAATTCATAGACTTGTGAGTCCCATAAATTGATTGAATCTTTCTTTTCATCCGGCTCGGCAAAGTCGGTTATTTCAAGAGCAGTTGCTCCGGTAAGTTCAACCGTGTGAATTAAAAATTCGAAGTAAACATTATCTTCTTCCTCGTCTGTCCACCGGTAGCGGATACTAATTTCCGGTTTTACCGACAAAACTTCTGCCTCCTGCTCATCCCTGTTCCACTTAAAAACATACGTGTTGTCATTGATCGTTACGTCATCAGCAAACCAGGCAGACAATCCTGGAGGGGTAGTGAGGTGATTCCATAAACTTCGTCGCGAAACTTTATCGAAAATGTATTCGATATGAAACTTCTCTTTTTTCATCTTTCATACAATTATTTGCGCAGCAAGTTACTCAAAAGATTCATATTTCCCAATATTATTAGAGTAAAAAAGCATCTAATTTTTAACGCCTTAGCTGAAAGCCCTGAAAAATAAAAGATTTTTTTTCGCAAAAGTGTTGCATAATATAAAAATAACCTCTACTTTTGCAGCGTCAATAAGAAAAGTTGACGACATGATGGCGAGATAGCTCAGCTGGTTAGAGCGCATGATTCATAATCATGAGGTCCCCGGTTCAATCCCGGGTCTCGCTACTGAAAGGTTTACAAGAAATTGTAAGCCTTTTTTGTTTGTATCTCCTCTGTTTCAAATCTCTCCATTTAAGCTATTATCCGGATAAATCCTGCGAAATGTACTTTTTTTGAAAAAATATTGCTAAAAAGTTTGGTGGAGTGATTTTTCTTGTATCTTTGTCATATAATAATAGTACAATGTTTCTATAATATAATATACATCTATATGATTAAGTTTTTATTGGATTATTCCAGCGGCGTACCGGTGTACCGTCAGATTATCGACCAGATCATATTTGGCATAGCATCCGGACAACTTAAATTGGGTGAACAGCTTCCTACAGTCAGGGCACTTGCTGTGGAACTGAAGGTAAACCTGAATACGGTATCCAAAGCGTATAAAGAATTGGAGATCAAAAATATTCTGGAGACTCAGCAAGGTACCGGCACTTTTATCAACAAAACAGAAAATGTGGTGTCGGAAAAGGAAAGGGAAGATAAGCTGAAAGAGATTTGCATGCAGTTTTCTTCCGTAGCGTTTAGTTATGGCTTTAATCTGGATGAAGTCATGCGGGAATTGAAAGACATTGAAACCTCTAAAAAATAATAGTTATGACAACAAATGTAATTAACAAGGGATGGTTTAATCCAATTTCTCTTACAGTATTGCTGGTATTGATTTCCGTATCGATCATTCTGTCTGTTTTACAGATTGTAAATGTTCAGGTCTTTGTGCTCTTAATCCTCTTTTCCGGATTATTGGCTACTTCTATCCGCATTGCCGACCAGTGGGAGCGGGCAGTGGTGTTACGAATGGGTAAATTCAAAGGTTTAAGAGGTCCTGGTCCATTCATGATTATTCCTATTATTGACAGTGTCTCTGCTTATATCGACCAACGTGTGAGAGTAAGCGCCTTTAAGGCAGAGCAGACCCTGACCAAAGATACGGTACCGGTGAATGTGGATGCTGTTGTGTACTGGACGGTTTGGGACGTTGAAAAAGCAGCTCTGGAAGTTCAGGAATATCAAAGAGCCATCGAGCATATTGCACAGACCGGTTTAAGAGATACGATCGGTAAACATGAATTATCTACTCTCTTGCAGGAACGGGATAAAATAGCCGAAGACTTGCAACATGTTCTGGATCGGAACACAAATCCCTGGGGAATCACTTGTCAAACAGTTGGTATTAACGACATCGCCATACCTCAGGACCTGGCCGACGCCATGAGTAAAGAGGCACAAGCCGAGCGTGAAAGAAGAGCACGCGTTATCCTGGGAACGGCCGAGACTGAAATTGCCGAAAAGTTTGAACTAGCCAGTCGAAAGTACACGGATAATCCGGTAGCCCTGCATCTCAGGGGAATGAATATGTTGTTTGAAGGCTTGAAAGAAAAAGGCTCTATGGTTATTGTCCCCAGTTCGGCACTCGATTCCATGAACCTGGGTGCCATGGGAGGATTGGTTTCGTTGGCAAAAAGCAACGAGGCGTTTGCACACGAATGATATTTGTCTTAAAAATAGCGATTATGCGAGTTTACCTTTTTATTCTAGTATTATGTTGCTGTTTATTAGCCTCATGTAGTTCGATTGGTTCCGGTTTTCCCCTCGAAGAAACATTGACACAGGAATTAATGCCTTTGCAGGGGATAACCAATCCTATGCTGGTAGAAATAAAGTCTCCTTTTCTTATTTTAAAAAATTGGAAGATGCATGATAGTATATTTCATATATATGATCTTACCAGCCATGAATTGAAATGGGTTTTTGGTACAGAAGGACAAGGGCCGGGAGAGTTTATATCTCCGTCATTATTTCAAACGCAGCTCCCGGGTATTCTTATAGGTGATTTTGGAAAAAATGAGGTTATTCGTTTCGATATAGATCGAAACGGACAACCTGTGTTCAAAGAATCCCAGAAACTGGTTTATGACAATGCCCTCTATGATGCTGCCTTTATTAATGATTCTTTATATATTGCAGATCCTAAGTATATGCTTATTCCCAGTCTGTATCTTTTAGCTAGGGGAGATTCATTGCCACGGAAGATATGGACATACAGAAATCCGAACATACTGGATTATTCGTTAGATCCTGATAAAGGTGAGGTATATGCGAGTGAAAACCATATTGTTTTTTGTTACAGTTATAAGAAGCAGATTGATTTTATGGATACTGCCTTTAACCTTGTCAAAAGAGTGAAATTTGAGTATGATGATCCGACTGATATTACAGGAGATAATTATGATGATGTCAAAATTAGTTATACTAGAGGATATTTAGGTAAGCGTTATTTCTATGCTATGTTTTTGGGAAGATCATGGAAGAAACATCGCGAAAATTTTACTAAGGGAACTTTTCTTGAAGTATTTGATTTGGACGGTAATCCAATAATCCGATATTATTTGGAAGGAAAGTGTCCGAGTAACTTTGCTGTGGACGAAGAAACTTTCACTCTTTATGGAGCAACAGAAGACGGAGAACCGGAAGATTATTTATTAATGTACAAATTAAAAGGACTGTCATAGTTTTATGAATATGTGCCATCGGCAGTGGGAAAGAATATTTTAAACCGGGTATAACCCTCTTCTGTCGACAGGCTGAATCGGCATCGATGGTTTGTCAGTACCTCTCTGACAAACATCAGGCCGATCCCCTGTCCGGATGATTTGGTGGTGAAGAAGGGGGTGAAAAGTTTTTGTTTGGCCTCCTCGCTTATTCCGGGACCATTGTCTTCTATGATAATGGATAAAGGGGAATGGTGGGTACTGATTTTTATCCTGCCGTTTTCCCCGATTGCCTCGTAAGCATTTTTGATGATATTGACCAGAACCTGTTCAAACTGGATGCCGTCTACGTGGATATATTGATCATTATCGGTCAGGGATAAAGACAATTCTATATTTCTTTGCCGGCATTCGATGCTGGTCAGTGAATACACCGAACGGGCCTGCTCATTCAGGGAGATCAGGGAAAAAGTCGGTTCGGGTATGCGGATAACCTGCGCCAGGTTGCTGATAAAACTGGCCAGATGTCCGCAACGGTCGAAAGAGGCCTCGATAGCCGGCAACACATATTCCCATTTGTTGCTCCCGTCCTGCTTGAAAATATCGGCGACAACATTCAGCGTGGAACCGATCGCCCCGACCGAATTATTTACCTCGTGAGACATCATACGGATGATGCGTTCGTATGAATCTTTCTCTATTTTAAGCAGTTCATGCGTGATCTCTTCAATCAATATAAAAGGATGGTTGAATCCCTGGTCAATAAAAGACGAACGGATACAACGGTACACTTTGTTTACCGAATTGCGGACCATCATATCGTCGCCCTGTTTTAATTGCCCTAAAGCAGGGGCCAGTTCGAATGTGGAATCGTTGAAAGTCTTCCCTTTGATTTCTGAAATATCGGAAATGTTTAATAGTTTCAACCCCGAAGGGTTTACTTCTACGATCTGTTTATCAAAGTTCAGAATAATAATCCCCTGTGGCGATGCGTGGATAAGCAGGTCAAGGAACTGGTTTTTTTCGCGTACTGCCAGCCGTTCACTCCGTAACTGTGAGATCATCCGGTTGAAAATCCCGATCAGTTCGTTGGCATCTTTATTTTTGACCAGACGTAAATGGGTTGAGAAATCCTGGTCTTTGAGTAATTGCATTCCACTAAGCAGAATGTGATAGGGCTTGACCAGTTTATGATAGATAAAGGTCGCCAGCAGGAGCGATAAAATGGCAATGCACTGTATCACCCAGAAAGGAATCGGTTCATTCCGGAACAAAACGAACCCTATACCACTCGATATACAAGCGATAAAGGCCGTGATCGTCCAGAATATCCATTTCGATTTCATTCGGGAAGTTTAATGTCGTATTTTTCGAGGCGGCGGTATAAAGTCTGTCTGCTCAGTCCCAATGCCGCAGCTATCCTGGAATGATTGCAACCATACAATTCGACCGCTTTTTGTATCATGTTCCTTTCCACCATTTCCAGGGAGAGGATTGTATTCCCGCCGGCAGGTTGGCTGGCAGGAACTTCAATATATTGCTGTTTGAAATCAATATCTGTGATGACATCCTTTCCTGAGATAAGAATTGTTCGTTCCACCAGGTTTTTCAGCTCGCGGATATTTCCGTGGAAAGGCAGTTTTTTCAGATATCCGAATGCTTCCTGCGATATTTCCGCTTCAGGCAGATTGTTTTGTTCAGCCTGTTTGCGGGCAAAATATTCAACCAACTGGGGAATGTCTTCAGGGCGTTCGCGTAAAGCCGGCATCTGTATGGTGATCAGGTTGATCCGGTAGAACAGGTCTTCGCGGAATGTACCTTGCGCCACCATCTCCGGGAGATTCTTGTTTGTCGCACAGATGATACGGGTATCCACCTGCCTGGGCTTGCTCTCGCCCAGCGGTTCGAAGGTCTGGTCCTGTAAAACTCTCAATAGTTTTACCTGGCAAACCAGATCCAGTTCCCCGATCTCATCCAGAAAGATCGTCCCTTTGTCCGCCAGCTCGAACCGTCCGGTCCGGTCGTGGCGGGCATCGGTGAAAGCTCCCTGTTTATGACCGAACATTTCACTTTCGAACAGCGACTGAGAAATGCCTCCCAGATTGACTTTGATAAACGGTTTGCCTTGCCGGCCGCTGTTTTCGTGGATTGCTTCGGCAATCAGTTCCTTACCTGTGCCGCTTTCGCCGGTGATCAGCACAGGGGCATTCGTCTGGCTGATGCGTGAGATTGTATTTAAAACTTGTTGCAGAAGGGGAGATCTGCCGATGATCTTGTCAAAACGGTCCGTTCTTTCCGTTTTCCCGTTTTTCGGGTCCGGATTTTTTTCTTCGCTGTCCCTGAGTTGTATGGCTGTTTCTATTGTTTTCAGCAAAGCCAGGTTGTTCCACGGTTTCGTGATAAAATCGAAAGCACCGGCACGTATGCCCTGGACAGCGAGGTTGATGGAACCCCAGGCCGTGATCAGGATAACCGGGACTGCCGGGCAAAATACCCGTACTTTGGCAAGCAGTTCCAGTCCTTCTTCCCCGGTCGTTGTGTTGCTATAATTCATATCCATCAAGATCAATTGCGGACAGGTATGGCGCACGAAATCAATGGCCTCCTGCTGGTTTGCTGCCGTAGCTACCTCATATCCGGCCCGTTTCAGGACCAGTGTAAGCGAAGTCCGTACCGTTGTATCATCGTCACAGATAAGTATCATATTCGTTTATTATTTATCAAAGTTACAAATTTTATTCATCCCGTAGGGCCTCTGCCGGAGGAATCTTTGCGGCTTGTCGGGCCGGGTACCATACGGCTATCAGGGATATCGTTGCCAACAGACCGAAAGTCAATACATAGTTGATAAACTCCTGTTCCATTCCTATGCCTGCCTCCATTCTGTTGGAGATAGGGATGTCCAGCAATTCCAGTAACTCCGTCTGGTTGATGTTAAGGCAGATATTTACACCTACCACACTGGCGATAAATAATATCAGTAATGTCTCCCCGAAAATCATCTGTTTTACTCCCTGCCGGGTTGCCCCGAGTGCCAGCCGCAGACCGACTTCGCTCCGGCGTGTCTGTGTCCGGTACCAGAATGTCCCGATAATCCCCAGGAATATATTCAGGATCAGAAAAGTGGTGATGGCATATATCCCGTTCAGGTCGCCTGTCGGCCAGTTCATTTCTCTTGCATTTTTCGTCGATGAAAAGACGGAAGCCAGAAAATAAGGCCCCAGCATCAGTTGGTCACGCATTTCACGGGTAAACCGTTCCGCAAAATCATTGTCGACTCCCGGACTCACACGGATATATATCTGCATATTCGCCAGATCATATTCTTTTTTATCCAGCGGTTGTATCATATTGCTGTAAAAAGAATCGAAGTAACTGTCTTTCATCTTATCGGCAGTTCCGATAATAGTGTAGACCGCCTTGTCATGGGTAGCGGTTAATTGTTTTACGTCGGATAGCGGTACAGCATATTCCGAAGAACCGAACTCCCCGTTCCGGCTGGGGGTGATCACGATCATTCTTGTTCCCGGTATTCCCCAATCGCTGTGTTCTTTGACTGTATTTTTTATTTTGAACACATCGAAGAAACTGTCGCTGACCCATCTCATCCGTAGGGTTACCATGTTGGCTGTGTCTTCATTAATATAATAACTGCTCATATAATTCGACCAGGCAAAAGGAGCACCCCATTTCGAAAAACTCACACTTTCCACTCCCGGATAGTTGTTTACACGATTCAGAAAAGTCATAGCCAGCGCTTGTTTGTCCGTCTCTTCCGTCGGCCCGTCTTCTGTCGGAAATGCGGCACTGTCTGCCGGCTTTCTCTGCATATTGATCTGATAGGTATGTTCTATGTCGAAACCATTCGGTTCAAAATAGCATTTTCCCATATAGAAAAGATAATCGACGCAAAACCAGAGTACGCAGAATACAAGTACATATTCCAGGGTGATCCACGCATTCGTTTTACGTTCGTTCCAGATGATTTTAAATATGTGGCGTATCATAATCAGTTATCATTTTGATTGAGTGAATTAATAATCTTCATCCGTGAAGCCCGGTAGGCCGGTATTCCCGCAGAAAGCAGGTTGATGACCAGGCAGACGGCAAATACCGCCAGCAGGACCGGAATGGAAATCAGCGTATTGACCGGTATTGTACTGCCGGACGGAATATCAAGCAGCCAGTCCCGCATCCGGAATACTATAACGTACGACAGGATCAGACCGATCACCCCACCGATCAGCGAAGTAATCAGGTTTTCAAAAAGCACCTGTATCAGGATCGTGTATCTTTTTGCACCGAACGCTTTCCGTATCCCGATTTCTTCCGTTCGTTTTTTCATGCGCGAAAGGCTTAGTCCTGAGAGGTTGATTGCCGGTATCAGCAAAAGTATCAGCAGGATGAAGATCATTTTCCTGTTCTGGATGGTGATCGATTTCGTAATATCCTCGACGCTGTTTCCCCGGATGTCTTTCTGATAGAATTGATTGTTCAACGGTCCTTTCATATAAAGCGTCCAGGGAGCATTCTCTGTGTTGTATTTTTTCTCCATGTTTCTCACCTCTGCGGTTATTGCCGCAAAATCGCTGGTTTTTTCAGCCATTATAACCACATCGAAATATAGGTTTTCTTTTTTCAGGGATGAATAGGGTACCCATAGATCTCCGTAAGCCCGTTTGAATACCGGCGATACATCCTTCACGATTCCTATGATCCGGTACGGTTTGAAGTTAACCAGAATCGTTTGTCCGAGTGCTGTTTCTCCTTTGAATGCTTTTTTTGCCAGCGTTTCAGAAACGACTGCGACAGATATTCCGGAATTAAATTCCCCTTCGTTGAACGGACGTCCCTTTATAAAAGAAAAAGAAAATATTTTCCAGTAAGTGGCATCGGTGAGCCTTTGGTCTGCACTTATAATCTCGCTGGATCCTTCCCGGCTGACCAGTGTGGACGGACGTTTGGGATGTATTGATGTAACGGCCGAAACATATCGGGGAGTTTTCAACGGGTACAGGTAATCTTTTACGATATCATACGATAGACTGCCCGATTGCCAGCTGTTTTTTGTCGTGTCTTTTTTTACCTGGTAGTTGATATGTAAGGTTCGCTCCCTGTTTATTTCCGGTTGGGCGCTGATACCTTTTATTTCATCGGCCACGATGATTGTCATGATCATCATGATTGCCAGTGCCGTTCCTATAATTGCGATGGCGCTGATAAACTTGTTTTGTTTCAGCATCAGCAGCGCCTGTTTGAAATATATCCTGTACATAGTGGTTCCTTTATAAAATTATTCAACTCGTCTTCCATCGAAAAAACGGACAATGCGTTGCGTTGACTCGGCAATATGCTCGTCATGCGTGACCATTACTATGGTGGTACCATCCTCATTCAACTGAAACAGAAGTTCCATAATCTCCGAACCCATTTTACTATCCAGGTTTCCGGTTGGTTCATCCGCCAGAATGATCTGCGGATTCCCGACAATGGCCCGTGCCAAAGCTACACGCTGGCATTGTCCACCCGATAACTGTGTAGGTAAATGTCTCATCCGGTGTGATAGTCCTACCTTCTCCAATACTTTTTCAGCAGCTTCCCGTCGGCTTTTAGCTGTTGAATTACGGTAGAGCAGGGGCAGTTCTACGTTATCCAGTACATTCAGTGAATTGATCAGGTGAAAACTCTGAAAAACGAATCCCAGCATTTTGTTCCTGAACTCAGCCATTTCTCCATCTTTCATCTGTGTGGTTTCCGTCTCGTTGATCAGGATTTTTCCCTGATCCGGCAGATCCAGCAATCCCATTAGATTGAGCAGGGTACTCTTTCCGCATCCCGATGGCCCCATAATAGAAAGAAACTCACCTTTTCTGACTGTGAGATTTACATTTTCAAGTGCTGTGGTCTCTACTTCCGTTGTGCGGTATACTTTTGTTATACCTTCCAGTTTGATTATTTCCATATTATCCTCAGTTTATCTGTCTCTATAGTAACAATGTATATGCCAAAACCCTATTCTGTTGAAAATGAGTGTTCGCTTTATGGGGAGGGTGTCCGAATACGGACAAATTTGTCCATAAACCGGAATAAAAAAAGCCCGCATTCTCAGATTGTCGTTTATAAACAACTTGAGAATGCGGGCTTATTAATTATGTAACCTCACGGTTATATTAATTAAGGTTTGCTTGCGGAATTAAGGGTTCACACAAGCAGAGTATAGGGTAAAATTTCACAAATTGTATTGTGTCTACAAATGTACTATGTTTAGTTGTATTTGTAGTATGTGTATTTCTATCATACGTGAGAGGCGTACCTGTCAATCTTTGCTTTGATTTATTGCGTGGGTGGTAAACGTGTCAATTGTGATCTGTTTGCCTATGCTGTGAATATAGGCAATGTAAATCAATGGTTTTGTTGTAAAAATTAACGCATGTGTTACTATCATAAAGGGCGGTAAAGCTATCACAGAGAATCGTATATATGAAAAAAAATGGCGCACACGCGGAACTATCCGAATGTGCGCCCTTATGCATATAAAAAATTGAGGGTCAAATTTTAACCAATTGTAACATGTTGAATAACTGTACCCCAGTCTGTTACAACAATATTGCAATTGTTTTTTGAGAGGTCAAAAGTGATTTCTGACTGTTCTCCTTCGTTTACAGACACTTTCTCCGAATTTTTGACATTTTTTGAAGAAAGGATCATGTTATCATCTTTATAAAGCTCTATAGTCACGTCGGAAGCCGGTAAAATAGCTGTCTTGTCAGCAATAACATTACCTTTTGCGTCCATGGTTGCAGGGATGATATATTCAATTTCTTCGCCTGTCAATTCACCGTTGTGATCAAAAGAAGCTTTTGTTTTCTTTACTTTGTAATAAAAATTACCTTCTCTGGAATCAAGCATTTTAATAATGCCTTTTGTAATCAGGGAAATAGAAGAAACTTTACGTTCGATTTTTAGAGTTTCAACACCAGCCTTGGTAGCAGTGTTCTTTAAAGTAATCTGTCCGTAGAATAAATCTCCCGGTAAAGCGGCTGCAACGCCGTTATTCTGCTTCAGGCTAACCTGTAGGTCGGAAATAATATTCGCTTTGCTCATGGCGCTGATATTTTCGCTATCGGAAGAAAGACCTGCCCATGCAACGACTGTGATCTGTTTTGAACCCGGACAGCTGATCTCAACCGGTTTTGCCTGTAGCAAATAAGTTTTGTCAAGAGACACTTGTGTGTAGTAGTCACCATTCTGATCAAAAACGAACAGAGTAGTCTGGTCTACGTCACCCTTAACGGTGATATCTTTGTTATCGGAATAAGCTTTCAGTACAACAGAAAAAGGAGCCTCAGTCTGAGAATCAGCATTTTTAATTACGCTTTCATCAATACCTGAGTAAGAAGAATCGCTATCAGCGGAACAACTAGTGAAAGAAATTGCTGCCATCAGTGTGCAAACAATAAACAAACAATTTGTGAAAATTCTACCCTTTTTCATGACCTTAATTTTTTATATGCTTAAATTACCCTATACTGTCCGAGAGATTTTCTATCTGGTTAAGACCCTCATCAAAACCTTTTGTCTCTCGTTGACATTGCAAATATAGATACAAAAACGATATGATTATCAAATATATTGACAATAAAAGTTAAAACGATCAAGAAAGTTGCTGAAAGTATCACATTGAGTGGTGTAAAACTCTCAAAAGGTGGTAAAAGCATCATTTTATACTCTTAAAATGAAAATGTATCAGATTAAAATATATTGGATGATATGATATGAATACATGTTATATGATAGGAATACAACCTGTGTGGGGCGGGAATTTGTTGATTTGGCGATGGCGTTGTTGGTTTTTCTATATAATAATGTGTATATCTGTTTTTGGGGGGATATTTCTATTATTATCAAAAGTGAACTATCCTGTCCCCGTGCTTGACACGGGGCCGCAAGAGAACTGGCGGTATCAAAAGATATTATAGGAAACGGTCTGTGCCTTTGCGATCCCGTGTCAAGCACGGGAACGGGATAGCTCAATTCTTTCTAATATCTCTTCTTTTGGTGGGGATGGATTGAATGATATGGATTGGTTATTTTAAGAAGGGTGGTAAATCTGTCATGTGTGATATATTTACCGCTGTTGTTGATGTAAGTGCTGTAAATCAATGCTAATGTTGTAAAAATTAACATATGTATTACTCTCACAAGGGGCGGTAAGGCTATCACGGAGAATCGCATATATGAAAAAAAGCGGCGCACACGCGGAACAATCCGGATGTACGCCTTTATGCATATAAAAAATTGAGGGTCAAATTTTAACCAATTGTAACATGCGTGATAACTGTACCCCAGTCAGCAACAACAATATTGCAATTATTTTTTGAGAGGTCAAAAGTGATTTCTGACTGTTCTCCTTCGTTTACAGACACTTTCTCTAAATTTTTGACATTTTTTGAAGAAAGGATCATGTTATCGTCTTTATAAAGCTCTATAGTCACGTCGGAAGCCGGTAAAATAGCTGTGTTGTCAGCAATAACATTACCTTTTGCGTCCATGGTTGCAGGGATGATATATTCAATTTCTTCGCCTGTCAATTCACCGTTGTGATCAAAAGAAGCTTTTGTTTTCTTTACTTTGTAATAAAAATTACCTTCTCTGGAATCAAGCATTTTAATAATGCCTTTTGTAATCAGGGAAATAGAAGAAACTTTACGTTCGATTTTTAGAGTTTCAACACCAGCCTTGGTAGCAGTGTTCTTTAAAGTAATCTGTCCGTAGAATAAATCTCCCGGTAAAGCGGCTGCAACGCCGTTATTCTGCTTCAGGCTAACCTGTAGGTCGGAAATAATATTCGCTTTGCTCATGGCGCTGATATTTTCGCTATCGGAAGAAAGACCTGCCCATGCAACGACTGTGATCTGTTTTGAACCCGGACAGCTGATCTCAACCGGTTTTGCCTGTAGCAAATAAGTTTTGTCAAGAGACACTTGTGTGTAGTAGTCACCATTCTGATCAAAAACGAACAGAGTAGTCTGGTCTACGTCACCCTTAACGGTGATATCTTTGTTATCGGAATAAGCTTTCAGTACAACAGAAAAAGGAGCCTCAGTCTGAGAATCAGCATTTTTAATTACGCTTTCATCAATACCTGAGTAAGAAGAATCGCTATCAGCGGAACAACTAGTGAAAGAAATTGCTGCCATCAGTGTGCAAACAATAAACAAACAATTTGTGAAAATTCTACCCTTTTTCATGACCTTAATTTTTTATATGCTTAAAATTACCCTATACTCAAGAGATTATTTCCGGTTAAGACCCTCATCAAAACCTTTTCTCTCATCTTAATGTTGCAAATATAGAGACTAAAATGATATGTGTATCGTATAGTGAGATAATAAAAGTTAAAGCAATCAAAATAATCGCCGAAAATATCAAAACAAGTGGTGTGAATGTCTAAAATAGGTGGTGTAAGTGTCGTTTTAGCCCTCGAATCAGTTTCTGATATTACTGTATTTATATCTTGTTTGATAGGAATAGCCTGCGTTTGTGATACGAATACACCCGCTTTTGCCCTGCCGGTTAGTAATAGTACTTATTTCTGTTCCGGTCAATCCCATTATTATGCTAAATATTACTGATAAGCTGGTTTGAATATCGGAAATCGTGCGAAAAAAATATGATAATCATTTCTTTTTACGCAAATAATCTTGCGTTGATGTTCGCAAAACGAAAATTTATTATCATCTTTGCATAGATGATTATACACAGTTATGAGGAGGGTTTACTGTTGGTTCTGAAATACTCGGGAGAAAATTATCTTAGAAATTAAAATATATATATCATTATGAATAATAGAACTTTGTTCAGGAAGTGGTCTGTCTTTCTTGTATGCTTTGCTTTTTGCGGTCAGCAGGCATTTGCAGCAGGAGGCTCCGCCAGCCCTTTGGAGATAACTGTTCTTGTAGTAGTCATTCTTTTGGCATTGTTGTTTGTCCTGGCGGCTTTTTATTTGAGAAAGATGTATGCCGGTTTTTCGAGCCAGTCCCAAAAGGCGGTAAAGGAAAAGGAGTTGCTTGCCCTGAACCAGATTGAGATTGAGCAAAAAAATAATGAGTTGGAAGCTGCTAAGAAGAAGTTGGAGGAGCAGAAGGAGGCTATCGAGTCCAAAGCGGCAGAACTCGAATCTGAGAGAAATGAACTGGAATCTCAATATAATGTATTGTCAACAGCGAATAAAGAGCTGGTTCAGAAACTTTCCACGCAGGAGACGATGATCTCTACGCTGAACAGCAATAAAAAAGACCTGGAGCAGTTGCTCGTCACCAAGATTAAGGAGAGTGATGCCATGCAGCGGGAGGTTGCCGACAGGCTTTCGGAAGCCGAGTCCCGTTTGAAGGATGCCGAAATGATCCACGATAACTTCTTTATCGAGACAATCCACGAAATGCGTACACCTCTTTCACTGGTGCTCGGTTCATTGGCATTGGTGGTACAGAATAAGGATGAAGAAAAAGATATGTCCACCCAATTACTTTCGGCTTATCGTAATACACTTGCTTTGCAGGACCTTGCCGATCAGTTGATCGGAACCCGCCGGGCAAACGATGTCGCCAATTATCTGCGCATCGCCCGTTACGACCTGGTGGAAATATCCCGGCAGATATGCGACCTGTTTGTAGACTGGGTTGCGATGAATAATGTCGATTTCCAGGTCAATACCCAGACGGCTAAGTTATGGATCTGGCTCGACCGCCGTAAAATGGAATATGCTTTACGTACATTATTATCTAATGCATTTAAGAATACATTTGTTTATGGCAAAGTCACGCTGGATATTTCAGTCGTCAGGAAAGACGGGAAAGCATATTGCTCTCTGTCCGTGCAGGATGAAGGACTGGATGAGAATGAAAGTGCTCGCCGCGGTTTGAAGCAGGTGCACGATATGGTGGATGACATCGGCGGATTTTATAGCAACGAAACGACTTCGTCGGGCACTGTCTATACATTATTAATACCGTTAGGCAAACAACACCTGATGGAACGCCGGGTGGAATTTGTAGAACCCGAAGCTGACCTGGTGAGATTGAACGACCGTCAGAAGGAAGAGATCGCCGAATTTATTCAGGTTGTCCCGCAGAAAAAGCTCACCGGCAAGAAAATCCTTGTCATCGACGACAGCGACCAGATCCGTTGGTTCCTGAAACATGTCTTTACTAAGGAATATGAGATTCTCGAAGCTCGTAATGGGGAGGAGGGAATACAAGTTGCCTTTGCCAACAATCCGGACCTGATCCTTTGCGACGTGATGATGCCTGTGAAAGACGGTTTTCAAACCTGCAAGGAGTTGAAGGCCGATCCGCGCACTTCGCAGACACCGGTTGTCATGCTGACGGCGAAGGTGGAGAGCGAAGACATCATTGTCGGTCTCGAAGCCGGGGCGGACGATTATATCACCAAGCCGTTCGATGTGGAGATTCTTCGCAGCAAACTGAACAACCTGGTGAAACGCCGCGAACAATTGAAGCAATTCTTCACCAAGTCGCTGGCAGGAACAAGCGCACCGAATACGGATGAAAGCGATTCCGGCATACCGAGCAATCCGTTTATGGACCTGGTTGTTAAAAACATCGAGATGCATCTCGATGATTCGACCTTTGAGGCAAAGGTGCTCGCAGACTCATTAAACATGAGTCTGCCGACATTGTATCGTAAAATTAAGCAATTCTCTGATTGCAGTATCCTGGAACTGACCCGTACGATTCGTCTGAAAAAGGCCGCCGAATTAATCCAGACGCAGCAGTATTCGGTGCAGGAAGTCGCAGAAATGGTCGGTTTCAACGACACGGCCACCTTCCGCAAACGTTTCACGGAACAATACGGAACGACGCCTTCGCAATACGGGCAGCCGTAAGATCAGTATATAGTTATATTTACCTGAAAACCCGTTTTAAATGAGCACAAACTTCGTTTAAAACGGGTTTTTTCTCGTTTTAAACGAGATTTTTTGCATCATCGACCTTTAGAAGATGAATGTGTCGGTATTATTTTTTACCGTTTATAGCTTCCAACAAGAATTTGCCTGGTTTGAATTTTACGGTTGTTCTGGCCTTGATCCGTACCGGAGTGCCGGTCTTTGGATTACGTGCCATCCGGCTACTCTGCGGTCTGGGAATCAACGTTCCGAAGCCAATAAGGGCTATTTCTTCATTTTGGGACATTTTTTCAGTCACGATCTCCATATAGGATTCCAGGACTTTTTTTGCTTTTTGTTTGCTCAATCCGGACTTTTCAGCTAAAGCCTCAATGAGTTCTGCTCTGTTCATGGGTATTTATTTTAATGATTAATAATTCTGCAAAGCTAATGAAAACAAACTGTATAATAGAATGGTTCCGGCAAAAAATATAGATGTTTTTGACAAAATGATATTTAATGTGTCTTGTAGGTGGATTGTACGGAATGTAGCACGATATTGATTGTTTGCAGGCGATTGTAATAAGGTTATGTGTATCCGATGTGCTCTGTATATCGCGTGATAAGCGTCATAATATTCCATGTTAGTTGTGATTCTTGTTATAATGCTCGTTTAGGTGTCTTTTTTGTATGAATTTTGATAGTTGACTGCGGGTGAATATTTCTGTGCTTCCGGAAGGGAAATATGTTCCATAACACGTAATATAGCGCTTGAAAAATTCAAAAAACGGGATTATTCTTCTTTAATTAACAAAAATTTGCTTTAAAACGAAATGAAATTTTGCTGCAGTCAAATTTTATTTCGTTTTAAACGGATTTGAAATTCGTTTTAAATGAACTTTTTTTTGTTTGCAGAGAGTTGAAAAGTTAGTTGTTATCGGATGTTGTGTTAATAAATGTGTATTTTGTTTTTCTAAAAGGGAGAGATATGGCAATTTGAATGTTACTGAATTTGCTATATCTTTATCATAAAGTTGGAAAATGCGCTTTTGTTGCTGCAAAATGCTATTAAAGTCGTTGGATAATACCGAACCTATCTGTATTTACATTGGCATATTCCTTCATTATTCTTATCTTTGTATTGATTCTTAAAAACGACGGAAATATGGAAACAATGCCGATCAGAAAACTCCCGGTAGGGATACAGGATTTTACAAAATTGCGTGAAGAAAATTTTTTGTATGTTGATAAAACGGCTTTGGTCTATCGAATGGCTGTTTCCGGAAATCCTATATTCCTGAGCCGCCCGCGCCGTTTTGGCAAAAGCCTGCTGCTTTCGACGCTCGAAGCTTATTTCCTCGGACGAAAAGAGGTCTTCAAGGGACTCGCTATCGAGCAGTTGGAAAAGGATTGGAAAGTATATCCGGTGCTTCATCTGAGTCTGAATGCCCAGTATTACGAGGATAAACGGAGTCTCGAACAAGTGTTTGAAGTTCATTTTATTGAATGGGAAAAGCAATACGGTAAAACAGATAAAGAAGTGGGCTATGCCGGACGTTTCATGCAAATCATTCGTCAAGCCTGTGAGAAAACAGGGGAGAAAGTGGTTGTCCTGATCGACGAATACGATAAACCGCTCTTGCGTACATTATTTAATGATGATCTACAAGACGTTTACCGTGAAATGCTGACCGGCTTCTATACCGTACTGAAAGATGCCGACCGCTATCTGCGTTTTGTGTTTATCACCGGTGTAACGAAGTTCTCACAGTTGGGAGTCTTCAGTAACCTGAACCAACTGATGGATATTAGCATGAATCCCGACTATGCAACCGTTTGCGGTATGACAAAAGACGAGATCGAACGCGATTTCCAACCCGAACTGGCTGCGCTTGCCGCCATGAATAAACTGACTTACGAACAGACGGTAAACGAATTGGCAAAACGTTACGACGGTTATCATTTTTCGGAGTTCCAGACAGAAGGAGTCTTTAATCCGTTCAGCGTGCTGAATGCATTGATCCAGCGACGTTTCAGCAGTTACTGGTTTTCCACTGGTACGCCTACTATGTTGGTCGATATACTGAAAAAGACAGATTATGACCTTCGGAAACTGGATGGCATAGAAGTACCTGCTGCTGCACTGACCGATTACCGGATGGATTTTCATAACCCGGTACCGATCATTTACCAGAGTGGGTACCTGACGATTAAGGAGTACGACCTCCTAAAGAACTTCTATGTACTCGGTTATCCGAATGCCGAGGTAGAATATGGGTGGTTAAATTTCATTACTCCCTATTACACACCTATGTCGGAAGCGAATGCCCCGTTTTATATAGGAAAATTCTGGGATGAGTTGCGTGAAGGTGATGTCGACAGTTTTATGGAACGCCTTCGCGCCTTCTTTGCCGGTATGCCCTACGAACTGAACGACAAGACGGAACGTCATTATCAGGTGATTTTCTATATTGTCTTTAAGCTATTGGGGCAATATGTCGATGTCGAAGTGCGCAGTGCCCGTGGTCGTGCCGATGCCGTCGTAAAAACAACAGATTATATCTATGTATTCGAATTCAAACTGAACGGTTCAGTAGACGAAGCCCTCCGTCAGATCGACGACAGAGGCTATCTGATCCCTTACACAGCCGATGGCCGTCAGTTAGTCAAAGTAGGCGCCTCCTTTAACAAAGAAGATCGTAATATCGGTGAATGGAAAGCCGTTTTCAGTTGACGGTTGACATGTGACAACTTCAGAGATGAAACAAAAAATCAGCAAAGTTTTCCGGAAAGGTGAAACTTTGCTGATTTATATAGTTATGGATTATAATTCGTTTATTTCTTCTATGGACAGACCGGTACATTGGGCTATCGTTTCGATGCAGATTCCCTGCTTTTTAAATTTGGTTGCAATCAGACGTTGCCCTTCCGCAAGCCCTTCTGCTTTCCCTTCTGCAAGACCTTCCGCTTTCCCTTCTGCTTTCCCTTCGATCCAGCCGGTTTTGATCACGCTGCGCTGATAACGCAGTGCTTCCATATCTGCATAATATTGTCGCCGGTCTTTCTCATTTAACTGGTCTATGCGCAGGCGTTCGCGAGCTTCCTGTAAGCCATGAGCCGTGCTGTTTTGGTCGATCTCGCCTGTTTTCAGGAAAGCGATCCATTCATCGAGCGGGGTTTTGGCCTGCTGGTTGAAGCCGTCCACGCGTAATACGTAATATTCAGGAAAGATATCACCGGCTTCGTGGCGGACAAACTGCTCTTTCTGCCGGACAGAGAGTTGAAGAACGTCATTGTAATGGATACCTTTAAAGGTTGTTTTTCCATGATAGACATAATCTTTTCCCTGGCCTAACTCAAAATAAACGATGTTGATCGAATATACTTTACGGATAATACCATATTCCTGTCCTTCGTTGATATAATCGGTGATGGCCTTGGACGCTCCGTAGAGCATACGGTGGAAATAATCCAGTTCGCGGTTGTTCTGAACTTCAATGATGATAAGTTCGCCTTTGCTGTCTTCAGCAAGCATGTCCACGCGGTTGAACTTATCCTCTGAGGTTTCTTTATTGCTTTCGCTTTCCAGCATTTTGACAATACGTATCTCTTGCCCCAGTAAAGTGGACAAAAAACCTTCCAGCACAACAAAGTTCGACTTATTACGCAAAAGGCGCTTGACGGCCCAATCAAAATGAACCAATGCAGAATGATTTTTCATAGTTACTCTTATTTTATATGTTACTCAGGCAAAGATAAGTGATTTTCTCATGCCAGAGTTCTCTTTCTCATTTAAAATCAATTTATTTCCGCGGCTGCTCAAAAAATCTCCTTCTTCCACCCTCAAAAGAGATTTTTACCCCTTTTTTGAGAGTATTACAATTGTGCCAAAAAGCCTTAAAAGACCCCTTAAAAAACATTTAGAGTTTTACCGCTGATAATTGAGACTGATACCTATTTAGAGTTTTTTATGACCACCATACCTTTGCAATGTCATCGAGAAACAAATTATCGTATAGGGTAAAATGATAATCCTCTTATGGCTAAAACTAGTATTTATTAAACGTATTATATAACTTCTAAATTTTTAAGAATATGAAACTAAGAAATTTATTATTCGGTACAATGATCGCTTGTGCGTTCGTTGCTTGTTCAAACGATGACGATCCTACGCCAGACAAAGGGCAACCGGAAGGAACTGCTAAAACAGTTTTGGAAATTCGTTCTAATGCAGCGCTTGAAACAAAAGCTGGTGCTGATGAGGGAATTAATGCATTGACAATGGTGGTTTTCAATGGTGACAATGTGGAGGCTGTCTCTGGTACTGCAGGGAAAGCTAAAGTATCTGTAAAGCAAGAAGGTATTTCTGCAGGTGTAAAATCAGTGATCGTTTTGGCGAACTATACAGGAGCAGATATTACAACTGCTGATACTAAAGCTACTGTTTTTGGTAAATATGTTAATTTTGTTGCGGCTAATGCAATAGCAGAGACTGATGGACATTTAACAATGAATAGTCAGTTATATTCTAATATTAATGTCATAGCAGATGCATACAACTTATTTGGTTATGATGAAGCTCCAGATTCAGATAATACTTATAACCTTATTGAAGGAGGAGAAACAGGCGGTGTGAAATTATATCGCAATGTTGCAAAAATTGTATTGAATAAGGTTGCTCTTACAGAAAAGTTGAAAGCAGATCAGAATCAATATCCGAATGCACAGTTGGCCCTTACTAAAGCATTTATCTTGAATGCTAAAGGGCAGAGCATGGCTACTGGACAAAATGGTGCTAAATGGGGAGCTACTCAGGTTGCAACAGAGCATGAGGGTTTTGCATGGTATAATGGGGTTGCTCCTGAAACTTCATGGGCACAAAATAATAAATTTGCTTATGCTACTGCGGCAACTGCAAACGCAGATTTATCTAAAGATATCTCTGGAAATTTAATTGTAACAAAAGATCAGTCTCAGACTATATCCGGTATCTCTTTTTATACCTATGAAAATTACTCATCTGAAGTAGAGGTGGAAAAAGATATTAAAACGTTATTCGTTCTGCAAGGAGACTTTTCTTATACAGGATTGGTAAATAATAAGGAAGAACGAATTAATAATCCAAGTCGTTATTATACATTGGCTGTAGGTCGTACCGGTATGGCAAATGGAATCGATTTGTCTCAATTGAATGACTTTGCTGGTCTTACTCGTGATGGCGTAGTTGATAATAAAGCATTTGATGTACTTCGTAACTTACAGTATAATATTACAATTGGTATTAATAGTATTGGTTATAAGACTCCGGTAGGCGGCGGTGGTGATGACGCAGTTCTGGATGTTAAATGTCAGGTTGTTCCTTTTGGTCAAGTTGATCAAAGCGTTGAAATTTAATTAATCTAATCCGATAGATATAATACCCCCGATTGTCTAACAGAGGCGATCGGGGGTATTTTTTTATACTAGAATCTGTGAACTAGATGTCCTGTCTTTTTATTCTTTTAAAAGACCCTTCAATATAGTATATATCTCTGTCAAACCTATGCAAACCTATCAAAATTAAGCATTGATAGGTTTGTCTATTAATAAAGAGAGTACCACCTATTCTGCGTATAAGCCATTCTCGATAATTTTGTATCATAGAACGAATAAGGAAATAAATATAAAGATTATATTATGAAATTAAGGGATTATTTTCTTTTAAGTATAGTGGTAAGTACTGTATTTGCCTGCTCTTCAGATGACGACGCTCCTGAAGTGCATGTATTTACTCCCGATGCTACGCTTTCGTTAACGGCGGAAGTAAACGGGGCGACGATTAAGAAATCTATGGACGGCATAACAAAGGCAGCAGGGGCGAAGGCTATTGTGGAAGATGATATTTATACCTTGCAGGTGCTTGTGTTTTCTGGTCAGGGAGATGGTGCACTTTATCAGACTGGTCATTACATGACAACGTCGGGCGAGGATAGATCCAGTGGGAAATATTTGATTCCGGATGTACCTGTCGAAAGCGGCAATGCTACAGTTTTGGTTTTGGCAAATGTGGGATCAGATAAAGATTTTTCAGGAAAAACTTTGTCAGATGTGCTTGATGAAACTTATTCGCTTGCAAAGAATGAGACACTCACTGCGGGACTTTCTATGAGCAGCGCTTTGATGGAGACTATTATATCACCGAATAGCCACAATATTTTTGGAAATGTATCCGACTTCGACGGTCAACATGAACCGGCTGTAACCAAAGGAGGTGCTATCGAATTGGTTCGCCACACAGCACAAATCAATCTGAAATTGGTGGAAATTACGGGTAAAGCAACATTTAAACTGGATGAAATATTTGTGGCTAATGCAAAGGGATATACCCATATCGCATCTTCTTCAAAAAGTCGCTGGGGAGCGGTAGAAGCTATGGCTGCGCCTTTGGATGGTAAATTGTGGAGTTATGGTGATTATGCTGACGAGAAGTGGAATGGAAAATATAAAACCGTAGATGCAGATGAATGTCAGATAAATGATGAATTAAAGTTTGTTCCGGTTGAGGAAACTGTCGTTTCATCCGGTAAAGCCTTGAAACCTGCTGAGAATGCCAAGTCATACGGCAAGTCTTTTTATGTATATGAAAACAAGGGAATCGAAACTCCTACTTCTCTCGGACAACGGACGTTATTGGTATTGAAGGGCACTTATACCGGAGAAAATGGCGTGGAAGAAAAAGAACGTTTTTATACTATTTCCATTAATGATCCAGAAATGGAAGGTTCAACTTCAACAGAATTGGCGGATAGTCAGAAAGGAAGCACTAGTCATGATTTTATCAAACGCAATTACCGTTACAATATATCACTGAAAATAAAGAGTAGCGGTTCCGACCGTCCTTACGATCCGGCTTCGGAGGCTTGTATGGATGTAGTCATTAAAGTGGCAGATTGGTCCGTTGTAGAAATGGATGAAACTTTGGAATAAATAATAGGGTAAATAACAAGGGAAAAACTAAAAAGTATGAAAACGATATTGTATACAAAAAAGGTATTATCCTTGATCCTGCTGACAGTAGCTATATTTACTACCGGCTGTATCAAGGACGACATGGACGAATGTTCGAACCTGACGTTGAAGGTGGTGAACTATCAGAATGACGATGTTACACCTTTGGGAGCCGTGAAAGATGTATCGCTCTATGTTTTTGATGAAAACAAAACATTGTTGGAGACCGTCCAACTGGATGAAGATTTTATTAAGAACCGGAAAGAAATTGTATTAAAAAACTATCCTGAAGGAAAAAAACTAACATTGGTGGCTTATGGAAACCTGTCCGGCGGAAATCAGATTGTTAAAACCGGGACGAAAGCGGATGATCTGTATGTTTCTTTGAAAACTACCGGCGATGGACTGGCCTCGTCACCCGACTCACTCTATTATGGAAATAAGGTGGTCGAAACCTATGGAGCAGGTGGTTATGCCGGCGGAAACCAGGAAATTGTCATTCAGCCGCGAACAGGTACTATAACCATGCTGACGGTGAATCTGTCTAAAGCCCCCCTCTATCGTAGTATGTTGAAAGCGGGTACTGAAGAAACATTCCAGTTTCAGGTGGACAATACGGTGGAAAGCCTGAATTACAATGGCGAAGAGACGGGCGATGCAGTCTATTACCAACCCGCCGGTCAGTTGGAGAATCAGGAATGGGTCACTCCTGACAAGACAAATATGTATGATAATAAAAATCTGCTGGGTTCGATCTATTGTAATGGTAAATTGTTGCAGAAAGTAGAAAAAGGAACGTATCAGGATGGCACGGAAGGTCCTATTATTATTAAGGCACAGCAAAATACTATTGTTCAATTGGAATGGGGCGAAGATGGTGCTTTCCTGGGGGCTAAAATTAAAGTGACTCCCTGGGGAGTAGTTGATGATAATATTGATTGGTAATAAGTCAAACTAAGATAATATGAAACTAAAAAATATATTTATCTCCGTCCTGGCAGTTCTTGTGTGTTCTGCCTGCTCCGAAGATGATAATTCATCTAAGAAGGATAAAGCAGACGCAACATTAAGTGTCACAGTAAAAACTGTGGGGACGGCTAAAACAAAGGCTTTTCATCCGAACGATGAAAACGAATTGGATGGCGAAGCTAAGGTAAACAGCTTGGCAGTGCTGATTTTTGATGAGAATGGTGCTGAATTGCTGGGTTACGGATGGTTGAATACAACTGGTTCCGAAGGGGAGGCTACTATTCCGAATGTTGAGACGAAAGCTGTAAAATCACGGATTGTGATCGTTTCGAATGTGGCGGAAAATACTCTCTCGAATGTCGCCAGCTATGCAGATTTTGAATCGCGCCTGGCTCAACTTTCTGATCAGTCGCAAAATAACCTGATGATGAGTAGTCCTGTTATTACAACAAATTCGACTTTGCTTGTGGGAGATAACTATTTGGGCTATCAATCTATGGGGACAGAAAATATAAATGGCATCGATTCACCAGTAGAAATTACCCGTCTGGCTTCCCGTATAGATTTGGTAAGTCTTAAAACAAGTTTCACGAAAGAAGAATTGATGAACCGTACTGTTCGGATAGATGAGGTCACTATCGTAAACCAAAGTACTGCATCTCGTTATTTTAGTACAACTTATTGGGGAGCAGTTATGGCCAAAGGATATTTGGCAAACGGTCCGGCTGAAGTTATCAACCGCAATATATCAAACGGTTCTCCTATTAATGATACTCCTTATGTACATTATGTAATGGAGAATGATGCTTCGGAAAATGCTACGCAGATCGTTGTGAAAGCAACATTGCTGGAAACAGATGATTATGAGGCGGAAGTGAAAATATTCACCGCTGATATCAATAAGGACGGTTCACAGAAAGGGTATGATCACAATTATATTAAACGTAACTATGTATACCGTCTGAATATCAATTTTGGTGATACCAGTTTCGATGGCGACCATAAGAAACCCGATGAACCGGATCCAACACCTCCGGATCCACCAACACCAACCGAAGGAACTCTGGATGTACAGGTTGAAGTAGTAAGTTGGGGTCCGGTGTCGCAAGACGTTGAAATCTAATTAGGGTAAAATAGTAAAGAGAAAACAATTAAAAAATTATAGTTATGAAACTAAGTAATTTATTTTTAGCATCTTTGGCTATCTGTACGATGGCTTCCTGCTCCAAGGATGAGGATGGTCCTTCTGTTCCTCAAGAAATGGATGCGTATTTGTCGATAGCAGCTACTTCAAATCTGACGACCAGAGCTTCTGTAGCGGGTGATACGAATAAGGGAGAATTGAAGGAACAGGTTGTAAATACCCTGACTGCCTATGTGTTTACGAATGACGCAGAGAACAAGTATGTGATTCATAAAACGGTAAAAGCTTCTGATGAAGATGCTGTTACGACAGAGATAGGTAAAGATAAATCTCTTGTTGCTATAAAAGGCATCCATGTAAAAGTACAGGCTCCGGTAGCTCCACTTGAAACATCCGAAACATCTTTTAAAGTTGTATTATTAGCGAATACAACTGATTTGGGTGTTGTAGCTGATTTGAATGCATTGAAAGCGAAAGAAACAGCTGACATTACAGGTTTTACTACTATTGGTGAACATTTTTTGCCAATGCATAGCAATGCAGAAGGTTTGGTTGTTGAGGGAATAAAGCCTTATGATAAGGCCGGGGCAGAATCGGGACATCTTCAGAACTGGTATAAAACAGGTGGTTGTGTTACCCAAACAGGAACAGATGCTGCAGCAACTCTACCTAGTGGTGCCGAGGAAATTTCATTGTATCGTTCTATTACACGAGTTCAAATTGAAAGTTTGGTGACTAATTTTACCGGTCAATATAAGGGTGCGACCTTTAAGGTCGGTGCGATTTATCTGGCGAATGTTCGTGAAACAGCTACTGTAATGGGAGAAGAAAATAGCGGTGCTGTCTATTATAGAGGAGCTCCAGAGGAGTTTGAGGAAATTCAAAAGTTGGTCGATTATTCTTCAACAGTAAAAAAGCTTTATTTGGAAGAATATGACAATCTTGTGTTGAGTTCTACAGCAACGGAAGCTGAGACAATCGGATTTTCCAAATATATTTATGCGAATAAGAAAGCTTCTGAGTATCAAACCCGTTTGATCCTGGAAGGGAATCTAATTGTAGGTGGTGAAGCGATAAAATATAAATATTTTCATATTCCGCTTGCCGATGAAAATGGAGAAAATGTTGTAAGCAATAAAATCTATAAGATTTCGGCAACAATTACGGGTGAAGGTAACGACAAAGTCGATGAAATCCTGGATAATGCCTGCATTAACTTTAAGATTAAAGTTGAAGATTGGGAAGTTGTCGAGCAGAATGAAGAAGATCTAAATTGATTGTTATAAGAATTAATGAAAAAGGGGTTGTCTAACGAATGGACAACCCCTTTTTGTTTGAAGAGTCAAGCTGGTATTTACACAAGATGACTTGATTTGCAGTTAATAAAGTTATGAAATAGCCCATTAATCAATTTGGACTGTTTATTGTATCAAATACCTGCTAAAATAACTTTTTTAACACCTATGCGGATTAGTTTACTCTGAAAAAGGTATTTCTCTCGTTAAAAAGGGTACTTCTATCAATCTTCTATCTTGCTACTTTTACCACTTAAAGTTGAAATTTGTGCCGACCTTCACATTCTTATAATACCTCTACATTTGCAATATAATAATTGACAACGCAAATATAAATAGGGTTATGAAAATACAAAATTTACTTTCCGTTATATTTCTTACCATTTTAACCATTTCTTGTTCAATGGATGAGAGTGTGATAAATGACATAGATAAAGAAATTCAGAATAATACTGAAGCATATGCATATTTCAGTTTGGATTTGAATGCCGGTAGCACTGTAACGAAGACATCTTCTGCAACAGAAAAGGACCCTATAGGACCAAATGATGAAGAGAATAGAGTTAATACCTGTTATTTGGCTGTGTTTAATTCTAATACAGGTGACCTGCTTGCTTCTCATTTTTATAAAGGAGGTAACGAAGGCGATATAATCCCAGGTGATGGTAATATTACTTTGTTGAATACGCATATAACTTTTAAGATATCAGGCGAAAATAAACCGGATTTGAAATTTGTTGCTATTACGAATATTAACTATAGTTCTGATCCTGAATATTCTGACGTTATAAGTCTTATCGATTTACAGAAATGTAAAAAATATACGGATCTAATGAGGGCTACGATAAAAGAAAATCCTACAGTCCTTGTAAAAGTTGGCGAGTCTGTTTTGGCAGCGAAAGACTATGAAACATCATCTTCATTACTTACTGATCATGAAAAATTTTGTAAAACAGTAACGATTCCTGTGACTCAGCGTTCTGCTGCCATTGAATTAGAAAGTTTTTTGGTTCAAAAAAAGAATAATAATACTTCAACAGAATTAAAAGTGAAAGATGTATCTGTACAATTGCAGAATATAAATATGAAGACTACAGTAAAAGAAGGCTCTGTGACTGAAATTTATGACAATGGAACATTAAAAAATTGGAATGTGGATAATGCAGGAACTCTTCATTTGTATACTTATTCAAATGAATCGGAGAGCAAAACGACTTTAAAAATCTCGTATATTCTGGATGGAGTAGAAGGAACAAAATACGCTTATTATACAATAAAAACCCCTGCATCAAATAGTCTGGGTTATGAAGAAAAAGTGAAAGCTAATACATTATATAAATTGAAAGTGACGATAACCAATGAGGTGGTTGATGTTGCTGTTAAATGTTATACAATGGATTGGAAAGATGGCGGTAACTACGAGGTAGAAGTGAAGCCTTCCACAAAAAATCAATAATGTAAACGGGTAAAATTGATAGAATATGAAAATGCGAAATGTAATTAGTGGTATAGGTTTGATTGTCGTGGGATTGTTCTCATGTACATCGGAAGAAGAGATCGGACCGGAAAGAAGCAACTCTTCCTTATCGGTTGTCTTATCTGTAGGAGACATCGAGACAACAAAAACGAGAACTGCTGCCGATGGGTATGATATTGCAACAGCAGATGAAATCAAGATTAATGATTTTTATGTAGCTATATTTGAAGAAAACGGAACAAAAATTGACGATAAAGTTATAAGTACGGTTTCTTCAGAAGGTGTGACATCTGTAACCGTGAATAATTTGCCTGGGTATCAAGTTTTTTTCAAGGATATTCCTGCTAAATATGGAAAGGTTTTTGCCTTAATTGTTGCAAATGCGGAATCAGTATATAGTACATTTGAAGGTTATACGCAATATAATCAATATAAATCTGGAAATGTTATTTCTACTTTAAGTGGAGATTTTGTTGCTGATAAATTAGCTAAATCCGGTATTTCAAAGGTTGTCAGTATAGGAACAACTTTAGAAGTTGGATTAACACAATTATCTGCACGTATTGATTTTGGAACGGTAAAGCCGGTGACAAAGGCTGTTAATGGAGGTAATGTTGAAGAGTCTGACTTTTCTGTTCTAACTATAATGCCAGGTTCGACTATAGAGGCACTACTTAAATCAGAAGTGGATAAACTAAGTTTAAGTGGAAGTTGGGAACCCATAAATAGTGAAAAGATTCTTGATAAAGGGGACTGGATTAAATATTATAGTTCTTATGAAAAAATATCTGATGTAAGTAATGGTTATTACTATGAGAAAACTTTTGGAGAATATCAAAAGGAGAGTTGGAGTGTCTACACTCGTAAAGCCTTTTATTCTAAGCGATTGAATCTTGTTCGCAAAAAAGTGACAAATGTCTCAACGACAACACAACAACCAATTGAAGGGACTGATGGCTCTTTTGATATTTCGAGTATCTCTTGTTCTGGAATAAATGGAAAGACCGATGCAATCCTGGATTCTTGGAATAGTCAATATAAAGGAATTGAATTACCTTCTCTTTCAGAGAATACATCTTTTTATACCTATGAATATCCGGAAGAGAAAAATGATTTGACGTTGACAATAACCGGTATCCATACTTGGGGAGGAACGGATGATACCCCGGTTTCTAAAACATCTAAATGGGTTTACGGTATTTGGAATCAAGATCGTGGAGATGGTTGGAGTGTTCCGGGAGCAATAAATGAAGCGACTGAGGGGATTACTTGGTTTGACGGTAAAGGTGGGCATGCTGAGATTAGTGAGGATATTTCTTCATTGAAGAGTACAGAAAAAAAATCACTGAAATCAGGAGTTACATCTGTTTATGTTGTAAAGTGGACTGATGTAAGAGATACCAACGGAAATTCAGTACCTTTACAACATGGTTATCGTTATAATTTGAGTGTAAAGGTTATACAAAATCAGTTTAAAGTGATTGCTAATAAATTACCTTGGTCTGCTGTAACGTTGGATCCTACTTATGACAGTAGTAAATAATAATTTATAAAATAAAGAATACGATATGAAATCATTTGACAATATAATCATATATATCCTTACCCTTTTTATTATAGGGATGTCCTCGTGTGCTGAGGAAGAAATAGTGAAAGGAACTCCGGGTGATGGAAAAACGTTGCGCATAAGTATTGCTGCTTTAAGCCAAACAGAAATTGTTTCGACTAAGGCTACCCAAAGTGATGCTGCTGATATTAAGGAGCTTTGCGTATTGATTTATGATGCTACCAATGGTGAAATTATTTCTAACGAATCTCAATATTATGATGGAAATTCAACTATGGTTACTGCGTTGAATAGCAATAGTGCGGCTAAGACAACTGTTGAAATAACGATGCAGATCGCAGCAGGTCAAAAAGTGTTGCGTTTGTTGTCCGGCTGTGGGGATGTGAGGAATGAATCTGCTTATTCTTCATTAACAAAATTAGAGCAAATGACTTTTCCATTGAGAGAAGGTAATTTGCCTAAGATGATTTCTTACGGCGAAGGTGATAAAACATTTGATGTAGCAACAACATCTGAAACAGTTACAGCTAATTTGGAGCGTATATATTCGATGGTGACCGTTGTTATTGCAAATAATGTAAATGGTGCTACTATTACTCCAAAGACTGTAAAATTATGTCATGTGCCGACTACCGGAACTTTGGCTGCTGAAAATAGAATACCGAGGAATCCTTCTTCTGATAAATATGTAGAGATCGCAGATAATTTAACTTTTGGAGAAAATTGGTCTCATGATAACAAAGCTACGCCGGCATTCTTTATGTATGAAAATATGCAAGGTGTTAATGAAAATGATGATCAAACAAAGAAAACTCCTCCTAGCATTGGAAAGCCGACTAGTAGTTTAGAGGCAGTTAAGGCAGATAAGACATGCTCTTATATTGAAGTAACAACTGAGTATAAAGGGACAAAAGAGGGGACGGTTACTTATCGTTTTTTCTTGGGTGCAGATATCACACAGAATTTCGATGTTCGTCGAAATACGCATTATAAAGTAACTTTGACATTGAGTGGTGATGGGGGAATTGAAGAAGGTTCCTGGCGTGTAGAAACAGATTTGATGTCTGATTTCACAGTAGAGGATGTCTATATAGGTTTTAAGAAAGGTTCGATAAGTAAGGGAGCATTGAAATATGGTGATAACGATGATTTTTTCAAAAGTTGTATATGGAGTATAGATGATGTAACCCCTGCGACTGGTACAATGTTAGGTAATGCTAAAGCTGACCAAGGGGATTTTATCACCCATGAAAGGAATGGAAAAACGCTTACCTTTAATACATCAGAGACAAATGTCTATGAAAGATGGCCTCGTTATAAGAAATATAAAATAACAGCTACTAAGAATGGTAAATCTGTATCTAAAACAATTAATGTTTTTCAGGTTACTCGTATTATTGATCCGATAGGCTATTACAAAAAGGCCAACAATACAAAAACTGAAGATATAGAAGTCAAAGAATTTGATTTGGCGACAAATTTTTATAAAACAATAAATTCATCAGGAGCTTGGACTGCGAAAGTTGTGGCTGGTGAGAGTTGGGTTCGACTCGGAAAATATACTAGTGACGAAGATGTATCAGTAAATAAGAATGTTGTGACTGGTACAGGTGGAAATGTTCGTTTTACATATACTCCCCAAAACAGTACTACTAATCCTCGTTATGGTTGTATTCTTGTTAAATATCATAATAATCAGTGTGAGCATAAGATCTATTTGCGTCAGGGTAATGCAGCCGATGTGGCTTTAATGAATAATAGTACTGTTTGGTCTTTTGGTAATTTGGTGGAAAATTCAGAGGCAGGAACACAGGGAAATACATATGGTATTGCAGAATTTGCAACACAACCCGGACCTTTATTTAAAGGAGGCTCAAATTTAGGAGTAAGTTCTTATAGTCCGGGGTACGGTCAGGGGTATCCCAATTGGGGATCTGCACCTAGCGCACAATGGGGAAATACTGGTACAGGAAGTGAAACAAATCAAGGACCTTGTCCAAAGGGATATAGATTGCCTTCTGTTAGAGACTTTACTGTTTTAAGACAACAATTTTTTGATAATTCTGAAACTTTTGTTGCTGTGGCAGGATATTTGCATGATGATGATGACAAATCAGGTTGGAATTGGAGCGGTAATTCGGTGAATTTAACAGGAGATGCCTTGAATCATAGTAATCCGGCAAAGGGAACATTGTTAGTTAATGAAGATAATAATTTTGTTAATTTATTCTTCCCTTTTGGTAATGGTATTTTTGTTCATAAAAATGGTACTATAAAACCTTTACAGAATTATGATAGTGGATTGGATGAGATAGGTGTGGGTTGGAGAGATAATGGTAAATTGATTTTTACTGAGGATTATAAGCCTATTGGCAGTGAGATCGTGTCTGATTATGATAGTTATGGAGGAGCTTATTGGAGTGGAAATGCAGGTTATAGCGGAGGTTCGGCATCTTCTTCTCATGCTTTATATATGAAATTCTGGTACTTTTTGAATAGAGATGTGCCTGTTTATGTCAGTGATGGTAGTAACCGTTGGGGTATATCGCGGGGAGTAAATAAGAGCAATGCTCAGGGTGTTACTCGTAATCAAGCAATGTTTGTACGTTGTGTGAAAACTAGTTTAATAGTAGATCAAGGCTACTGGAATAACAACTAAGGAAAATTATCTTCTATATTACCTTAAAAAAGGGCATGCTCGATTTTTTGAGTATGCCCTTTTTATAAATAATCGGATACAGCAGGATTTATCTTTATTTATCTGCACACAAACTTACGTGACCTTTTATATCTTTTTTTGATCCGAGTTACCATTCTATTTTTTGTATTACATCAAAAAACAAAGGTCGGATGTCATTTTTATAAACATCACCTCCTATTAACGGAACAAAAGTGCAATTAAATGAAAAAAAGTGTCGTTTCGTCACGTGAAAACACATAGGTCTTCAAGGTTGTAACCTCTCGCCGTACCTTTGTTTTATAATCATTTAAAACAAAATAGTATGGCATTAAAGTATGTAATAAAGAAAACTGTTTTCGGGCTTTGTGTCTTTTTCAAGAAAAAAGTTCCCGAATAGTCCCGTATCCTTCCGTAGGGTTCCTCGGCCCCTGACCGATGTCCTATCTTTGTAACATCATCAAGAAACAAAGGTCTGACGGTGTTTGGATGAAAAACGGTTACGATTAGGAACATATATGGCAGTAAACCGATTTATTCCTATTTAAACCTTCTTATCCCGCACTAAACCGCTTTATCCCGTTTTCGTCGGAACAGCCTGCCGTACCTTTGTTTCGTAATCATAAAACAATAATAGTATGGCATTAAAGTATGTAGTCAAGAAAACTGTTTTCGGTTTCGATCAAACCAGGACAGAGAAGTATGTAGCCCGTCCTCTGCTGGCCGGTACAGTGAATTATCCCGAGCTTTATGAACAGGCCGCCAAACGTTGTATGGGAGTGTCGAACAGTGTGATAAGAATGGTTATCGACGATTTGATCAAGGTGTTGGAATGGAATCTGCTCAATCACATGTCGGTGAAGTTGGATGATTTCGGGACGTTCCGTCCGGGACTCGGATGTAAGCCTCAGAGTGAGGAAAAGGATGTGAATGCAGATGTTTTGTGCCGTCGCAAAATAATCTTTACCACAAGCGGAAATTTCAAAAGGATACTGGATAATGCAAGTGTCCGGAAGTCCGAAAAACGATGAATTTGTAGTCTCTTTTTTAATAATCATTTAATAACAAATCAGTATGGCATTAAAGTATGTAGTTAAGAAAACTGTTTTCGGGTTTGATAAAACCAAGGCAGTGAAGTATGTAGCCCGCCCTCTGTTGGCAGGTACGGTAGATTATTCCGCTCTTTGCGACCAGGTAACCAAGGTTGGTATGGCGCCCCGTGGCGTAGTGAAAATGGTGACTGACGGTCTGATCGATGCGATCATGTGGAATCTGGAAAATCATTTGTCGGTGAAGCTGGGTGATTTCGGGACGTTCCGTCCTGCTTTCGGTAGCAAGAGCCAGGATACGGAAGAGGCCGTGAATGCAGAAGCCTTGCGCCATCGTAAAATCATCTTTACTCCGGGTTCTTATTTCAAGGGGATGTTGAGTGATGTAAGCATCCAGAAGTTCGAAATTCCCAAAACTGATGAAACCGGCGGTTCTCAGGGCGGCGGTTCGGAAGATCGTCCGGAAATCGAATAGGTTTCGCCGGAGTAAGTAACGTATTAAAGTATCTAAAATATTGCTGTTTCAGAGAAGCAGTGAGAACAGGAAAAAAGCTTCTTTTATGAGTTTTTATTGGGGTCAATACGTTGTTTATTAGAATGTTATTGCGTTTTGATGTCCTGTTTTTATTGCTTTTTACCCCTTTGAGCATAGTATATCTTTGCAGTGTAATCGATTATTTATTGAAAACAAAGAATTCATTATATCCTTTTTTATAATCATTTAAAAATAACTAGTATGGCATTAAAGTATGTAGTTAAGAAAACTGTTTTCGGGTTTGATAAAACCAAGGCAGTGAAGTATGTAGCCCGCCCATTGTTGGCAGGTACGGTAGATTATTCTGCTCTTTGCGATCAGGTAACCAAGGTTGGTATGGCGCCCCGTGGCGTAGTGAAAATGGTGACTGACGGTCTGATCGATGCTATCATGTGGAATCTGGAAAATCATTTGTCGGTGAAGCTGGGTGATTTCGGGACGTTCCGTCCTGCTTTCGGCAGCAAGAGCCAGGATACGGAAGAGGCTGTAAATGCCGAGGTTTTGCGCCATCGTAAAATCATCTTTACCCCGGGGGCTTATTTCAAGGGGATGTTGAACGAAGTAAGTATCCAGAAGTTCGAAATCCCCAAAACCGATGAAACCGGTTCGGGCAGTAGCGAAGGCGGTGGTTCCGACCGTCCGGAAATCGAATAGGAACTATTCTTTTTCTGATTAACAAAGCAGGCACGGACCGGATAACGGGGGCGTGCCTGTTTGGTTTTAGTAAATATTTATGTGTTATAGTATGGCTATTTCTTCGAGAGAAAGTCCGGTATATTGGCTGATAGTTTGCGGATCCAAGCCTTTGGCTTTCATGTTAAATGCTATAGCCTTAGTGGCTTTTAGGCTACCTTGTTCAATCCCTTGCTCAATTCCCTGTTCAATTCCTTGCTCAATCCCTTCTTCCTTGGCAGCACTTAGGACGTCGTTTTGGATCATTATATTTTCTAAGTGACGGTCGTAGGCTTGACGTTCCTGAGGGGGCATATCGTAATAGCGAAGTTTTTCGCGCGCTTCGGGAAGTCCCGGGGCTTTGGCTTCGGAGGATATTTTCCCGGTTTTCAGGTAAGTGATCCATTCTTCTAAAGGAGTTACGGCAAGTTTATTGAATTCGTTGACGCGTATCAGATAGTATTCCGGGAAAATTTTATCCGGTGTTTTTCTGATGATGGCATTCTTTTCTTTTAGACTGATTTCGAGTTCATCATGGGTGTTGAGTCCGCAGAAGCGTGAAGAACCCTTGTAAATATAGTCTTCTCCTTTTCCCATATCGAAATAGATGATACTGATGGAATAGATTTTTTTTATGGATGAGTACGAGTCTCCTATATTAATATGTTCGGTAATTGTTTTCGCTACCCCGTAAAGAATGCGTTCAAGATAATAAATCTCACGTGTGTTTTGTATCTCAATGATGATGATATCGCCTTTACTGTTCTTTGCTTTGATATCGACACGGTTGAATTTATCACTCTCGTCTTCCATGTTTGCTTCACTTTCGAGAATTTCCATGATATGAATATCTTCTTCCAGAAGAGTTTTGAGGAATCCTTCGAGTACGTCGAAATTCGCTTTGTTGCGTAAGAGCCTTTTTGCGGCCCAATCGAATCGGATGTAATTTTCTTCTTTCATAGTTGTATAATATATTGATATTTATAATTATACAAATATACGACATTCTTGGAATACCATTCGCGAAAGTCACTGCTTTTTGAGAATGAAATCCAAGAAAATCGCAACTTTCCCAGATTATGTTTTGTCGGTATTTCTATCCGTAGAGGCGAGGTGAGGTGGTGTTTCTATCAAAACCGGCTAATTTGGTAGAAACACCCTATTAACTTGAAAGACTTGCCTATTATTTGGAATAAAGTAAATAACTACTTTTGTAAACGTTGAAAATCTTTCTTTTTAATTAGATTTGCAGGGTAAATGAAATTATAATAATAATGTATATGAAAAAAGTACTTTTCCTCTTTTTGCTTTTGGCAGGTATGACGAATGTCTATGGACAGAAGTTTGCGGTGAAGTCTAACTTGCTTTACGATGCTACTGCTACCATTAACCTGGGAGTAGAGGTCGGATTGAGCAAAAAGTGGTCGCTGGATTTGTCCGGTAACTATAACGGCTGGATGCTGGGAGACGAAGCTCGTTTTAAACATTGGCTGGTACAGCCGGAAGCACGTTATTGGCTGTGCGAGAAATTTAACGGACATTTCTTCGGTGTGCATGCTCATTATGCTGATTATAATGTGGGTGGTCTGAAGATTCTGGGTGAAAATATGGAAAATCACCGTTATCAGGGACATCTGTATGGGGCAGGTCTGTCGTATGGTTATCAGTGGTTGCTGAGTAACCGGTGGAGTATGGAAGCTGTGATCGGTGTGGGTTGGGCGCATTTGGAGGACGACAAGTATCCGTGTGCTGTTTGCGGCTCTATCGAGAAAAGCCGTACCAAGGATTATTTCGGCGTGACAAAAGCCGCTCTTTCCTTTATTTATTTCTTTAAATGATCGGGACAATGAAAAACAGAAAGAATATCTATATAGCAGCCGCTTTGTTGGTGGCCGGTGTGGTTCCAACAGGAGCACAAACGGGAAACAGTCCGATCAGTGTCGCTTGCAACGACCTGATGCAGAAAGGGGATTCACTTTATATCGATGCAACAATCCGGGTGAAGGGTGACCTGATCGAATCGCGTAAGTCATTGACATTGACTCCGCTGTTGGAAAGTGCAGAACAGAAAGAAGGACTTCCTTCCATATTGCTGAACGGAAAAAATCGTGCAAAAGTTTATAAACGTGAAGTCGCGTTGAAGAACTTGCAAGATGAACCGCGTTATCAGGTTCTTCGGGCCAGTGACGCTTCGGAGCATACTATTCCTTATAAAATGGTGATAGTCTGGGAGCCATGGATGAAAGATGCCCGTTTCATTCTGGCACAGGATCTGTGCGGTTGTGGAAAAGAAGAAGCGGTGGGTCCGTTGCTGATCGCCGATAAGATTCGTATGGCACCGACGGAACGGTATAAGGTGCAGCCGACACTGGCATATATTTCGCCGGAGGCTGAAACTGAGAAACATCGTGCCGAAGTGGGAACTGCTTATCTGGATTTCCAGGTGGGAAAATCGCAGATCTTGCCGGATTTCCGTAATAATGCGTCTGAATTGGACAAGATCAACAGTACGATCCGTTCGGTAACGTCGGATAAGAATATCACTCCGAAGGGTATTATATTAAAAGGTTATGCTTCGCCGGAAGGTTCGTATGCTTCCAACGACCGTTTGTCGGATAACCGTGTGAAGGCTTTGCGCGATTATATCCGTTCGAAGAATGATTTCCCGCAGAGTTTCTTTACGCTGGAAAACGAACCTGAAGACTGGGCCGGTTTCAAAGCGCAGGCAGAGGCAGACTATGATATGCCGGCACGTGACGAAGTGCTTAGTATTATCAACAGTGACTTGCAGCCCGACCAGAAAGAGGCCAAACTACGTGCTTTGAAAAGCGGATCTGCTTTTAGTTATGTTTTGAAAAATATTTTCCCGTCATTGCGCCGTTCGGAATATCGTATCGACTATACGGTTCGTGAGTTTACGGTAGAAGAAGGTCGTGAGATTATCAAGACCCGTCCGCAACAATTGAGTCTGAGTGAAATGTTTGCCGTAGCCAACAGCTATGAAACGGGAAGCAAGGAATATAATGATGTATTTGAAATTGCTGTACGCATGTACAGTTCTGATCCGGTGGCTAATCTGAATGCTGCTAATATCTCTATAGGAAAAGGTGATTACGAATCCGCTAAAAAATATCTGTCGAAAGCAGGTAATTCGGCTGAAGCAATCCATGCCCGTGGCGTTATAAAATTAATTGAGGGTGATCTTGACGGGGCAGAAACTTTGCTGAAACAGGCAAAAGAAGCCGGTGTGATAGACGCAGCAGCTAATTTGAGAGAATTACAGAAGAAAAGAGATGACAATGCTTTATTTGATAGTTTCAACATGCATAATTGATATGTATACCGTGTGGAATTATAATAAATAGAGTCTATTTTTGCATCAGAATGATTTATGGAAAAGCATAAAAATAATAATATGGAACATGCTGCACAAGTCGAATACGTTTTAGTAAACGAGATTGACAACCAGAACGGAGTGCATCTGTATCTGGAAGGAAATAAATGGTGCGCCTATGAACGTTCCGCTTATTATCTGGCTCAGTTGAAAGTGCCGGTTGTAATAAAGAAGGAAATAGTTCGTGACGGATATGACGTGATTCTGTTGAAAGCTTTTTTTGAAGTGGACGACATGCGTTTGCCTCTTGCTCCGAAGACTATTCTGAAACAAGTGGCTGACGACAAGCTCTTATTTCAGTTGAACGATCAGATCGATGGCTTCCCCGAATGGAAGGCTTGTCAGCTGAATAAATTACCAGCATAAAAGGTGAAGCCGTGAGGCTTCGGTTAAGTATACTAAGTTGTAAAATTGAGGGTGTATTAAGTCCCCGGAAGTGAGTGGTTATCCTTCCGGGGCATTTTTTTTAATTGAAAATTGAAGATTGAAAATTATGCGGGGGACTGGAAATAGACGATTAATCGGGCATCGGGGGATAAGGTGAGGGTAAACTCGGTTCCCAGGGCTTCGTTGAGGGAGCCTTGCCACCAGGAGGTCAGGCGCCGTCGGGTGATGGGCCATCGGAGGCCTTCGGTGGTTATTTCTCCGCAGGGATACATGGAAAAGATGGATATTTGCTGGCCGGGTGTGCATGGTAGCGTTGTTGTCCGGAGGACGGGGATGAAGCGACCGTAATCGGAGAGCATTTCCACGACTTCGAATAGAGGAGCAAAGTCTGTCAGCAAGGAGATATTTCCGAGCGTATGGTCTTCGCGAAGTCCCGTAGCTCCGAGAATCAGTATTTTCCGGTAACCGGAAGCGTGGGCGAAACGTACAGCCTTGGTCAGGTCGTTTATCTCCTGGTCTTCCACGGTATGGATACGGTCGGCATATAGCCGGAGCATTTCCGATGGAATACTGTCCAGGTCGCCGACAATGGCCGACGGGACCAACCCCCTTTCATGAAGGTTCTGCACGGCCCCGTCGCAGGCAATGATGACGGGTGTTGCTTTTAATAATTCCAACGGCCCCGCTGTTTGCGGAAAACTGCCGTTAGCAACTACTACACAATCATATAATGTTTCCATTTGTATTTATTCCTTTCTTTAAACTTTATTCTTTTAATTCAGCTTCAATTTCTTCTATTGAAGGCAGGCTTCCCTTGAAGTCTTCCGGACATAGGCGAGTTAGTTCGTATTCCGAGACGCCAATGGGCTGACTAATTCCTTTCAATGAATATTCGGCAATAAAGCTATCTTTATTTTTACATATCAACAGACCTATTGACGGATTATCTGCAGGGTGTTTCAATAAATCATTTACTGCAGTCAGGTAAAAACTTAATTTGCCGGTATATTCTGGTATGAAATCGGTTGCTTTCAACTCGATAACAATATAACATCGTAGTTTTAGATGATAAAAGAGTAAATCCAGATAAAATTCTTTATTACCTACTTTTAAAGGTATCTGGCGGCCTACGTAGGCAAAACCAGCTCCTAACTCAATTAAAAATTTCGTGATATTGTCGGTTAAGGCATTTTCCAGTTCACGTTCTTTATAGCTATCTGTAAGTGTAAGAAAATCGAAATTGTAAGGATCTTTTAGTAATTCCTGGGCCAGGTCACTCTGGACTGTTGGTAACAAACGGGAAAAATTTGATACGGAATGCCTTGTTCGTTGGTAGTCTTGTTGTTTGATGTGTAATTCTAAAATACTGCGGCTCCAACCGTTTTCAATTGTTTTGTGTATATAAAAAAATGCTTCTTCAATGGATTTGCATTGAATGATAATACGTAAATTATGTCCCCAGGGAATTTGTGAAACTGTTTCCCGTAATTGGTCAACAACTTGTTGACCAATTGTAATGTCTTGGTTATAAAATGAATACCATCTTTTGATGTATTTGATATTGGTTGTGGAAAAACCTTTCATCTCAGGAAATTCCTGCTGTAGATCTGAACTTAATTGTTTTATCAAGCCATCCCCCCACTGTGATTGTTCCTGTTTGGAAACAATTTCCTTTCCAAGCTCCCAATATAGGTTGATTAATTCTGTATTAACTTTCAATGCCGCTTTGATTTGGCTGTTTCGTATACGGAATTTAAGATCGGTGAGCCATTGCTTGTATTCAATGTCAGATTTAAGAATTACATTCATAAGGTTTTGTTTTTAATAAGTTTGTAATACCTCACAAATGTAGAGTTTATTTTCAACATTTCATATCCGTTCTTTATTTATTCCTTTCTTTTTCCAGGTGAAATATCCGACGATGGCCAATATTGCGTAGCAAATGTACAAAAACATGGTTGGATAGAGGCCACGGAGGTAATAAAGATAAACGGATACGAAATTGACGATTACCCAGAAGATCCAGTGTTCGATGATACGGCGGGCCAGCATCCAGGTGGCTACGATGCCGACGGAGGTGGTGAAGGCGTCGCCCATCGGGATGGGGGAGTCTGTGAAGTTATGGAGTACGTAATATAATAGGACGTATATAGCGAGGATAGCGGAAGCTATCCCTGCTAATAACGGCCAGGTGATATGACGGTAGAAAATCAGGTCATCGGAGACTTTCTCTTCAGTGACGCTTTTTTTCGTACAGGTCCATTTTTTGAAACCGTAAATGCTGATGGCAACATAGTAGATATTCAGCCCCATATCGGCATATATCTTTGAGAAGAAAAAGACAAATACGTAGACCAGGGAGGTGAGGAAGCCTACTACCCACATTGCTTTATGCTGCCTGATCTCTAATAACAGGTAGAGAAAACCTGTAATGACACCGAAATATTCTAATAGTTGTTCCATAATTTATATTTTTCTAGAACCTGATTGTTACTCTGGCCATGGCGTTTGTGCCGGCCTGGGTGAAATAACCGTCGTCTTTGTTGACGATCCCTTTGCTGATGTAGGTATATACCCAGGCGTTTGTTTCATATTTCTCGTTGAAGAGGTTGTTGATGGTGACGTCGACGCCGATCTCCTTGACAAACTTCGGTTTGAAAACGTATCCGACACGCAGGCTGTTCACGAAATAGGGATCGATGGAACGGTCTTTGGTGGAGGTATTGTCGATGTATTGACGGCCTACAAACTGTGAGTTGAAGCTGGCGGAGAATCCTTTCAGGTTGAAATCGAACATGCTGTTGGCGATGATGCCGGGAGAGAAGGCGATGTCGGTTGTTCCCAGATAATAACTTGCCTGGCCTCCGTTATCGAAATCATCTATATAATGAGTGAAATTCTTTATTTTGTTACGGCTCAGAGTGATGTTTCCGTTCCAGTCCAGCCAGTGGGTGATACTTGCGCCTCCGGTCAGTTCAATTCCCATGCGGTAGCTGTCTTTGATATTGCTGGTCAATGCTTCACCGATTTCGCTGATTTTTCCACTCAGGATCAATTGGTTGTTGTAGTCCATAAAATAAAGATTGGCTCCGGCGCGGAAACGTTGGTTGCCGAAGCTGTAACCGGCTTCGTAGTCGTAGAGTGTTTCGTGAGTAGGACGTTCGTTGACTGCGGCTTCCGTAAAATTGTCGCGATTGGGTTCACGGTTGGCGACGGAGAAAGAGACGAAAGCATTATGACCGCCTTTCTGGAAATTGATACCGGCTTTCGGGTTGAAGAAGTTCCAGTTTTTGTTGACGTAGATTTCCTTACCGGTATTGTCGTCACTTCCTTTGATCGTGTAATGGATGCCACGGTATTGCAGGTCGAGGTATCCGTTCAGGTAGGGGTGGAACCGGTAGTTGCCTTTTACGTAAAAGTTATAATCCAGTTTGTTCCCTCTGTTACGGTAATATTCGTAGTCAGGCGAGGGGAGTGCTTCTGCATTTTTGACCCACATGACACGGCCGAAATGGTCGCCTACATATTTATTGACAGCTGAACCGAAGCTCATCTGGAGACGTTCTGAGCGATAGTTCGCACTGTAAACTACACCGTAAAAGTCGTTGTCCAGCCATTTACGGCGGACGAGGTCGGACTTGACGATTGTGTCGCCTTTCCCGTTGATATAAGACTCGGGGAGTTTATATTTTGTAAATTCTTCATTGGGCTTATAGTCTTCGTAATATCCTTCTCCATGTGTGTAATGGAGTGTCAGGTTCATATTCCACAGGTCGCTCAGTCGCTGACTTGCCATCAGGTGGTAGTTTTGCTGCCGGTAATTGTCTGTCTGGTTGTCGTAGAATTTTTTAACGCCGTTCTCTTTATATTCTCCGCAAGGGTTGTAGGTCCGGTCGCTTTCCAGATAAATGGAAGGGACACCGTTCCAGGCCTGATACGTTTTCTCTATATTGCCGAATGTCTGGAAGCGGACCAGGGTGTTGTCGCCGTAATAGGTGGCAGAACCGAAATAAGAGTGCATATTGGCTGTTGCCCGGTCGATGTATCCGTCGCTTTGGACGTTGGAGTAGCGGGTGTCGAAAACGAAATGATCCCGGAGTAACCCGGTTCCTGTTTTGACTGAGTTTTTGACGGTTCCGAACGAACCTGCCGAAAGGCTGTATTCGGCATACGGTTTCAGGTCCGGCTTTTGCGTTTGCATGGCGACGGTGGCACCGAAGGCGGCGGCTCCGTTGGTCGATGTCCCGGCTCCCCGTTGTATCTGTATGTTATCGACGGAAGATGCGAAATCGGACATGTTGGCCCAGAAAACGGTGTGAGACTCGGAGTCGTTAACCGGTACGCCGTTGACCGTGATGTTGATGCGGTTGGCGTCTGTGCCGCGGATACGGAAGCCCGAATAGCCGATACCTGTCCCGGCGTCCGAAGTCATGATGACGGAAGGGGATTGGGAGATGAGATAGGGGATACCCTGGCCATCGTTTTTGCGGCTGAGTTCGTCTTTGGATACTTCGCTGTAAGCCACCGGAGTACCTTTGGCTACTTTGGTGGCGGTGACGACTACTTCGTCCAGCGATAAGTCACGTGAAATTTTGAGAGAATCGACAGGGTCGGGACGGTTTCCCGCTGCTGCGAATGTTGCCAGAGATCCGGCACAGATAATCAATACACTTTTCATCCTTTTTACCTTAATGTTTAAAAACCTGATAAGTGAATAGGAGAGGTGTGTTGTGTGAAGAAGTATACCATGTTTTACAATTCCCTTCGCCGGCATTATCCGTATCAGGTAATATGGGTATAATCTCAGCCTGCGGCACGTACTGTATCGGTACGTGGCAAGCACCCCTTTGTATTCGGGGCACAAAGATAAGAAAAGTCAGGGAATTGTACAAATGGAAAAAACCGCCGCGAATCACTTCGGGGCGGTTTCGACTCCACAATTTTCCATCAATTATGTTGTAATTATTTACTGTGGATATATCTCTGTTTATTTGTTATTCAACAGTGGTGTACCAATTGCTCTTCATCCAGTTCAAAGGAGCGTACCAGCTGTCTTCCTTACCTCCCAGATGGGCATTCAGGTTGGCTGAGTTATAGTCTTTTTCGTCAGCCGGATACTGGATGCGGTCCAGAGGAAGCGGAGTTGCGACAGACTGCGGGTCGCGTTTGAAATAAATTTCCGGATATCCGGTACGGCGGACAACATTCCATGCTTCATATTCCTGGATAGCACCGTGATGGATCCAACGCTGTGTCAGGATACTCTTTTGCGGATTGCTGGCGTCCCATTGTGTTTCAGCATATGCTTCAACTTCGGCTGCTGAGGGAGGAGTTAACGGATCACGGTAGGTACCGGTTGAATTCAAATCGAAATAGAATTCAGTGGAAAGTTTTATACCGTTGATATATTCGCTCTTGGCATTACCGGTAGCCCAGTTGTTAGCATAGGCCTCCGCCTTCATGAAAGCAACTTCGGCTGCTGTCATCCAGAGTCCCGGGAATCCGGGGTTACGGGTGAAGGTCGATGTATCCAGGGCTGCGTAATATTTAGCCGTACCATGTGTAGAGATACTCATATTCGTTTCCTGTTCCGTGAGTGTTTCAGACGGATCGAGGCCGATATATTCGTTATTCCAGTTACTGTCATACAAGACTTCCAAACGTGGGTCCGGATTATTGGTGTTGGCATTCAATGCGCGTTGCATTGGGCCGGACATGCGGTTGTAAGTTGAATTCTCGATTGCATTTTGCAGGTCGCGGTCAAAATCAAACTGGTCATCGTCGGTTTGTGGCACTGTGATATTATCAGAGTTTAGATCTACCATCGGATAAGTACCGGGATTTTCCAACATGGTTTTGATCGCAGCACGTGCTTCACTTACCAGGTCGCCGTTAGAAGCCAGGTGAGTAGCTACACGTAAACGCAGGGAGTTCACATATTTACGCCATAAGGTGATATCACCGTTGTTCACATAGTCTTCTGCATTCAGGTAAGTACTGGCATTGGCTGTAAGCGAACGGCCGTTGAGGTATGTGTTGACTTCGTCCAGGTCGCTCAGGATCATTCTATACAAATCGATATCCGAGTCGTATTTAGGTTTGGATGCTTCTACGTCTCCTGTTGCCCATAATGTGCCGGCTTCAGAGAATGGTACTCCACCCCAGGCGGAACAAACTTCATAAAGTTGTTCTTCCATTACTGTACGTCCCAGCAGATAGAAGATACGATAGTCTTCTTTTTCTTCTTCCGGAAGGTTATTGAATTCGGTTTCCAATACCCTGTACTGGGTGACAGTGTTGTAGAAGTTTCTCCAACGTTCGTTGAAGTAACCCTGGCCAGCACCGGCAAAGCGGTCTTTACTGTTTGTATGACCGATCACTCCGGAGAATAACCCGGAAGTGGTGGAAGATACGTAATATCTGTAATAGACCGGATTCATCCATGTATTAGAGGCTTGCCATACTCCAACCATCAAGGCCGGACATGATACCGTCTGTGTCTTTGACGGGTCCTGATATTGATCCGTGAATTTGTCGTCACTACAGGAAGACGTTGCCAGAAGGGCAGCACATCCAAGTGCGAGTGCATATATTTTTTTCATAAATCTTTCAATTTTAATATTCTATATTATTTTTCGTCAATTAGAAGCTTGCACGTAATGAGAAGCCGAATGAACGTGTTGTGGCTGTTGAACCACCAATCTGTGCCTGCGTGATCCAGGTTGTACCGTCCGTACATTCTGCATCGAATTCTTTCAGGCTCTTATAGAAGTAGAACAGGTTACGACCGTATACGGAAACCATCAAGTTCTTACAACCGAATTTGGAAGTGATGTTTTTCGGTAATCTGTAACCAAGGCTCAGTTCACGCATCTTTACATATGAATTCTTCTGTATTGCGTTTTCATAAGTGATGTTTCCGGAATATCCCCAACCGTATTGGTTGTAATATGATTCACCGGCAGTGATGATCGTTTTGTTTTCAGAACCGTCTTGTTTAACACCCGGCTGGATTACACCGTTATCGTAAACCATGTTACCGTTTACTGTAGATCCGGCAGGCTGGTCTGTCAAATGACGTTTTGAAGGGTCTGACAGGTCGTTTCCGTCTGCATACCAGGTAAGACCGCCACGTGAAGCGTCACGGTTATCCAATGTACAATCCAGGATACCGAGTTCGGTCATATACTGGTAAGGCAAGTTCAATACATCACCACCAATACGGAAGTCGATAGTGGCATCCAGATAGAAATCTTTATAGTTCAATGATGTGCTGATACCTCCGACAACTTTCGGCATGGCGTTACCTGCTCTCTGGCGTTCTGTATAGTCTACGATATACAGACCGTTATCGCCAACGACTTTGTTTCCGTTCTCGTCTTTTACCGTACCGTAAACATACCAGTCACCCATCGGGCGTCCTACTCTGGATTGCAGCACTGCGGCTCCGTTATCAACAGTAGAATGGTCGATAGAGTTGATACCGTCTATCAGTTTTGTTACTTCGTTCTTGTTCCATGACCAGTTGGCACGAATATCCCAGTTCCAGTCTTTAGTCTGGATAACTGTACCATACAGAGACATTTCAACACCGGCGTTCTTTAATTCACCGACATTCATCCAGATGGAAGTACCTCCTGAAGATGCTGATGTTGTAGTCTGAAGGATCTGGTCTTTTACTGTATTCTGGTAATAAGAAAGTTCGAAGCCCAAACGGTTGCCGAGGAATTTGTTTTCCCAACCCAATTCGAATTCGTATTTCTGTTCCGGTTGTATCTCATTGTTTCCAAGTGCCTGTGGAACCTGATTGTAGATATAACTGCCTACAGCGCTCTGGTTGTAACCGGTAGCTGCTTTATATATTTCCGGGGCGTTACCTACAACACCGTAGCTAAGACGAATTTTACCATAATCCAGCCATTCGGGTTTATTATCTTTCAGCAAAGATGAATAAATGACGCTACCGTTCACAGAAGGATAAACGAATGTGTTGGATCCGGGGTACAACGTAGATGTTTTTTCCTGACGCACAGTTCCTTCCACATAAGCCCAACTGTCGTAACCGAAAGAAGCTGTAGCAAAGAAGGCTTGTTTTAACAGCGATGCTTTTTTCATCGATGGATTTGCCGGTGTTAATCCGGAAGAGTTCAGGTGGAACCAGTTTTCAACACTCAGACCTCCGCGGGTACTCACTGAGGTGTCGAACTGACTTTCCTGACGGGCAGACCAACCTGCGGTTGCAGCAACATTGTATTTTTCAGCAAATGTACGGTCAAACATCAACATGATATCACCGTAATAGATCTCATACTTTGAATTTTTCAATGAATAGGATCCGGTATAGTTGCCCGGCTGTCTGAATACGTTCGGAGTTTCCGTTGAGTTCTTATTCTCAATTACATTGTACGTCAAGTCTGTTGACAGACGGCCGCGTGCGGTCAAACCCGGAATGATTTCCCAACTTGGCGTTACACTCGCGATGAAACGGTTATTGTCTTCCAACTGTTCTTTACCTAAGATATTCCAGAAATACTCTGAAGACATCTGATAGTTGGCCGGATTCCAGTCCCAGGCTTCATCAGGAGTCAGTGTATTGCTGGTATAAGGGACGTTCATGTATCCCAAGCTGGTAACAGTGCTGTTCTTTATTGCTGCGATGTCATCATATCCGGTGAACATACCTGCATAGTTTGTCAACAAGCGGCTGATACGGTAAGCACGGTTTTTAACATGCTGGCGCATATAGTTTGCCGAGTAATCCACTTTTAAGTTTTTCAGGATATTGGCGCTACCAGAAAGAGCAAAGTTGTGCTTGTTGTTGTGCGAGTTCAACTGTGTCGGCGTATTATCCATATAGGTATAGGAGAAACGCAGGTTGCCTTTTTCCGTTCCGTTGGTAATGGCCAGGTTATAAGTCTGGTTGATACCTGTCTGGAAAACATCATTCCACTGGTTGTGGTCGATAGGTGCGTAAGTACGAATAGCCCCGTTATAATTGTATAATTGGGTGGTATAGTCGTATGGACGTCCCCATGAATAATACGTATTACGCGGAGAGATTACCTGGTTTCCGTTACGGTCTGTACGCGTATTCTGGAAACCGGTTTGCTGTTCGAATTCACTTGCGGTGGCCAACAGGGCATTGTCATATCCCGGACCGAATTCTTTCTGGATGCTCGGCATGTAGGCTACTTTGTCAAAGCTTACATTTGCACTGAAGTCTACACCGAGACCACTCTGGCCTTTACCGCTTTTAGAGGTAATCATCACAACACCGTTGGCTGCTTCAGATCCGTACAGGGCAGATGCGGCGGCACCTTTCAGGATAGAGATGCTTTCGATATCTTCCGGGTTGATGTCCACCATACCGTTGGATTCTACACGCTGGTTAGTCCAGTAACCGTCTTTGTTGGCGTCGCCGTTGTGGATGGGCACACCGTCCATTACGATCAGCGGCTGTGTCGTACCGGTGATAGAAGACAGACCACGTACGGAGATGGATACGGAGGAAGTACCACCACCCGGAGCTGCCTGGATGCGCACACCTGAAGCCTTACCGTACAATGATGTGGCGAAGTCCGGAGTACCCGTTTTGATCAACTCTCCGGCATCGATTGTACTTACGGCATAACCTAGTTTTTTGGCGTCTTTCTTGATACCCATGGCGGTAACGACTACCTCGTCCAGTTTTTGAGTATCTTCAGCCAGTAGGACTGATAAGGAAGATTGACCGGTGTATGTCACTTCCTTTGTTGCATACCCGATGAAAGAAATCTGGATGACGCTTCCGTTCTTTACATCGCTCAGGCTAAAATTACCTTCTGTGTCGGTAATTGTGCCGTTTGTGGTTCCTTTCACGACTACAGATGCTCCGGCGATCGGGCCGAATTCATCTTCTACGGTACCGGTAACTTTCCCGTTCTGCTGGGAAATCGCGGTTTCATGCTTCTCTGGCGCAAAGTCAGCGGATGCACTTACGGGAAGTGTCATTGCTCCTGCGACAAGAATCAAGCTGACAGGTTTGAAGTTTTTCAACATAATAATTGATTTTATTAATAAATGAGGCGTTCTCTTTGTCCCCCTTCTTTTTCTTTTACTCTATTTTGTTTAAAATGTGTATAGAAAACTTTAGATCCTGACGTTTAATAGTTGGCGAATTCATAGTCCTAAAAGAACTCATGTGCTTTTATTATGTTGATGAATTGGGCTTAATTTGCATATTATCAGTTTGTTAAGCATGTATTGGGCTTGGTGTGTATTCGGCCTGTTGGAATTTGAAAAAATCAGAGATATATCAGAATGAAAAAATTAGTCCGTTTATGTCTGAATTATTGAAAAAAGCGCCTGTTTTTAACACAATCCCCTGTTTTATGAAGAAAATTAACAGTTAGTTCCCGGATAACAGATTGTTCTTCTACTGCGGTTCAATATTAATATCTGAGCTGCTTTTTGTGGTTATATGACATATCTATAGTGATTTATGGAAGATATTTATACCGCCTGAAAAGGTCGTATTGTGCAATGTTTTCTTTTTTAACAATATGTATCGCTTTAATGTTTATTTTATATATTGATAAATAAATCTTCGCGATTTTTAGGATTGAGATATGAAAAAATATTATTTACGGTTAGTTAGGGGCATAATTGTTGGCGATATGTTAAAAAACGGACTATCAATCATTTTTTTTAAACAAAATGCAATATATTGAAACAATTATTCCATATATTTGCACTGTAATAATTGTATAGAGTTCTTTTAGAACTACGTTATATATCAATGAATTAAAGTCCTTTCTAGCCTTGTTTTTTATGTTTTCACCGGAATTCTCCCATTGTTTTAATTTCCTAAAAGATGTAACCTATGTTAAGTATTGAGATAAAGAGAGTTTATCTTAGGCTGCAAAACGAACTTTTCTGATAAAAAGATTGTATTTGTTTGAAAACTCACTGATTATTTGTATATTTGCGGGCGATTAAGCGAAGATGAGGAGGGGGCGGGTAGTCCCCTTCTTTTGTTCTTAACAGTATGTTTATGATTGAAAAGGGAGTAATAACTCAGTTGGTTGAAGAGAAATTGGCTTCTTCCGACAATTATTTGGTTGACGTAGTAGTTAAGCCGGGAAACCTTATTATTATTGAGATTGATAATGATGAGGCAGTTTGCATTGATGATTGTGTGGAATTGAGTCGGTATGTAGAGGAACATCTGGACCGGGATGTGGAAGACTTCGAGTTGGAAGTCGGTTCGGCAGGAGTTACCTCTCCTTTTAAAGTGCTTCGTCAATATGTAAAGAATATAGGGAACGAAGTGGAGATGCTGCTGAAAAGCGGTGTGAAACTGACCGGAGTCTTGAAATCGGCTGACGAGAACGGTGTTGTAGTTACCGTTGAAAAGCAGGTAAAACCTGATGGTGCCAAACGCAAAGTTACTGTCCGGGAAGATCAATCCTATACATTCGAAGAAATAAAATATACAAAATACCTAATAAGATTCAAGTAAAGAAAGATTATGGCCAAGAAAGAGGAAACAATCAGTATGATTGACACACTTGCGGAGTTCAAGGAGTTGAAGAATATAGATAAGGATACGATGATCAGCGTGCTGGAAGATTCCTTCCGTAACGTAATCGCTAAAATGTTCGGTACGGATGAGAACTACGACGTAATTATCAACCCTGAAAAAGGTGACTTCGAGATCTGGAGAAACCGCACGGTTGTGGCTGATGACGAACTGGAAGATCCGAATCTGCAACTTACGTTGACCGAGGCCCGTAAGATCGATGCCGACTGTGAAGTAGGAGAAGAAGTAACCGACGAGGTTCATTTCGCCGATTTCGGACGTCGTGCCATCCTGAACCTGCGTCAGACGCTGGCTTCAAAGATTCTTGAATTGCAGAAGGATAGTTTGTATGCTAAATATAAAGATAAAATAGGTACAATCGTAGCAGCTGATGTATATCAGGTGTGGAAGAAAGAGATCCTGTTGCTGGATGACGAGGGTAATGAGTTGCTGCTCCCGAAATCAGAACAGATTCCTTCCGATTTCTATCGCAAAGGTGAAACTGTACGTGCGGTTGTACAAAAGGTGGATAATTATAATAATAATCCGAAGATTATCCTGTCCCGTACAGATAAAATGTTCCTGCAACGTTTGTTCGAACTGGAGGTTCCCGAAATTAATGACGGCCTGATCCTGATCAAGGCTATCGCGCGTATCCCGGGAGAAAGAGCAAAAGTGGCCGTTGAGTCATACGATGACCGTATCGACCCGGTAGGTGCCTGCGTAGGAATGAAAGGTTCTCGTATCCACGGAATTGTGCGTGAGTTGAGAAACGAGAACATCGATGTTATTAATTATACATCCAATGCGTCGCTGTTTATCCAGCGTGCATTAAGCCCGGCTAAAATTTCCTCTATACGAGTGAACGAAGAAGAACATAAGGCAGAGGTTTATCTTCGTCCTGAAGAAGTATCACTGGCTATCGGTAAAGGCGGTTTGAATATTAAACTGGCCTGTATGTTGACTGAATACACGATCGATGTATTCCGTGATGTGGAAGGAGCCGACGAGGAAGATATTTATCTGGATGAATTTACAGATGAAATTGATAGCTGGGTAATCGACGCACTGAAGAATATCGGTTGCTATACGGCCAAGAGCGTGCTTGCTTTGAGCCGTGAAGAACTTATTGAACGTGCCGACCTTGAAGAAACAACAGTCGACGAGGTACTTGCTATCTTATCTGCCGAATTTGAAGATGAAAGTCAGGAATAAAGTATTACGACAAAGTTAGATATGCCTATAAAATTAATACAAGTACAAAGAAAATTAAACGTAGGGATCAACACGGTTGTTGAGTTTCTACACAAGAAAGGTCATCCTGTTGAGGAGAATGCAAATCCCAACACGAGGATCAGTGATGAACAGTATGCTTTGCTCGTAAAAGAGTTTGGAAAGGATCTGCCTGAGGGTGGTTTTGAACGTCCGCGGGTAGAACGTCCTCACAGAGAGAAAGAGAGAGAGGCCGCTTCTGTGAAAGAAGAGAAGACCTCGGAAATAAAGACCGTGATCCCGGAAGAGTTCAAGCCTAAAATCGTAACGAAAGGCCGTATCGACCTGGACGGACAGCATAAAAAAGTTCAGGAGACTCCTGAAGTGAAAGAAGAACCGGTAGTAGCCAAGCCGCAGCCTGTCGTTGAACCGCAGCCTGTCGTTAAGCCTCAGCCGGAAGTCAAACCGCAACCTGTTGCAGAACCGCAACCGGTTGTCGTTTCTGCTCCTGCTCCTGAAAAAAAGACAGTAGAAGCCCCTGCAAAACAGGAAAAACAGGAGGTTGCTCCTGTTGAAAAGCCTGTGGAGAAAAAAGAAGTAAAAGAGATAGTTGTGGAAAAAGAAAGAATCGAAGAGAAAAAACCGGAAGTTAAAGTGAAGCCGGAAACGACGACAAGCTCTTCTGAAGAAGTGAATAAAACGGCCGCAGAGGGTCAGACTTCTGCTGAATCGGAAGACAGTAGCTTGTTCCGTTTGAACACTCCGAAGTTCGAGTCGAATATCAAGGTAACCGGCAAAATTGACCTGAATGCCTTGAACCAGTCTACTCGTCCTAAAAAGAAAACAAAGGAAGAGAGACGGAAAGAACGCGATGATAAACGCGAAAAGTTCAACAACAATAACAGACCCGGACAACCGGGATTCCATAAAGGACCGAAAGATCCGAATGCCAAACCGGGTGCACCGGTGAAGCCGGGAGCTCCTGTTAAACCGGGCGAAGCGAATGCGGATGCGAAAAAGAAACGTAACCGTATCAAGAAGGACCGTGTGGATGTGAACAACACTCCGGGTACGAACTACAGCCGTCCCGCTAACCAGCATCAGCGCGACGACCGTGGCAAACCCCGTCTGAAAAAGCCGGTTAAGGCCGAAGTAAGCGAGGAGGATGTACAGAAGCAGATCAAAGAAACCCTGGCTCGTTTGACGAACAAGGGAAATAAGAATAATAAAGGTGCCAAGTACCGTCGTGATAAACGTGATGCAGCCGTTAAACGCGAGCATGAATTGCTGGAACTGGAAGAACAGGAAAGCAAAGTGTTGAAACTGACCGAATTTGTTACGGCAAACGACCTCGCCAACATGATGGACGTGCCTGTGACGAAGGTTATCGCTACTTGTATGAGTATCGGTATTATGGTTTCAATCAACCAGCGCCTGGATGCGGAAACGATCAATATCGTGGCCGAAGAGTTCGGGTTTAAGACTGAATATGTCAGTGCGGAAGTGGTGGAAGCCATCAATGCCGACGAAGAAGACGATAACGAAGAAGATTGGGTAGCACGTCCGCCTATCGTAACAGTGATGGGACACGTCGACCACGGTAAAACGTCTTTGCTGGATAATATCCGTAATGCCAATGTGATTGCCGGTGAAGCTGGTGGTATCACGCAGCATATCGGTGCTTACAATGTGAAGCTGGCCAGCGGACGCCGTATCACCTTCCTGGATACTCCGGGTCATGAAGCGTTTACCGCTATGCGTGCCCGTGGTGCCAAGGTAACGGATATCGCTATTATTATTGTAGCTGCCGACGATGCCGTCATGCCGCAGACCATTGAAGCGATCAACCATGCTTCGGCTGCCGGTGTACCTATCGTATTTGCTATTAATAAGGTAGATAAGCCGCATGCCAACCCTGAAAAGATCAAGGAAGAACTGGCTAACATGAACTACCTGGTGGAAGACTGGGGTGGTAAATACCAGAGCCAGGATATTTCGGCCAAGAAAGGCATGGGCGTTGAAGAGCTGCTTGAAAAAGTATTGCTTGAAGCCGACCTGCTGGATCTGAAGGCTAACCCGACAAGACGTGCAGTCGGTTCCATCATCGAATCATCCCTGGATAAGGGACGCGGATATGTTTCTACCGTATTGGTTGAAAACGGTACCTTGAAAATGGGTGATATCGTCTTGGCCGGTACACACCACGGACGTATCAAGGCTATGTTCAACGAACGTAACCAGCGTGTGGAAAAGGCCGGTCCTTCCGAACCGGTTCTAATCCTCGGATTGAACGGTGCACCTCAGGCCGGTGATACATTTAATGTATTGGAGACTGAGCAGGAAGCACGCGAGATTGCAACCCGCCGTGAACAGTTACAACGTGAACTGGGTATCCGTACACAGAAAATGCTTACGCTGGACGATATCGGCCGCCGTATCGCTGTGGGTAACTTCCAGGAACTGAATGTAATCGTGAAGGGTGACGTGGACGGCTCCGTAGAAGCATTGTCCGACTCTCTGATCCGTTTGTCTACCGAAGAGATCCAGGTGAACGTGATTCACAAGGCTGTCGGTCAGATTTCCGAATCGGATGTGGTATTGGCTGCCGCTTCGAATGCGATCATCATCGGATTCCAGGTTCGTCCGTCCGTACAGGCTCGTCGTAATGCAGAGAAGGATGGCGTTGAGATCCGTCTGTACTCTATCATCTACGATGCGATCGAAGAGGTGAAGAGCGCTATGGAAGGTATGCTTTCTCCGGAAATCAAGGAAGAGATTACCGCTTATGTGGATGTACAACAGGTATTCAAGATCACGAAAGTGGGTACGGTTGCCGGCTGTATGGTTAAAGAAGGTAAGATCAAGCGTACAAACAAGATTCGCCTGATCCGCGACGGTATCGTTATCTATGCCGGCGAACTCGGATCGTTGAAACGCTTCAAGGACGACGTAAAAGAGGTTGTGGCCGGATTGGATTGCGGTTTGAACATTACGAACTTTAATGATATCCAGGTAGGCGATGTGATCGAGTCGTACGAAGAAACTGAAATAAAGAAAACTTTATAAACATGAACTGGTTAGACATTATACTAGTATGTCTGGCAGGAATTGGATTTGTGAAAGGCCTGTTTGATGGAGTCATCAAACAGGTTGTTTCGCTTATAGCCCTGGTTGTTGCCATCTTTTTTTGTTCGAAGGCGGCAGCCTGGTTGAAGGGATATATCGTTGCCCTGAACTGGTTTCCGCCTGAAGGGGTGACCATACTTAGTTATGTGGCCGGTTTCCTGCTGATCGTGGGAGTGATCATGCTGGCAGGTGAAATCATGAGCCGGGTTGTCGGAGTTACGCCCCTCAGTGTGCTGAACCATCTGGGAGGAGGAGTGGTCGGGCTTTGTTTTATGTTAGGATTTGTCAGTCTTATACTGAATGCACTCGAAGGCATAGATAGGGGATCCGTGCTGATCCCGCGTCAGGCTAAGGTGGAATCCCATTATTATAACCCGGTTAAAGAGATTATTCCAACCATTTACTTCGATAAATTGTTTTGGGGAAAAGAGTAAATATCTTGAAGGTTTGTTATCCGGCAAGATGTATAATATATATAAATGTATATGGAAGATTCGAATAAGATAATAAATGAGGTAACGAGCAGCGACTATAAGTATGGTTTTGTTACTGATATAGATACGGAGATGATCCATCGCGGTCTGGATGAGGAGACCGTCCGTATCATCTCGGCCAAGAAGAATGAGCCTGACTGGCTGCTTCAATTCCGCTTGAAGGCTTTCCGCCACTGGCAGACGCTGGAGATACCCACATGGCCTCATCTGACGATTCCGCCGATCGATTATCAGGATATAATCTATTACGCCGCTCCGAAGAAAAAGGAAGGCCCGAAAAGCCTGGACGAAGTAGACCCGGAGTTATTGAAGACTTTCGATAAGCTGGGTATTCCTTTGCACGAACGTGCCCAACTGGCCGGTATGGCGGTCGATGCCGTTATGGACAGTGTTTCTGTAAAGACAACCTTTAAGGAAACGCTGGCAGAGAAAGGGATCATCTTCTGTTCGTTCAGTGAAGCGGTGTTGCATCATCCGGATCTGGTACAACAGTATCTGGGAAGTGTAGTGAGCTATCGTGATAATTTCTTTGCGGCATTGAACTCGGCAGTCTTTTCTGACGGTTCGTTCGTTTATATACCGAAAGGCGTACGTTGCCCGATGGAGTTGTCCACCTATTTCCGTATCAATGCGGCCAATACCGGACAGTTCGAACGTACACTGATCGTAGCCGACGATGAGGCATATGTAAGTTATCTGGAAGGATGTACCGCCCCGATGCGCGACGAGAACCAGTTGCATGCCGCTATCGTTGAGATTGTAGCTAAAGAACGCGCGGAGGTGAAATACTCGACCGTACAAAACTGGTATCCGGGTGATAAAGAAGGTAAAGGCGGTATCTATAACTTCGTGACCAAGCGCGGCCTGTGTAAAGGCGAAGGCAGCAAGATTTCGTGGACACAGGTGGAAACCGGTTCGGCCATTACCTGGAAATACCCGAGTTGCATCCTGGCCGGCGATAATTCTGTCGGTGAGTTCTATTCGGTTGCTGTAACCAACAATTACCAGCAGGCAGATACCGGAACGAAGATGATCCACCTGGGTAAGAATACGAAAAGTACGATCGTGTCGAAAGGTATTTCGGCCGGTCATAGCCAGAACAGTTACCGTGGCCTGGTGAAAGTATCTCCGCGTGCGGAAGGTGCCCGTAACCATAGCCAGTGCGACAGTCTGCTGCTGAGTTCTACCTGTGGCGCCCATACGTTCCCTTATGCCGATATACAGAATGAAACGGCCGTGGTGGAACACGAAGCTACAACGAGCAAGATCAGCGAAGAACAATTGTTCTATTGCCAGCAACGCGGTATCTCCGTCGAAGAGGCCGTCGGTCTGATCGTAAACGGCTATGCCCGTGAGGTAATGAACAAACTCCCGATGGAGTTTGCCGTCGAAGCACAGAAGCTGCTGACCATCTCCCTGGAGGGAAGCGTTGGGTAAAACGGAATCGCGCGACGTCCGTGATAGGGATCGAGCAATCTCCGCGATGGGTATCGAGCGATGTCCGCGATAGGGATCGCGTATCATCCTCGATGAGTATGGAATAAATATAGAGAAATAACAACAGATATGTTAGAGATAAAGAACTTACATGCCAACGTGAATGGCAAAGAGATATTGAAAGGTATCGACCTTTCTGTAAAGGCCGGTGAGGTACATGCCATCATGGGGCCGAACGGTTCGGGAAAGAGTACACTTAGCAGTGTGCTGGTAGGTAATCCGGCTTTTGAGGTAACTCAGGGCGAGGTGATCTTCAATGGAAAGAACCTGCTGGAGTTGGAACCCGAAGACCGCAGCCGTGAAGGTATTTTCCTGAGTTTCCAGTATCCGGTGGAGATCCCGGGCGTAAGCATGGTGAATTTTATGCGTGCCGCCTTGAATGAGCACCGTAAATATAACGGTCTTGAACCGGTTTCCGCAACCGATTTCCTGAAACTGATGCGTGAGAAACGTGCTATCGTTGAACTGGATAACAAACTGGCGAGTCGTAGCGTGAACGAGGGTTTCTCCGGTGGTGAAAAGAAACGCAACGAGATTTTCCAGATGGCTATGCTCGAACCGAAACTGGCTATCCTGGATGAAACGGACAGCGGCCTGGATATCGATGCGCTCCGTATCGTGGCGAACGGTGTCAACCAGTTGCGTACTCCGGAAAACGCAGCGATCGTGATTACTCACTACCAACGTTTGTTGGATTACATCAAACCGGATGTAGTACATGTATTGTACAAAGGACGTATCGTAAAAACAGCCGGTCCGGAACTGGCCCTCGAACTGGAAGAAAAAGGCTACGACTGGATCAAGAAAGAAATGGGAGATGAGTGAGATGAGAGCCGAACAACAATATATCGATCTTTTTACCAGATATGAGGACCTGGTGTGTCGTCATAGCGCAGCGGTGATGAATGCTCCGCGTGCTGAGGCACTGGCCGATTTCGATCGCCTGGGTTTTCCTTCGGTAAAGAGTGAAGATTATAAATATACAGATGTAGCGCAGGCTTTTGCCCCCGACTATGGGGTGAATATCAATCGCTTGGCTATTCCGGTCAATCCGTATGACGTGTTCCGTTGCGATGTCCCGAACCTGAGTACTTCCCTCTATTTTGTCGTGAACGACACGTTCTACGATAAGATGATGCCGAAGGCGCATCTGCCGGAAGGAGTATACGCCGGTGGCTTGAAAAACTTTGCGGAGCAATATCCGGAAGTGGCAGCCCGTTATTATGGTAAAGCGGCAAAAAGCAACCATGACGGTATCATCGCATTGAATACGATGCTGGCGCAGGACGGTTTCGTGCTTTATGTGCCGGAAGGTGTGGCTGTGGAACGTCCTATCCAGCTGATTAATATATTCCGCAGTGACGTGGATGCTATGGCAAACCGCCGTATCCTGGTTATTATGGAACCGCGTTCGGAAGCCAAATTGCTCATCTGCGATCATAGCATCGACGATGTGAAATTCCTGGCTACCCAGGTCGTTGAGATATTTGCCGGCGAAGGTGCTTATTTCGATTACTATGATCTGGAAGAAAGCAGCATTTCCACTTCCCGCTTTGCCTCGGTCCATGTGAAACAGGAGGCTTCCAGCAATGTCCTGGTAAACGGTATAACCTTGAACAATGGTCTTACGCGTAACAACTATTATATTGAACTGAACGGCGAATATGCAGAAACAACCCTTTGCGGAATGTCCGTTATGGACCGTGAGCAACAGGTGGATACGTATAGTCATATTACGCATGCTGTGGCGAATTGTACCAGTAATGAGTTATTCAAGAATGTTCTGGATGACCATGCAGTCGGTGCATTCAGCGGCCGTATCCTGGTAAAGGAAGGTGCCCAGAAAACGGCTGCTTTTCAGACAAATCGCAACCTCTGTGCTACCCGTGAAGCCCGTATGTATAGTAAGCCGCAATTGGAGATTTATGCGGATGATGTGAAATGTTCGCACGGTATGACGACCGGGCAATTGGATGAGAATGCCCTGTTCTATATGCGTAGCCGTGGTATTCCATTGAGCGAAGCCCGTATGATGCTGAGTGTGGCATTTACGTCGGATGTGATCGACCATGTGCGTCTGGATGCCTTGAAAGACCGTTTGCATAAGCTGGTGGAAAAACGTTTTCGCGGAGAACTGGCGCGTTGTGCCGATTGCCGTATCTGCAAATAAGATATTATCTGATCTTTAGAAAGGCCCGGATGGAGATTATGTCTGTCCGGGCTTTTTGTTTATCTTTGCATTTCACCAATCATTTATTTAATTATGCAGTTGACTCATATTGCTATCTGGACCAATGAACTTGAACGTTCCAGAGATTTTTATGTGAAGTATTTCGGTGGGAAGAGTAATGAAAAGTATGTAAACCCGAAGAAGGGATTCGCCTCTTATTTTGTTACCTTCGAGGGTACTGCTTCTCTGGAGATCATGCAGCGGACAGATATTACCGTTGAAAATGACGGAGTATATATCGGTCTGGCCCATTTCGCTTTTTCTGCCGGATCAAAAGAGGGAGTGGATCAAAAGATTGAACAATTCCGCCGGGATGGTTACACGATCCTGGGTGAGCCTCGTACTACCGGAGACGGTTTTTATGAAGGTTCTGTAGCAGATCCGGATGGCAATATCATAGAAATAGTTGCCTGATATGGAAATACGCATCGAACATACAACAGACTACCCCTGGGATTTGCTCTTGCTGGCAGATCCCAACCGTGAACTGGTTGACAGCTATCTGAAGACTTCGGATTGTTTCGCCGCTTTTTCAGGAGACAAACCGGTTGGGGTGATCGTGGTGCAGAAGGAAACGGAGGAAATGGCAGAGGTGATGAACCTGGCAGTAGACGAGTCTTTCCAGCGGAGGGGGATCGCCCGCCTTCTGCTTCGTTTTGTCTCGGATGAATGGGCGGTAACCAATCATATCACCCGTTTGAAAGTCTGTACCGGCACTTCTGCTCCGGGCCCGTTGATGCTTTACCAGCAGGAAGGCTTCGATCTGAAGGTATTGGATCGTGATTATTTTGTCCGCAATTATCCTGAACCGATCTGGGAAAACGGTGTCCAGTGCCGGCACCGGCTGATTCTGGAAAAAGAGATTTGACTTGTAATTTGCTAACAAATTGAAATTTAGTAACAAAATTTATAATAGATAAATTATCTTTGAACCTGAAATCAATATCATAATTTAGCGTGAATGGACATAAGTCGAGTAAAATGGCAGGAATTTGTATCAGGCAATGACGATTCGTATTGTTGGATTTACACAACTTATGCACAAAAGCTCTATCAGTATGGGATGTGTTTTACGACTGATACTGAGCTTGTAAAGGATTGCATACAAGATATTTTTACTTATTTATATAGGAATAAAGCTCAATTGGTGTCACCGGATAATATTAAGGTTTATCTATTTACTGCATTAAAGAATAATCTGATTAAACAAATACATAAAGAAACTATTACAGAAAACCTCGTAGAGGATGTCCCTTTTGTATTAGAATTGACTGTCGAAGAACAGTTTATTCAAGATGAACAATATAAAAACGAAAGAAAACAAGTGGAAAAAATATTATCCTTGTTGACTTCCCGCCAAAAAGAAATTATTTACTACCGTTTTATTCAAGAAATGAGTATGGAAGAAATCTGTACTCTGATGGACCTTAATTATCAATCTGCACAAAATCTAATTCAACGATCATTGAAAAAGATAAGAAGCTCTATGGGAGATATAAACTTGTTCTTATTTTTATTATTTGCTATGCGATAAAATATTTTTTTGAAAAAAATTACTTTTTAGTGAGTATAAAAGTGAGTCTGACGGCTCTAATATCTAAAAAGGTAATTTGTATGCATAAAAATTATATCGGATATAAGGCAGACCAACTGTTGAATGATGATCGGTTCGTTCAATGGTTATTGTCTCCGACTGCCGAAGAAGACCTGTTTTGGGATGAACTTAAGCAAAAAGATAAGGAGTTGGCGGAAGAAATAGATATTGCCCGTTCTTTTATCGGTCATTTGAGGCGTGATATAAAACATCCGGACTTTTCTTCAATCGATGAAATAGTCTTGTGGAATAGAATCAATACGGAGAACAGGAAGGATAAATTGCAAAAGAAAACAATCTCTGTTATCAAAACATTAGTAGGAGTTGCAGCTGTTGTTTTTCTTTGTCTTTTTGTTGTTCAAGAATATTACTTTTCAGATAAAGATGTTGATTACCAGGCAATATTGAATACAACAGAACCTATTTTTAACTCTACAGGAGAGATAGAACTTGTATTATCCGGAAATAAGAAAATAGCGATTCAGGAAAAAGAAAGTCAGGTTGAATATAACCATAAAGGGGAGATTAACGTAAACTCCCAAAAAGTAGCAACAGAAATCGAAGAAAAGGATAATACCAAAATATTTAATCAATTGATAGTACCCTATGGTAGACGGTCGTCTCTTACCTTTTCCGATGGGACTAAAATCTGGGTAAATTCTGGTTCAAAAGTTATTTATCCGGTTTCTTTTGAAAAAAAGAAGCGTGAGATATATGTGGAAGGTGAGGTCTATTTGGATGTAACACATGATACGTCATGGCCGTTTGTTGTTAGGACTCAACAAGTAGATGTAAAAGTTTTGGGTACAAGTTTTAATGTATCGGCTTATAAAGACGATTCGAATATGCAAGTAACTTTAGTTGAGGGGAAAGTGGAAGTAAATACGAATAAGAAATCTACCGAGGTTTTATTGCCTAATCAACAGTTTGATTATGATGACCAGACTCATGAAATAAAAGTACAAGTTGTAGATGTAAACAATTACACTGCATGGAGAAATGGATATTATCTGTTTGAAAAGCAACCATTGGAGATCGTTTTTAAAAAATTATCCAGATATTATGGAGTTCAAATAGAATGGGATGAAATTGTGGGAAAACTTACCTGTAGCGGAAAATTAGATCTGAGAGACAATTTAAATGATGTGTTGGATAACTTGAAGAATGCGGCATCAATTCAAATAGTTTATAGTGGAGAAAAAATAAAAATTAGTACAAACTCTTAAAATTGATAGTTTATGGGACCTTAGATTTATAATTGAAAAAAACAGAGCCGAACAATACTCGCGATATTATCCGGCTCTCAAATTAGTCTGTTAATAACAATACTAACTTAAATCATTTACAAAGTTATGAAATTTAAAGTGAAGTTCGGTGTGAAAAACATTGAACACGTGAAATTTTTTCGAATAATGAGAGCAGTGTTATTATTCTTGTTTTTGGGGATAGGGGTAAGTTTAGCCTCTAATTCTTATTCGCAGGAAACTCTTTTCTCAATCAGTGTAAATAATAAATCCGTAAAAGATGTTTTCAAACAGATTGAAAACAATAGCGAGTTTATAATTTTCTACATGGATAATACGGTCGATTTAAACCGAAAAGTTAATTTGGATGTGAAAGATCAGAGTGTAGAAGCCATATTGAATTCAATATTTAGGAATACGGATAATGTTTTTACAATCAAAGATCGCCAAATCATTATAACAAAGAGAGAAACCTTTCCGCAACCGGCAGAAGTTAATCAGCAGGGAACGAAAGTAACAGGGGTTATTACTGACACTAAAGGGGAATCGATTATTGGAGCTTCTGTAGTAGAAAAAGGAACAACAAACGGTACAACAACAGATATTGATGGTCGTTATGAGCTTGATCTTTCCGGTAAAAATGCTGTTTTGAGTATTTCCTATCTGGGGTATGCTACTCAGGAAATAAGAGTAGACGGACGGCGAAATATAAATATACAGCTTTATGAAGACTCCAAAGCGTTGGAAGAAGTTGTTGTTGTCGGATACGGTCAACAGAAAAAAAGTAGTGTTGTCAGTGCAATAAATACGGTTTCAACGAAAGAATTAAGATTGCCGACTCGTAACCTTACGAATAATTTAGCCGGACAATTGTCCGGCCTGATCGCTGTGCAGCGATCAGGCGAACCTGGTTATGATAATTCTGATTTTTGGATACGTGGTGTCAGTTCTTTTTCCGGCGGGACCAGTCCGTTGGTTTTAGTGGATGGTGTACCTCGTCAGATGCAGGATGTCGAACCGGATGAAATCGAAACGTTCTCTTTGCTGAAGGATGCTGCTGCTACGGCTGTTTACGGTGCAGAGGGTGCTAATGGTGTAATTTTAATTACAACTAAACGTGGTCAGATTGCGAAGGCTCGTATTTCAGTGCGTGCGGAAACCAGTGTTTCTCAAGCAACACGTTTACCTAAGTATGCCAGCTCATACGAGTATTTGAAAGCTTATAATGAAGCTTTAAATAATGTCGGATCTCCAAGTGTTTATGATGATGAGACATTAGCGAAATATAGAGACGGAGTTGATCCGATGTTGTATCCGAATGTCGATTGGTATGATCTGCTTAAAGATCTTACGACGAATTCAAGAATAACTATTAATGCAAGAGGCGGGACTGAGAGAGCTAAATATTTTGTTTCCGGTGCTTTTTATACTGAATCGGGACTGTTTAAATCGAATACAACAGATGATTACAATTCAAATATCGGTGTAAAACGTTTCAATTTGAGAAGTAATATTGATTTGAATATAACCAAAACGACAGTAGTCAGTGTCGATCTAAGCGGACAATATTTGAATACAAATTATCCTGGTGTCGGAACTCAGGATTTATTCACTAAAATGTCAACTGTCCCGTCTCATCTTTTCCCGATGATTTATGAAGACGGAACAATAGCGGGCCATCCTGATCCAAGTTCAAATAAAGTTAATCCTTATAATTTATTGAATAATTCAGGGTATTCGAAGGAGTGGCGTACGCGTATTCAATCTAAGGTTGGTTTGGTTCAAAAATTAGACTTTATAACGAAGGGGCTGAGTTATAAAGCATCCGTCGCATTCGATGCTAATATGTTATATTCAATGAAGAGGAGTAAATCAGTTTCTCAGTATTTTGCAACCGGAAGGGATGAAAATGGGAATTTGATTTTTGAAGAAAAGGTTTCCGGCTCTAATACTTTGGGAGGAGCTGAACCTAAAAATTCCGGAGATAAAACGATCTATTTTGAAAACTCATTGAATTATGCACAAGTTTTTAATGATATCCATAATGTTAATGCAATGGTTTTATATATGCAAAAGGATTATCAACCGCATGATCAGCCTTTAGCATATAGAAAGCAAGGATTGGTTGGGCGTGTGTCGTATATGTATGATGACCGTTATTCAATTGAAGGAAATTTCGGTTATACAGGAAGTGAGACATTTGCCAAAGGGCATCGTTTCGGACTCTTCCCGGCAGTAGGTGTCGCCTGGTATCTATCCAATGAAAAATTCTATGGAAAAGGTTTAAGTAATATTTTGAATAAATTGAAACTCCGTGCGTCTTTGGGACGAACAGGTAACGATAATACGGGCGGTAGTCGTTTCTTGTATCGTTCATCCATGAAAATGGATGCCGGAGGGTATAATGTCGGTTATACAGATGGAGGTGCTAACGGAGGTGTCGGTAATGGCATCATAGAAGGACAATTTTATTCACCGGGAATCGGTTGGGAAATAGAAGTAAAACAAAATTACGGAATAGAGTTAGGATTGTTCGATAATCGTATTGATTTACAAATAGATTATTTCAATAATAATCGTTCTGATATTTTGTTACAGCGTAAAACTGTTGGAGCGACGACCGGATTCCAGGTGATGCCTTGGCAAAATTTCGGAGAGGTAAAAAACCAGGGGCTTGATGCTAGTCTTGTTTTAAATCATACAATCGGCGAAGTAAAATTGTCAGCTAGAGGAAACTTCACTTTTGCCAGAAATAAAGTGTTGGAATATGATGAAGTTCCTCAAAAATATGAATGGATGAATGTTACGGGAACAAGAATCGGAGACAGGTCTATTTATATTTGTGATGGTTTTTATACCTATGATGATTTTAATATTACCGGCGAAGGTATCAATCGGAACTATGAATTGAAGGAAGGTGTTGTAAAATCAGGTTTGTCTGGGGATATTCGTCCGGGTGATTTAAAATACCGCGACTTGAATGGCGATGGTATTATCAATAGCTTTGATGCTCAGCGTGGACTGGTCGATCCTGAAAATCCGGAAATCGTATATGGTTTTGGAGTCAGTGCCGAATGGAAAAATTTTACGGTGAGTGCATTTTTCCAGGGAGCCGGTAATACATCAACAATCCTGGGACAAGCAGATAATACTTCCGCATTATGGCCTTTCTTGTGGGGAGTTGAAAATTCCCGGTTAAGATCTGAGTTTGTTAATCACTGGTCAGATTCTGATCCTTATAATTTTAATGTAGATTATCCCCGTTTAAGGCCGGATACGCATGCTCATAATAATGCCGCTAGTACATTTTGGGTACGTGATGCAAGTTTCTTGCGTTTCAAGAATTTTGAGTTTAGTTATCGAATACCTCAAAACTTTGCTCGGAAAATGGGAATGCAACAGGCGCGTATTTATTTGATGGGTAATAATTTGTGTGTATGGGATAACCTCAAAATGTGGGATCCGGAAATGGGTAGCAAGAAATCAGGAGCGGCCTATCCACTCCCAAGGACTTTTACACTTGGGCTAGATGTAATTTTTTAATACTTAAATAGATATAATTGATTATGAAACAATTAAAATACTTGTTAGTTATCGCATTGACTGCGTGTATGTCATGTAATGACTTTTTGGATGTATCGGACGAATTGACACAAGAAGTAACCATGGACGATGTTTTTGAAAATCCAGCTTATACCAGACGTTTTCATCGTTATATTTATACAGGAATACCTGATATGAAATATATGGTGTTTAATACGGATTATAACAACCCTATGGATGGCTTGGATGCACCTTGGTCTCCCTGTTCGGATGAATTGAAGGCTAGTAGAAATTCTACCAATACAATACCCGTTTCCGGATATAGTTCGGCAAATGCACCTTATACTCGTTGGTCTTTATATAAACAGATTCGTCAATGTAATTTATTTTTGCAGTATGCCAAAGTTATTCCGGGTGATGTAGATCAGATATCAGAAGAAGAGTTGGCTGATATGAAAAATACAGCTCGTTTTTTCAGAGCTTATTATCACTATTTATTAGTTGAATTGTATGGTCCTGTACCATTAATGACTGAGGTAGTGGATTCGAATGCTGCCGATTTGGACTTTGCACGTGCTCCGTTGGATGAGGTCGTGAATTTTATCGATGCTGAATTGGCGGAATTATCCAAATTATTGCCTGAACAACGTCTGGAAGATAATGAACGGGTAAAACCGACAAGAGGAGTTGCTTTAGCTGTTCGTGCAAAACTTTGGGTATATGCTGCCAGCCCTTTATTAAACGGAGGTTATGCAGAAGCATTAGAGGTGACGAATACTGACGGGACACGGTTATTTCCGGATAGAGACAATAATAAATGGCAAAAAGCTTTGAATGCATTGCAGGAGTTAATCGACTGGGCGGAAACCGGAGCCTATGAGTTGCATACGGTTTATAATCCGGATGGAACGGTCAATGCGGCTCAATCTTTATACCAATTACAACAAGTGTACAATAAGGAAATTATTTGGGCTGCTACAAACAATTCCTTTGGGGCTGTTAATTCTGACGGACAAGATAGAAGTTGTACCCCTCGTACTGAAGGAGTAGGACAAACGGCTTTAGGCGTACTTCAGGATATGGTGGATGATTTTTTTATGGCAGATGGCCTAAGTATTGAAGAATCTCCTAATTATACCGAGGAAGGGTTTAGTGATTATGTCAATGAAATTCCGGCTTCACCGATTATGGGAGGTGTGACGCCTGTAATAACCACTCAGGTTTCTAATATGTATTTGAATCGTGAACCTCGTTTCTACGATGCTGTATTCTTCCAGGGACGCAGATGGCATATTTCCGGTCGGGAAATATTTTTCCATGATGGAGGTAATAATGGAAAGACAGGCGGTATGTATTCCAGAACAGGTTATTTACCTTATAAGTTCTATTGCAAAGAACTGTATAATTCCGGCAGTTTCAAAAAATCTCAATTCCGTCCCAGCATTCTTTTCCGTTTAGGCGAATTCTATCTGCTGTATGCAGAAGTTCTGAATGAGGTGAATCCGTCAGATAGGCGTATTATTGAATACGTAGATCGTGTACGTGTTCGTGCAGGCATTCCTCGGTTGGCTGATATTAAACCTCAAATTATAGGTAATAAAGAATTACAACGTGAAGCGATTCGTAAGGAAATGCGTGTAGAACTTTTCATGGAAGGTCAGCGCTACTTTAATGTGCGTCGTTGGATGGTTGCCGAAGATGGCCAGGAGTCTCCGCAAGGTGGATGGGTAAAAGGTATGAATCTGGATTCAAAAGATCCTAAAGAAGAATTCCATAAACGTAAAAATGTGGAATTACGACTTTTTGAAAGACGTATGTACTTATATCCTCTTCCTTTGAATGAGGTACAGAAATCCAGAAAACTGGTTCAGAATCCGGGTTGGGAATAAATGACAAGATAGTGTAATAATAGGAGGAGTATGCTGAAAAGTTATGATTGGCATACTCTTTCTTTTTCTATTTTCTGTATGACAAACTATGGAAAATAAAAATATGATGGTTTTAGTTGATATAAAATAAATACAGGAAAACCGGATAATAATCTTTCAGGTTGGTATGTAGTTTTTTCAATGCTTTGGAAATATGATATTCGACACCTTTCGGGGTTATGCCCAATGCTTCGGCGATCTCTTTATGAGACTTGTTCTCATAACGGCTCATCACAAATACAGCTCTGGTCTGTTCGGGTAAACCGGCCAGGGTTTTATTTACTATTTCTTGTGCTTCGGCGGTGAACAAGTCATTCGGGTCGCATGCTTCAAGTGTCGATATGCGGGTGTTCAGTTCCCATTCCGCATGGTTCAGCAATTGTTCGTTCACATCTTCCCTTACCTGAAGATGCTGAAGATAGTTGAGGCATTTGTTTTTTATGATGGTAAGAATATAGGCTGGTACATTCGAATCCTCTTCCAGTGAATGGCGGTTCTCCCAGTAATACATCAGTGCTTCGATCGTAAAATCTTCGGCGACAGCAACATCTCTTACATACGTATTCGCAAAGCGGATAAATCGGCCTTGATAATCAGTAAATAGTTGATTGAATGCTTTTAAATCTGTTGTATTCTCCATCCTCTAAGATTTGTAATCGGTCGTAAATATAATAAAAATAATGTTACTGACTCTCTCTTTGTTTTCAGAATCCTATATAGATAAAAAAGGACGCTCCTCCATTGTTTAGAGGATCGTCCTTTTTTTTATTGTTATCCTATATATTTCAAAGAGAGATAACTTTAGTTCTTATTGTCCATTTGTTTTTATAATGTTTCAAAAACAGCAAAATTCAGCAAGATCGGTTCTGCTTTGGATTCGGAAATCTCCAATTTGATTGCATCGAGCGTTTGTGCCTCAAACCTGTTTATATGTTTATGACCAATGCAGGTACCAGAAGAAAGGTCGATCCATTCATTATTCTTTTTACCTTTCAGGGTATATTTCAGAACCCGTTCTCCTTTTGAGATATCTTCCTGCAAGATGACACGGTTGATGCTGACCGGCTTGTCGAAAGATATGACAAATTCCGATCCGGTGCCCGATGTTTGTTGCTGCGGACTACCATATTGGCGTGCAATCTCTTTGCCCAGCGCTTCCACCTGGCGGACGTCGGCATCCGGAATAAGTCCCCTGTCGTCGATAACTAATCCCAGCAGCATATTCGTGTTTCTTCCTACACTGGTCTCATATTTTGTTAGTAGTTCGGGGAGAGTGAACATCATGCTATCCTGTCCGGCCGTCCAGAACCAGCCTCCCTGGAAGGAACGATTCCAGCGCAGGGTGAAATCTGATTCCCCCGGACACCAGAACGGGGCGAAAGGATCGCCGTTCAAGCCATTTATAACACGCGTGCCGTCGGCATTGGTTGTCGAATCGGCAGTAGACCAACACGGATAAGGGGCGACACCTTCCTCATTGCCTACCCATCTGATCAGGTTTGGATGACCGTACGGGCCCTGGAAAGCGATGGCATTGGGTTGTAGTTTCTGTACCAGGGATAGTACGTCTGCACCGCCCTGGTCTTTGGAGAGCACGCCGCCGTCAAACCATATTTCAAATAATTCCCCGTAATTGCTCCATAACTCGGTCAATTGCTGCGTTACGATTTTGTTGTATTCTTCCTGAGTGACCGGACCGCCTTCCTGGACAACGCCGGGATTGTCTACATACAGATAACCGTTTGCTGTTGTGCTGGCGTAGATTCCCGGTTTGATGTTATACTTTTTGCAGGAAGCGATAAAATCGGCAACAATATCACCTTCGCCGTTTTTCCAGGGGGATTGTTTGATACTGTAATCATGTGCTTCCGTTGGCCACAGGCTGAAGCCGCTGCAATGCTTGGCTACCAGTACGGCATATTGGGCTCCCAGTTTGTGCGCGGTTTCCAGCCATTGGTTGGTATTCAATTCTGTCGGGTTGAAAATGGATGCGTCCGGATGCGTTCCCCATTTCCTGAAATTGTAGTCCGGTTGGTAAACAGGCATATCAAAATGGATCAATACGCCGACTTCGGCATCGGCCCAGGCCAGTTGCCGTGCGTTTGGGGTGACAACGTTCGTCGGTTCGTTGGATGAACAGGAAACAAGAACTGACAAGGCTGCCAGTAATCCTACAAATGTTTTTTTCATGATTGAGTCAGATTATATTTCAGATGCAAGTATAGTGAAAAATAATATGCCAATATGCTAATGTGTCAATATGCCAATAAAATACCGTGGATCTAAAATTCTTAAAACTGGTACATTAGCATATTGCCTTATTGGCATATTGGCACATTAGCTCATTGGCACATTATTAGTTTGTCCAACCCGGATTCTGCGGTAACAGATTAGGATTGTAAGTAAACTCGTCTGTCGGGATCGGATACAGGTATAAACGATCGTACCATGTACGTGTCATACCCGGATAAACAACACGGTATTCACCTGTTGCCGGATCGCGCGGACCTAAATAAGTTTTTATGTTTTCCAGTAACTTCCCTGCTTTCCATCTGCACAAGTCATTCCAACGGAGGCCTTCGCAAGCCAGTTCTACACGACGTTCGCGACGAATCTCGTTTAATAGAGGAGAGATGGGAACTTCCCATTTCGGCCAGTTCGGATCGGTAAATCCTACATCTGTTGTCAGATGTTTCATGCCTACACGGTCACGCAGTTTATTGATCGTTTTGTCCAGAACCGCCTGGTCGCATTCACCCAATTCGGCTTTTGCTTCAGCATAATTCAGAAGAACTTCACCGTATCGGTAGATCAGGTCATCCAGCGTACATTTAATATATTCGTTATCTTCCGCTAACGGAGAATACATTTTGTATAAGCGGTAGCCTGTATTTGAGAGATTACTGAATACCGGAGAATTTTCATATTCTTCAGAACCATCTGCCAATATAGCGATAGGACGTTCTGGTGTATATATGCATTGTTTCAAACGCGGGTCACGATTTTCAAACTCATCAGTGAATTTTACGTCACCTTTATACCGGTCGCTTAGAGCAATAGGTTTACCATCATCGCATAAGAATGATTCTACAAAGTCCTTGGTCATACCAGTTTTTGCTTCACGGACTGTACGAGGTCTGTTATTCATGCGTTTATCTGTCACATAGGCAGCAAAAAAGATTGCTTCCTTATTGTTTGAATAATCTTGTTGGTTGAACAGTGCATGATAGTCATCTTCAATATTACCGGTAGAGTAAACAGTAAAATTACCACTATTGATAATTTTTTCGGCAGCATCTACACTAATACGTAGATACTTATCTGCATTTTCAAGATTTCTGTATTTTCTCCAGGTTCCTTCAAACAGACATACCCTGGATTTCAGAGTCAATGCAGCATATTTACTTAGACGTGAGTCTTGCATTGTTTCCGGCAACCATTCGCTGGCTTTGTCCAGGCAAGCACAGATAGAGTCGATAACAGCTCCGCGATCATTACGTGGATTGTATAGTTCTTCGGAAGAAGTAGTCAGGTCTGTTGTCAACCAGGGTACATCACCGAATCGAAGAACTTTTTCGTAATAGAACTTGGCTTTAAAGAAGTAAATCTCCCCTACATACTGGTTGATCTTTTCAGCATTCCCCTCAACGGTATGATAACGGCTCAAAAAATAATTACAACTTCTGATATTAGCCCAATCGCCTTTAGCCCAACCCCCTCCGGCTGTAGGGATGGTGTAATCACTCCAAACAAAGTCATCCTTAGATTGAGGTGCCTGATTGTCTGAGGCATTGTCACTGTTATATATACCGGTATTATCCAGTGTTGTATAGAACTGGTTGGCAAAGTTTTTCAAGTCGCTTTCAGTCTTCCAATAAGTCTCGTCATTGATCTTATCTTCGGGATACAAGTCCATGAAGTCATTATTACAGGCTGAAAATCCGAGTAATAAAGACAAGCTCGCTATATAATATACTTTTTTCATTCTGTTTTTAATTTTAATTATTCTACAATGTTTCATCTTAGAATGTCAGGTTAGCACCAAAAGAGAATGACCGGATAAATGGATAAGCATTTACTGTAGCCAATTCAGGATCGAAAGTGTCAGGCATTCCGGAGAATTCAAACAAGTTGTCTGCATTGAAGTAAACTCTCAGCTTGGAGATTTTAGCCTTTTCCGTGATATATTTAGGAATAGTATAACCAAGAGCGAGTTGTTTACAACGGATATAAGCACCATTCAACATGAAACGGGTCTGGTTTTCATTTACAGCAGAACCGTTCATACGGGCACGTGGAAAGAACGCATCGCGGTTATCTTCTCTCCAATAGTCATAATTCATCTTTTGGGGAACAGACCACTCAGATGTATAATGAGACAGATAGAATGTCTTTGACGGTATAATATCACGTTTCATAGTACCCTGGAAGAATAACGTGAAATCAAAGCCCTTATACTCGGCTGTACCACGGATACCGAAGTTATAACGCGGTGTTTCATTACCGATGATCTTCAGGTCACCAGAGTTGTTGACCGTGTTTTCACCTCTTGTAACTTCTCCGTCACCATTCAGGTCGGCAAATTTGATATCACCGGCATATTGCGTATAACCGACTATTTTTGACTGGTTCCATGAAGAGGCTTCTTCGTCGGACTGGAATAAACCATCTGTTACGAATCCCCAGATTTCCCCCAGCTTTTTACCTTCATAATAATTGTCGGATAAGTTCTTTGTCGGATTATCATATTTGGTGATTTCAGCCTGATAATCTGATAAAGATAGCGTCGCACTATAGGCCAAACCATTCTGTAAGGCCGATTTCCAGGTTAAAGCTACTTCCCATCCACTGGTTCTCAAATCGGCAGCATTCATCTGAGGTTCAGAAACACCTAAAATGGAAGGTAATGTTTTTGATTTTGTCAACATGTCTTCTGTTGTTCGAACGTAATAGTCGAATTCTCCGGTCAGTTTGCTGTCAAACATTGAGAAGTTAAAACCTAAGTCCCATTGTTTAACTGTTTCCCAGGTTAGCTGGTCGCTTACCAATCCCGGAGCATATACTCCCATCTGTTTTTCACCGCTAAACAGGTAACCTACTTCACCTGTGGTATAGGTAGAAATATAGGGATAATACATGTCATTACCACCTTGCAGTAGTACCTGGTTTCCTAAAGCCCCGTAAGAACCTCTGATCTTGAAGTCATTTACGATATGGGCGATCGGTTTCCAGAATTTTTCCTGTGAAAGTCTCCAACCCAATGAGAATGTCGGGAAGAATGCAAAGCGGTCATCTTTCGGGAAACGTGAAGAACCGTCGTAACGGCCATTTACCTGTACCAGATATTTGTCGTCGTAAGCGTAGAACAGACGGAAGAAAGCACCACGGATGGCCCACTGGTTCATATAATCACTGGTCGAACGGTCGCCGGTTGCCAGGTTCAGAAATGGAATATCGTTGGCGATCAGATTGTTTCTGCTCAGACCCACACCTTTATAAGTCGCATTTTCCTGGTTGAAACCGATCATTCCTTCCAAAGCATGTACTTTGTTGATTTTCTTCTTATAGGTAGCATATGCATTGAATACGTCGTACTGCGATTCTCTTTTGTTATAAGAGACCTGATTCGGAGAAGTATGCGGGAAGATTGAACCCTGATTTCCGTCGGCATCATAGTCGATGTATTCACGTACATGGTTCTTGAAAGAATAGTTATAGTAGTTATATGTATAATCGAAGTTGATTTCCAATCCTTCGAACGGGTTCAGTTTAGCGAATGCCGTTGCATACATATTATTGTTTCTCATTTCGGCAGAACCTCCTTGTGATAACCAGGCAGCCTGGTTCGTAAAGTAACCGTCACCACAGTAACCGGCAAAATGTCCGTCCGGATGGTAAACCGGCATCAAGGGACGGCTGTCGCCCGGAATCGTAGCTCCCAAAGAGTTGCTACCATATTTATTTTGTGGACCGGTATTCATTTTTACCATTGACAGAGTTGCTCTCAAGCCAACCTGCAACCAGTTGTTCACCTTGTAGTTTACGTGTTGCAATACATTGAAACGTTTGTAATCTTCGTCTGTCCATTTAGAGATACCGTCCTGCTGGAACATACCGGCCGATGTCATATATTTGGCTGTTTCGCTACCGCCTTGTACACTGATGTTGTACTGTTGCATCGGATAACTTTTCTTATTCAAGGCTTCATACCAGTCGGTATTGCCGCAATAACGGTATTTGCTGGCTGCATCGTCCGGATGATGGAATACCGGAAGATTATTGACCGGATCGTTGTAATAATTTCTGACATGCTCCATGGTGATGTCATCGAAATAGTTACTACCGTTGCTTGTTGTGTTGGCATCATTCATCCATTGTGTATATTCCATGGAGTTCATATAATTGGCATGAACGGTCGGAACGTTGATGGAATAGTTTGCGCTCAGTGAAACGACCGGTTTTTGTGATACGAAACCTGTCTTAGTGGTGATCAGGATTACACCGAAAGCGGCACGTGCGCCATAGATAGACGCGGAAGCCGCATCTTTCAGTACGGTTACATCCTTCACATCCTGCGGGTTAATCAGGTTCGGGTCCATTTCGATACCGTCCACCAGTACCAGCGGACCTCCGCCGGATAAGTTTGTTGTACCACGAATATTGAAGGAAGAACCTGTTCCCGGCGCACCGCTGGAAGAAGTGATATTCAAGTTGGCGATTGCGCCCTGCAAACCGGCTCCCAGGTTGGTCAACGGGCGGTCTTCGATCACTTCCGAACCGACGGTTGCCACAGAACCTGTCAAGTCTGCTTTTTTCATGGTACCGTATCCTACGACAACGACTTCTTCCAATGTTTCGGAGTCTTCCTGTAAGATGATTTCCATTCTTCTTCCGGCGTTAGCTTTCACTTCTTCTCTGACATAGCCGATGAAAGTGATTACCAGCGTAGAGCCTGATTTTGCGTTAATAGAGAAATTCCCTTCTACGTCCGTTGTAGTTCCGTTGGTTGTCCCTTTTTCGACAATGTTGGCACCGATAACGGGGTCTCCATTGGTGTCGATTACTTTACCTCTGATTGTACTACTTTGTTGCGGAGCGGCAGCCATAGTCTGTTTGCCAAGTACGATATGGTTTCCTTCTACAGAATATGTGATACCCGAATCAGCCAACAATTCTTCCAGTACTTTGGAGACAGGCTGGTTTTTAGCCTTTAACGACACCTTCTTGTTTACGTTTACCTGATTGTTGTAGATAAACAGGTAATCAGTCTGGTGTTCTATCTCGTTCAGTACTGTTTCCAGTTGAACATTTTTCTTGTTAATACTGACCCTCGCATTTTGTGAATGTGTATTTTCTGCAAAAGTGCAGAACACACATACTAAGAGCAGGAATGTCGTGATTCTCATAATTCTGAAAATTTTTAAGGGTCGCGGTGCCCGATAATTACACCTCGACAAAGTGTTTTCTTTCATACTTTGTTGTGATTTGAAATTAATAAATTAATAATTTAGTTTGTGTTAATTGGATGTCTGCCGGCTATTGCCCCCCAGCTTTCACCGGCATTACGGTTAACAAATTTTTTATCCCATAAGCATTTTAATTTAGGTGAAACATATTGTTAAAATCATTTGATATAAATAATGTGATTGTCGTCATCCCGTTCATAGGCAAACTTTATATCTTTTTGTAAGACTCTCAATGCATAATCAACGCCGTCGGTTTGTCTGAACTTTCCTGTATACAAGTATTTTTGTACTTGTTTGTTTGTGATATAGATGTTTATCCCATAGTATTTCTCAAAATCTTTCATGATCGATGCAAATGTCTCGTTTTTGAAACAGATCAGGCCTTCCCGCCAGCGGTAGGGTGTATAATCGTCTACCGGTTTTACCCGCAGTTTGCCATCATGCAGATAGGCTTTATTGTGTGGTGTGAGCATCAGGCTTTCGTTTGCATCGGTCAGGGAAGAAATTCTCACACTTCCTTCCATCAGGGTTGTTTCAAATATTTCTGTTTCCGAATAAGAATCGACATCGAATTTAGTTCCCAATACCTCTACGTTATAATTGTTTGTTTGCACGATGAACGGTTTGCTTTTATCTTTTGTCACATCGAAATAGGCTTCGCCGTCCAGTTTGACCAGACGTTCCTTTTCGTTAAAGGTGATTGGGTATTGAATGGTAGTCCGTGCGTTCAGCCAGACATTTGTTCCGTCAGCTAATGTAATATTGATGCGTTGTCCTGCCGGGACAGTGATTGTTTGCAATGCTATCGGAGTCTGTTCCGTTTGCATTTGCCGGTAGATAAAACTCCCGCCAAGCGTAAGGGCGATGACTGCGGCTATTTTGATTAACTCAGTTCTAAGAGAACTAAGGTTTATCTATTTCTCTAGAAAGAGTTTTAATATTTCTTTGGAAGGATTCAAAAACAGGCCCGGCAGGATAAAAAAAGAAATAAAATGTAAAGTATCATTTTATTTCAGCTCTATTGGGCGGATCGGATTTCTACCGCAGAAAGTTTCTTTCGCTAAAATTCCCCACTGTTTTTGTTTATGTGGGGAATTTTCCCCACTACAAAGGGGAATAATCCCCACAGCAATGGGGAAAAATACCCACTGCAATGGGGTGAGAGTTAGACTTCACAAACAAATTTGATAAAATCAGAGCTGTTTCTGTCTTTATTGACACCACTGGAAACAATATCATATAAAGGAAAAATTGAGTTTGTAATATTTTTTTATATTTTTACTAGGGATATGCAAGTCTGAACTGCTATTAGTATAGAAGGGTAATCCTAAACGATATAAAATGAACAAAGATATATTATATAAATTTTTTGAAGGCAACGCATCATTTGAGGAGGAAGCGGCTGTAAAACAGTGGATGGAAGAGTCTGCTGAGAACCGCCTGGCCTTTTTGAAAGAACGGAAATTGTTTGATGCCATGTTGCTTTTGGGGAATGAAGAAATAATTAAGAACGGAAAGAAAAGATTTTCTATAAACCTTAGTTCTCTTAGAACTGAGTTAATCAAAATAGCCGCAGTTGTCGCAATCACTTTGGGAGGAAGTTATTTTTATTATCAGTCTTCGTTGGAAAAAGAATTGATGGCGATGCAGACAATCACTGTCCCGGCAGGCCAACGTATCAATATCACATTGGTCGATGGCACAAATGTCTGGCTAAATGCCAGGACTTCACTGTCATATCCGGTGAAATTCGGTAAAAATAATCGTCAGGTGGTCTTGGATGGCGAAGCCTATTTCGATGTGACAAAAGATAAAAGCAAACCGTTCATCGTGCAAACGGATAATTATAACGTAGAGGTATTGGGTACCCAATTTGATGTGAATGCCTATTCTGAAACAGGCGAGTTTGAAACAACGTTAATGTCGGGTAGCGTAAAGGTAGCTTCAGTAAGCGACTCCACGCAAAAAATAACTCTGAAACCGAACAATAAGGTTTTTCTGCAAGACGGTAAATTGCATGTAACCGCTGTGGACGACTATAATCCTTACCGATGGAAAGAAGGCTTGATTTGTTTTAAGAATGAAACGTTTACATCCATTATGAAAGATTTTGAAAAATACTATGGATTAACAATTCAGGTGAAAAACAAGAATGTCTTTAAATACGTTTACACAGGTAAATTCCGACAGACAGACGGTATCGATTATGCGCTGAGGGTATTGCAGAAGGATATCAAGTTTACTTATCAGCGAGATGACGAGAACCAGATAATTTATATAGAATAAGATTATAAGAATGATATTATTAACTTTAAAAGAATGCTTATGAATATACATGATCACTAGCTGAAAAATGCCGGCAAACGCTGGGGGGCAATTACCGGCATTCAATCAACACAATTCAATTAAAAACTGTATTAACTTCAAATCATCAACAAAGGTATGAAAAAAAACTCTTTGTCGGGTAGGTATTATCCTAAAAGCCCGAAACTTAAACAAATCTTTAGAATTATGCGAATCACCACGTTCCTACTCTTAGTATGTGTGTTCTGCTCTTTCGCAGAAAATACGCATTCACAAAATGCCCGGGTGAGTATTAGTAAACGTAATGCCCAGCTGGAGGAAATATTGACTGAAATAGAAAGTCAGACAGATTATCTGTTTATTTATAATAATCAGGTCGATGTGAATCGTAAGGTTTCTGTCAAAGTTAAAAATGAGCCGGTATCGGCAGTTCTTAAAAGCATTCTGAAAAATTCGGATATTGATTTTGAAATGGAAGGTACGCACATCGTGCTAACCAAAACTGGAAAAACGGAGGCTGAAATCCGGAAACAAACAAGAAAAATCAATGGGACAATACTCGATTCAAACGGTGAACCGATCATCGGGGCGAATGTGGTGGAGAAAGGTACGAGAAACGGAACGATAACGGATCAAGACGGGCATTTCTCTTTGGTAGTTCAACCGAATGCATCTGTTGTCATTTCTTATATCGGATTTGAATCGCAAACGCATGTTGTGACTGGCAATGTACTGAATGTTGTAATGTCGGAAGACAGCCAGGCGCTGAACGAAGTGGTTGTTGTCGGTTATGGTACTCGTAAAGCCGGCGAGATAACGGGGGCCGTTTCTACAGTAAAGGCTGGTGAAATCCAGAAATTGGCGATTACGAATGCCGGTGAGGCTCTTAAAAATGTAGCTGGTGTGACCACGCTACAGTCGAATACGCCGGGTGCGGAACCTACCATCTTGATTCGTGGTATCGGTACGATTAATGACAGTCGTCCTCTCTGGATTGTGGATGGTGTGCCTGACGGAAAGGTTAACCCGAACAATATCGAGACAATCACAATATTGAAAGATGCCGCTTCACAGGCTATTTACGGAACAAGAGCAGCTAATGGTGTTATTCTTGTTACGACGAAAAGTGGTAAGAAAAATCAGAAGGCACACATCTCTGTCAATTTGCGTTCTGGTTTTGTGCAGAATACCAACCATTATAAAATGTTGAATACCCAAGAATATGGTGAAATGCTTTGGTTACAGGCCAAGAATGGAGGTATTGCCAATTATTCTCATCCTTTGTATGGTTCAGGAGCGACACCGGACATTCCGGACTATATTTTTCCGAACAGAGGGGTGAATGTGGATGAAAGTCTGTATGATGACAAGATGATCAACCAAGATGGAACAGATACTTATTTGATCACGAAAGCAAACAAACAGGGGACGAATTGGGCGAAGGAGATCGAACGTACGGCACAGTATCATGACGTGTCAGTCGATATAAGCGGAGGTAGCGAAAATACGATTTATGCTTTTCAGTCCGGTTATTTGAAACAGGAAGGTGTTTTGAAATGGACTGGAATGGATCGCTATAATTTACAGTCTAATATTGTTTCAGACGTGACGAAATGGTTGCAGGTCGGTGAAAATCTGGGTGTGACTTATTCGGAAACGTATGGTAATATGGTTGACAATTCGCAGAGTTCTATCATTTCACAGGCTTATCGTATGCAGCCGATTATTCCGGTATATGATATCGGTGGTAATTTTGCAGGAACAAGAGTCGGAGGTGATACCGGCAATGCGAGGAATCCGGTAGGATTGTTGTATAATGACCGTTTTGATAAGCGGAAGACAATGGCTGCCAATGGAAATGCGTTTGTTAAGATTACTCCGATTTCAGGATTGAATCTTAAATCTCTTTTCGGTTTTGTTTATTCGTATACAGATTATAAGAATATTGATTATGTAGATCTCGGATGGGCAGAGAGAACTTCTGTAGACCAACTGACTCGTGAAGAATCTTACACGAAACAGTGGAACTGGACGAATACGGCAGATTATTCGAAACAGATCGATGCTCATGATTTCACGATTTTGGTCGGTACGGAAGCGATTGCCAACATTTATACTTTCGTGACAGCCGGTCGTTCCGACTATATGTTCAAGGATCCGCTTTATATCGAACTGAATACGGGTTCTTCCGGTAGAACGAACTATGGCAATATTTCCGAATGGAGTTTGTTCTCTGTATTTGGTCGGGTGAATTATTCGTATGATGACAAATATCTTTTCGAAGGTGTGATCAGGCGTGACGGTTCTTCCCGTTTCGGTGGAAATAACAAATATGGTACATTCCCGGCATTTTCTTTGGGTTGGCGCGTTTCGAATGAAGAATTCATGAAGTCGACACGTAATTGGCTGACTTCTCTGAAACTCCGTGGCGGATATGGTGTGACGGGTAATGACCGAATCGGCAACTATAATAGTTTCTCTCAGTTCGGTATGAATAACTGGGGCTCTTATTATGATATAACCGGAGCTAATAATACGGAAGGACAGTTTGGTTTTTATCAGACGACATTTGGAAACATGAATGTGAAATGGGAAACGACACATACGTCCAACTTTGGTTTTGACGCGACTTTGTTCGAACATCTGTCTGTCGGATTGGATATCTGGAAACGTAATACGAAAGATATGCTTTTCCCGAAAGCGATACCGATGGTCATGGGTGACATTTCGGCTCCTTATGTGAATGTAGGAAAAATGAAGAACAAAGGTATCGACTTTGAAATCGGTTACAACGGAACGGCTTTAGGTAATGAGTTGCGGTATAGTCTGAATGCCAGCATCTCTCATTATAAAAACGAGATTGTGGATCTGTCGGGAGAAGAAGATGAAACATTGAACGGAGGTAGTTTTGAAAACCAGTTTTATACACGTGCTGAAAAAGGCACTTCGTTTCCGGAATTTTACGGTTATGTAGTAGATGGCATTTTCCAGACGGCGGAAGAGGCGGCTGCTTGGCCTACGGCTTTCGGTAGTAATGGCTCTTATAATAAGCCAGGACATTATAAATACCGGGATATTAGCGGGCCGGACGGAACTCCTGACGGGGTGATCAATGAATATGACAGAACCTATATCGGTTCTCCTCATCCTAAATTTGTCGGTGGTTTGAATTTTACGATCGAGTATAAGGGATTTGATTTGAGCGGGCAGTTCTATGGAAGCTATGGAAACAAGGCTGTGAATTTCCTGAAACGCTTTACAGACTATTCTTTGTTCAGTGGAGGACGCGGTTATGATCGTCTGTATAATTCATGGGGCAGTCCTTATCTGTCGGATAACTCGAAGGCTAAACTTCCGATAGCAGAGTCGAATGATACGGAAAGCCAAGTTCCTTCTACTGCGTTTATCGAAGACGCTTCTTTTTTACGTTTGCGTAATTTGATGTTGGGATATGATTTTGCTCGTTTGTTGAAACAGCCCGGAATTACTAATTTACGTGTGTTTGCTCAAGTTTCTAACGTATTTACGTTGACGAAGTATTCGGGATTGGATCCGGAAATTAATATGAAAGGAACCGGAATAGACGCTGCGAAGAATTTAGGTATCGATTCTGGTTCATGGCCGACTCCGAGACAGGTGTTGTTTGGTGTAAGTTTAGGATTTTAGTAGATTTATTTGTTAAAAGAATTGGATATAAATTATGAAAAATATAGTTGTATCAATAAAAATAGGGTTATTAACGGGATGCATGGCTTTGTCATCTTCTTGCAGTGATTTTTTGGATAAACAACCTCCGGCTTCGACTGCTGGGGTTGCTTTGGAAAGTGAACAGGGAGTAGAAGCTATATTAGTCGGAGCTTATGCTGACTTAGATGGGATTGATCGCTTTGGAGGTGCGTTAGGTGCAGACTGGGTTTTTGGTAGTTGTGCTTCGGATGAGGCCTATAAAGGTTCCGAACCGGGCGACAATATGGCGATGAATGCAGTCGAACAATACGCAACGATGCCGGATAACGAATGTGTAACTGAAAGGTGGCGTTCTTGTTATGACGGAGTTTCTCGCGCTAATCAGGTATTACAGTTTCTTCATGGTGCACAAAGTGGTAGTTATCCGTTGAAACAAGAACGTGCCAGACAAGTGGAAGGTGAAGCAAGATTTTTAAGAGCGTGGTATCATTTTCAGGCAAATAAAGTATTTAAGAACATTCCATATATAAAAGCGCAATATGAGGTTGATTTTGATCCGGTAAATACGCCCAACAAAGATGCTGGCTGGGATGAGATCGAAACAGATTTGCAGTTTGCTATTGATAATCTGCCGGAATTGTTTCCGAATGAACCGGGGCGTGCGACCAAATATGCTGCGATGGTGACCAAGGCACATGCTCATTTGTTCCAAGGCGAGTATGCGGAGGCGAAAACTTTGTTGGATCAGATTATTAACAGTGGTCGGTTTAGATTGGTTGATAATTTCTTCGATAACTTTGATGAACGGACGGAGAATAATGAAGAATCTATCTTTGAGTTCCAAGCTTCTTCAAGTGGTTCGAGTGCCATTACGTTGGGGATGCAGGGACCTTGTATGCATCAAAAAGGTCCGGCTTCCGGAGGATGGGGTTTTTTTCAACCTTCCCAATCGTTGGTTGATGCTTTTCAGGTTACATCCGAAGGCTTACCTTATTTGGATATAGTAAATAGACCGACTTTGAAAAGCGATATGGGGATATCCAGTACAGAGGATTATACTCCGAGTGACAAGGCTGTTGACTTGCGTTTGGACTGGACGGTTTCTCGCCGAGGTGTTGATTTTCTTGGATGGGGTATCCATCCGGGAGCGGATTGGATCCGTTCCCAGTCGTTCGCAGGTCCTTATATGACAAAAAAGTATATGCATTTCGAAGCGACAAAGGATCAACAATTATGGAATGGCTTTAACAATAACCGAAATTACAGAATATATCGTTATTCTCATGTGATTTTGTGGAGAGCTGAATGTGCTGTAGTCGATGGAGATTTGGAAAAGGCTCGCGAGTTAGTGAATATGATACGTAATCGGGTAAAGACGAGTACTCCGGTAATGGGGCGTTGCTTGTCTACTAATTTTGCGGAAGACACTGAGTTGGTTGTTGATTGGGAGCAGCCGGCGGCTAATTATAAGACGGAACCTTATCCGGCAGGTCATGTTGCTTTTTCTTCTCAGGAACAAGCTTGGAAAGCGGTCAGAACAGAGATCCAGTTGGAATTTGCTACGGAAGGACATCGGTTTTTTGATTTGAGACGTTGGAATATTGATAGTGAAGTTTTGAACGACTTTATTGCGCGTGATTCGAAATTCCGCGATTTCATGCAGGGAGTATCTTATTCGGTGAATAGAAGGTATTGGCCTTTGCCACAGACACAGATTGATATTCAACAAGGTGTTTTGTCTCAGGACCCGAATTACATGTAATCTTGTGGATATATGATCTTTTGGACGGCAATTTCTTCATTGCCGTCCAATGATAACCAATTTATTAGTATATAAATTTATGGATACGAATTATAAACGTTTGGAATCTCTTGATGTTTTACGGGGGTTCGATTTGTTTTGCCTTGTGGCTTTGTGTGGAATCTTGCATTCGTTGAGACCGGTTATTGCAACTTCATGGTATGATTCTTTCTTGTGGAATTTTTCGCATGTGGCGTGGGAGGGGTTTTCTCCTTGGGATTTGGTTATGCCGCTTTTCATGTTCATGGCAGGTGTTTCGATGCCGTTTTCGTTATCGCGTTATAAAGATGTTCCGGATAAGTGGGTGGTTTATCGGCGTATAATCAAGCGTGTATTTTTGCTTTGGATTTTCGGGATGATGTGTCAGGGAAACTTGTTAGGATTGGATCCGAATAGGATCTATCTGTATTCGAACACGTTGCAGTCGATAGCGACAGGTTATTTGGTTTCTGCCTTGTTGTTTCTTCATGTGCGACCCTCCGTGCAGGTCATGACGGCATTCGGCCTGTTGATTGTTTATTGGTTGGTGATGCAGTTCGTATCCGTTGATGGTTATGGAGGAGGGGATTATACGAAAGAGGCGAATTTGGCGGAATGGATAGATAGGATGGTCTTGGGACGTTTTCGTGACGGAGCTGTCATGGATAGTGGGCAAGTCGTGTTTTCTGACGTTTACCGGTATACCTGGATATTGAGTAGCCTTAATTTTGCAGTGACGGTATTGACGGGAGTGTTTGCCGGACAAATATTAAAGGGCAAGATGGATCAAAAGCGTAAATGGCAATGGCTGCTGGGAATCGGTACAGTTATGGTAGTTTCAGGTTGGCTGTGGGGATTGCAATTGCCGGTTATTAAAAAGATATGGACGAGTTCAATGGTTTTGGTCAGTAGCGGTTATTGTTTCCTTTTGATGGGATTGTTTTATTATTGGATTGACTATAAGGGACATAAGAAATATTTATCATGGCTGAAGGTGTACGGTATGAATTCGATTGTGGCTTATATGTTGGCCAACGTGGTTGATTTCAGTTGTATAGGAGGGGCTCTTTTTTATGGCCTGGGACAATATATAGGGGATTGGTATGCTTGTTTGATGAAGTTATCGACAGCACTGATCATTTATGGAATATTATGGGGGCTTTATAAGCATAATATATTTTTGAAAGTATAGGAAACGTTTTTGGACTTTTATCATAATTATGTTTAGACATTTTAAATGGAATCTGGTTGCTTGGTTATTTCTGTTTCTTCCGAGACTGATGCAGGGGCAGGAGGGAGTGACGAATGCTTTTGATGATCTGGAGAGGCAGGGGACGGTGGAGAATGAGGAATATTGCGAGATGCGTCAAGTGGCCTCTTCTGATGAGATGGAAATGTTGATACAAGAGAATCCGGTTACCGGTTATTTCTGTTTTACGGAAGACCGAATGCATGACATTCGCATGACGGATGCTATTCCTCAACGTTGGATTGACCGTCCGGCGGCCTTGCGGACAAAATTGAGCGGAGATTGCTCTCCCGGTGAGTTCTATACTTGGCAGGTTGGGGTATTTGCTCCTTATAAAACACTTTCTGATGTTTCGGTCTCTTTTTCCGACTGGAAAAATGAAAAAGGAGATAAGATTCCCGCTTCTGCATTCCGCTGTTTTAATCTGGGAGGAACGGACACGTATGGGAAATTGTTTAAAAAGCGAGTGGATGTGAATAAAGGAGCAGTACAAGCATTATGGATGGGTGGTGATATACCGACAGACGCGTCAGGCGTGTATAAAGGATTTGTTCTTATACAACCAGCCCATGCTCTGCCTGTCAAGATCGCTTGTGAACTGCAAATAAAAGGCCGGATGGTAGATGACAAAGGTGATGCTCAAGGTTGGAGAAAGTCGCGTTTGCGTTGGTTGGATTCCTCCATAGGGAATCAGTCTGAGCCGACATCTCCTTATATTCCGGTTAGGATGGAAAAGCATTCCATTTCCTGGTTGGGAGGAACAATGACTTTATCGGACGCCGGGTTGCCCCGAACGATTTCTACGCATTATGATTCTGATAACCAGTTGTCTGCCTCAATTAGTAATGCTTTGTTGGCTAAGGAAATGACATTTGTCATAGAAACGCAACAGGGTGAAGAAAATTGGAAAAACGGATCGATACGGGTTACGGAGCGGAATCGGGCTTCCGCCAGTTGGACAGTCAATTGTAGAAGTAGTAATTTTCAACTGGTTTGTACAGGGAGCTTTGGTTTTGACGGATTGGTGAATTATAAGATAGAAGTAAAGGCTTTGAATGATGTGAAGGTAAAAGACATGCGTTTGGAAGTCCCTTATACATCTTATGCCACCAAGTATATGATGGGATTGGGGCATAAAGGTGGTTTTAGACCGGATTCTTTGATACGTTGGCGATGGAATACGGATAATCATCAGGATAAGATATGGATGGGAAATGTGAATGCAGGTTTGAACTTTTGCTTTAAGGACGAAAATTATGTCCGGCCATTGGTCAATATTTATTATGCTTTAGGCAAATTAAATTTGCCGGAGTCCTGGGGTAATTCAAATAAAGGTGGTATTGACATTATTCCGGAAGAAAACGGGTGTGTCTTGTTGAATGCGTACAGTGGCGAACGCCTGATGCAGAAGGGGGAAACTTTGCATTACAATTTTAATATGTTGGTGACTCCTGTTAAACCGCTTAATTTGAAAGAACTGACAGAAAAGCATTTTTATCATTCCAATAGCGATGTCAGTGCCGGATATATTCCGGCAGCTTTGCAGGCTGGAGCCAATATGGTAAATGTCCATCATAAAAAAGACATATATCCGTTTATCAATTATCCTTATTATGATGATGCCATACCTGATTTGAGACAGTTTATTGAGAAAGCTCATCAGAAAGAACTGGATGTCCGGCTGTATTATACCACTCGTGAACTGACTGTGAAGGTTCCTGAATTGTGGGCTTTGCGTAGCTTGGGAACGGAGGTAATTCATGACGGTCCGGGACCAGAAACCCGTACTTTGATTCATCGAAGCGGTCCTCATGAATGGCTGAATAAGAATCTTAAAACTCATTTTATTCCGGCCTGGTATAATGCATTCAAGGAAGGGAAATATGCTGGCGATATGGATATTTCGGTTATAACGACTCCGGATTCCCGTTGGAACAATTATTATTTGGAAGGTTTGAATTGGATGATCAAGAATTTGGGGCTGGATGGCATTTACATAGATGATAGTGCGTTGGATCATCAGACGATGCAGCGTGCACGTCGTATCATGGATGCGGATGGAAAACGGCGATTGATCGACATGCATTCATGGAATCACATGAACCGGTGGGCTGGTTATGCCAATTCTTTGCATCTTTATTTGGAGCTATTGCCTTATGTGGATCGTACATGGATAGGTGAAGGATTCGGATTCTATAATACTCCTGATTTTTGGTTGGTGGAGATGTCCGGTATTCCTTTTGGATTGATGAGCGAGACTTTGGATGCCCGTAATGTGTTTCGTGGGATGGTGTATGGGATGCTCCCGCGTTTGCCGTGGAGCGGAAATCCGGTTTCTTTATGGAAACTTTGGGATGAATTCGGGATGAAGGACGCCTGCTTGAGAGGGTATTGGGATGAACGATGTCCGGTAAAAACAGGTAATGAAAGTATAATTGCCACAGCCTATGTGAAAGATGACAGGGCATTGGTCGTATTGGCAAATTGGACGGATTTGCCTCAAACTGCCCATCTTTCGTTTGATGAAGAGTTGCTCGGATTCAAACCCTCTTCTTGTCTGCTGCCCGAGATCCGGGAGGTACAATGGAAAGGTAGTTTATCTTTACAGAAACCTTGCGAGATTATGGGTAGGGGAGGTTTGATTCTCTTGTTGGAAAAGTAGTTGTAGTTTTTTAATTCTAAATAAGATATAGAAATGAGTTTACATTCGAGGAGAAAGTTTCTGAATAATATATGGAAAGGTTGTATAGGAATGGGCGTGACCGGCTTTTTGCCATCTTGTACGAGAGGTGTTGTAAAGGCAGAGTCTGATTTACCGATATTCGACGACGTGGACATATGTGTGCTCGGAGGCAGTTGCACAGGTGTGTTTGCTGCTGTGAGAGCGGCGCGTTTAGGGGCAAAGGTTGCTGTTGTTGAAAAGCAAAATGCTTTTGGAGGGGTGGCGACTAATTCGTTGGTAAATGTTTGGCATTCATTGTATGATGTTGGCAAGATGCAACGGATCATTGCCGGCTTGACTCAGGAGGTTATAGATCGTTTGAACGAACGCGATGCGGTAGAGCGGAATCCGAATCCGAGTTCGGCATATAGGCTCAATTCACAGGAACTCAAAATAGAATTGGATGAGTTGGTGCTGGAGTCGGGTATTCATCCCCATTTTCATACATTGTTCTCCGAACCGTATTTGGACGGTGATGGAAATTTGACAGGTGTGATAGTCGACGGAAAATCGGGAAGAGGGATAATAAATGCGAAATATTTTATAGATGCGACCGGTGATGGAGATTTGTGCTATCGTTTGGGATTGAAAACCTATACATTCGACCTGTTACAGCCTCCGACGGTTTGTGCACATTTGGAAGGATTGGATCTTGGGGTATATGAAAGCGTGTTGAAAGAACATGGTCAGGAATTCAATATACCTTCCGGAACGGCTTGGGGAGTATATCTGCCGAATACTCATGTTTTCATGTTTGCCGGAACCCGGGTGTATGGAGCGGACTGTTCAGACGCCGGAAATTTGACAAAGGCGGAAATGGAAGGGCGGAGGCAAATTCGCGCCATTATGGATATGATGAGGAAATATGGAAATGACGGGAATATCCCTCGTTTGGTGACTTTGCCTTCTTACATCGGTGTACGGGAGACAAGGCATGTCGAATGCCTTTATCAAATAAGTGATGAAGATGCTTTGTATGGACGGCGTTTTGATGATGCCATAGCCAATGGCAGTTATGTCTTTGATCTTCATCATCAAGATAAGCCGGGATTGACCTTTAGGCATTTGGATGGTACGGAGATTTATAGCAGGCCGGGTTTTCCGGATCAGGTAGGAAGATGGAGGGAGAAAACAGAAGTGAATCCTACTTTCTATCAAGTTCCTCTTCGTTCTTTGATACCTAAGAAATATGATAATGTGATGCTTGCCGGTAGAATGATAGATGCATCTGTTGTGGCTTATTCGGGTATAAGAGTGATGGTAAATATGAATCAGGTAGGAGAAGCGGCAGGAGTCACTTCGTATTTGGCGTGGAAACAGGGTAAAAAGATAAAAGACGTTCCAGCCGGGGAAGTACGAGATGTACTTAAAAAAGGTGGATCGATTATTATTTAACGTGAGTTCGAATAATATTGTGATATAAATCGTTGAATAAAAGAAATATAACGGTAAAATATAGTTGTTTACTTATGAATTGATTGAAGGGACTGTCAAAATCTTGTTTTGTCATGGCAGACTTGATTTGTTATATTGCTATAACTGCTGACTATCAGTGTGATATGCGTTGCTGGATCAAGCCTGGGATGACAGAATAGTGAATTTTGACGCCCTCTTTTTTAAGTTTAGGTGAATATTTGATGGGATTCAGTAAGAAAAATCTTTAACTTAACATTTTACCCGGAAAAAAATTCCTATGTTTGTAAAGAACTTTATTTAGAGAGACGGGAGACAATAAGTACCTTAGGTATGAGATCTGTGATTATGGGAATGAATGTAGAGATTGAAGAAAAATATTTGAAAGAACTTGCAGGAGGCAGCCGTAAAGCCTTTGAAGTACTTTATATGACGTACGCTCCCCGTGTCGAGTATTTTTTGCGTGGCTTGCTTAAAAACGATCTTGAAGCGGAGGATATAACACAAGACATATTTTATAAGATATGGAGTAATCGTGAAACGATTACCCAGATCGATTCGTTTAAGTCATACCTGTTCCGTATGGCGAAAAATGCCGTATACAATCATTATTCCCATTTGCTGGTTAAAGAAAACTATATCGAGATCGAGAAGAACAAACAAGATTATGAGGATTTGATCGAGGAGAAAATACATGCCGAAGACCTGGAACTGCTCATCGTTATGTCAATAGAGAAAATGCCGCCTCAAAGAAAGAAAATATTTAAGATGAGCCGGTTCGAACATTTATCCAATGATGAAATCGCACAACAGTTGAATATTAGCAAACGTACTGTGGAATCTCACATCTCGCAGGCAATGAGTGATTTAAGGAAGCTTTTGGTTTTGTATGTGATCACTTTCATGTAAAAAAATATTTTTTTTTCAATAAGACTCCGTGTGCATAGCTACTTGGCTGTCTTATATATGTAACACCACTAAGAATGAGAACAAATTATATATATTCCATTATTACGAAATTTTTTGGCAACGATATGCCAAAGGAAGTTCAACTCCGTTTCCAGTACTGGTTTCTTCAAACTGAAGACAGCCTGGAAAAAGAGAAGGCTCTTCATAAAATATGGGATGGGATAGAGGTAAAAGCAGATGAGAAAACACGCAGAAAATATGCGAAACTGAATGCCCGTATCGATCTGGCGGAAGGGAATAGGAAATATTTTGCAGTGAAGCGGATGGCGGTTGTCGCTGCCATGTTCCTGCTGATGTTGGGATCGGCTTGGATGGCGTGGAATATGAAAGATATGCAGGATGAAGAATCTTTCTATATCGTAGAAGCGCCGCTGGGTGAAAAAAGTAAACTAACCTTGCCCGATGGAACAGTTGTTTGGTTGAATGCCGGTTCGCAATTGCGATATTCCAGTCATTTTAATAAAAATAACCGGGATGTCACTCTGGAAGGAGAAGGTTATTTTGAAGTCACCAGGCAACAGGAAAAAGAATTTGTCGTTTATTCTGCCGGATGTGGGGTGCATGTCAAGGGGACGGTATTCAATGTAAAAGCATATCCGGAAGATCCGACCATGGAAGTCCGTCTTTATGAAGGTTCGGTTTGTTTATCCACCCCTTCTGTCAGAGAAGAAGACGGAATTTATATGGAACCAGGCGAAAAGGTCCATTATAATAAAATGAATAAGACCACCAGAAAAGAAAAATTGCTTTATCAGGATGATTTGTCCTGGAAAGACGGATATTACCATTTTGCAGATAATTCACTGAAAGAGATTGCTGCCGAACTGGAACGTATATTTAATGTCCGCATCAAAATAGAAGATGACGATATTGAAAAATATAGATATCATATATCCTTTGTAAATCATGAAGTGTTGCCTGATATGCTGGATGCGATCAACAATGATAAAAAGTTGATTATAACGTATAATAAGGATACGATTGAGATAAGAAAGAGAAGATAATAACTCAATTTATTTGATAGAGATATAGGTAGTAAGCTGGAGCGTACGGTCAGCTGACGGATATTTCTATGCATGAATGTAAACTTTGTATAAACAATTAAATTAATTAACATGAGAACAAGACAGTCCTTTTATGAAAAACCGCTTCTTCTGTTTTTCCTGTTGATGATCTTTGTTTCTTCTACAGTGACGGCACAGGGTGCTGAAAAGATTTCCATGAAGTTAACAAATCTCACGATAGAACAGGCATTGGAGCAGATCACTAAACAGAATGGCTATTCGTATGTGATAAAAAGTTCAGATCTGAATATGCAGAAAAAAACGTCTGTAGATGTCACGGATGAACCGATCAGGGAGGTCCTTTACAAGGTGTTTGAAGGGCAGCCGGTTTCGATAGAGATTGTAGGGAAGAGTATCCGTATTTCAAAGGAAAACCGGAATGCTTCGACAGGAACTTCGCAGAAGAAGGTGGTGAAAGGAACCGTTACCGATGAGACGAACCAGCCGGTAGCCGGAGTGAATGTCGTTGAACAGGGAACGACAAACGGAACGATTACGGATATGAACGGGAATTATTCCCTGGAGGTAAGCGGTCCGAATGCGATATTGCAATATTCTTTTATCGGTTCCAGGACGATTACGCAAAAAGTAGGTAATCAAACTTCCATTAATGTTGTTTTGCAGGAAGATTCGCAGGCTTTGAGTGAAGTTGTCGTGGTTGGTTTCGGTACGCAGAAGAAAGTGAATCTTACAGGATCGGTTTCTACGGTTGCTTCAAAAGCCTTGGAATCGAGACCTGTTGCGAATGTCAGTCAGGCGCTTCAGGGATTGGTACCGGGATTGAATTTCTCGTATGCCGGTTCCGGAAACGGAGGAGAACTGAATAATGATATGAAATTGAATATCCGTGGTGGTGGTACGATCGGCGATGGTTCGAAATCGTCTCCACTGGTATTGATCGATGGGATGGAAGGTGATATGAATGCGCTGAATCCCCAGGATATCGAGAGTGTTTCCGTTTTGAAAGATGCTGCGGCTTCTTCAATCTACGGGTCAAGAGCGCCTTTTGGAGTGATATTGATCACTACCAAAAAAGGGAGTGCCGGAAAAATATCGGTAAACTATAACAACAGCTTCCGCTGGTCTTCGGCAATCAATACGCCCGACATTGCAGATTCGTATACTTATGCCCAATATTTTAACCGGGCCGCAGAAAATATGGGAGAAACCGGACGTTTTACACCGGAATGGCTTGAACGCATTAAGGCATATCAGGAAGGAACGTATCTTCCGACAACCGTACCGGATCCTAATAACCCGACCCGTTGGGATTGGCAGGGAAATTCCAATAACGACTGGTACGATATCTATTTTAATAATGCCGCGTTTTCACAGGAACATGCCGTCAGTGCCAATGGGGGAAGTGAGAAATATCAATTCTATGTATCTGCCAATTATCTGGACCAGAGCGGTCTGCTCAAATTTAATACGGATAAGATGCAACGTTATACCGTTACCGGTAAAATCAATGCCAAGCCGACAGATTGGTTAAGTTTCAATTACAGTTCGAAATTTATCCGGAATGATTATAAGAAACCCTCTGCGGTGGATGATAATGTTTTCTATCACAATATCGCAAAACGCTGGCCTATGGAACCGTTCCTCGATCCTAACGGACATGGAATGAGCATGGCTGAAAGTTTGTTGCAGGGTGGAGATTATAAGACTCAGAAAGACAACCTGTACCAGCAGTTCCAGCTTATCCTGGAGCCAATTAAGGACTGGAAGATTTTTGGAGAACTGAATTACAGGACTACAACGGAGTTTCTACATAAAGATGTGAATCAGGTAACCAAATATGACGTGAACAACAACCCGTGGACAAATCCGGCTGAACAGTCTTCCGTATTGGAACAGGCAACCAAGAATAACTTTTTCAACCCGAATGTTTATACGGAGTATTTCAAGGAACTTAATGGCGGTCACGCTTTTAAAGTGATGGTCGGTTTCCAGGCGGAACTGAATAAATACCGGGAACTGGGAGCTTCCAGAACGGATATGATCACATCCAATTTACCTACCCTGAATACTTCCACCGGAACGGACAAGATCACGAAAGGCGGATATTCACATTGGGCTACAGCCGGTTTCTTCGGTCGTATCAATTACAACTATAAAGAACGTTATTTGCTGGAAGTAAATGCCCGTTACGACGGAACGTCCCGCTTCTCCCGCGATAACAGATGGAATGTTTTCCCTTCTGTGTCTGCCGGTTGGAATATTGCACGCGAAGCATTCTGGGAACCCTATACAGATGTTGTGAACAATCTGAAGTTAAGAGGATCGTGGGGTGAATTAGGAAATCAGAATACAACCAATTTGTATCCTTACTACCAGTTACTCAAGTTCGCAGCGAACGATGCAAACAGTCATTGGCTGCTGAACGGAATGAAACCCAATACCGCTAATGCTCCTGATCTGATCTCCACATTATTATCGTGGGAAACAATGCGTTCATGGAATATCGGTATCGATGTCGGCGCTTTGCAGAACCGCCTTACGTTTAGTTTTGACTATTTCAACCGTAAAACACTGGATATGGTAGGACCGGCACCTGAATTGCCTGTTATCCTGGGGGCAACCGTCCCTAAAACGAATAATGCCGATATGGAATCGAAAGGTTTTGAATTGGATATCGCATGGAGGGACCGGATCGGTAAAGTCGATTACGGTGCACATATCTTGTTGTCGGACGACCGTCAGCGGGTAACCCGGTATTCAAATCCGACAGGAACATTAAACACCTGGTATGAAGGACAGTATTCCGGAGAAATATGGGGATATGTAACTCATGGAATTGCAAAGACGGATGAAGAAATGCAGAGTTGGCTTGCGAACCACAAACAATCGTTTGGTAATAACTGGGCAGCCGGTGATGTCATGTACGAAGATCTGAACGGTGACGGCGAAGTGAACGAAGGTAGTAATACGATTACGGATCCGGGAGATAAGAAAATAATCGGAAATTCGAGTCCGCGTTATAAATTCGGTATCGATCTGGATGCCTCCTGGAAGGGATTTGATATCCGTATGTTTTTCCAGGGTGTAGCGAAAAGAGACTATTGGTTGGGTGATAACATGTTCTGGGGTGCAAGCGGCGGATTATGGCAGAGCACCTGTTTTACGGATCACCTGGATTTCTTCCGTTCGGAAGGGGATGAGTGGGGAGCTAACCCGAATGCTTATTTCCCGCGCCCGATACTGGATGGTGGAAAGAATCAGAAAAAACAGACCCGCTATTTGCAGAATGCTGCTTATTTGCGTATGAAAAACCTGCAAATAGGTTATACATTACCTGCACATCTGACAAGTAAAGCCGGCTTATCGAAATTACGGATCTTCCTCTCTGTAGAGAACTTATTTACGATCAGTGGCTTACCTGATAGCTTTGATCCTGAAACATTAGGATCAGGATATGGAAACTGGAACGGTTCGGTAACAGAATCTGCCAAATCATATCCTTTATCGAGAACTGTCTCAACCGGATTAAGTGTAACCTTTTAAATAGTAATATAATATGAAACTGAAATATATCTTACCCGTATTGATAAGTGCGTTTTCCATGACATCATGTAATGATTTCCTGGATAGGGAACCGCTGGACAATATTACGCCTGAAGCTTTTTTCTGGAGCGAAAGCGATCTGGCTGCCTATACGATCAAACAATATAGTTTTACCACACATGACGGCTGGAATCTGGGTACATGGAAAAATGATAACGATACCGATAATCAGGTGACAGGTTCTTTCAACAGCCGTTGGGTTCCTGGCGAATGGAGAGTGAATGAATCTTTTTCTACCCGGGGTGACGATCCGTGGAATTTCGATAAAATAAGGAATCTGAATTATTTCCTTGAAATAGCGGTACCCCGCTGGAAAAATGGTGAAATAAACGGGACGGAAACCAATATTAAACATTATATCGGGGAGGCTTATTTTATGCGTGCCTGGCAGTATCTGAGCAAACTTCAGACATTGGGTGATTTTCCGATTGTCCGTAACACGTTGCCGGACGAACAACAGGCTTTGACGGAAGCCAGTTACCGGCGTCCGAGAAATGATGTAGCCCGCTTTATTATTTCTGATCTGGATTCTGCGATCATGCTGATGAATAATAGTCCGGTCGGAGGTAAAAACCGGATTACCCGTAATGCCGCTTTATTGGTAAAATCGAGAGCAGCGCTCTTTGAAGCAAGTTGGGAAACTTACCATAAAGGGACGAACCGCGTTCCCGGTGGACCAGGTTGGCCCGGAGCTTCTACTGCTTATTTGAAAGATTATACAATTAATATCGATAGTGAAATCTCTTATTTCCTGGATGAGGCGATGAAAGCAGCCGAGGAAGTGGCCGATAATGTTTCTTTGACCATGAATGATTTCGGAGAAAAGCTGGATAATCCGTATTATGCACAGTTTGCTGCGGAAAATATGGAAGGATATGAGGAGATATTACTCTGGCGGGCTTATGATATGGAATATAAGGAGAAGCATTCAGCCGGTTATTATTTGCAGCGCGGAGGAGGAAATTCGGGTTTTACCAGGGATTTCGTGGAAACATTCCTTTGTGAGGATGGCCTTCCGATTTATGCTTCTTCCAAATATGTGGGTGATAATACGATTGCAGATGTGAAGGCGAACCGTGATTTCCGTTTGCAACTGTTTATGAAAGAACCGGGCGAGTTGTTGAGTGAACTGTCGGATGTCGACACATTCGGATATCCGGATATTCTGGCCAAACAGGAGGTTCGTGCCGTAACCGGTTATTGCCTGCGTAAGGGGATGCCGCATACCTGGTATCGTGATGGGGATTATTGTGTGGAAGGCTCACATGTATTCCGTGCGGTAGAAGCCTATCTTAATTATATCGAGGCTTCCTGCATGAAGAATGGCGGAAGTAGTATCGACAGCAAAGCGGATTCTTATTGGAAAGCTATTCGTGAACGTGTTGGTCTTCCGGTGAATTATCAGCAGACAGTAGCTGCTACCGACCTGGCGAAGGAAAAGGATTGGGCTGTATATTCCGGTGGTCAGCCTGTTTCTAAATTACTATACAACATCCGTCGTGAACGTCGTTGTGAATTAATGGAAGAAGGCTTCCGTATGAACGACCTGAAACGCTGGAGAGCATTAGATCAGGTAAAGAATTATCAGGTGGAAGGTTTCAAATTGTGGGGACCTATGCAGAATGAATATGTGGATAATCAGGGAAATTCGACTTTGATACCGGAAGGTACGGAAGGGAAGACGGCTAATGTTTCCAGCCAGAAGAACAGTGTCTATTTACGTCCTTACCAAATCATTAAAACGTCCAACCTTGTTTACGACGGATATAACTGGTGTGATGCTCATTACCTGAGCCCGATCGCCATGCAACATTTCCGCATTACAGCTACTGATCCTGAAAACGGAGAAACTTCTGTGATCTATCAGAATCCGGGATGGCCTTTGAAAGCAAATGCCGGTGCAATCGGTTATTGATAAATAGAAATAAAAATAGGATTTAATTAAGACCAGTTTGGTGAGAAGCATTTATTTGCCGGATTACCAAACTGGTTTTTTATTGAGTAACTTGCATAAAATAGAAAGTGTATGATCAAATATTGTGTATTGATTTTTGTTGCATTATTTGCGTTTGGCCATCCGTCGCAGGCTCAGTTGAGTGAACCGTTGCCATTTATGACTCCTTCTTCTCCGGTAGCAGCGAGAATAGTAGACTATGAGATGAAAGATACGGTTACGGCTCCGGCAGCATTAATCCGTCTGCCGAACCGTAAAATAGCTTATATGGTCCGGCTGAATGGTCGGTTGGCTCCATTTTTCCTGAAAGCGATAGAGACCGGGTATTGGGATACCCGTTATGAAAAAGAGACAAATTATGATTCTGTCTTCGCTGATATGAAGGAGATGGGAGCTAATACGGCTTATGTGATGTTACATTGGGAAGATATCGAACCGGCGGATAACCGGTTTGACTATCGTTTTGCCGATGAAATTGTTGCAGCCGCCCAAAGACAGAACTTGAAAATAGGTTGGGTTTTGTTTTTACATGCACAGAAGGAAAGAGTGCCGACCCTCAATCCCGAAACGGCCTGGACTTTTCATCTGGACGACAGGGATTCTTCCAATTATACGATGCAATGGGTGAAGCGGGATGGCGTACTTTATTCGAATATCCGGGATATACTGACCTACGGTGTCCGTCCCCTTCATGTATATGGTCATAAAGAGGTTTTTTACCGGATAAGAAGAATGCTTTATAATCTGGCTGTCCATTATAAAGATGATGGGACAGTTATCGGGGTACAACTGGGAAATGAGGAAGGTTTCAGTTTTCTGGATGAAAGTGATTTCAATCCGGTAACGGTTGAATTATTTGAAGAGTGGAAACTGAAAACCAACAAAACAGATTATGCACAGTTTAAAAAGGAGGCCATCGACTGGTGGTGGCAACAATTTACTTCCGCTTACCACGAAGGAGATCCGTATAAGATATTATCTTTCAATCTGGATGCCGGACAGGCAGAAGCCGGTGATCCGGAGCGTGTCCGAATGACGGGAACGAGTGCGGCGACTTATGCAGACGGAAATTTGGATGCGATCGGTACGATGTTTTATAAAAACTGGGGGTATAAGGCGATAGCAGGGATCGATCATCGCTATAATGATTCGTATAATTATAAACTGCCTATATTGATCCCTTCCGAGATCGGTATAGGACATTTCAATACATCTGTCAATTTTTGTCACTTTGTAATTCATTCCCTGGAAAGGGCGGCGCAGGGTTTCGGGGTCTACTGTTACGGGGAAGTAAGGAAAGAACTGACGGAATTGAAACCGGTCAGGGATGATCTTATCCGGATGTTTGAAGCCATATCCCGGAATGAGGATATTATTTATGAAGGATTACCGGGGCCGGGATTTGTGCGTTGTGAGGTCGGTATTCCGGGTGTACAGGTCAGCCATTTGAATGTGGATGGTCGGAAAACATTGGCGATGGTTTATTTCCCCGAAGCAAAATCTTTTGCGGACAGTGAATTGGCTTCTATGGAAACTTTGAAAATTAAACTGAATTGTACGGCCCGGGTATCGGGGACCTATAAGATTCAGGTTTATAAGAATGGAGAAAATATAAATGATCTTTCTATTTCGTTACAGGAAGCTGATTCTGAGTCGATAGAAATTAGGGATGTGAAAAAAGATGATATTCTTTTTATCTCGGTCCGGGAACATTTTCCTTTGAACTAGACGGATTTGAATTCTTATATCATTCTATATGGTCTAAATAACGTATCTTTGGGTTGAAAAATAACATTAGATTTAAAATAACTGTAAGAAATGAAAACACAACTCGTATTATGCATAGGCGGAACTTTGTTGACCGGATTTTCTGCCTGTAAAAAAGAAGCACCGGCGGAGGGGAGGCCTGTGAATGTTATCTATATCCTGGCTGATGACTTGGGTTACGGAGATATAGGCTGTTACGGACAGCAAAAGATCAAGACTCCGAATATCGACAGGATGGCACAGGAAGGTATGTTGTTTACCCAGCATTATGCCGGTTGTACGGTCAGTGCCCCTTCCCGTTGTTCCTTGATGACGGGATTGCATACCGGTCATTCGCAGATTCGCGGCAATAAAGAGATCAAACCGGAAGGACAGCAACCGATGACTGAAGATACTTATACTTTGGGAAAACTGATGAAATCGGCAGGTTATACGACCGGGATTTTTGGTAAATGGGGACTGGGCTATCCCGGCTCGACCTCTGTTCCGGCAAATATGGGGTTTGATGAGTTTTTCGGTTATAACTGCCAGCGTCAGGCACATTCTTATTATCCGGACCATCTGTGGCATAACAGCGACACTGTATTTCTGCATGAGAACGATAATGAAGGAAGAAAAATCTATTCGCAGGATTTGATCCATGAACAGGCTTTAAAGTTTATCCGGGATAATAAGGATAAACCTTTCTATGCAATGCTTACTTACACCTTACCGCATGCGGAATTGAATTTGCCGCATGATTCTATTTATCAAATGTATGAAAATGCATTTGAAGAAGTCCCTTATGACGGGAAGATGGGATATCATCCGTCGGAAAAACCTTATGCTTCCTTTGCCGCTATGGTCACGAGACTGGATAAATATGTAGGTGATGTGATGGCAGAGTTGAAAGAACTGGGACTGGATAAGAATACAATTGTTATTTTTACCAGCGATAATGGTCCTCACAGGGAAGGCGGTGCAAATCCTGATTATTTCCGGAGTTACGGTCCGCTGAAAGGTGTAAAGAGGGATGTTTACGAAGGAGGTATCCGGGTGCCGATGATAGCTTGGGGGCCTGAAAAGATCAAAGCAGGCGTGAAAAGTGAGCATATCAGTGCATTCTGGGATGTAATGCCGACCTTGGCAGAGCTGACAGGGGTAACCTTACCGGAGGCTGGCGACGGAATCTCTTTCCTGCCAACTTTATTGTCGGAAGGGGAACAGAAGCAACATGATTATTTATATTGGGAATTTCATGAACTGAATGGGCGCGAAGCTTTACGCAGTGGTAACTGGAAACTGATCCGTCAACCGGTTGTTGGCGAAACCATCCTGGAACTCTATGATTTGAGTTCAGATATCCATGAGGATAATAACCTGGCTCAGCAGAATCCGGAGAAAGTGAAAGAATTGGAAGTGTTAATGGACGGTGCACGGACAGAATCACCATTATTTAATTTCGGAAGATAAAGAACAAACTAAAATACAAATGAGAAAATTAATTGGTTATATTTTATTAAGTCTGATCTGCCTGCCGGTATTGGCTGCTTATCAACCTGAGTTTTCAACAGCCGGTTTCTTCCGGATGAAAAACTCCGGACGTGACGTTTATTCCATGAATCCGGCATGGCGATTTTATAAAGGGGCTGCTGAGGGGGCGGATGCGAAAGAGTTTAATGATAAAGACTGGACAGTCGTATCTTTGCCGCACGGTATTGAATACCTCCCGACAGAGGCAAGCGGTTGCATTAACTATCAGGGGGAAGTGTGGTATCGTAAGCATTTTACACCCGATGTAGCTTTGAAAGGAAAGAAACTCTTCCTGCATTTTGAAGCGATCATGGGGAAAAGTAAAGTCTTCGTAAACGGTAAACTGCTGACGGAACATTACGGAGGTTACCTGCCGGTCATAGTCGATGTGACAGATGTATTGGACTGGAACGGTGAGAATGTGATTGCCGTATGGACAGACAATAGCGACGATCCGTCCTATCCTCCCGGAAAAGCGCAGGATGTATTGGACTATACCTATTTTGGGGGGATCTACCGTGATTGCTGGCTGGTGTCTCATAATAATATCTTTATAACCGATCCGAATTATGAGAATGAAATAGCCGGAGGAGGTTTGTTTGTCGCTTTCGATAAGGTTTCGGATACATTTGCTGAGGTTTTGCTGCAATTGCAGGTACGTAACGAGACGAAGAAAGCGTTTACAGGTGTGGTAGAATACGAATTGCAGCAACCGGACGGTAAACAGGTAGCTTTCCTGAATGATAAAGTGAAGATCAAGCCGGGTAAAACTGTAACCAGCTCTGATAAACTGTTGGTGCAGCGACCGATGTTATGGACACCTTCTACACCGACCTTATATAACTTATTGGTGCGTGTGCGTGATGAACAAGGGAATGTGATCGACGGTTATCGTCGCCGTATCGGTATCCGTAGCATCGAGTTTAAAGGGAAAGACGGTTTCTGGTTAAATGGTAAACCGTATGAGAAGCCGTTGATCGGAGCGAACCGCCATCAGGATTTTGCCGTTGTCGGTAATGCGGTGGCTAACAGCATCCACTGGCGTGATGCGAAAAAGCTGAAAGATGTAGGTATGGAAGTGATCCGCAACGCCCATTGTCCGCAAGATCCCGCCTTTATGGATGCCTGCGACGAATTGGGATTGTTTGTGATCGTCAATACTCCCGGCTGGCAGTTTTGGAACGATGCTCCCGAATTTGCCCAGCGTGTGTACAGTGATATCCGTCACCTGGTACGCCGTGACCGTAACCATCCTTCGGTCTGGCTGTGGGAACCGATCCTGAACGAGACCTGGTATCCGGCGGACTTTGCCAAGAACACCAACGATATTGTACATGCCGAATATCCTTATCCTTCCTGCTATTGCGGTAGTGACAGCGAAGCACGCGGACATGAGGTGTTTCCGATTCTTTTCACCCATCCACAGAATGCAGACCCGGAATGGGCTTTGAAACATTCGGACGATACAAAGACTTATTTTACCCGTGAGTGGGGCGATAACGTAGACGATTGGAATTCGCATAATTCTCCCAGCCGTGTTGCCCGTAACTGGGGCGAACAGGCTATGCTGATACAGGCGCAACATTATGCTTCCCCGTCCTATCCCTATACCTGCTACGATGTTTTGTACCAGACTTCCCGCCAGCATATGGGTGGTTGCCTCTGGCATTCGTTCGATCATCAGCGCGGTTATCATCCTGATCCTTTCTACGGAGGTATAATGGATGTTTTCCGTCAACCCAAGTTCTCCTATTATATGTTCATGGCCCAGCGTCCGCCGGTGAAGAGCGATCTGGTTGCCGAGACGGGTCCGATGGTATTTATTGCACACGAAATGACACCCTTCTCAGGGAAAGACGTGGTGGTCTATTCCAATTGCGATGAGGTACGGTTGACCTATAACAAAGATGGAAAAACATATACTTACAAGAAGGATAAGAACCGTAAAGGGATGCCTTCTCCTGTTATCACTTTCCCCGATGTATATGACTTTATGGTGGATAAAGCCATGTCAAGAGATCGGAAACAAGCGGATGTTTATCTGTTGGCAGAAGGTTTGATCGACGGAAAAGTAGTTGCCACCTATAAAGTAACGCCTACCCGTCGCCCGGAGAAACTGTTGCTTTGGGTAGATAACGAAGGCACGAATCTGGAAGCAAACGGTTCCGACTTTGTCACGGTAGTTGCCGCCGTAGCTGATAAGCAAGGGAACATTAAGCGTTTAAACAACTATTTCATCAAGTTTCATATAGAAGGTGAAGGACGTATCCTCGGAGGTTCCGATGTTATGGCAAATCCGGTTCCGGTGAAATGGGGTACCGCCCCGGTATTGGTACAGTCTACCTTGAAACCTGGAAAGCTCAAGGTTACCGCCAGTGTTCTGATGGAAGGTTCGCAGATGCCGGTCAGTGCAGAGCTTGAACTGGAAAGTACTCCGGCTGTTTATCCGTTGGTCTATAATCAATCGGAAGCAGCGCTTATTCCTCTGAGTGTAACCGGCAAGACAGATGTACAAATGAGCAAATCATCAGCCGAACGCGAAGTAGAACGTCTCCGGAAAGAACTGAATGCCCTGAAACTGAAAGAGGTCGAAAGACAGCAGACCGAATTCGGAGAACAACGGTAGTTATATCTATTTATTATTAATGCGAATCAGTAGTTGACTTCTGATTCGCATTAATATCTTGTTTTAAATTAATACCAGCCAAAACAAATTTTCATCCCGTACACTCATTCATTCAATAATCATTGAATGAAAGGAAATCAATCATCAAACGAAAGAAGCATATATGTGTTTTATTCGTTTGATATATATCAAACGCAAAAACGTACGAATACAAATATTCAAATAGATGTTATGTAGATGTTTTTCCTTAAGAAAATAGTGCAATTTATCAAATGTTTACTTTATTTTTGTGGCTTTAGTTCAGGGAGATTGAGTGAATGTTTATGAATTTAGCACAAATTTAGGATTATGAGGAAAGGAGTCAGGAGTTTATTGTGCACACCCCTGAATCGTTATTGTTGTTGTTTGTTATTGGGAGTATTATCTCAGAATACGTTTGCGACAACAACTGCTGAAAAGGATGCTTTTTATTCTGTCTGGCAGAAAACAACGATTTCAGGAACAGTGGTGGATGAGAGTGGATTGCCTGTTATTGGTGCAACAATTGTTGCAGAAAAGTTAGAAGGGGGTACGATTACCGATGATAACGGCAGATTTGAGCTGGCTATTCCCGAGGGAGTGAAGAAAGTAAAACTGAAAATCAGTTTTATAGGTATGACAACACAAGAGGTTACGGTTACAGTTGGTATGCCGGTTACCATTACTTTGCGCGAAGATGTAACGATGCTGTCTGATGTTGTAGTTATTGGCTACGGAACGGAGAAAAAGAAAAATATAGCGGGTGCCGTATCCAATATTACCAGCGAGGAACTGGCCAAGACTTCGGTTGAAAGTGTCCAGAAAGCACTTCAGGGAAAAGTGTCCGGTGTTCAGATTATTACGGCGAACGGAACGCCCGGTGGTGCTGTGTCGGTAAATATCCGCGGACGAAGTACGTTCAGTGGCGGTACAGCTCCTTTATACATTATCGATGGGGTTCAGATGGTGACGGGAGACCAGTCGACTGGTATTGTAAAAAGTACAGATGTTCTTTCGACTTTGAATCCGGATGAAATCGAATCGATCGATATACTAAAAGACGGAGCTTCTGCTTCTATCTACGGAGCGCAGGCCGCCAATGGTGTTGTTTTGATTACGACCAAAAAAGGAAAGGAAGGAAAAACTAAGATATCGGTCAAATTATCAGGCGGTATGCAGAAGATCAGCAATAAACTGGATCTACTGACGGCTTCGCAGGTGGCAGAACTGGATTTGCTGGCGATGAAGAATCGTTATGGGGGAACCAGTTCCGAATATCTGGGACGATTGAGTCAGTATCAGGGTTTTGGCTGGGGAGACGATGGTTTCTCGAAGGCTCAGACGACAGACTGGTATGATATGATTTACCGTACGGCTTATACTTCGGATGCCCAGATCAGTGCAACAGGGGGAACGGCTAAAACAAAATATTTTCTTTCTGCTGCTTATAACAAGACGGATGGAATTGTAAAAGAAACCGGATTTCAGCGCGGTGCTTTCCGTGTGAATCTGACACAGGAGTTACTGCCCTGGTTGAGTGTCTCTACAAATAATAATTACAGTGTGATGGATCAGGATCAGTATAGTGGCGTACGTGCAGCTAATCCAAGCCGTGTTGCTGTGCTGGTACACCCGGCTAACTCGCCTTATGACAAAAATGGAGAGTTTGTACGTGACCTCCCTTATGGTTATTATCAGCATAATTCATTGCAAATGCTGAACCTCAATGAATATAGCGGACGGACAAGCAAGCTGATTACCGCAAACTCGTTGGACTTTAAAATACTGGAGGGACTGACATTTAAATCGAGTTATAATGCGGACCTGACAACTATCGAAGAACATAGTTTCATTGATCCCCGTACCCGTGAAGGTGCAAAGGAAAATGGATCGGTTACCTCAATGACCGGTAAGTTAATTAATTTCCAGACAGAACAAGTCGCTTCTTATAATAATGTGTTTAATGAAATACATCGTATTTCGGCAGTTGCCGGTTTTTCTTACCGTCATGAACAATATAAGCGTCACGGAGCAACCGGAACGGGAGTATCCGATCCTTCATTACATTTGTTGGGAACGACAGCTGTTGCCAAAGAAGTATCCGGAACTTTCTCCGAATGGAAGATGGCCAGTTTGTTCGCCCGTGTAAATTATACGTTGAAAGATCGTTATATACTGACCGGAACAATCCGCCGTGATGGCTCTTCCCGCTTCGGTGAAAATAATAAATGGGGAATTTTTCCGTCTGTATCGGCTGCCTGGCGGATCATTGAGGAACCTTTTATGGAACCGGTGAAAAGTTGGTTGAGCGATCTGAAATTACGTGGAAGCTATGGTATTACCGGTAATTCGGACATAGGGGATTATACGGCACGCCGCTGGTATTCAAGTGGAGGCGCATATGATAACTCTTCTGCAATCATACCTACTTATATAGGTAACCCTTATCTGACATGGGAAAAGAATCATTCCCGTAATATCGGTATTACTACAGGTTTTCTAGATGACAGGATCACATTGGAAACCGATTTCTATCTGAATGATACGAAAGACCTGCTTTACAACCGTACAATCCCTGCCACGACCGGTTTTACCGTTATCCCGTCCAATATGGGGGGCGTGCGTAATAAAGGAGTTGATATTATGCTGAATACTGTAAATGTACGAGCTGGAGGTTTTGAATGGCGTTCAGCACTGAACTTATCGTTTACAAAAAATGAGATAACGGAGTTACAGGATGGTCTGGATGTATTGGGTGACTATAAGGTGGGGCAGTCGATCTCTTCCTTGCCTACTTATCAGTGGGCAGGTGTGAACTCAGCCGACGGGCGCCCGATGTATTATGACAAAGACGGGTATATAACCTATGTTCCGAAAGATGAGGATCGTATCTGGACAAAACCGGCTGATCCTACTTTCTATGGAGGATTCAATAATGATTTTACCTGGAAAGGATTTACGTTGTCCGTATTTTTCCAGTTCCAGCGTGGTGCTGTCAGTCTTTGGAATGACAAACTGGTTCTTGCCTCTTATGAAGGTGATACCAACTTGCTGAGTGATATGTATTATAAACATTGGAGTCAGCCTGGCGATATGACCTGGGTTCCGAAGCCATCTTACCAGAGTGCTTATCCGGGCAATCCGCGCCAGATATCGGAATATTCTACTTTATGTTATGAAAAAACCGATTATATCAAACTTAAGAATGTTAGTCTGAGTTATGACTTTCCGACCAAATGGCTGAAAGGATTGTATATCTCGAACCTGCAATTGTACGTGTCCGGCTATAACTTGTGGACAACAACGACTTATCCCGGACATGATCCTGAATTTACCGGCGGTGATCTGGGTACTTACCCGCAGTCACGTAGCTATACGGTTGGATTGAAGGTTGATTTCTAATGTAAACAGATAATCAGAAAATGAAAAAAGACAGAATATATATAATCTTGGTACTTTCGTGCCTGCTGTTTGTAACAGGGTGCGACAAGATGTTGGAAACAAAATCGCAAACCTTGCTTCCCCAGGATAAATTGCAGACGGAAGCCGGATGCGAAGCTATGTTGTATGGCGTTTATGACCTGATGCAGGAAACGACGTTTTATGGTCGTGACATATTGACTGTACCGGAAGTCCTGGCGGACAACTCTCGTCTTTCTCCGGTTGCTTCTCGTTATAAGGGACAAGCGGATAACCGTATCGGTTCCCATCTTGATATTTGGGTGGAATCATATGAGATAATTGCTTTACTGAATGAAGTGATCGAGTATGCGGAGAAGCTGCCCGAAACTCCGAAAGCAAAAGCGATCTGGGGGGAAGCATTAGCACTTCGCGGATTGACTTATTTTAATCTGGCACGTGTCTATGGACGTGAACCGGGACATCTGGTAGATAACTTCGATTTGTGCGTGCCGTTGATTCTGAAGGCATTTTTCTATGATGGCGGTCCAATGGGCGAAGATGTGTATCCGGCTCGTGCGACAGTGGCTGAAGTATGGGGACAGATAGAAAAAGATCTGACCGAGGGTTTTTCTTTGTTGAAAGGCAATGATGACGGTCTGATGCCGAAACGCATGGGTGCGCTGGCTACGCAGGCGATACTTTCCCGTGTGTATCTTTATGAAGGAAAATGGAAAGAGTGTGTAGAAGCATCCGATTATGTAACAACCAATGCTCCGTTTGATCTATATGGAGGTACCTATACGGATATTTTCTCCAAAGGAGAAGAAACGATATTTTATTTGTACTTTACTAATTCTGAAAACTGGGGTTCAAGTTCATTGCAATCGATCAATGGAATGATGGAATCTGAACTTGACAGTGAAGGATACGATATTGGTAAAGGAGTAGGAGATGCCGACCTGTGTGTTGCTGAAGAGTTAATCGCTCTGTTCGATCAGAAAAATGATCTCCGTTTCAAAGCTTTCCGGAAGGCAAAAATCAATGGGGAAAAAGTTTGGTGGACGAAAAAGTTCAGCGGTTGGCAGGGAGCGTTCGGTTTGGATAATGTGCCTGTTATCCGCTTGTCGGAAGTAGTATTGAACCGGGCAGAAGCACAGGCTGAATTAAAAAAGGATACAGAGGCTTTGGCTGATGTAAATGAACTTCGTACAAAACGCGGACTGGACGCTGTGTCCTTTTCCGGAGCAGAACTACTGAATGAAATTTTGTTGCAGCGTCGTTTGGAACTGGCCCAGGAAGGTCATCGTTTCTTCGATCTGAAACGTAGGGGTGAAACAATCTCGAAACCGGCCGGACGTACTCCTGTCTCTTATGAGGATTTCCGAGTAGTGGCACGTATTTCCGAGACACAAATGGATGCGAACAAGAATCTGGAAAACAACCCGGGATATTAATTAACAAGGAGAATAATATGATGAAAAAATATATTAATTTAATGGGTGGAATATGTTTCCTGGTAATCTTATTCCTCTTTTCCTCTTGTGAGAAAGAAGATCGTACCTATCAGGGCCCCCTCTTTTATGAATTTAATCCGTCCGAATGCGGGCAGTCGGTTTTGTCTAATATATTTGTAAAGGAAGCCGGCAAGAATGGGGAGGATCGGTTGTGTGTTCAATTGATTAAACCGGCTGACGGCGCAGTCCGTGTAAATTTCCGTTTGGCGGACCAGCTTTTTTATATCAAAAGCACGACCGAATATCTGACGGAATTGCCTGACGGATATACTTCTGATCAGTATATTGTTTATACCGGAACAACCACTTACGGGAAAGATTTTGAATTTGGTACCGGAAGTAATATCGAATATGATGCTAAATATCAGACTGGAACGATTACAATTCCTGCCGGAGAAATGTTCGGGTATATCCCTTTGAATATTCTCCAGCGGAAAGGTGGTTCTGCCTATATTATTCTGGAAGATTCAGAGGATGCGCGTGCCAATCGTCCGACTTCGATTCTGAACCTGAAGTTGACTGCTGAAAAAACATTCTATTTCGAAGAGTCGCTGACCAAAGAACTCCCGTCGACCTGGAGCTTACTGGACAAAGATGGTGACGGACTGGGCTGGTATTATTATGCTAAATGGGGACTGGTTATTTCCGATTCATATGATTATGATACAGAGAGTGCGCTGAGTCCGGAAAATTATCTGATCACTCCGGCTATTGCTATTCCGGCCGATGCTACTGCTCCCGAACTAATGTTCGATCTGGCTGCTTCTGCAACGAATGCTTATCAGGAAAAATATAAGATCATTGCATCTGAATCACCTCTTACACTTGATAATTGCCGGGATGCGGATGTGTTACGTGATTATACGGAATTGACTTCTGCCTATAGTAAACAAACCTTCCAGACAGAACATATCGATCTTTCGAAATATGTGGGTAAAACGATCTATATCGGCTTTGTTCATGGCGATTGTGTGGATATGGAATCGCTGATATTAAAGAATGTTGTAGTTTACGGATATTAAAAAGAAAGAATATGAAAAGATTATCTATATGGGGCGGTATACTCTTTATTCTGTCTGCATTGTTTTTCGGGTGTAGCGATGACGATCAGGCCTTACCGCTTCAATTGCGTACATCTGTAGTAACTGATATTACAGAGACTTCGGCCACGCTGGGAGGTAAGGTGGAAGGTGTACTGGATGGAGTTACGGAAACCGGTGTCTGCTGGTCTATACAACCCGAGGCGGAGGTGCAGTATGTTCCTTCTTCTTCTGTTTCTGCTGAGTTTACAGTCAGCCTGACTGGACTTCGGTCGGGTACCCGGTATTTTGCCCGTTCTTATGCAAAAAGAGGAAATGAGGTTGTGTTGGGTGATTTACGTAATTTTACTTGTCTGGGGCAGTTGGCGATGGTATTGCCGTTTAACGAACGTTTCCGTGGAGACGTCTTTCCACCGCAGTACTGGAATATCATCGATAAAGATGGTGACGGCTATAACTGGGAAGCTTATAACAATCGCTTTTTTGCTGCTTTGTCTGATTCGTACCGTAGTAAACAGGACCTGACGCCGGAGAACTATCTGGTAACTCCCAAGATAACGGTTAGTGCCGGTAAACCGGTCCTTAAATGGTCGGTTGGAGTAATGGACGATGAGTTTTATATGGAACATTATAAAGTAGTGATTTCTGAAACTCCGTTTACAGAAGAAAACTGTCAGACTAACGGAACAGTACTTTTCGAGGAATCCCTGCAGGCTGAGGCTTACCGTACACTATTATATCGCAGTGTCAGCCTGGACAGCTATAAAGATAAGGATGTTTATATAGCCTGGGTACATTATAGATCTACCGGTTTGTATTGTATGTATGTTACCGATATACAGATCGAAGGTGAAGGTGTCGCTTTGAATATTACGATTCCCCAGGTTGTAATGGGTGAATTGGAAAACCTGTCGCGTACCTCTGTCGATGTAAAAGCCGATATACAGGAAGACGGCGGCGCGTCTGTAATACGTAAAGGCTTTTGTTTTGGAACAGCTCCTTCTCCTACGATAGATAACAGGGTGGAGACGGTAGACCCTCATCAGACATTGGCTGTCACATTGAAAGACCTTCAACCCGGAGCAACGTATTACGTGCGTGCCTTTGCCGAAAACAGTGCAGGGCTGAGTTATTCGGAAGAACAGAAATTCTCTACTCCGGAAGTTATTATGACGACTTTGCTGAATGAACCGTTGACAGGGGAGGTTCCGGCTTCGTGGACTGTGATTGATAAGGATGGAGATGGGCATGGATGGGAGTATTATGAAGGTTACGGAACTGTATGTTCTGACTCTTATCTGTCGGCAGAAGGCGCTCTGACACCCGAAAACTATCTGATAACCCCCGCCATATCCATTCCGGAAGATGCAAACAGTGCGGATATCTCTTTCGAGATGGCCGCATCTGCTAAAAACGCATATAAGGAGAAATATAAACTCGTTGTATCTTTGCAGCCGATTTCTATCGATAATTGCCGGGATGCGGAGACTTTAAAGGAGTATACAGAACTGACCGAAGAGTATAAACAGAAAAACTTTGTTAATCAGACAATCGATCTTTCTGATTACATCGGTAAAACGGTTTATATCGGGTTTGTTCATGGCGATTGTACGGATATGGAATCCCTTTTGCTGAAAAATGTAATAATAAACAGTTATGAATAACAAAATACATCCGGATTTGCAACGTCTGTTTCTCGATTTGATTCAGATCGATGCTGTTTCCGGTAAAGAACAACCTGTGGCCGACTTTATCCGGTCGGTCACAGCTTCATTGGGTTTTCCTGCACAGGAAGACGGAGCTGCATCCCTTTCCGGGGGAAACAGCGGGAATATCATTGTACCTGTAAACGGGGGAGGCGATTTCCTGTTGATGGCACATATGGATACACCCCGTTCTACCAAAGGGGTAAAACCACAGTTACTGGCTGACCGGATAACTTCGGACGGTACGACGATTTTAGGCGTGGATGACCGGGGAGGAATATCAGCTATTCTCTGGGCATTGAGACAGGCTGTAGAGCAAAAGAAAGCAATAAAACCTTGTACTCTGCTTTTCAGCGTATGCGAAGAAACGACTTTGGCCGGTTCGATGTTTTATCAACCATCGGCACAAATGACACATGGTTTTGTTTTCGATTCACATCTTTCTCCCGGTAAATTTGTATCGGAAACCTGTGGTGCTATCGCTTTCAAAATGAAGGTGAAAGGACGTGCTTCACATGCCGGTGTTGCTCCTGAAAAGGGAGTGAATGCCATACAGATAGCAGCCGAGGGAATGCGAAATTTCCCTTTTGGCAGGATCGATGCCTGTACTACAGCCAACATCGGTATTATCGGAGGTGGGACAGCAACCAATGTGGTGCCTGATACAGTAGAGCTTGAGGGTGAGATTCGTACCGATTATCTGGATCAGGGTGAGCAGATGATGCAAGCTGTTATTGCTGATTTTGAGGCTGCTGCAACCCGGTTGAACGGGAATGTGGAGTGTACCTGGCACTGGGATTTCAAACCTTACCGTGTTTCTCCTGATAATATGCCTTATAAACGTATGGAAGCATTATGCCGCCATCTTTCTCTGGAAATGGAAGGTGTAAAGTCGATGGGAGGTAGCGACGCTAATAATATGAATGCAAAAGGACTGCCGACGATCAATCTGGGAGTCGGGGCACAGAACCCACATGGGACAGATGAGTTTATCCTTTATGACGACTTACAGATGTCTGCGGATATGGCTTTGGCATTGTTGACGGAAATATAGAAAAAGATGAACCGGTTTTCCGATGACTGGAATAACGTTGTTCCGATGACTGGAAGTGTACTGTTCCACTCGATGGAAGAGCGTTATTCCAGCCATCGGAAGAGTACTCTTCCGGTGAGTGGAATAAAACAAGTATAAATAAAATTAGGATGAAAAAATACAGATATATAATGTTTTTACTGTTGGCGGTTTTTGTGGCCACCAGTTGTTTTAGCGAAGATAAACAGGCTGATAATAATGAAGAAACGCCTGAACTGAAAGAAGGTCATCTCTTTATTATTGGAGGTGGTGACCGTCCTGATTCTCTGATGACCCAATATCTGGCATTGGGAGGCGGCAGTAAGGCACGTGTGCTGATTGTACCCTTCGCCAGTAGTGATATCGAAGATACGGGTAGTTACCAGCAGGAACAGTTCGCCCGTTTGGGATGTGCCTCTTCGGAGTATATCAATAGCCCGAAGAAACTGATCGATTCGGAAGAAAGTCTGGCGAAGCTGGATGGCGTAACGGCTGTATTCTTTTCCGGGGGCGACCAGAACCGGTTGACGGATTATCTGCAGGGTACAAAGTTCCTTGCAAAGATTCGTGAAATCTATAAGAATGGCGGTGTGATTGGCGGAACCAGTGCCGGTGCGGCTGTAATGAGTAAAATCATGCTGACCGGTGAGGAAGAGAATGTTCCTGATAAATATAAGGGTGACTTTTCTTATATCAAACAAGGAAATGTACAGACGGCGGAAGGTTTTGGATTTATAGATTCGGCAATCATTGACCAGCATTTCATCATCCGCAAGCGACAGAACCGTCTGATCAGCCTGGTGCTTGAACGTCGGATGAAAGGTGTCGGCATTGATGAGGCAACAGCCATTATTGTCAAACCGGACGGTTCATTCCGTGTAGCCGGACAAAGCCAGGTGATGGTATTTGAACCGGAAGCGCAGCCGACAATCAGTCCGACCGGCTATCTGAAAACAAATTCATTGAATGTCCGGATATTGACAGCCGGCGATACCTATCAACTTTGATCCGAAAGAACGAATGAAACTGAATAAGATTCCGCATACTTATACAATTATATCTGTTGTAATCCTGATATGTGCCGCCCTTTCCTGGATTATTCCTGCCGGTGAATACTCCCGGGAAATACGGGTGGTCAACGGTACGGAACGTACGGTTATTGTAGATAACTCCTTTCATGCAGTCGATCCCGCCCCGCAGAGCTGGCAGGTTTTCGGCGTGTTACTGGAAGGATTCGAGAAACAAGCTGGTATTATAGTATTCCTACTGATTATCGGGGGAGCTTTCCAGATTATGAACAGTAGCCGGGCAATCGATACCGGGATACTATCTTTTTTACGGAGTTCGCGTAAAGTGGAGAAATATGGGCTGTTTCGCATGGTCGGAGTGAATAATGTGGTGATATCCTTGATTATAATCCTGTTCAGTTTGTTCGGAGCCGTATTCGGCATGAGTGAGGAGACGCTTGCATTTGTCATAATTATTGTGCCGCTTGCCATTTCGATGGGATATGATTCTATTACGGGACTTTGTATGGTCTATGTGGCAGCACATGTGGGGTTTTCGGGAGCAATCCTGAATCCGTTTACAATCGGTATAGCACAGGGATTGTCGGACTTGCCGCTGTTTTCCGGTTTCGGTTACCGGTTGTTTTGCTGGGTGGTGCTCACTTCCATTCTGATCGTTATCGTTCTTCGTTATGCAGCCAGGGTGAAAAAGAACCCGAAATTGTCTCCTATGTATGAGGCGGATGCTTACTGGAGGGAGAAAGGTGAAGTTTCTTCCGAAGAGGTACCGGAGGAAAAGACAACCCGTTCGGCCTGGATTGTCTACTTGTTATTATTACTTTCATTGATCGGCTTTTCGATATATTATCCTTCTACCACCTTTGAAGTCGGAGAGAGTGCTGTTAGTTTTCCGGCAGTACCGGTGTTTACCGCCCTTTTTGCTTTGACCGGCTGGTTGGGACTGCGCAAATCGAATCAGTTCTTTATTTTGAATCTGCTTGGTTATACCATTGTCTTTCTGGTAGTAGGTGTGATGGGGTATGGATGGTATCTGATGGAAATATCCGCAATCTTCCTGGCAATGGGACTTCTATCCGGATTTGCCAATAACGAGGGAGCAGACGGGATCATTAGCCAGTTTCTTACCGGAGCCAAAGATATGCTTTCGGCTGCCCTGGTAGTCGGACTGGCAGGTGGAATTATCCAGATTTTGCAGGATGGGCATATTATCGATCCGATCCTGCATAGTATGGCGGCTTTGATGGGGGAGGCCGGAAAGATTGCTTCTCTGGGTGTTATGTATCTGATCCAGACAACGATCAATATTATTATTCCTTCCGGTTCGGCGAAGGCGGCATTGACTATGCCGATTATGGCACCATTCTCGGATGTGATCGGTATTTCCCGTCAGGCAACAGTGCTGGCGTTTCAGTTCGGTGACGGGTTTACCAATATGATCACACCTACTTCCGGTGTTTTGATGGGGGCGCTTGGTTTGGCTCGCATCCCTTATGAAATATGGGTGAAGTGGTTCTTCCGTATTCTTATACTGTTTATTTTGCTGGGAATGTTATTGTTAATTCCTACAGTTTTGATACCTTTGGATGGATTCTAATCACTTATTCTAAAATACTGCGATATGAAAAAAAGCTTTTTAGGGCTGTTAGCCTGCCTGGGCATGATGATTGTCTTACCGTGTTGCGAACCGTCGCCTGCCGAATGGAAATTAGTTTGGGAAGATAATTTCGACCAGGCTGATAGTTTTGATCCTGTCTCCTGGAGTAAGATTCCCCGGGGTACATCCGATTGGAATAATTATATGTCCGACTTTGATTCCTGTTATGCGATGCGTGACGGTAAGTTGGTATTGCGGGGATTGGTTAATTATAGCCTGCCGACCGATACTGCACCGTATGTGACCGGTGGCGTTTATACAAAAGATAAGGTCGGATTTAATAACGGCCGCCTCGAAATCCATGCCAAACTGAATGGAGCGACCGGTGCCTGGCCTGCTTTCTGGTTATTGCCGCAGGATGCCAAATGGCCCGGAGGTGGTGAGATCGATATCATGGAACGTCTGAATAATGATAGTATCGCTTATCAGACAGTCCATTCTCATTATACATTTAATCTGGGTATCAAAGATAATCCTAAACAAGGGAGTACCGGCGTTATCGACCCGAATGATTTCAACACCTATACGGTAGAAATGTATGCGGACAGTCTGGTATTTTTTATCAATGATACCCGCACATTCGCTTATCCGCGGATCGAGACAGATAAGGAAGGGCAGTATCCGTTTAATGACAGTCAGTTCTATTTGTTATTGGATATGCAGCTTGGAGGAAGTTGGGTTGGTGCCGTTGATCCGGAAGACTTGCCGGTAGAAATGGAGATAGATTGGGTCCGTTTCTATCAAAAGCAGTGAAGAAACGCTGAAAGCCTTTTGTCTTGGATGAAAGGCTTTTTTTATATTCTTATATCTGTATAAATGAATAAATCGCCGTTGTTAAAATAAACATCGTATCTTTGGCGTTTGTTATACGACTAAAGATACACGAGCTATGTTAGATATACAGTCTATCCGGAAAGATTTTCCAATACTGGAACATAAGATATACGATAAACCGCTCATTTACTTTGATAACGGTGCTACAACGCAGAAGCCCCGGTGTGTGGTTGAAAAGATAGAAAGCGGTTATTATAATGTAAATGCCAACATCCATCGCGGAGTGCATTTTCTGAGCCAGGCTGCAACCGAAGCGCATGAAGATGCACGTAAGACCGTACAATCATTTCTGAATGCGCGTTCTTCCAACGAAATTATTTTTACACGCGGAACAACGGAGGCGATCAATCTGATAGCTTCCAGCTTCACCGACGAGTGTATGTCGGCTGGCGATGAGGTGATTGTCTCTGTTATGGAGCATCATTCCAATATCGTCCCTTGGCAGATACAGGCGGCCCGCAAAGGAATAGCCTTGAAAGTGATCCCGATGAATGAAAAGGGGGAACTGGATATGGAGCAGTTCCGTGAACTCTTCTCGGAACGGACGAAGCTGGTTTCCGTAACCCATGTCTCGAATGTGCTGGGTACAATAAATCCGGTGAAAGAAATAATTGAGGAAGCGCATAACCATGATGTGCCGGTATTGATAGACGGTGCGCAGGCTGTGCCTCACCTGGCGGTCGATGTGCAGGATCTGGATGCTGAGTTCTATGTATTCTCCGGTCATAAAGTATACGGGCCTACCGGTATCGGTGTGTTGTACGGAAAAGAAGAATGGCTGGATAAACTGCCTCCTTACCAGGGGGGCGGCGAAATGATCGCGACTGTCTCGTTCGAGAAGACGACATTCAATGAATTACCGTTTAAATTTGAAGCCGGTACCCCTGATTATATCGGTAGTACGGCTTTGGCAGAAGCCCTGCGTTATGTCAACCGTTTGGGGATGGATAATATCGCCGTTTACGAAGACGAACTGTTACGTTATGCGACTGATAAGCTGAATGCAATCGAAGGGATGCGTATTTTCGGGCAGGCTGACCATAAGGGGGCGGTCCTTTCTTTTTTGGTAGGCAATATTCACCATTATGATATGGGGATGCTGCTCGACCGTTTGGGAATTGCCGTGCGTACCGGTCACCATTGTGCCCAACCGCTGATGCAGGCTTTAGGCATTGAAGGAACCGTGCGTGCTTCTTTCTCCTTTTATAATACGAAAGAGGAGATCGATACTTTTGCAGCCGGGGTAGAACGTGTAAGAAAAATGTTTTAATAAGTAGTCTATGTTATATTACCTGAAGAAATATCCAATATCCTTGACAATCATTCTGGTTGTTATTTATCTGTCGTTTTTCAAGCCGCCTTCAGTGGAGATCGGAAAGATCCCGGGAATAGACAAGGTAGTCCATATTTGTATGTATGCCGGATTGTCCGGTATGCTTTGGATCGAGTTTTTACGTAATCACCGGAAATATGATGAGGTCTTGTGGCATGCCTGGATAGGTGCCGTGCTTTGTCCGATCCTGATGAGCGGGGCGATTGAATTATTGCAGGAATATTGTACGTCATATCGGGGAGGCGACTGGTTTGACTTCCTGGCAAACATCACAGGAGTTGTACTGGCAACCTTATTCTCTTATTTCGTGTTGCGCCCCTGGATGATAAAAAAGAAGATAGTAAATTGATTCATACAAATAAAACGCTATGTTGTTACCTTATTTGGAAGCGAACCGGATAGAAGCCGGATGTGATGAAGCCGGACGCGGATGTTTGGCCGGATCGGTATTTGCCGCTGCTGTTATTTTACCGCCTGATTTCAAGAACGATGATTTGAATGACAGCAAACAGTTGAGCGAAAAGAAACGGTATGCCTTGCGTCCTGTTATAGAGAAAGAGGCAATAGCCTGGGCTGTCGGCATCGTTACTCCTGAAGAAATTGATAAGATAAACATACTGAAGGCTTCTTTTCTGGCTATGCACCGTGCCATTGACCAGTTGCAGGTAAGACCGGAGCATCTGCTGATCGACGGAAATCGCTTTACTCCTTATCCCGATATAAATCATACGACAGTGGTGAAGGGGGATGGTAAATATCTGAGTATCGCCGCTGCCTCCATCCTTGCCAAAACTTATCGTGACGATTATATGGATGAACTTGCCAAAGAGTATCCGGATTATCACTGGACTGAAAATAAAGGTTACCCCACTAAAGCCCACCGTGAAGCAATCCGTACGATCGGAATTACTCCTTATCACCGTAAAACATTTACCTTATTACCGGAACAATTGGAGTTGAATTTTTAAGTTTTATTCTTCACCCTTCCTTTTTTAGAGGATAAGCCTTGACTTGTAAAGTATTTTGGTGTAAATGATCTGGCCGTTCAGATGAATGGTTATGATCCGTTATTCCCATAACCCAAAAGTGTTTAGTGCTCTCTTTGAACTATTTTTTTTAACATAGTTCACATAGGACTAGGT